>Ga0105238_10001255_pt1 | contig 25537 bp, 39 predicted proteins | sample KBSC34metaG_FD_81526 | JGI IMG/M metagenome (GOLD analysis project Ga0105238, IMG submission 81526) | Corn rhizosphere microbial communities from Kellogg Biological Station, Michigan, USA - KBS C3-4 metaG | ecosystem: Host-associated > Plants > Roots > Rhizosphere > Soil | place: Michigan, USA...
ACGATGTGCTACACCGAGCTGGAGCAGTCGACCAGCGCCGCGTGGATCTCGGCCATGCGCCGGATCCTGGACACCTCGATCGAGGCGCTGTCGGGTTGGATGCAGCCGAACGACTCGGTGTGGACCAACGTCAACCTGGCGCTGGCGATGTCCGACCAGACGCGAGCGGCAGTCTGATGACCAAGATCCCGCTACCCCAGCAGTACTGCGCTGACATCACCGACCACCCGGCACACACCGGCGGTACTTTGGAGCGCACCGGGCCGAAAACCTGGGATGTGGAGTACCAGCTGTTCCGCTGCCCTGGCCGCTACACCCCGCGGCTGCACCGAGCGCCGGACCCGCAGCCCCGCCCGGCCGAGAACCCGTTCGCGGGTATCCCGGGCGCGGCCAACGACGAAGAGACGTGGTAAGCATGATCTGGTTCTTCTACGAGGTGCTGTTGCCCGTGGCGACGGTCAGCGTGCCGTTCTGGGTGGCGTTCCTGATCGGCGAGACGCGGCGCCGAGTCCGTGTCGGACACTGGAGGTAGTGATCATGGCTGTTGTATTCACGGAGAAGTGCTGCTCTGTTTGCAACAAAATCAACTGGGACAGCGAGACTGGCGGTTACCAGGAGATCCACAAAATCAAGGGCAAGGAATTCAAGTGCGACACCAACGGTGAGGTGCGTAAGTGGGACGAGAACGGTAAGCGCGTCTACTGAGCACAGCCGCTTGACCGAACCCCAGATCAAATGGTCTGGGGTTCGTTTATTTGTGCACCAGGTGTTGACACTCATTGATACTCGTTGCTACACTTCTCGTATGACGACGAAGACCGGAACCCGCACCGCACAGTGCAAGCGTTGTGGCCGGATGCTGACCGACCCGAAGTCGGTTGCCGCGAAGCTGGGTCCGGTCTGCGCCAAGAAGCGTGCTGCCGAGGCGCGCGTGGCTGCGGTGATCGCCAAGCACCAGCCGGTCCAGGTCGACAAGGCGATCGAGCTGATCGGTGACGCGGGCATCCTGCCCGTCGAGCCCGGACGCCCGGTGTTCACCGTCGTCAGCTCGAACGGTGTCGACCGGTACACCACGACACCGACCCAGTGCACGTGCCCCGCCGGCCGTCACGGTCGGACGTGCTACCACCTGGTGGCCGCCGAGCTCATCGTCGCGGCCGCCTGACCCGAAGGGGCACCAGTGACCACGCCAGAAGAGATCGAGCAGATGGTCAAGGAATCCCGCGACCGCGGAGACTTCGATGACGACTGGGAGTCGACCGAGGTCAAGACCGATCTCGACGACTGAACTCCCCTGCGCGGCGGCCCCGGGGATTACTTACCTGCGTACCGGGGCCGCCGCTTTCCCACTGCTACCCGGCGTTCCCCACCGGCAAGCGACAGCGAGGCTATCATGTTCGATCCGTATCACGGCCGGCACCGACCGGAAAACCGGCTACGTGCCGAGGTCGGTCTCCAGGCTGCCGCTTCCTTCCGGCCACCAGTTTGCGTGGTGGCGTCCGGTCGTCTCGCCGGTGCGATACTGCTGCGGCTGCTCGTGCTGCGTGCGCGGCAGGTACTCCGTCGCCGGCTCATGGCGCGACCACGTCACCGTGTCGTCGGTCCGCTGCGTGTCGTCCGGCACCGGAGGCAGCGGCGTGTGGGGCGACGTCTCGTCTTCCTCGGCGAACAGATGCGTGTTCGGCGGGATGGTCAACTCGCGCTGGTCGATGTTGCCGTAGGCGTCGAACGGTGGCTGTTCGGCGCTGACCTGTGGTCGCACACCGAACAACCCGACCAGCAGAGTCAGGATCGCCATGAACGCGGCGACCTGGTTGTCGGGCAGGTGCAGGCCGAAACCGGCCACCGCGGCGAGGATCGCCTTGGCGGCGCCGGTCAGCAGCGGCAGCATCCGGTCGACGGAGACCAGCCACGCGGCCACAGCGCCGCCCACGGCGACCAGCGCGGCGGCCACCAGGCTCGCCCGCTCACCGGACCAGCCGAGCAGCGGCAGGGCGGCCACAAGGCCGGAGACGACCAGCGAGACGGCCATGACCGGGTCCCGGCCGAGCAACCGGGTTCTGGTGAGCCGGGTGCGCAGCGTGCTCACGGCGTCTCCGTGTCGGCGCGCGTTGTGGCCGCCGCGGTGAGCCAGGGGAATAATCCGGCCCGTGCGCCCCAGGGGATCGAGTCGATCCAGCCCTGCGGCCGCTGAACCACCTTCGCCCCGTTCGCCGACACCGCGGCCCACTCGTCAGCGGAGATGTGCCGGCGGGTCAGTCCATCCGCGGTGGCGTCCACGTGGAACACCGCGTCGCCCCACCGAGTCTTCTCCATCCCGGTGGGGGCGGCCGACCCCATCTCGCCGGACGCGTCGCCGCGTACCCAGAACGTCTTCATCTCGTCATCCTCCGTGTCGGTGGTCGTGGTGGCCAGGGGGTCGGTGTGGTTGAGCAGCGCGGCCAGGTCGGTGCGGGTGCCGCGGAAGGCGTTGGCGTCCAGCGGTGCGTGACCGGCGATGCGCACCGAGCTGGTGAACTGGAGCACGGCGACGTCGAGACCGCCGTAGCCGGTCCAGTAGCGCTCCGGCACGGCAGCCCACTCGCTCTGTAGCGCACCAACCACGTTGTCTGGGTAGCGCGAGGACCACAGCGGTGGTAGGCCGGCGAGCGAGGGCTCTCCGAGCTCGTGCCAGTACCAGCGCGGCAGGTACAGCAGCGGCACGGTGTAGCCCGGTAACCGCAGCGCGTCGATCAGCTCACGCGTCGTGACGAGGTTGCCGGAGTTCTTCTCGACGTCGAGGATGACCGGCACGTCGAGCGGCACCACGCGGCTGATGTTGAGCAGCTGCGCGCCGACCCGGTCGCCACCGCGGACGTAGTGGTAGGCGGCGACCAGCAGGCCTGCCGCGCGTGCCTCGGCCAGGTTCACGGCGAACTCCGGGTCGACGTAGGCCGCACCATCGGTGGCCTTGACGAACACGAAGTCGATGCCTTCGCGCTTGCACTGCGCAAGGTCGAGACCGAGATCCTGGTGGTGGGAGATGTCCAAGCCGAACAGAACCATGCGTACCGCCTCACGCCGGGGTTGTCACTCGTTGCCACACTGTAACACCTGGTCGGTGACTACGGTCTGGTGAGAATCGGTCATCAGTTCAGCTCGGCGCAGGCGTTCTCCGGCGCGTCGGGAACCGGGTTGGCACGCTGCGTTTGCTTTGCGTGAGCACGTGCTTCGTTGTAATGCTCGATCGCCTGGCGCACCTGCTTGCGGCCCGCAGCGGGGTCGGCATCGAATGCCTTGTTCACCTGAGCGAACACGGCATCGATTTCGTCGAACACGGCGACTGTCGCCATGCCGCGTGCCCGCGCCGCAGCGGCGGCATCGTTGCTGTAGTCGGTGACGCAGGCGATGAGCCGCTCTTGCCTGCTCTCGCTGCGCACGATCAGCACACCAAGTAACACCGTGAGGACACCGACACCTGCGACGACTACTGAAAGCAGGTGCATCCACTTCGGTGCGATGTAGCGCTGCGCGGACGTTGGATCTTCGCTACGCACAGTCTCTCCCATCTGGACCACCGCTCTGACCTTCCGACCCCATAAGTAACCCAACGCCAAGGTGGCCGCATTGGACGGAAGCATGGTCAGTAGGGCGGTTGTCAGCGTCATGATCGATTCCCCGAATCGTCGTTTGAACGTCTGATCTGAATGCCGAAACTCGCACCCACCACAGTGGTCAGCACACCGGATGAGATAAGAAGCGGACCAGAGTTTGCCGGATCGAGCACAACGAACACCACCGTCGTGAGCCAACCCAGGGTGACGACTACCGCGATGAAGACCAGAGCTCCGCGCGGTAACAGCGGGTCCCGATTCTGCTGCCGCTGAGACATCGGCTCACCCCTTTCGGTGCTGACTAGAACATACGTTCCTCAGGAGATGCGCACCAGCCGGATGTAGGATCCTGCGTAGACGATGGTTCCGGTCGCCGAGCTGCTGTTCTGGGCCCACTGGAGCTGTAGGTTGCCGCTCGTGCTCGACGTGGTGACGATGCCCTTGGGTGCGCAGGACATCCAAAATCCAGCACCGTTGGTGCCGACCGCGCGAGGAGACGCGGCGGCCAGCGTCTCGACCACCGCGTTGTACTGAGTCAGTCCCGAAGTGTTCACACCGAAGTTGGCCCACTGCATCGCCGCGCCGGTCGGTCCGGTCCACTTCAGTTTGAGATCACCGGCGGGTGTCGCCGCGCCGGAGTAGAAGATGATCGAGTCGAAGAGGTACCGGGCGTTGGTGCTCAGCGGCAGGAACAGCTGGTCGTCGTTCTGCACCGTCGTGCTGCTGGTGACCGTTTCGTCGGCCGTCTTGTAAGCCACGATGCCGAGCGCGTCGAAGTCCGACACCACGACCTTGTGAAACGCTCTCAGTGCCATGGTGTGTCCTATCTGAACTGCCAGTAGTTCGGTTCGGCGAGGGTGATGGACTCACCGACCGCATGGGCCTTCACCACGCCGTTGACCGACCGGGCGCTGATCGTCGCCGTTTGCACACCGGGGGTGGTGGTGTCGACGACGGCGCTGAGTGTGATCCGCTCACCGGAGATCATGACGTCGACGGGGTAGTCTCCGGTGTCGGCGGACAGCGAGTACACCGGCGTGCTGGTAACGGTTAGGCTGCCAGTAGCGGTGGTGGTCAGTGTGCTGCCGGTAGTCGTGTCCACTGCGTCGGGACGCGCGTACCGGTCGGCGGTGAGCGCGAAGCAGAAGAACGGTTCGTACGGTGTGCAGTTCAGCGTGACCCGCGGGTAGAACCGGTCACCGAGGGAGATGCTCGTGCCGATCACCAGCTGCGGCAGCGTGTCGTAGACGTCCATCGAGGACAGTCCGGAGACGTCGATCCGGTCACCGACCGACAGAGACAGCAGTCGCTCGACCGACAGTGCGGATGTGCCGGCCGAGGTGACCATCACGCGGGGCACCCGGTACTGGTCAACGGTGCCCAGCCCTAGCCGAGCGTAGGCGTGGTTGGTGGCGGCCGTGTCCGATCCGAGGGAGATGGAGAAGCCACGGTCGCGCAACCCGATGCCGTTCGGCGGGTCCTGAGTGGATAGCACACCGGAGGTCTTCTCGACGACGACCGTGGTGCCGTCGATCCGGCTGAGCGAGACTCGGTTCTGCACACCGGTGTAGTCGGCGAGCAACTCCAGGTTCTTGCAGTCGGCTGCGAGGAACGTGGCACGCGGGGATTGGTTGGTCAGTGCCCCGCGGCTGATGTACTCCAGCGCCATCGCGCCGCGACATCCATGCAGGATGCCGAGGTCCGTGGCGGCGGGTTCTTTCAGGAGCTCGGCGATCCGCGCGGTCTTCTGCGCACCGATGTTCGTGGTCACGACGTCCCAGTCGTCGCGGAAGGTGATCGGCAGGCCGTTCTCCTCGAAGGCCAAGCGTGCATACCGGCGCAAGGTGTTGGTGGAGATCCACGCGGCGAGTTCCGGTTCAACTTCGGTCGGGCCCCAGTTGTTGGCAGGCACCACCGTCATGTGCCCATAACCGACGTCGTCGTATCCGCCGGCGGGGTTGACCCGCATCTCGGTGATCTTGCCGAGGGTGCTCACACCGGTGACGACGTTGGGTCCAGTGCCTGCCACGATCGAGCCCGGCATGCGAATGGTGTAGAGCGAGTAGGTGACCGACCCGCCGACTTGCTGGAGCACCAGCGACACCATCTGTTTGCTACCGCGCAACGAGAAGTCGATCTGTCCACTGTCGAACAGCAGAGTCAGTGTGCTGTTGAACACGAGTAGCTGGAACGATCCGTTGCCGTTGGCGGTGTAGCGCAGGTCGTAGGAGTAGCCGGTTCCGGTGCAGTAGAACTGGATCAGGTCGGTGCCGGTGGCCGCCTCGTCGGCGGATGGCATGGTCAGTAGAAAGTTGATCGTGAAGTAGCCAGGGTCGGTGTAGTCCGGGATGAACGCACGCAGCTCGGCATCGTTGATCTTGAGGATGTTCGAGCTGCCGTAGATGGTGAATCCTGTCTCGGCGCCGAAGTCCGGGCTGCCGGTGATCGACAGCGGTGTTCCGCCGGGTAGTCCACTGGAGACCTGAGTCGCGTTGTCCCCGTCCTCACAGGGCCAGTAGGCGATCGGCTGCTGTGCCGCACTGACACCGCGAAAAGCGTCGGCCGAGTTGCCCGATGCGATCGCCTCGCGAGCATCCGGGGTGAACAGCAGACTTGTGTTGGCTCCGACGACCGAGGTCCCGGTGATGGTGAACTGCGTGTCTTCCTTGCGCAGCCCGGTCGATGGGTCGCCGAGGTAGAAGAAGTCTCCTATTTGGACGTTGCCTAGATTGGCGGTGGGCAGGGTGAGCGTCCGCGTGTCGCCGGATCCTGCGTTGATCGTGCCGATGTGCAGCCACCGCCGTGATCGTGATCGGCTGCGACGCATTACCGACTCGGCCGGCGCCGAGCTGTTTTGCAACCGGTCCATGAGTCCGGCGCAACGGACCTCAGCGAACTTCGCGGCGGTTTTACCGTCGCCGGTGGGGTTCAGGTCGGTGATCTCGCCGGTGAACATCGGGATACGCACGGTTACCCGGTCGCGTTGGAACACCAGCGGGTAGGCGTTGGTGTTGCCGGCGAAGGAGAAGTCGGCGATGGCGACGTAGCCTTCGCGCACCGTGGCGCCGTAGCCGCTGACCGTCCAGTCGACCGGTTCCGTGGTGCCGACTGCCCAGACCTTGGCGCGCACGGTCGCGTTCTCGACCTGAGCCCTGATGTTGTAGTCCACCCCGGTCGTGGCCAGGTTCAGGCCAGGCAGGGTGGTGTAGTTGAGGAAGTAGCGCGCTGATCCGGAGATCCGCTCGAACAGGGCGACCTGCAAGGTTTCGTCGATCTGGAACGCGACCGACACCGCGACGTTGTTGCTGATGTCGACGGTGCGCATCCACACCTCAGTGGCCAGTGCGCCGGTGCCGGTGACGTTGTTGGTGGGCACCTTCACGTCGGTGACCAGGACCTCGCAGGTGGTGTAGAGCCGCGTGGTCTTGGACAGCTCGGAGAGTCGGTACGCGCCGGCGACGGGCAAGCTGTGCTTGGCCACGCCACCACCGACCGACCAGTCGGCGGCGGCCACCACACCGCCGCTAGACGTACCCGCGGTCCACGTGTCGCCGGGCACGTTGCCGACCGAACCCCAGTTGGTGGTCGCGACGGTTCGGGTGAACGTGTCATCCACACTGGACACACCGATGCGGGTGGGCACGCCGAGTCCGATGGAGCCGTAGTAGGCACCCGTGGGGTTCCGACGATTGAAGTCGCCGGTGGTGTTCTTGAGCGTGAACGCTGCGGTGTTTGGCACACCAGGGTCGGAGTTCAGGTCTCGGTTCCCGTCGGTGATCAGGACGTCGCTGGCGCGGATCGGCGCGGGTAGCACGGTCCAGTCGGTCACGCCGGTACTGGCCGTGCGCAGGTACATCTCGACGTAGGTGTCGATCGAGCCGGCGGGGATGGCCACGGCTACCCCTGCCCTAGCGCGGCCACAACATCGCCGCCGTGTTCGTTGCGGATGAACAGGCGCAGCCCCTTGGCGAACTCGTACACCAGCCCGCTGGTCGGCCCGCTCCAGCCGAGGGAGATGCTCGTGGCGCCACCACCACCGCCGAGGGCACCGGTCTCGGCCAGTGCGCGGGTCGCGCCGGCGGTCAGCATGCGGGTGCCGTTCGGCAGCTCGGCGACCTCCGGGCCCGCTTCGTTGATCAGTGTCGAGCCGTGCCGCTGGCCGCCGGACTGCGCGGCCCAGTGTGGCCGGGTGACGATGCCACCGTGTTCCTGACCGAGGTAGTAGTGCCCGCCGGATCCCTGCGAGATGTTCGCGCCGCGCACCTGCGTCGTGGTGGTGATGACACGCGGGATGTTGTCCAGGGCCCGCTTGTACGCCGCGAGGTTCTGCATCGCGCTGTTGGCGGCCAGCTCGACGTTAGTGAACACTGTGCGCGGGATGAGGCCAAGGCTATCCGCGTAGGCCTCTGCCTCGGCGCGGCTCATACCCATGGACACCGCGGTTTCGATCAACTGGTCGCGCGCGGTGACCAGGAAGTCGTTGACCTCGCTGACACTCTGGCCGCTAGTGGCCATGGCATCGGCGACATCGAGTGACGACTTCGCCACGTCGTCGAGCGCTGACTTGTTGGCGCGACCCCCTTCGGTGTTGATATCGAGGCCTTCTTTGTTGTCCTTCAACGACTGGGTCGCCGCGTCGATCGACTCTTGATAGTTCATCTGCGCCGAGGACAACCCCAGTACCGGATCGGCCATCGACTCCAGCTTGGAGATCATCTGATCGAGAGTATCCACATAGGATTGTGTCGACGAGGCGGTGTCGTCGGTGACGCCTTGGGCCTTGCGTTGCTTCTCGATGTAGGAGTCGATCGCCGCAGCGGTCTCGGGAAACTGTTTCTTCATCGCGTCGAGCGCATCGGAGCTGCCAGTCGAGTCGAACTCCTGCTTTGCCTTGATCAACTGGTTGAGTGCTCCGCTGACTTCGGGCATGTCCTTGATCTTCTCGCCGAGATCGGCATCGAGGAACTCACCCAGCCCAGCCGCGGCACTGGAGATCCCTCGGCCCAGCTTGTCCCAGAAGGACGTCGACTCACCGATCTTGCGAGCCATGGCGTCGACGGTGCCGCCGAACTTGTCGAACTTGTCAGCGGCGTTGTCAAGGTCCATTGAGTACAGTGCTTCGCCGAGGTCTTCCGCTTTGGTGCCGAACAGGTCGACCGCCGCGGTGGACCGCTCGACACCGGGTGGCATCTGCTGTAGCGCGTTGAGGGTCTGGCGCAGGGCCGAGGTAGCCGAGTCCCCGCCGGCGGCGACCATCTTGCCCATCTTGTCTGCGTCCAAGCCGATGGCCTCGAACCCTCGCCGGGTAAGCACCGACCCGTCCTGCGCCCGGATCGAGAACTCCTTCAACGCATCCATGGCGATATCGGTGTTGCGTGCACCACCTTCCATCGCCTGCTCGATCAACCCGAACGCCTGCTGGCCGTTCAGCCCAAGATCTCGAAATTTGGTGGAATATTCCTCGATGCCGTCCATGAGATCGCCAGCGGCGTTGAGCCCGTGTTCGGAGGCCATGCCGATCAGATCCATGGCGTCGCTGACACTACCGGCCAACCCGGTCTTCACCATCTGTTCAGCGTCGCGGCTGATGTCGCGGTAGGACTCACCGGTGACCTGTGCGAGCGTCATCACCTTCTCGGTCACCGATTTGATGTCGGCATCCGCGGCGGACGGGTCGATGATCTTCTGCTCGAACACGGCGTGCATCGCCTCGCCGACATCGTCGAGCGAGTCGCCGAAGTTGTCGGCGAACACGTCGCCGGCCAGGTTGCCGAGTCGCTCGGACTGGGATTGCGCGGCGCCGGTCTGCGCGGCCAGCAGCCCACCAATCGCGTCTTCCTTCCACTCGGACTGGAGGCCCTGCCAGATGAACCCGGCGGCCGCGCCGCCGAGGGCGAGCGCGCCGCCCTTCACCGAGGCGAAGTCACCGAGTAGGTCGTCGAGGATGCCACCGCCGCTGCTGCCGGTCTTGGTGACCATCTCCTGCGGTTTGATCGACTTATGCAGTGAGTCGGCCTGCTGCTGCACCTTCTTGAGCGCGGCACCGAGGTCGGATGACAGGCTGTCGCCGGTCTTCGCCGCGGTCGTCCGGATGCCGTTGAGCTCCTCGCGGATCTTGAGCGAGGAGCTGCTGAACGCCTCGTCCATCCCGTTGTCGGACGCCCACGCCTCACGCTCGATCTGGTAGAGGTACCGACCTACCTGGCGTGCGGCGAGGTCGAACGACTTGTCGATCTTGGTACCGGTGTCCTTCATGGACGACGACATCTTGTTGCCGGACTGCTCGGCCCGGCGTTCGGCGGCGTCGAGACCCTTGCCGAGCCCGGTCTCGATGTCCTTGCCGACCTGCTGCGCCGTGCGCGCCAGCTGCTTCAGGCCGGCCTTGTCGGTCGTCGTGATCTCGATGGAGATGACGTTGGCCGCTGTCACGCCGGCACCAGGTCCGGCTCGGCCACCGTGACCGGGATGTCGGCGAGCTGTGCTTCGAGATCGTCGACGTCGTCGTCCGGCGGCTCAGGTGCCGGCGCGTCGGGCTGTGGCGGTGTCTCGGTGCGCAGGACCACCGCGTAGTACCAGGCATGGCTCACCGCCATGAGGAACTCGTGGTCCTGAGCGAGCACGCCATCGACTGTGGCCGGCACGGCGGCACCCCGGTCGATCAGGTTCCAGCCGACCAGCGACGCGGCGAACGACCGGAACAGCACACCCCACCAGCGCAGCTTCTCCGGCGTGGCCAGGCGATCGCCGGACAGGTCCTCGCCGAGATGCGCGACAGCGTCGGTGAGCGATTCGAGCGCGGCGAAGCTGGGCTTGCGCACCCACACCGTGAGCCCGGGGTACGGCCGGAACGGAAGCTCGTAGGTCCGTCGCCGGCTGTCCTGGTCGAAGCTCATGCCCTTACCTCCCTGGGATTAATCCAGCGATACCTACTGGCCAGTACCTACGCCCACGTCGGCACGGTGCCATCGGCCAGTACGCCGGGCATCGACGCGGTGAAGCTGCCGTCTGCGGCGCGGGTGAGCTGCCGGTCGGTGTAGAGCATCTCCATCGCCAGCGTCTGGGAGGCGATAGCCAGCGACGTCGTGCGGTTGACCGAGGTTGAGGAGACAGTGCGGAACACGATGTGCTCGTGGGAGGCGCTTGGATTGAACACCGTGTTCACGGTGACGCTGGCGTCGGCCAACAGCAGGATGCGTTCGTTGGCGCTCTTGTCCAGGCCGGTGGTGTCCTGCACGCCGCGCGGGGTGGCGAGCTGGAAGTTGGTGATGTCGTTGCGGATGTCCACGGGGGTGCCGGCGGCGTCGTCCACGCTGAACGTGGTCCACCCCAGCCCTGATTGCTTGGCCATAGTCGTGCCTTTCTCTGCGGGGCGATAGTCCGGTGTGGACGATCAGTGGTCTACCCGTTGGTGCGCCGCTCCAGCTGGGTGTGCAGTGCGTCGGCCCATGCGTCCGCACCGGAGAAGCGGGTGGGTGTGGCGCGCGGACCGTCCGGGTTGCCGCGCCAGTCACCGTTGCGCGACAAGAAGATCTCCGGTCGGTCGACACGGACCCGGTGCGTCGAGGCCTTGAAGCATGGCTGTCCGGATTCGAAGATCAACTGCTCGGCGCCGGTGGTCTCGTCGCGGACGGCGATGAACGCGCGGCCGCTGTTCTTCGCGGCGTGCACCAGTACGGCTGGTTGCCCGGCGGTGGCCAGCGTCCAGCCGTACTGGAACGCCGGGCAGTCGACCTCCTGGCAGGTCGCCGGGCGGAAGTGGGTGGTGGTCGGCGCGACGATCGCGAACGTGCGCATCGCGGTGACGGGCAACTGCGGCATTACCCGGTTGAGCTGGCGCGCGAACATCAGTCGTCACCTTCGCTGCCACCGAATGCCATGTCGCCGTCTTCGCCACCGAAGAACTCGAAGGTCATGATCATCATTCCTTTCATCAGAAAACCGTGCTTGTCAGATTGACCTCGGCCGTCACGACGAACACCAGGTTGCTGAATGTGCCGGTCGTGGTGACCCGGAGGTAGCGTTCGACGGCCTGGCCGCGTGCGGTCTCCAGGCGCTGCGTGGTACGCCCGGTGGCCGCGGTGAAGGTGCCGCCGGTAACGTCGGAGAACGCGTCACCGGCGCCGTTGTCGCTGCTGGACTGGACCTTGACCGTGGCGCTGGTACCGGTGAAGGCGAGCACCTGAAGGTGGAACTGCGCGCCGAACGCGCCGGCGGCACCGAAGTCGACGGACGCCACGCTGCCCGCGCCGGTCTGCGTAGTCGGCACGGCGGTAAGCAGGCGGGCGACTTCGAGCCCGTAGCTGCTGGCCATGGCACCGACCGCGCAGGTGAGCGATCCGTCCGCGGCGACCGTGGGGTCGTAGTTGCCCTGCTTGGCATGAGGTTCCAGGCCTCGCCGGAGTCCGGATGTGCGACGGTGATCAGGCGGTCGGTGAGCGGCAGCGCCTTGTACACCAGGTGCGCCCGGTCCGCCGACCCCCCGCCGGCCACGGTCTCCGGGTTGAAGTAGGTGACCAGGTCCAGGCCACCGTCGCGCCGCAGACCGATGCGCTCGACGCCGTACTTGTCGACGCCGGTGGTGTCGAAGATCGCGGGCCCGCCGCGGATGTTCAGGGTCTGGTGGTCGCCGGAGATGTCGTACCCGTCGACGAGCACCTTCATCCCCATTCCGGACATCTTGGACATGGTCAGGCCTCCTTTGCCGCGACCATCTCGGCCAGCGAGATGCAGTTCTGCTGGCCGAGGTCTTCGGCTGCCACGCCGAAGAGACGCTGGCAGTCTTCGAAGCTGTCGCCGCACTCGCATATCGCGCGGCGCAACTGGCGGAGCAGCCCGTGTGCGGGAACGTCGCGCTGTTGCGCACGGAGCGCGAACTCCTTCAACGCATCGGCCACGCGATCTGGGTTCGGTCGCGCCATGCGCGCGGCGATCGTGTACACCACCGTGGCCGCGCGGGTCTTGTCGAGCTTGTAGTACGCGAAGAACATTCGGTACTCGGACCACAGGTCTCGCCACTCGTCGGTGACGTCGACAGCTGGCATGGTCAGGCCTCCTGGTCGAAGACGTCGGGGCAGATGATGGGCACCAGCGTGTCGGCGATTCGGAACACGCTCTCGTCGATCGGCACGTACCCGCTGTCGGTGCCGAGTCCGTCGCCGTGCGCGCCGAGCAGGTCGATCCACGCACCGTCGACGGTGAACGCGCCGGTGAGCTCGGTCAGCAGGTAGCTGCTGGCCTGCATGATGCGCGTGTCGATCGTGTCCTGCGGGTCGGTGAGCACAGGCAGGTAGATCCGGCACGTCATCACCAGCCGGGCCGCGGTGGCGTCGAGCCCGGAGACCAGCGCGACCGGCAGTATCTGGTTGATCCAGGTCGCGAAGATCATGCCGGGACCGGGGTTGGACTTCGGCTCGTAGGTCAGGGTGGTGTCGAAGTAGCCGGAGGCGGCCGCGACCGAACGCAGCTTGTCGACGGTGTCGGCGATGATGGGTGCGAGTCTGTCGGTGGCCATGTCAACCGCCCAGCTCGGCGACGTACTCGGCGACGATCTGCTGGGCCAGCGGTCGGGCGGCCTGCTGGAGCGCCTCGTAGGTCTTGCGGAAGTGGCCGTAGCCCTTGAATCGGGTGGTGGCGTTGCGGCTGCCGGTGCCGTTGAGCCAGGGACCGTAGATGGCCTGCTGGTCGTGGATGCGTGCCTGGCCGGACACGGGCCCGTACTGGGTGACGCGGCGCCGGTACGCGCCGGTGGGGTTGCGCAACGAGGAGTCGAGGGTGGCCAGCACCCGGCGCCTGCCCTCGGCGGCGAGCCGGCCGGCGATCTCGTCGCGCATGTCGTCGAGCGCGGTAGCGGCAGCCGGCGAGAACAGCGGCCCGGAGACTGTGACCTTGACCGGCATCAGATCGCCCCCATCCGTTGACACTCATTGACACTCATTGCTACACTTCTCGCATGATGACCAGCATTACTCCAGGCCCGCACCTGACTTTCGACGAGCAGGCCGATCGCGACCCGCACGGATCGAGCGCGATGCCGTGTTACTGCTGGTACGCCGGGCATGGCGAGATCAGCGGCGTGTCGATCGACCAGGTGCAGCACCCGGACGAGTTCCGTGAGGGCGCTCAGTCTGCGTTCGAAGAGCTGTACGACCTCTGACTTCTGCACACGCACTCAGATCGCCCCCATCCGGACGCGGCGGCCGAACTCGGTGCGCACGCGCTTGCGCTTGTCGGCGAGCCCGGCGCCGCGTGCTTCGCGCTGCCCCTCGCCAGCACCGATCACCCGGGCGTAGGCGCTATTCTCCTGAGCGATCTGGTTCAGCGCCTCGGCGACGACCAGCCCCTCGATCGGCGCCGGCGGCACGTAGGTGGTGATGTCGGCGCCGGCGAGATGGATGGCCGCGGTGGTGCCGCACATGCCGCGTTCGACGACCAGCGTGCGGTAGGCGTACACGGCCGCGCCGATCGCGTGGGCGGCGAGCACGCTGCCGTCGATGGCGCGGGTGACGTAGAGCGCGGTTCCGACCCGGTCCTGCACCAGCATCCGTTCGCCGTCGATCAGGATCATCTCTCCGGGCTCCGGAGCGGCGGTGGTTCCGGACAGGGTGACGGTAACCGCGTTCATCTTGTCGGTGAGCACGGCGGTCGAGGTGAGCCCGGTGGACAGGGTGCGGCGTTCGGTGACCAGCAGCCGCTCGCTGTCGATGGTCAGTAGCGAGCCGACACCGATCAGGCTGCCGTCGGTGACGTCGAGCGTGGTGGCGAAGCTGGTGATGCCCGCGGCACCGACGTCGCCGGCGGGCGCCTGGTCGTCGGCCCAACCGAACAGGGCCCGCATGCTGATGTCCTGCTGCGTGGTCGGGCCGCCACCGAACGCAGTGTTCGCCGAAGCACGACTCAACTCCAGGCGGGTGTAGGGCATCCCGCCGCTGGGGTAGAGCTTGACATCGGCGAGGCTGATCGAGCTGCCGCCGGTGCTCAGGGTCAGCAGCTCGATCAGCTCGGTGTCGCCGCCGAGGTAGAGCACGCCGGTGGTCGGCCGATCTTCACTCAGTGCGTCGAAGGTGCGGGTGGCGATGCGCGGGTAGAAGGTGCGCCGACACAGACGTTCAACGGATCGGCTGCCGTCGCGGATCGCCCGGTCGATCGCCTCGTTCGCGCGCACCGAGTTCTTCACGTCGACGGCGGCCTTGACCCGCTCTCGTGTCGTGTACACCACTTCCCGCGGCATTCGGTTACTCGCTCTCGTTCTGCTCCGGCAGCTGTACCGTGTCGGTGCCCCGCAGCCGGCCACGTCGCTGCCGCGGTTCGTCGACCCGCTCGTCCTCTGGCTGCTGTGTTTCGGCCGGCTCGTCGGCGAGCGCCGCGTTGGGCGTGCCGCAGTGCGGGCAGTTCGGCACGTCGGGTGGGTAGGGCGCGGTGCATTCCGCGCAGGCATGCAGGTTGCTCGGCTCGTCGGCGGCGACACGGTCGTTCTCCGTCGTCATCGGGTTGTTCTCGATGTCGGACACGGTTACTCCTCAGTAGTGCGGAGATAATCCATCCCAGGTCCAGCCGTCCCAGCGGCAGCGCAGGTTGCCGGCTGGGTCCTCGATCAGCGGCTCTCCGTCGTTGGGGCAGGCGACCGGCGGCTGGTCGCGCAGGGCTGCTTGTTCCGCGGCATCGGTGTCGATGATGGCGCGCAGTGTCTCCCAGCCGCCGGTCATGGCCTACTCCTCCGCGGCCGCGACGCGGCGCTTCTTGTCGTCCTCGCGCAACCGGTCGGCGAGGTCGGTCGCCGAGCCGCCGGCGTTGAGGTGCCGCTGTCGAGCGAGCGCCTGGAGGTCGCGGTAGTCCATCTCGGTGTACTCGTCGTTCTCGACGCTGTCGGGGGTGTCGTCGATCGCGGCGTGCTGACCGGCGAGCCACGAGCCGTCGACCGGCTCGTCGCCGCGCACGTACCCCTCGCGGCGGTAGTGCTTGACCAGCCGCCGGTCCTCGTCGTCAGCGGTGCCGTCGTCGACCCGCGCGAGTCGTTCCTCGAAGTCTTGCTGGGTCATCTGCATGTTGTCGAACCTCCTTATGCGGCGACCAGCGTCGCGCCCTCGATGAGCGGCACCCACGTGCAGTACCAGGTGATGGCGCCGTCCGTGCCGGCCGAAACAGACTGGATCTTGCCGATGGTGATCGGCACGTTGACCAGTGCCTGGCCGTAGCCGATGGACATCAGCTTGCGCGGCGCGGTGGTGGTGTCCAGCCCGAAGGACAGCAGCGTGCCGGCCACCGTGTCCGTGGTGCCGATGTCGGTCGCCGCGCACAGGTCCTGCGTCGCGCCGGTCGTCGGCGCCACCTGGAGCTTGTAGGAGTTGGCCACGGTGATCGCGGTGGTGACCTTGCCCCACAGCGCGGTGATCAGCACCTCGCCGCCGGCGATGATGAACAGGTCGACCGTGGTCGCGGCCAAGGTGCCCGTGCCCTTGCTGGCCGGTCCGTTGCCCAGCACCGCCTTGCGGAACGCGGCGCCGTCGCTCACGACTGTCATGCGTTCGCCACCCCCGGACGCAGCAGGTTCCACAGACCGGATGGCTTGCGCTGCCACCGCAACTCGTGGGGCAACATCACGCAGGACGACAGGCACGCGGTGCTGGTGGTCTTGCTGGCGTTGAGCGACAGGTGGGTGTACCCGGCGCTCATCTGACGGGCGTCGACCTCGATGATGACGATGTTCTGCTTGTCGCCGTAGGTCGCGCCGGTCAGCGTGACCTCGGACGCGGCGGCCTGCGTGACCTTGGTCCAGCCCTCGTCGTTGTCCAGCAACGCTTCGGACTTGATGTACCAGTGGTCCACACCGGTCGCGTCCGCCACCGCCGCTGAGTCGAGGTCGTTGCTGGTGCCGCCGGTGTAGGCGGTGTGCTGCTGGACGTCGAGGACCAAGTCCTCGGTACCACCCACGCCGAGGGTCACGAGGAACGCGACCGCGCGGTGCATCGACATCGAGATCCGCTTGCCGGTGGCGCCGTTGGCGGTGTCGAGGTCGACCGGTGCCCAGCCGAGTCCGACGTCGAAGAGTCTTCCGAGTGCTTCCATGTGCTCTCCCCTTCCGGGAGTTGAGGCCTACCAGCCAGTAGCTCGGTTGCTCTGACCTCGGCCGTAGCGTGCCCGCTGGCCTGGCTCGACAGGCTGCCGGTCGGGTGGTGCACGGTGCGTGGTTCGCCGGCCTGCACCATGCACCAACCTCCGAGCAGCGGGCGGGGTCCGGTCCGGCGACGTGTGCGCGGAGTCGTGCATCCCGGGGGGCTTGTCGCGGACGCAGTTCTCACCGTCGCCGGACCGGAGTCTTAGCGCGTCTCCAGCTGGACGCAGCAGGACAAGGTCGGGCCGCCGTTCTCCGGGGTCAGCGGCGAGAGGTAGGACGGCTGCCCGTCGACACGCTCGATGATCCGGAAACCGGTCTTGTCGGTCCAGAAGTTCGCGTGCTCGCTGGTGTCGATGCGCATGTTCATCGTGTCACCGATGACGTAGCTGGAGAAGTCGACCAGCGACAGGTCACCCTTGGTGCCCAGCACGCCGGGCGTCTTGCGCGACCAGATGATCGGCCGGCCGAGGAGTGTCTGCGGCAGGCCCTGCGCGGCGTTGGTGCCGGACCCGTCGCCGATCATCACCGCTGACCCGCCGGTGCCGACCGGCACGGCCATGGTGAAGATTTCAGGGATACAGTCCGGCGAGGCCACCCACACCGCGTTGGCGAAGCACTCCGGCAGCAGCCGGGAGAACATCGCCAGCACGTTCAACCAGGTGATCGTCGCCGCGGCCTGACCGACTTCCTTGGTGGCGGTGATCAGTGACGGGTTGTCCGGGTGCAGCATGCCCAGTGGTTTCTTGACGCCGTTGCCCTTGAGGAACGCCAGATCCTCGAAGTGGCCGAGCCCGTTGGGCAGGTTGGTCATCAGCCACGCGGTCAGCGCGGCCGCGTCACGCAGCAGCTCGTTGGGCACCAGCGCACCGCCGGTGAGCTTGTTGGCCTCCAGCGCGATGGCCGCGAAGGTGGCGTCGGACGGGACGATGGTGCCGCCTTCGTCGGTCCAGGCGAACACCATGCCGCCGTAGACTTCGCCGACCTCGGTCGTCATGTCGATCGCCGGCCAACGCATCTTGCCGGTGGTCAGCGGGATCACGGTGGCGCGCGGCCGAACGATCGCGTTCTCCAACGCCCGGGTCATGATCTGCGCCCGGTACTCCTCGGGCACCAGCACGCCACCCTCGGAAGGCACCTTCTCGCTGTAGTTGCGCAGCTTCTCGACCTTGTCCGCAGGCGCGGCGTTCGCCGGACGCAGACCCAGCGTCGCCGCAGCGGCGATGAACGCCTCGCCCGCGCTCCTGAACTCGCCGTTGAGTCCGTAGCCCGGCGCCTCCGGGCTGTTGAGCACGCCGAAGTCGTTGTGGTTCTGGCGGGCCCGCGCGACCAGGTCTAGCCGGCTACGCGCGGTACCGGTCTCGGCGCCGTTGCGCTCCATGATGTCGTGCACGGCGAGCTGAACCTGTTCGTCGACCTGGTTGCGCAGGTCGGCCATGGTCTTGTTCTGCGCGGCGGTGTAGGCGCCGATGGTGGTGGCCAGGGTGCCGTCGTCGACCGCGGCCTGTGCAGCCTCGGGGGTGGCCAGCGCGGTGTTGAGCCAGTCGGCGAACTCAGCGGGGGTGGCCGGTGGTGCGGCGGTTGCGGTCATGCGACCAGTCCTTTCAGGATTTCGTGAAGTGCCGCCGCATTGAACGGCACCGGAGTCGGCTCAGGTGTTGGGCCGGTGATCTGTGCGGCCGCCTGCCGGGCCCGCCACTCGGCGGTCATCGCGGCGACGGCGGCGAGGTCGACGTGATCGAGGCCTTCGGGTAGCGCGGGTGGTGGCGCGTCGAGGTCGACGGCGCGACGCGGGGCGATGTCGAACACGCCGCGCCAGTCGGTGCGCGCGGCCGCGGTGGTCTCCTCAACGGTGTCGGCGGCGGCCCGGTCGTCGGTGAGCGCATCGACCAAGCCAGCGTCGACAGCCTCCTGCCCGACGTACCAGGTCTCCTCCAACATCGCCGCACGCCAGTCCGCGGCGTCACCGCCGGCCTTCCCGGCGTACATCGAAGCGATGGAGTCGCTGATCTTGTCGAGCAGGTCGGCGGTCTTGCGGTGCTCGCTGGCCGGGCCATCAGTGACGTCCCACGCATCATGGATCATGACCAGCGCGTTCGGTTCGATCAGCACCTCGTCGGCGGCGAGCATCATGAACGACGCGGCCGACGCGGCGATGCCCTCGACGCGCATCGTCACCTTGCCCGCGTACTGCTTGAACTGCGAGTGGATGGACAGCCCCTCGGTGACCATGCCGCCGGGGGAGTTGAGGTGCACGAGTACGTCGCGGCCGCCGGCGGCGATCAGCGCTTCGACGATCATCGATGCGGAGATGCCGAACCAGTCGTCGATCAGGTCGTTGAAGTGGATCTCGAAGGTGGTGTCGCCGTCGACGGTCAGCAGCTCCGGGTCATCCCAGAAGAACGCAACCGGCTGCGGCGACCCCTCGGCCGCCGATCGCATGCGCGCGGCACGCAGTTGCTTGAGCGCGTTGGCGCGGCGAGGTGCGCTACGCCTCTTCGTCGACTGCATCGTCTTCTCCTGTCGCGGGCGGTAGCTGGGTCGGCGCGTTCGGCGAAAGCTGCGGTGGCTCCGGTTCGCGGGTGGAGGGCACGACGGTCGGCGGGGTCCAGTCGTCGAGGTACTCGGCGCCGCCGGCGGCGGCGATCACGCGCCGGCCTTCCTCGGTGGACAGCAACACGTTCGGCTTGCCCAACTCGCCGATGCCGAGGTACATCTTCTGCACCAGCAGCGCGATCTCGGTCGGCGAGGCACCGGAGCGGCCGCTGTTGAACGGCAGCTCCAACCATTCGGCGGCCTGCTCGATGGGCACACCGGCGTCGACGTAGCTCTTGAACGCGGCGGCGATGGAGTCGCGCTCGGCGTTCTCAGCTTCTTCGTCTTCGGGGATGACGTTGTCCGGGCACCAGTAGACGCCCTGGCCGGTCTTGCCGAAGCACTGGAGGTAGGGCCCGTTGGCGAAGTCGTACCAGTACCGCACCCGCCGGTGCAGGATCCGCCGGGCGTAGCTGTCGTCGGCGGCGACCGCGTTGGCACGGTTGACGTCGTCGGACGCACCGATCATGTGCTTGTGGATGCGGTAGGCCTCCAGCACCTGGTCACGGGTGAGGTGCCGCATCTCGGTGACCTGGAGTTTCTGGAGGTCGACGACCGTTGGTTTGAACTCGCCGATCTCCAGGATGCCGACCCGGTGCGCACGGTTGACACCGCGGTGCTGTTCGTTCCAGCGGCGCCTGAACGTGGCGTAGTCGTCGTCGCCGAGGATCTCGTTTCGGCCGAGTTCGATCGTCCCGCCGGGGGTGGCGTCGTTGTCGAAGAACGCCTGGATCCACTGCTGGCTGGTGAGGCTGGTGGTCAGCGGCAGCATGAGCGCGGGCACAGGCCCGATGCCGCGGTGCGGGTCGAGTGGGTGCGGTCGGGTGATCCGGATGACCTCGTTGAGCTCCAGCGGTACGCGTTCACCGCTGGGTCCGGTGTAGACGTAGCCGGTGAGGTAGGCGTCCGGGTCGGTGACTGGTCGGATGCGGTCGGGGCGTACCGGCCAGAAGGATCCGGGCACACCGGGTGATGCGTAGTCGCAGACCGCCCATGCTTCGCCGACAGCTTCGTAGTGCCAGGCGAGCACGGTGCGGAAGTGCATGCCGGTCATGAACCGGTTTGGCTGGTGCCACAGCTTCACCGCGAGGTGCTGCCGGCGGCCGAGCGGCTCGACACCTTCGGGCGGCTGCATGTCGCTGCTGGTCTCGCCGCGGTAGAGGTCCCAGATCACCGCGGCGGTGTCGCCGGCGATGAGGTCGATGATCGACAGCAGCGTCGACTCGGTGGTGGTGAGGTCGAGCTGCCGCTCGGTAGGGTCGGTACCACGCCCGAACGCGCCGAGCGTGGTTGAGGCGGCACCGGTGTAAGGCACCGGGGTGACCTTTTCCGCAGCCGGCGCCCGAGCGGTTTCGAGGAGATCGAGCAGCAGGCTCATCGCGCCTCGATCCGCTGCTGCGTCTCTTGCAGGTACCACAATCGGTTGGCGATGTCCTTGCGGACGCGGTAGCGAAGTCGGGTCATGGCGGCACGAAACGACGCATCGGAGATCGCATCCGCGTGGTTGCTGTAGATGCCCAAGCGCTGCGCTGCCGGAGTAGTCATGCGCGTCGCACCCCCGGGCGCTGAGCGGCGCGGGCCCGACGAACCACGGCGACCTTGAAGTCGAGCAGCAGCACCGCGACACCGGCGACGACCAACCCGACCGCGACGTTCACACCGATGAACGCGGCCAGGGTGAGGCAGGCCAGCGCAACGACGGTGCCGGCGACCTCGCCGATGGCGGCGAAGATGCTGCCGCGCTCGCCGCGCCGGGCCCGCCGGGCGGCGCGCAGTTGGCCGAGCTTCACCGCACCCATCTCGATGAGTGATGCGTTGCCGTTCGCGGGTACCGCAACCATGATCGTCTCCTAGGAACGTGGGGGCCAGAACCAGAAGCCAGTGTCGTCGGCGCGGCCAGTGTCGCTCAGGCAGACGGCACGCCGCAGCATCGTGGCGCCGCCCAGCTGCACGGCGAGGTCGACGTACAAGATCTCGCAGCCATCGGCCTTGTCCTGAATGCGGATGATGATGGCCGGCAGCACGACACCCTCTTCGAAGCTTCCGTTCGTGGTGCCATGCGCGGTGAAGATGTCGGCGGCGTCCTGTTCGGACAGCCGATAGAGCACGATCCGGCCGATGGTTGGCTGCTGTGCCATCACACCCAGACCTCCCGGTTTACGCTGGTCAAACGGTTCTTGAGGTCGAAGTGTGCCACGGCGTAGCGCATGGTGTCCGCGCCGTCGTCGTTGTCCTTGACTGGTTGTTCCTTGTTGTCGTCCCAGACGTAGCCACCGATCTCCTCTTCGGTGCACGTCGGACGCCGGGCGTCGACGGCGGCCTGGTCCTTCTCGACCAGCGCGCCGCGCATGAGGAACAGCCGGTTGTCGCGCCACCGCCGTTCGACAGCTTCGATGCCGAGCTTCACCCGCTTGTCGGCCGGCGTGGTAGCCATGCCGAGGTAGCGGGTCAGGGTGGCGCGGTCCTCAGCGTCGTGGTCGCAGATGATCTTCTGCGGCTTGGGTTCGATCCATCGGCCGCCGTCCCACCGCTTGGTGGTGTCGTTCCAGACCGCGCCGGGCCGGACGATGCCCATGATCTGCCGGGCGTGGTCCTCGACCATCCGGCCGGACATGTGGATCTCGCGGTAGCGGTACAGCTCGCCGTCGGGTGCGCTGGCCCAGCACTGGAGTACGAAGGGGTGGACCATGCCGAAGTCGACGGTCCAGATGCGCGTCCAGTCCTGCGGGATCGGGAACGGGTCAACGATGTGGCGGTGGGTGTCGAAGCTCGGCCAGCAGATGCCCTCGGCGGCCGCCCATCGGCCGTAGCGCAGGCGCAGCAGGGTGACGCCGGTGAGCCGGTCGAGGCGCCGGATGTACTCGCGGCCGCGCTTGGTCCACTCGCCGGTGTCGGTGTCCCACAGGGTGGGGTTGTCCTCGTGCCGGGACTCCAGCATCGTCGTGGTGCCGGCATCGGCGCGGAGCTTGAGCCAGTGGGTGGGGTGGCTGGGATTGCAGTCGGCGATCATCTGGTGGTAGGGCATGGCCTGGCCGCGCAGGCGAGTGGTCAGTGCCTCCCAGCCGTCCGAGGTCAGCTCGGTGGACTCCTGCACGTAGATCATGTCGAACTCGGTGGACATGATCTTGCTCGGCCGGTCCATGCCGGCGATCCAGATCTGGCTACCGTTGCCGAACTCGTAGCGCGCTGGCTCGCGGCCGCTGGAGCCGCGGTAGATGATCGATCCGGCCAGCAGCTGCTCTTTGGCGACGAACCGATCCCACGTGCGCAGCGCGGTTGAGGCGAGGGTGTCGCGCACCTGGCGGACGATGAGTCCGGTCATGCCGGGGTACTTGAGCGCGGCGAGGTGCAGCTTCTCCAGACAGGCGCGGCTCTTGCCGGTGCCCGCCGGTCCAGACAGCAGGACTTCTCCATCCTTGCACGCCATGAGCTCACGGGCGGCGCCCCGCGGGCTGTAGCGGTGGCGGAGTTCGACGGCGCTGCTCATGCCAGCACCAGGATCAGCAGGCCGACACCGCTGAAGCTGAGACCCGCAGCGGCGACGGCGTAGAGCGCACCGCAGGTGCGCAGGACCCAGTCCGGGGTGTGGCGGTACTGCGGTCGGCGGTCGGCAGGCTGCGCGCGCAGTTGGTTCGTGGCCAGGTACACGCCGCGCGCGCAGTAGACGGCGAGCACGGTGAATATTGCGGCGATGGTCAGCATGATGGCGGCGCTCATGCCACCACCCGCTGACACTCGTTGACACGCGTTGCTACACTAACGGCATGACGAACAGCGAAGACCTCCCGATGACCGAGCAGTCCGCCGCCGAGATCCTGGCCAAGCTGACCAACGCCAACCCGCAGCTGATGGAGGAGACGCTGGCGACGCTGACCCAGGAGCAGCGCGACGCGGCCACCAAGGCGAGCAACCAGCACCGCGGCCGCTGACCACCCACCCCCAAACCCCGCACCACTTCCCCGGTGCGGGGTTCTCTGCTGCCCGAGGTCAGACATCGTCGGCTCCGTCCACGGTGACCCGGACGTTCTGCACCTGGAGTCGCGACTGGGTTGGTGCGTCCAGGCCCCAGAGCGCGGCACGGCGGGCCTGGATCTTGAGCATGCGATCCATCGCCTGGAGTACCGGCGCGTCGTCTTCGAGCGGCACGGGCTGCCCGGCGAACTCGGTGCCGGGTGCGTAGACGATCTGGCCGTTGCTGACCGTGAAGTGCTCGGCATCCATGACTGCGAGGGCCCGCCGATACAGCTCGTCGAGCTGGGCGTCCATGATCTGGCGGTACTCCTCGGCGGCCGGCGGCACGATGGACGCCAGGTGCCGGCTCAGCTGCTTGTGGACGTGGCCCCGGTCCGCGTAACCGAGAGCGACGGCGATCTCGTCGTAGGTGGCACCCTTGGCACGCAGCCGGAAGGCGGCCGCGTCGCGGTCCTGGGTGTCTGGGTTCTCGTTGAACCGGCCATATCCGTCGCGCGGTGGGGCATCCGCGGAGGCTGCTGCGGTAGGCTCGGCATCGTCGGACACGCGTCAAACCTCCTGGTCAGCTCGTTGGCGCCGCGATCTGTTGAGGCGATCATACAGCATCTAAATGACCAGGTTGACACAGGCTGATACAGGTGGTCACAGGTTGACGGCGATGGCCACAAGCAGCGAGTAAGTGACTACCGTGGGGTGATCACATGACGATGCCCCGCCGGGTACATGGCAAACGATCCGGCGGGGCATCTGTGACACCGACCCCATGTGAGCGGAGCGGATGGCGTTCAGCCTAGCGTGCCTTCGGGCAGGCCCAGTTGCTGCTCGGAGTGGCGTTTGCCCGCGGTGGTGAGTTCGAACCGTGCGCCGCCGAGCCGGGGGTCGACCTCACGGAGCAGTCCCTGGTCGACGGCTGCGGCGAGAGCGGACTCGGTGCGGGCGAGTGCGTCGTCGCGGGTCTGGACGAGCGGGTGTCCGGTGATGAGGTCTTCGGGGACCGGCGGAGGTACCTCGGTGCCAAGTCCTCGTTCGTCGTCGGGCACCTCGTTGGGGTAGGAGCGGACGCGCCACCCGTCCTCCGGGTAGTCGCCGCTGTCGAAGTCGACGTCGACGGTCAGCTCGTGCGGGTCGACCAGGAACGCGAGGTCCCGGTCGTTGGCGTGAAACACCTCCAGCGTGCGGTCGTAGACGGGATCGTCGAGGACGACGGCCCATGCGCCGGGTGCCACGGTGACGCGGTAGGTCTCGCGCGGGGTATCGGTCATCCGAGGGTCGTCCTGTCGATCGGTGGTGGCGCGGGGAGGCAGGTGCCGGGGTGGTGGGGTGGGAGTACGCACGGCATGGCGGCACGACTGGTGTCGGTGGGCCAACCGCAGATGACTGGGCGTCGGCAGGCGGCGATGGCGGTGTCCGGTGGTTCGTCGACCTGGGACACGGCGATGCCGAACGCGGCGGCACCAGCACCCAGGAGCACGCCGAACAGCGCGCGTCGGGTGGTCTTCATCAGGCGCACCACCCGTCGTGGCCTGGGTTGCGGAGGCAGGGCACGGTACCCAGACTCGTGGCGACCGGAGCACCGCACTTGCCGATGCCACGCGCCTGGTCGACCAACTGCTGCGTGGCGGGGTCAACTGCGCGCCGGTGCCTGAGTGCCGCGCTGAGCGCCTCGACGCCGGCCGTGGCCTCCTCGGTCGTGAGACCCAACTTCGGGCCGCCGGTGACGTAGACAGCGGGTGCTCCGTAGCCATCCCCGACGAGGTCCATCGGTAGGGGGGCCTGCTGTTCGTCCAGGTCGTGTGCCGGCCCGAGGACGTCCACGCGCGGTGGGTCGCGGAAGCGGAGCTCTCGGCGCAGGTGCGCATCGACCTGGCGCTGGGAGGCGATCGTACGACCGGCGAACACGCCGGCGGTGAACACCGCGGCGAGGCTCACGAGCCCGATCAACCCCAGTACGACGGTCATCGGCCGGCCTGCGCGGGTACACGCCTGGTGCGCTTGACGGGCTGCACACCGGTGGTGGGGGTGCCGTTGGCCTCGCGTGCGGTCTTGAGGGCGAGCAGATCGGCGTAGACGAACCGGACGGCACCGGTGACCGGGTGCTTCTCCTGGTTGATGCGTCCGTTGCGACGGTAGTGGGCGAGCAGGCTCACGCTGATGCCGAGGACCGTGGCCGCCTCTTGGCGCGTCAGTCGGTCGTCGAGCGCGTAGGTCGGGTTCTTGGTCGACTTGGGCATGGGCACAGATTAACACTCATTGACACTATGGGGCAAGC
>Ga0105238_10001259_pt1 | contig 25471 bp, 16 predicted proteins | sample KBSC34metaG_FD_81526 | JGI IMG/M metagenome (GOLD analysis project Ga0105238, IMG submission 81526) | Corn rhizosphere microbial communities from Kellogg Biological Station, Michigan, USA - KBS C3-4 metaG | ecosystem: Host-associated > Plants > Roots > Rhizosphere > Soil | place: Michigan, USA...
AGGAATGGGGTTTCAAGGGTTTTGTCGTCTCTGATTATTACGCGATCTGGGAACTCGGCCATCGTCCGGACACGCACGGGCATTTTGTTGCCGCGGACAAAAAAGAATCCTGCGCCCTGGCGGTGAAGGCCGGAGTGAACATCGAATTTCCCGAACCCGACTGCTACCTGCACCTGGTCGAGCTTGTCCACAAAAAGGTTTTGAAGGAGCTGGAATTGGACGACCTCGTGGCGCCGATGCTTTACTGGAAGTTCAAGATGGGGTTGTTTGAGCATCCCTACGGCGACCCGGCCGAGGCCGAACGCATTGTCGGTTCGGATGCCCACCGGCAGCTCGCATTGCAGGGCGCGCGAGAGACCATCACGCTGCTGCGCAATGAAAACCACCTACTGCCGCTGAATCCGAACAAGCTGAAGACCATCGCTGTCATCGGGCCGAATGCCGACCGCGAATTACTGGGCGGCTACAGCGGCAAACCGGATTATTTCAACTCGGTGCTCGAGGGCATCCGCGTCAAGGTGGGTGCGAAGGTGAAGGTGCCGTTTGCCGAGGGCTGCAAAATCACCATCGGTGGTTCGTGGAACCAAGACTTGGTGACGCCGGCGAAGGTGGAGGAAGACCGCAAGCTCATCGCTGAGGCCGTCGGTGTGGCTGCGAATGCCGATGTCATCGTCGTCTGCATCGGGGGCAATGAGCAGACCTCGCGCGAGGCGTGGTCGCGTGCCCACATGGGTGACCGCACAACGCTCGATCTGATCGGCCGGCAGGACGGGCTCGTCAACGCGCTGATGATGACCGGCAAACCCATCGTCGTGGTGCTCTTCAACGGTAGCCCGCTGTCGATCAATTCGCTGTCGCAAAATGTCCCGGCCATACTGGAATGCTGGTACCTCGGGCAGGAATGCGGCCAGGCAGTCGCGGAAGTTCTGTTCGGCGATTACAATCCGGGCGGCAAGCTGCCTATCACCGTTCCGCGTTCCGTCGGACACCTGCCTGCGTTCTACAATCACAAGCCATCCGCACGCCGTGGTTATCTCTTTGACGATGTTTCGCCGCTGTATCCGTTCGGGTTTGGCCTGAGCTATACGAATTTCAGTTTCAAAAATGTACGGCTGGAAAAGAAAAAAATCAGCGCGAAGGGCCACACGCGCGTCCTGGTGGACGTTGCCAACACCGGCAAGCGGCGCGGCGCGGAAGTGGTGCAGATGTACATACGCGACCTGGTCAGCTCAGTCACCCGACCGGTAAAGGAACTCAAAGGTTTCCAAAAAATCTCGCTGCAACCGGGCGAGATGCAGACGGTCGCGCTGGAGATCACATCGGACCGGCTGGCATTTTACGACATCCACATGAAATACACTGTTGAGCCGGGCGAGTTTGAGATCATGATTGGCAATTCCTCGCGCGATGCTGACCTGCAGAAGGTGGTTTTGACCGTCACAAAGTAGGATCGGAAATTTTTGAGCGGCCCGTGGTTTCGGAATAAAATGAACACCAGCAACCAGAAACTTTCGTTTGTCGAAAAGGCGGGCTATAGTGCCGCCGACTCCGCTGCGAACTTCGTCTTCATGACGATGATCCTTTTCCAGACGAATTTTTACACGGACGTCTTTGGCCTCACCGCCGGCACTGCCGCGGCGATCCTCCTCTGGCCGCGGCTGTGGGACGCGGTGGCCGATCCCATTGTGGGGATACTGGCCGACAGGACCAGCACCCGCTGGGGCAAGTTCCGTCCGTGGGTCCTGTTCACCGCTGCGCCATGGTTCGTCATCATGATCCTGGCCTACACCCGGCCGCACGGTTGGAGCACAGAGCTGCTGGTGGCCTATGCCGCGATCACGAACACGTTGTTGATGACGATTTACTCGATGAATAACATGCCCTATGCGGCCTTGGGCGGGGTGATGACCGGGGATGTTGTCGAGCGGGCGAAGTTGAATTCCTACCGTTTCATCGCTGTGAACGCGGCTCAATTCATCGTCGGCGGTTTCACGTTGCCACTGGTCGCCAAATTCGCCGCCGGTCATGACCGCGCGCACGGCTGGCAGATGACGATGACCATCTGGGCCGTGCTGTGTCTGGTGCTGTTCGTCATCACCTTTGTCACCACCAAGGAACGCATCCAGCCGATGAGCCGTCAAAAATCATCGCCGAAACAGGATTTTTCCGACCTGCTAAAAAACAATCCCTGGAAGGTCATGTTTTTGATGACGCTGTTCCATTTTTGTATCCTCTCTTTTCGCGGCGAGGCGCTCTACAACTATTACCATCATTACGCGGACAAGGCGGCGATGTTTGACTGCGTGCAAAAACTCGGCCTCGTCGTACCGGCGGGTGCGTCAGCGGGCGGCCTCCTCGACACGCTCGGCTACATCATCCACGGCGACCAGAGCGCGGCCAATGTCGCGGATGTCTTCAACAGCATCGTCAACATGCTGGGCACCGGCATCACCATCGCTGTCATCGTACTGTCAGCATCGTTCGCGAAACGGTTTGGGAAGAAGGCCGTGGCCATCGGCGGGTTCGGACTGGCCAGCCTGGGTTCGCTGGCATTTTATTTTCTTTCGCCGACCAATGTCACCGGCATGATCGTGGTGACGGCATTTATCGCGATCGTCTATGCGCCGACGATCCCGCTGATCTGGGCAATCTACGCGGATGTGGCGGATTATTCCGAGTGGAAAACAGGCCGCCGCTTCACCGGCATGGTTTTCGCGACGATCGGGTTCGGTTTGAAATCCGGCCTGGCATTGGGCTCGGCCTCGTTCCTCTGGATCATGTCCGGTCTTTTCCACTACGACACGCAATTGTCCGACGCCGCTCAGGCGGTACAAGGTTATCGCGCCTGCAGCGGCATCGTTGTCGGCATCCTTTTTGCCGTCTGCACGGTCCTGTTGGCTTGCTACCAGCTCAACAAGCGCACGACCCTTCAGATGGCCGATGAACTCAACGAGCGCCGGAGACAGTTTGCGGCGCAAAACCCGTGATGCTTCCATGAAAAAAAATGTCACCCTGATCTGTTTCACCCTCGCCGGGTTGGCGGCGGGTTGCGCGGCGATTGAAAAGAGCAGCCCGGCTCCGGCATCGCTCAAGGATGCCTTCAAAGATGATTTTCTCATCGGCGTGGCGATCAACCGGTCGCAGTTTTTTGAGGGAGACCGGCGCGGCGTACCCATCATCAAGGCACAATTCAACTCCATCACGCCGGAAAACATCTTGAAGTGGGAATCGGTCCATCCGAAGCCCGATACCTACGATTTCACCGCACCGGACCGCTATGTCGAATTCGGTGAAACGAACAGCATGTATATCATCGGCCACACGCTGGTCTGGCACAGCCAGACTCCGCGCTGGGTCTTTCAGGACGCGCTTGGCCGGCCGGTGAGCCGCGAGGTTTTGTTGCAGCGGATGCATGACCATATCTTCACCGTGGTAGGCCGCTACAAGGGCCGCATCAAAGGCTGGGACGTGGTGAACGAGGCATTGAACGAAGACGGCTCCCTGCGCAATTCGCCCTGGCGCCGGATCATCGGCGATGACTACATCGAAAAGGCGTTTCAGTATGCGCATGAAGCCGACCCGCAGGCGCAGTTGCATTACAATGACTATTCGCTCGAGAACGAACCAAAGCGCAATGGCGCGATCGTGCTCATCAAAAAATTGCAACGGGAGGGGATACCCATCACGGCGGTCGGCTTGCAGGACCATGTGAAGATGGACTGGCCCACGACGGAACAACTGGACGAAACGATCGCCGCCTTTGCCAGGCTGGGCGTGAAGGTGATGATCACCGAGCTCGACGTGGATGTGGTCACCGCCACGCAGTATAACCGCACCGCCGACATTGCACTTAACGGCCAGTCGGCCACCGGCGCTGATGCATTGAAGAGCGGTCTGCCCGAATCGCTGCAAAAGGAGCTGGCCGCCCGTTATGCGGAATTATTTGGCGTGTATCACAAGCACCGTGCCGATATATCCCGGGTGACATTCTGGGGGGTGACCGACGGCGATTCCTGGTTGAACGCGCGCACTCGCACGAATTATCCGCTGCTGTTTGACCGCGCGGGAAATCCCAAACCGGCCTTTTACGCCGTCCTTAAACAAGCCAGGTGAATGTTGCCATTATCTGTCATGGTAGGCCGGTTTAAAGAAAGTTCCCGGTAATTCTGTTGGAAAAGTGGTGAGCATAAGCAGTGTTTGAACCTGAATATCCAGTTTTCTCGGTATTTCCCATAATTGCTAACAGCGCGGTGGGAGAAGTGCTGGTATTCACCGTGTCCAATCCGCCGGGCAGCAGCGGTCGCTTTTACCGCACGGTTTCGCCCTGATCAATTTCACCTGGTCGCATTTTTGACGATGAAGTCCACGACCGGTTGCGGATTTTGGGGCGCGAGCGGATAATGTCCCGCACCTGCCTTGATGATGACCAGGATCCGTCCACCCAGTTCCTTGTAACGCTTCTCGATCACCCGCGTGTTGTCTTCCAGACCCGGGTCGAGGCTGCCGCAGACACTTATGATTGGCACGTCTGCCTTGGCCAGGATGTCCAGGCTGTCGAGCAGCGGGATTTTTGACAGGTTGCTGTGCATGATGGGATTCTGGCCATAGATGCAGGAAACTTTATCGGGATTTGCCATGGCCCAGGCGCAGGCTTCGCCCGCTGCCGCCCCGTCACCTTCCATGACCGGTCGCTTGGAAAACCCATGGTCTGTCAGATATGCATAGGTCGCACCCCATTGGGCCGGAACCGGGCCGACGTCATAGGGTACCGGGCCGGTGACAATGTAAAAACCATTCGCCAGCAGCGCTTGATCAACCACCGCATCCCGGCTGACAAAATCTGCGCGGAACACCCAGGGATTTCCCGGCGCCGGGGCCTTCGGCACAATGATGTTCAATCCGCCTCCGCTAAAATTACCTATGTTAAATTGATATTGGTCGTAGCACGGCATGAACAGCGGACCCCGGCAGGTGACATACACTCCTTCTTTCGCCTCATTGCGGTAGAGATTCTCGTCGCTGTAATAGTGGCGCTTGGTGAATGCGCCGGTCACAAAGAACGGCGGCGCGCTGGTGGTTTCCTGAACACTTTGGGTGATGAAATCCACGATTGGTTTTGGGTCGTTCAGGCTGTGCGGATGGTGGGCAACGCCGTCTTTGATCATCACCGAAATCCGCCCGCCATACTGTTGGTAAATGTTCTCGATGGCCGTCGAATACTTTTGAAGGATCGGGTCAAGGCTGCCGCAGACATGCAACAGCGGCACGTCATATTGGGCCAGCTTGCCGAGCAGCATGAGATTTTCCTGATTGCCGCCCGGATTGTCGGCGTAAATGCAGGAGACCTTGTCAGGATGGGTGGTGGCCCACATATACGAGTATTCTCCGCCCCGGCTCATGCCAACGAAGGCCGGCTTCCTGGACAGCCCGTGCTGTTCCGTGAGAAATGCGTACCACGCGTCCCATTCCTTGCCGGGTTTCAACGTGGCGTCAGCCGAAACATAGGCCACGCAGAAACCATGTTTCAGCAATTCGATCTCGGTCTGGGGCATATGATTCCAATAGCATCCCTGCCAGGACCACGGATTGCCGGGGGCCATCTGTTTTGGCACCACGACGATACACCGCCGCGCTCCTTTTGCCGGGGCGCTGACTCCATCGCCTTCATTTTGCGGCGCTTTGAAAGGTTTGATTGACAGCGTTGCCTCGTCCATCACGAAGTCGTAACGGTCAAAACCGTGCCACGCGGACTTTTCTCCGGTAAAAGCCGGCGATGTTTCCGCAGCCATAGCCGCGGTCGGAGCCAAAACCGTCATCATGGCCAGCGCGGTCGCGAAGGTGAAATATGCAAGCTGGCCAACTGGCCGTTTGATGGATCGGTTCATAAATGATCGTGGGTTGTCAGAAATTATGATTGAAAATCTGATATCAAAAACATCCCTGAAAGCGGGGATGGTTTTCCATTTGATGTGGCTGCACGCCAGCCTGTCGAAACGCGGCAGGATGGCGCTGTGCCGCCCGGCCTTGTTACCGGCTCATTTCGATCGCGAAGCCGGGGCGGCAATATCGGACTTGGCGGCGTCAGCCGTCCAGACGGCGCGGATCCCATCTTCGTCACCAAGCCCGGTTGGGACGGCGGCACTGGGGGTGTTGGCATAGTACCATCGCGTATCCGGTGACCTCGCTGTGCGGCTCGCAGGCATTTGCAGGAAACCATTGGTGTCCGTTTTTCGCACCCAGTCCCATGCATATTGCAGCCAGTTGGCACGATATTCCCTCGTCTGATGCGCAAACCATGTGATTTCGTCATAGCCCCAGACCCAGTTGAATTCGCCTTTCGCATTCGGCTCGCCCGGATGCTGGCTGACACCGTAGTTGTCGAGTTCCACCAGATAAGGCAGATGCCCGCATTTCCAGCCGCTGAAGGTGAGGCCGCCTTTGCTCCGGTTGTAGAGGCCATCGGAGAATCCGAGTTTTAAGCCGAATCCATGCAGTTGGGATTAAATTTTCATAAGGATTGGCTGGTAAATACGGGGTGGTTTTCTACTGCATTGCAGTTGGGGAACGGGCTCAAGATTTTTTCCCATAAGCGCCGCCACCAGTCACGTTCTGCTGCGGCACGGCCAGTTTGATCGTTGTCTTGCCTGCGGGATGGCTGAGCACTCCGGCCGTCACGAACAGCCAGAACCGCAGGTTCTGCAGCGTCACCTTGTGCTGCCACCTTGCGTGCTATGCCTGCCGTGTTTAAACATCTTTCTCAGGAATCGACCACAATTTTTCCATTTGTTCAAGCGAGCGCCCTTTGGTTTCAGGCACCATTTTCCATACAAACAGTGCCGCCAGGATGCTCATCACTCCATAGACCCAATAAGCAAAACCGTGATTGAAGTGACTGACCAAAGCGGGATTGCCATCCAGCATCGGAAAGGTCCAGCTGACGGCGAGATTGGCGATCCATTGTGCCGCGACCGCCACGGCCATCGCTTTGCCGCGTATCTGGTTCGGAAAAATCTCGCTCAACAACACCCAGGTGACCGGCCCCCATGACATGGCAAAGCCGGCGATATAGCCCAGCATGTAGGCCAGCGCGATCATGCCGGCGCCATGCAGCATGAAATTGGTGCCGAGGGAAATCATGCTGACCGCCATCATCACCGCGCCGGCGATTTGGAGCAGCCTGCGGCCGTATTTGTCCACCGTCAAAATGGCCACGACAGTGAAGGTCAGATTGACCGCGCCGACGATGATGGTTTCCCACAACGACGCATTCGTGCTCATGCCCATGCCTTTGAAGATGTCCGGCGCATGGTAGAGCACGACGTTGATGCCGATGAATTGCTGGAACACTGAAAGCATGATGCCGATGAAAACAACCAGCGTGCCAAAGGAAAATAATCTGCCGGAATGATGTCCGGCCAGTGACGCGCGGATTTCGGCCATTTCCTGTTCGGCTTCGGCGGGCGTGCCCAATTTGTCCAGCACGGCCCGCGCGCCGGCTTCATTTCCCTTCAACATGAGATAACGCGGCGTTTCGGGAACCAAAAACAGCAGCAGCAGGAACAGCAGCGCCGGGACCGCGCCGGAGGCAAACATATAACGCCAGCCGATGGTGTTGAGCCACGCCTCGTTGTCGCCCCCTTTGGCGATGCCGTAGTTGACAAAATAGATCACCAGCATGCCAAAGATGATCGCAAACTGGTTCCAGGCAACGAGATTCCCGCGTATCCGCGCGGGCGCGATTTCCGCGATATACATCGGCGAAAGCATCGAGGCCAGCCCGACCCCGATGCCGCCGAGAATCCGGTAAAAGACGAAATTCCAGACGTAATCCGCCCCACCGTGTCCAACCGGCGTGAAGAGAAATTCCGGCGCTGCGGCACCCAGCGCGGAAACCAGAAACAGGATCGCGGCAACGATCAACCCGCGTTTCCGTCCGATGTTCGTGCTCACCCAGCCGCCGATAACGCCGCCCAGGATGCAACCGATGAGGGCGCTTGAAGTCACAAGACCCAGCAGCGAATTCGCGGCGTCAGGATCAAGATGTCGCGGTTCGATAAAAAACACCCGGAGACTGCCCACCGCCCCGGAAATGACCGCCGTGTCATACCCAAAGAGCAGCCCGCCCAGCGTGGCGATGAGTGTGAGCAGGATGATATAGGGGTTTGATCGCAACATAAGTTCGATTTTTGATTGCCGGTTACCTTGTCAGGTGCGGCTCAATAAAGACATTCCGCCAGATAGCCGGCCAGCGCCGTGTAGCGTTGGGTTGAACGGAATTCCAAAATCTTCTTCCGGTCCACCTTGAGGGCTTTGGCCCACAGGCGTTGCAAATTTGCAATGCTGGTGTGCAGGACATCCGTAATGTCCTCCTGCCGGTCGGTGCGCGGAGCCTTGACATCAAAGGCCAGGATGCCCTCCCATTTCGCGTCCTGAAGCACCACGCACAGCGCCAGGTCTTTCAACGGTTCCATGTAACCAAATGGCAAATCTTGATCGTAGCGGGTGGTGTCCTGCGAGTTCAGATGGATATGAAACAATTTGCCGGCCTCCAGGCAGAGCTCCACATCCCAGACATAATCCAGCCCGGCCATGCGGCTGTGCGCCGTTTCAGGATTCAACCCAAACAGCGGCTGTACGGCGGGGTCCAGACGGCTGATCAGGTAAAGCGCTTCACCCACGCTGCTCAGGTACATGTTCGCCCGCGGTTCGTTGGGCTTGGGCTCGATGGCAAAACGCGGCGATTTTTTCCCGTATTTTTTCAATGCGTATCTGCCCACGGCGTTGAAGCCGGCGATCAGGCGCCGGATCGAATCCTGGCCGTTTTTGGCCAGCAAAAAGTCAAAACCTTCACGGCCGTTCCAAAACACCATGACTTCCGCTCCGAGCTCAACCGTGACATCAACCGCCTGCAATGCGTTTTGCAGCGCCTGCTTGCGCACCGCCTGGTCATTGCTCGTCATGCCGCCATCCTTGAAGATCGGGTCGGCAAAAAATGACGGCGTATACATGCCCATTTTCAATCCATGCTTTTTTTAAAGCTTTTTTGCCGCCGGCACGTCGCTCAATGGGATTTCAACGTCATGCGCCTCGATGTAGGTGATGCCCGCTTCCGCCAGCAAAGGGATACGGTCCAAAATCGGGATCTCTTTGCGCGTCGGGCCGCCAAACGGATCGCGCCCGGGACCGAGGTTCCAGACACCGGCGCCAAGCCCCTGTTTGCCTTTTTTGGATGGGATAATGATTTTATTCATGTTGATTTTGGTTGTTGTATGAAATTGCCATTTATGAAACTCGTCCCCCGTTAAGATTCAAATTCACCTTCTGGTTAAAAATGGGCCGGTTTTGCAGGCGCACATATTTACCAAGGCCGGATCAGGAAAGTTAACCATGATTGAAGACTTGATACCGGCGTGCTGCGTTCGTCTTAAGATTCCGCATTTGGAAATCCGGTTCTGCCAGTTTGCATCGAAGCCAGGGCGCTGGTGGCCAAAAAATAAATCTCGCCCTTGGAGCAGGCGTTGGCGGTAATGATTTTCATCTGTGGTGCCTAAGGCTAGTGGAACGATGAAGCAAAGGCGTATCCCCGAAAACGGGGACAGAGTCTTATGATTAGAGCATCTCCATAAATGCTCTAACCCGGATATTTCATAGTGATCCTGTTCATGCAGGCAAAAACGCCAATGTTTATGCGGTCTAACACCGGTTTTTGCGATCCGGTTAATTTCGGCACACTGTTGAAAGCGGTTTTTGCGCGGCGATGTAAAAGCCTTGCAAACATTGGCTTTTTGCGTTTTTCGGCTCACTGTGCAAAATCCGGGCTAAATCCAACCCGTGGACTCACTCCCTGTTCGCACAACCGGGGCAGGCATGGCTTGCCGGCAGCTCGTTACGTCTCACGGATGGCACGGCCCGGCTCGACCGGCCGGCCGTTCAGAAAGGGTCTTTCCTCAGCTTCGCCACCGCTTCCACCCGGCTGCGCACGTGCATTTTGTAGCAGATGTTTTTCACATAGGTCCGCACCGTCTCCGCGCCGATGTGGAGTTGGTCCGCAATCTCCTTGTAGATGTAGCCGGAGGCCAGCAGGTTCAACACCTGTTGCTCGCGCGGCGACAGGTTGTTCGCCTCCTCGATGGAGGGACCGATCAGATGAAAATGCTGCACGACCTTGCGTGCGATGTGGCTGGACATCGGCGAACCGCCGGTGAAAACATCACGGATGGCTTCTATCAGTTGTTCCGGCGGGCCGGATTTCACCAGATAGCCGCTGGCCCCGGCCTTGAGCGCCTTGAAGATGCGTTCGCTGTCCTCATAGATGGTCACCATGATGACCTGCAATTTTGGCAGGAGTTTTTTCAGTTCAGCCACGCACTGGATGCCGGACATGCCGGGCAGCTTGATGTCCATCAGCACCACATCCGGCGGCCTGAGCGGGATGACCTTCAGCGCTTCCTCCGCCGATGAACAGGTGGCGATGCACTCGATGTCCTTGATGTTCTCCAGCACCTGCACAAGCTTTTCGCGCAGCCGGCGGTCGTCTTCAACTACCGCCACGGTTTTTTTCGTATTCATAAATAAGTCGGTCGGGCAAAATAAAATGGCTAAAACTTCAGGCGCAACTGGACCATCGAGCCCTGGCCGGCGTGGCTTTCGATCGTGCAGCTCCCGCCGATATCGGCAAGGCGCCGCTTCATGTTGTTCAGGCCGTTGCCAAAAGAATCCTCCAATTTGGCCGGATCAAAGCCCCTGCCATTGTCCTTGATGCAGACCCGCAGCTCGTTGTTCTCAAATGCCACGCCCAGTGTGATCTCCGTTGCCCTCGCATGCTTGATCACATTGTGCGTGGCCTCCTTGACGGCCATGGCGACATTATGCCGGACCTGGCTCGAAACGTGGATATTTTGCGGCAGGTCAAGTATCTCCAGCCGGCAAGACAGTTGCGCATGTTTGCAAAGGTGGTTCGTCATCTGGCACAGGTAATTTCCCAGCGCATCCAGGTTGTCGTTTTCCGGGTTCACAGCCCACACCGTTTCGTACAGGGCTGAAACCAGATCCCGGCTCATCGCCGAGATTTTGTCAAAATCAGCCCGGGCCGATTCCGGTGAGGCGGACCCCTTCTTCGCCAGCGCGCTGACCAGCGAAATTTCCGTGATGCGCGCGCCCAGGTCGTCGTGAATGTCCTGCGCGATGCGCAACCGCTCCTTTTCCAGCACCTGCTGGTTCTTCAGGCGCAACATCTCTCTCCGCATCCGCCGCCAGACCAGATAGCGCCAGATACCGGTGACCACCGCCAGGACGGCGGCGGCGCACACCGGCCAGAACCACGGTTGCCTCCAGAACGGGGGCGATACGACCACTGCCACCGTGCTTTCATTGCCGGCGGATTTTCCAAAGATGTCGAACTCCGCGACGCGCAGCCGGAAGTTTCCCACCGGCAAATTTTGATAATGTGCCGTGCGCAGATCGGCGACGCCCATGCTGAACATCTCGTTCCACTCCACGAGAATTTTATCCCCCGGGGTGACCTCCGGCGCTGTCGGCAGGGAATTGTGCCACTCGGCGTGGCTGTTCGGGTCGTTGTCCAAAAGCCCGAGCGCCGGCTGGGACGGGGACTGGCCCACCGTCACGATCTTCGCCATGCTGGGCACGTTGCCGTCGCGCATCCAGTCGGACAGGTTGAAATTGGTCGCGTCATTCAGGCCGTGATTTGGCGGAAACTCCATCAACATCGCCGGGGTCGAGTTGCTGTTGATTTTTGAAACGGTCAGGTTGGCCACCACATACACGCCCAACGCGGCCGGCGGTCCGGCCGAGGAGATGACCACCAGCAGCCGTGAAGCGCGCGGCGGAACCACGACCAGTTCGCGGCGATGCGTCAAAGGCGACGAAGTCAGCGAGCCGTTCCAACCGGCGCTCTCACCGCTGATCGTGAAAGTGTTCTGGCTGATCTGGTCGCCCTGACTGTTAAAGAAGCGGACGGCAAAATACATTTCGCATTGGCCGTCGTGCCAGGCGTTTTCATACCCGTCCAGCTTGTAGCGTATCCGCAGACCCGGAAGCAGGGGGTTGGTGATGGAACCAAAATAGAAGGTGGTGTCCGCCGGAAACGGCCCCAGGTTCAGGTTGTGGGCGCGGTTGACGATTACAGTTTTCCCATCGACCATGGCTGAATGGATGGTCAGGTAATCGGGTGTATCTTGCGCCCGGAGCGGCTGGCCGAGGCATATTCCCCACGCGGTCAGGAACAGGATTGGCGTCCATCTTATCATGATATTTCGGTGCTAAACGCAAACTAGAACAAATCAGCAGGGGCGTCTATCACCATGCATCGCGGATGTTATCCCCGCTTTCGGGGATGGAGTGCGAAATCGTCGCCCTGTATTTTTCATGCCCACACCGAAATGGCCCGATTAAATAACCACCCGCATCCACGCACCGAATAACTTATGGCCAGCATTGCCTCCCCAATGACCTCGACCGGTTCCACCACCCCCAACGGCCAGATGTATCGCGGACCGTTTGCGATCATGACCGTGTTGTTTTTCATGTGGGGGTTCATGACGGTGTTCAACGACATCCTGATTCCGCGGTTCAAGGAGGCGTTCACGCTGGATTACTTTCATGCGATGCTGGTGCAATTCGCCTTCTTCGGCGCCTATTTCATCGGGTCGCTGGCCTATTTCATCATCTCCGCCACCACCAGCGACCCCATCGCCAGGATCGGGTACAAAAACGGCGTGGTCATCGGCTTGTTGATCTCGGCGGTAGGCAGCGCCCTGTTCTGGCCGGCGGCCACCCTGCTGTCTTATCCGCTGTTCCTGGCCGGGCTCTTCATCGTGGGGCTCGGATTTGCCATGTTGCAGATCGCGGCCAATCCGTACGTGACCATCCTGGGACCCGAACGGACCGCCTCCAGCCGGTTGAACCTGGCCCAAGCGTTTAACTCCGTCGGCACGACCATCGGACCCTTGATTGGCGGCTACCTGATCTTCCAATACTTCGCCAAGACCGGCGCACACGGCGCGGACTCGGTGAAGGTGCCGTATTTGGCGTTCTGCATCGTGTTCCTGATCCTGGCCGCGATCTTTTTCTGCATCCATCTGCCGCATGTCGGGGAAGGGAAAATTGAACGCGGCATGGGTGCGCTCAAGTATCCGCACGTTCAGCTGGGCGTGCTGGCGATCTTCATGTACGTCGGCGGCGAGGTGGCCATCGGCAGCACGATCATCAGCTTTCTGGGCCAGCCGGGCGTGGCCGGACTGGACACCGTGGAGGCGAGCAAATATGTGTCGCTGTTCTGGGGCGGCATGCTGATCGGGCGGTTCATGGGGGCGGTGGAACTGAGCGAGATGAAGCCGGTGAACAAACAGCTGGCGCTGGTGCTGATACCGGTCGCGGGCGTGCTGTTGTTCTGGCTCTTGCGCAGCTGGAATTCGGACGCGCAGCAATTTGATTTCGCCGCCGGCTGGACCATTGTGAAAAACTACCTGCCGTTGCTCGGCCTGTGCTGGGTGCTGTTCCAGTTCGGCCGGGCGCTGGCGGGGCGGACGCTCCTGATCTTTGGGACGACGATCGTGGCACTGCTGGGGGTTTCGATGTTCGAGGGCGGGAAGCTGGCGATGTGGTGCATCGTGGGCATCGGTTTGTTTACTTCGATCGGCTGGCCGAACATCTTCTCCCTGGCGCTGGACGGGATGGGCATCTACAAGAGCCAAGTGTCTTCGCTGCTGGTGATGGCCATCCTGGGCGGGGCGTTGCTGCCGCCATTGCAGGGCTGGATCGCGGACAAACACGGCCTGCGGATCTCCTACATCGTGCCCCTCATCGCCTACGCCTATGTCGCCTTCTATGGCGCCCTCGGCCATAAAATCGGACGCAAAACATAAAAACCCTTGGGGGTCTGTTAATGTGATTACAACGGGCTGACTTCGATGTAATCCACATTCACACCACCGTTGCCGCCGGTGAGTTGAATGGTGTTGTTCTTGCCGGGCCGCAAGGGGACCGTCAAAGAGGAGAGGCCGCTGTACTGGCTCCAGCCGCCGGTGGGGAAAATGTTCACAAACGAATAATCGGCATCATTCACGGCCAATTTAAGCCTGGCCCTTTCGGCGGTTGCGTAATGAATGCTGATCGTGGCCTGCCCCCCTTTTTCACCGCCTTCAATTTGTGCCAGCTGCAGCTCCGCACCGGTCAGGTGCAGATTCTGACCGCATTTGCCGCCGTTGGCCGCGTCATCGCTGCCGATGGTCGCCCCCTGGCTGGCAACGACGTTTGCCATGCCATACTTGACGGCCTTGGGATTGGGCAACGGAGCCGGTCCGACGGATGGAACACCGGTCTTGGTCTGAACTATCATCTGGATGGTTCCATCTTCATTGAAATTCACCTTGTCTACGCAGATGGAGCGGAGGTTGCCCCGACCCGACAATGACTTGTTGTGATAGAACTGATACCACTGCCCCTTGTATTCCACCACGGAACCGTGGCTGGTGTCGCAACCCGTCGGCTCCAGATAAATGCCCTTGTGCGTCCAAGGTCCGAGCGGGCTGGAACTGGTGGCGTAGCGCAGGCGGTTCGCATCAGGATTGTTGTCGGAATAAGTCAGATAATAGATTCCGTTCCGTTTAAAAACCCAGGTGGCTTCGTGAAAATCAACCAATCCGGTCATGTCCTGCACCGCCCCGTCCACCTCGGTCATGTTGGCCTTGAGTTTTGCACCCTGGCAATGGGCGCCGCCGCCAAAATAAATATACGCCTGTCCGTCGGTGTCGATGAACACGGCGGGATCAATCATCGCAAAGCCGCCCAGGTCTTCAAGATAACCGGTCACTTTGAAATCACCCGCCGGCTTGGTGCTGGTCGCCACGCCAATTTTCCACGTGTCGTTCCAGCGGGTTTCGCTCGGATGCGGAAAATAATAATAGTAGGTGCCGTTGCGATACGCGCAATCCGGCGCCCACATGAAACCGCCCTCCTTGCGGCCCCAAGGCACCTGGTCCGCCCGGAGAATTTCACCTTCATCGCGCCAGTTCACCATGTCCGCAGTGGAAAACACATGGTACCGGTCCATCAGATCGCAGCCCCGCGGTGGATCGATGTCGCGTGAGGGATAGACATAGAGCCGTCCATCCGGCCAGACATGGGCCGAAGGGTCCGCGGTATAAATGCTGGTGATGAAAGGGTTGGCCGCCTGACTCAGCGGGACCAATGACGTGCAAATGACCGCCGTTGCGAGTTGAATGAGCCGGGATGTGGGCTTTGACATAATTCTTGTTTTTTCGGTAGCAAAACATGTTTGCAAGGGCATCCATGCCACGCCATCCCCTAAAACGGGGAGTGAGACGCCCGGCCCGGCTCGCTATGCTGAATGAATTCACAAACAGGTTCCGACATTATGATATGAAAAAAAGCCTCTGTTTTTTTGCGGCAGTCCCGTTCCTTTTGGCCGGCTATGTGGCGCAGGCGCAGGTCGAGTACGTTGATCCCGCGATGGGCGGCCAGGGATTCATGCTCGAGCCGACGCGCCCGACCGTTTCGTTGCCTAACAGCATGGTGCGGGTCTATCCGGTGCGAAAGGATCAACTGGACGATCAAATCCGCTCGTTTCCGCTGACCATCATTTCACATCGCCTCGGCAAATTGTTCTGGTTGATGCCCGGTGAAAGCACGGATGGTCAATGGGAACACCCCGCCGCGTACGATCAGGAACTTGAAACCCCGTATTATTATTCCACCCGGTTTGACGGTTCGCTGATCCAGGCTGAATTCACCCCCACGGCCAGATGCGGCTATTTTCGCTTCACTTTTCCCGGCGGCAAACCGGTCATCCGGCTCGCCAACCGCACGGAGGGCAATCTTTCCGATGCCGGCAACAACTGCGTCTCCGGCATGGAACGGTTCAACAACATGCAGGCGTTCTTTTACGGTGAATTCAGTGCGCCGGTTCAAATGGAGGCCGGCGACAACAATCGCCACCTGACGATTTCAGCGCCGGCCGGCAAAAAAGTTTTGGAGTTCCGTTACGCCATTTCCTTCATCAGCATTGAGCAGGCAAAGAAAAATCTGCGGACCGAAATCCCGGCCTGGAATTTTGAAAAGGTAAAACACGCGGCCCGGGATCGCTGGAACGAAGTGCTTGGCCAGATTCAAGTCGAGGGCGGCACCCCCGAACAGAAGCGGGTTTTTTACACCTCGCTCTATCGCAGCTACGAGCGCATGGTCAATATCACGGAGGACGGGCAATATTATAGCTCCTTTGATCATCAGGTGCACCGGGATGCGCGGCCTTTCTACGTGGACAACTGGTTGTGGGATACTTATCGCGCGCTGGAACCGCTCCACACGTTGCTTAACCCGGAAATGGAGGCGGACAAGCTTCAATCGTATGTGCGCATGTATGAACAGGGTGGCTGGCTGCCGTGCTTTGCGGTGCTCTGGGGCAATCACGAATGCATGACCGGCAATCATGCCGCCGCCTGGATGGCCGATGCTTGGAGCAAGGGCGTCACCAATTTCGACCTCGCCACCGCGTATGCCGGCGTGAAGAAAAATTCCGTCGAAGGCACCTGGTTGCCCTGGCGCAAGGGGCCAAAGTGTTCGCTGGACGATTTTCTCGCAGAACACGGTTATATGCCGGCGCTGAAACCCGGCGAAACGGAAACGGTTCCGCAGGTCCATCATCACGAGCGGCGGCAGGCCATCTCGGTCACGGAGGCGCAAAGTTATGACGATTGGTGCGCGGCGCAAATGGCGCGCGCCCTGGGCGACGACACAGACTATCAATTTTTTGTGAAACGCGCCGGCAACTATCAGAATCTGTTCCGCACGGACAAGGGCCATGTGTGGCCAAAGGATGCCGATGGCAATTGGATTGAGCCGTATGAACCGGGGTTTTCTGGCGGTCAGGGCGGACGCGATTATACCACCGAAAACAACGGCTACACCTACGATTGGGATGTACAGCACGACTTGCAGGGCCTGTTTGAATTGATGGGCGGTCGGGCAAAAGCCGGGGCGAAACTGGACCAACTGTTCCGCGAGCCTCTCGGCATGAGCAAATATGAGTTTTGGGCCAAATTTCCCGATGCCAGCGGCCTCGTCGGGCAGTTTTCCATGGGCAACGAACCCAACCTGCACATTCCGTATCTTTATAATTATCTCGGCACTCCCTGGAAAACGCAAAAACGCGTCCGCATGCTGCTCGATACCTGGTTCACGGACACGACCTTGGGAATGCCCGGTGATGAAGATGGCGGTGGCATGTCAGCCTTCGTGGTTTTTTCGATGATGGGATTTTATCCCGTGACACCCGGCGTGCCGGTTTACAACCTGGCCAGCCCGGTGTTCGACCGCATCACCATCCATCTGCATAACGGAAAGAATCTGACCATCATCTGCCGCAATAATTCCCGCGACAACAAATACGTCCAAAGTATCAAGCTCAACGGCCGGCCGCTCAACCAGGTCTGGTTCAAGCACGCGGACATCGTCAACGGCGGCACGTTGGAATTGCAGATGGGTAATACTCCCAACGAAAAACTGGGGCGGACCCGGCTGATTTTCCGCCGTCGGCCCGGTTGCTGGGCCCGATGTGACAGGTCAAACTTCCAGCACCGGATATTTAAATTCCAGGTTGGCCAATGACCACGTCCTTGGCCCGGGCTGCTGGCGTCACTTTCAGGTTGCTCAACCTGCCATGCTCGACGTGGCCTTCCACGATCGTCTGGTAGGGGGCGTGTAATTTAAAATCAGCCGTCCAGTCATCCGGCCATGCCGGCAGCAGCTGGATTTTTTTACCGGGACATTGCATCAGCATCAATTGAAGCGTGGCCATGCCGGCACCACCATTGTCCATGTCGGGAATCCAGTCCCTGTTTTTAGACCAGAACCAGGGAAATCTTTGGTCGCCGTAAGAAGTGAGTTCTTGCTGGACCCCCTTCACAGCCTCGTCGGTCAGCCCGAGCATGGCTGATTCGACGCCGTCCTGGCCCCAGCATTTGCTGTAATGATAATGCCGCGTGGCGTAAGTATCCCGCGCCAGTTTCAGGCCGGGCTGGCCGACACCGTAGAGGTGGTAAGGGAACACGGCGTAAAGCTCGGGGTTTTCGTCGTTTTTGGCGTCGCCATATTCTTGCGCCGGAAGCAGGATGGGCGTGCCGTTGGCATCGCCCTGTCCGCGGGGTGGCAGTTTTCCATTGGCCGTGGTGCCGGTGGGAATTGGCGGAAGGTCGGCCAGCACTTTTTTCCACAAGGTGCGTTGCGATTCGTTGGCCAAACCGGCCGGCAGTTCCAGCAGACGCGGCAAGGTGCCCATCAAGCCGGCAATGTCTGGCGTCGGGTTGACGGCGGTTTTTTGATAAGTCTCGATGGCTTGGGCCGGCTCTAGGCGGATTTTTCCGTCCGCGCCCCGTTTCCAATGCCGGTCGTAGTAAGTGATTATGGCATCGGCCATTGGCAGCAGTGAATTGGTGGCAAAACCGGCGTCCTGGGTGTGATCGTAACAGTCGAGCATCTGGGCTAGAACTTCGAGCCCGCCCTGAACATGGTAACGCATCCATTCGCTTTGCAGTTCAACCCCCGGATTATCCCAGCCAAAGTCATTTACGTTGGGCAGGCCCCAAAAATAAATGGTTTCGATGAAGGTACCGCCGTCGTGATGGAAATATTCCCGGGTGCGATCCTTGGCCAACGGCAAGGCCTGCACATACATGTTGAACCAGGGCAAGAGCAGGTCGTAGTCGCCGGAAGCGATCAACGGCCAGTAAACCAGCCGGGTGTTTTGATTCCAGAACGAAGCGCCCCACGCTCGGTAATCAGGATCATGATCCTTTTCGGTGGAACTGGCCCCTGCCGCCAGCATGTGCCCCACGGTAAATAGCGAGCCGTTAAATTTGATGGGTTGTGCCCCGCGCCCGGCACACGCCGCCATATACCGCTGGATGGCGTAGCTTTGGGAAATTTTTTCAGCCGTCGGCGTGCCCTGCACGCTGATCCAGCTCCGGTCCCAAAATTTCGCCCACCATTCCTCATGGGCTTTCCTGGCCGTGTTGATTTGGATTGCGTTTACGGATGCGATGGTTGTTTTCAGGTCTTCACGCCATTTTTCCGGGGAATCGCTTTGTTTGGTGAGGGCGTACAGGTCAAGCCGTTGCAACCGTGAAGGAACGGTGGATTGTAACGTCGCGTCGCCGGTACTCGCAAGGCCGGGTCCGGTCAGGGTGACGCCAAAACAATTATGGAGCAGCGGGTCGGGATATTTCGGCAACAAGGATTCGAGATGTTCCTTGGCAAAAACCAGCGGATAAATGCTGCGGGAATTGAAATGGCACCAGGAGATGCGATCGGGCCCGGCTGGAAAAATGACGTCGGGATCAAATGTCAGGCCTTCGGGATTATTGCCCCATTCAAAGAAGCCCCCTTGGGCAACGGCTGATTGATTGAGATGATACGACCGGGAGCGCCAGACCTCTGACCGGACTTCCATTTGCACCGGCAGCACCGAATTGATTTCCACGTGTGTAACAGGGTGGTTGGCATCCACCCAGATGCGGGCGGCATTTTTTCCGTCGGTCATCTCAATTTCACCGGTCTCAAGCTTCAGCTTTTGTGTGAACGCCGGTGCCGCTGTGAACGGATTGGGGGAAAGCTTGACGCGCACCTGCCCGAGCTTGAGTAACTGTCCGTTTTCGCTCCAGGCGTCGGACTTGGCGATCAGCAACACGATGTCACCGTTCTGCTCCGTCCAGACATTCAGCGCCAGGTCGCCGTTGCCGACGGGCAGCGAGTCGTTTTCATTCGTGCCCAGGGAGTGCCAGGTGACATCATTCATCATCACGTGGCTGGCTTCTTTTCCAGAAGCCAGGGCCCATGAGAGAACAACCAAAAGTATTGAAGCTGCTGTTTTCATCAAAGCGGAAGCACGGCGGCAGTCACGCTGCGGTTGCCGGGCTTACTGCGTGCTGTTTTTGTCCAGGCTGACCAGAGCCTTGCTTTTATTGGCGATCTGCGGCTTGCCGGCAAAAATATTGTCCGCGATGACGGCTTGCTTCACACCTTCGCCGATGTTGATCTGCGGTTTTTTTTCTTTGAATTCGCAGCCGCGCACCAGCACTGAACCGCCCTCCGCCTGGATGGCGTAGCGGCCCTCCTTGTCCCGGTCCCACTGTACAAACGTGCAATCGCTGAACCCGACCGTCCCGGTGCCGGCGATTTTGGCGATTTGGTTGCACGGTCCCCAGAAAGCGCAGTTCACGAAACGCACCGTGCCGGAATTGCCGGCCTCCACCCGTACCATCGTCGGATCAGCCCCGTGGAAGGAGGTGAATTCGCCATTGGAGATGAGCAGCGCAAACGCGGCCGAATCCTCCACTTCCACCGCCGTCGTGCAATCATCGGCGCCGATGCCCAGAAAATTGCCGTTGCAAACACCGGTCTTGGATTTGATGAATTTATAGCCCGTCTGGTAACCGAAGCAGAATGTGTTCAGGACATATTGCCAGTCGCTGCGCGCAAAGATGAACGCTTCACCATGTGCCATCTGCCAGTCGAACAAGCGCGGCTTCACGCTCCACCATGGGTTGAAATGCACGTTCTCAATGCGCCCGATGTCATAGATCGCATCCACGAAAATCCCGCGCCGGAGCGGCTGGCCGTGGATATCCCGGATCAGGTGCCGCTCGTTATGGCTGGCATCGATGCCGTTGTACGGGTTCAGCAATTCCACGTCCAGCACCGCCGGATTTTTCCCGCGCATGGCGACCGCCCACGGATAGGCCTTCGGCTCCTCGTCGGTCTTTTGCTGCGGATAATACACCACCACTCCCTTGAGCGTGCTGTTGTCGTTTAATGTGATGAACGGCGCCCCGTCTTCTTTGCCCTCATTTTCCGTCACCAGAAACGTGGTGCCATCATCGGTCGGTTTGGCCGTTTCCTGATTGCGGAGGCCGGGGTGCGAAGGAACGGATTCCCAGATGCCCTTCAATGTCACCGCCCGCGGCACGTTCAAGTGGCCGGCAAAAAAATAATTTCCACGCGCCGCATAGACCACACCGCCTCCGGCTTCACCCGCCGCATCCAATGCCTTCTGAAAAGCGGCCGTATCGTCCGTTTTGCCATCGCCCTTCGCGCCAAAATCGCGGACCGGGAATGTGTCCGTGGTGCCGGCGGTGGCCAAGGCGAGCGACCCCAGCAGGGTCAAGAATGTGGCGGTGGTGCGATGCATGTGTTGGTTGTTGATCGGGCGACAGTTGACGGCGGCAATACCCCTCGTTTGTCGTGTGTTTCAATCATCGCATTTCATCGGACCGGCCTGCATCCCCGTTTTCGGGGATGTTTGACGTGATAACGCCAGAGTAACGTCTGATGCTGAGCCAAAGTCGGCGGTTTCTGCAACCCTAAAGGACATCCCGCGGCCTTGGGCGTGACGGCTGAAAAAGACCGGAAATTTTTAAATGAACAAACTATCAACTGTGCTCGCCTTTTTCGGGGCCTGCCTTATCAGCGCTCATGCCGGGACCAAGCATGGGACTGATCCACATTTTCCGACATATGAAGGCCGCGTGATGTGCGGGTATCAAGGCTGGTTCCGTGCGCCCGGCGATGGCGCGAATCAGGGCTGGGGTCATTACGCCATGCGCGGAAAGTTTGATCCCGCCCATGTTCACCTCGACTTCTGGCCGGACGTTTCGGAGTACCCCGTGACTTATCCCACCGCCCTGACCAATCAGAACGGTGAAGCCGCCCGCGTGTTCAGCTCCTGGGACGCGAGCACCACCGACCTGCATTTTCGCTGGATGCAGCAATACGGGATCGATGGCGTGTTCGTGCAACGATTTTTCGGCGAGACGCGCTCTCCGGAAAGCCGGGTCAAAAGCCGCGCCATCCTCCGCCAGGCGCTCAAAGCTTCCCAAAAATATGACCGCGCCATCGCGGTGATGTATGATCTCTCCGGCCTGAATGCGGAAGGTGAAGATTGCTCCTCCATCATCCAGGACTGGAAGGAACTGGTGGATGAACTGAAGCTGACCTCTCAGGGCACCAACCAGACCTACCTCTACCACAAAGGCAAACCCCTGGTCGCCATCTGGGGGCTGGGTTTTCCCGACCGGCCTTACAACATCCGCAAGATCGGCATGGACAAACTGCTCAAATTTTTGCGGGACGATCCGGAATATGGTGGCTGCTCCATCATGCTCGGTGTGCCGACCTATTTTCGCGACTTGAACGTGGATTGCCTCCCGGATGCCTATCTGCATGAATTGATCGGGCAGGCGGACATCGTCATGCCATGGACCGTGCAACGTTTCACGCCGCTGCTGCATCAGGACAAGGCGCGCTATGCGGCCCAGGTGCAGGCCGATCTCGCATGGTGTGCCGCACGGCACATCGACTATGCACCCTGCATCTGTCCGGGCTTCAGCTGGTATAATCTGGGACAGATGGAATTTCACGGCCTCCCGCCGTTGAACCAGATTCCTCGCCAGAAAGGTGAATTTTACTGGAGCCAGGTCAGTGCCGCGGTTTCATCGGGCGCCAAAATGTTTTATGTGGCCATGTTTGATGAGATGGATGAAGGCACCGCCATTTTCAAATGCTCAAATGTGCTTCCCGTGGGGCCGCAGTTGTGCGATTACGAGGGCATGCCCACGGACCATTATCTCTGGCTGACCGGCAAGGCCGGACAGATGCTGCGAAAGGAAATGCCCTTCTCGGACAAAATCCCCGCCCGCTCGCTTTCCGCCAAGTCCAAGTCTGTGGCGCGTGACGAGTAATCGCATGAAAAAATGTTTTTTGGCAGCTTGCGTCTGTGTGCTGCTGGTCAATTTACCTGTGTTTTCGGCGGAGACTGCCAGCAGTGCTTCCCCGCTGTACTCCTCGGAGTTGAATATTGTCTATGCCAATGTGGCGGGCAGGGAATTGAAATTGAATGCCTTTTTGCCGGCCGGCAAAACCAACCCCGTCCCGGCCATTGTGGAGATCCACGGCGGCTGGTGGACCGGTGGCGGCGCCGCGACCACTTCCGAGCACGTGGGCGGCTGGCAGGTTTTCAAGCGACACGAACTGGCGATTTTTTCCATCGAGTACCGGCTCGGCGAGGCCGGTGGCTTCCCGCAAAGCATCCGCGATTGCCGCAATGCCATCCGCTTTCTCCGCCAGAATGCCAGACGATTTAACATCGATCCCGAACACATCGATGTCACGGGCGGTTCGGCGGGCGGCCATCTGAGTCTCATGGTGGCGATGGTGCCTGAGAATTATGACGATGGTGGCCCGACCCCGGAACTTGCCGGCGTCAGCGCACGGGTTGCCGGCAGCTTCAGTTATATCCCGCCGACGGACTTTGTGCGGTTTTGGACCGAAGGCCCGGATGACGTCATCACCAATCAAGACGGGACCATCACCTTTCGTCACACGGATGGAAAAATTCCCAACGATGCCCGCCCTCATCTCCGGGTGCTTTTTCACGGCGTGATTCCCGATACCGCGGAACATAAAACCATTTATACGAATGCTTGCCCGGTCGGTTGGGTGCGCCGGAACGTCCCGCCGTTGCTGATTTGTGACGGGGAAAAAGACCCCATCGTTCCCGGTCTCGAAGGCAAGGAGCTCTATGAAAAATTGCGGGTTGTTGGCGCGGATGCGACGTATTGGATGACCCCAAACGGCGGCCACGCTTTTCCCGGTGGCCCAGGTTTTGAAAAGGTGCTGGATGATTTTATCACCCACACGCTGCAACCGGAATTGGCCGGATCGCCAGCAAAATAGCTCCAGCCTGCGCCCTGGCATCAGGTGAGCTGGGGGCGGCCCCTGCCGGTTGAATATCCCCTTCCCCGATTTCGGGGATGTTGTGAAATTGCATTGCTGCATTAACTTACTCACGTTCCCATATCCCATACCGTCCATGTCGTAATAATCTATGCGTTTTGAATTTTGTGCCCCCTGTCATTGCGGATTCAACTTCAACCGGAAGATGCCTGGGTCTATCGTAGAAATGTGTTTCCGCGAAAGGGTCTTGGGCCTATGAAAAACTCATCCGGCTTGGGCCGTTGGCTGGTGATCGGTATCGCGTGCTTATGTCTTGGTGGCAGGGCGTACGCAACGGTCGGTGCCGTGACGCCGTTTATCAGTCTGGAGGCGGAAGATGGCGCTCTGGGCGGCGGTGCCAGCGTGGTCTCGGTTACCTCTGCGCCCACGACTCCGTATTCCAGCCCGGAACTGGAGTCTTCGGGACATGCATACGTTCAATTCACCGCCACCGGCCAGTCTGTGACGTGGACGAACAATACCGGTCAAGCCCTGACCGCATTGAATCTGCGCTCGTGTATTCCGGATGCACCCGCGGGAGGGGGCACAACCAACTCGTTGGATTTATACATCAATGGAGTGTTCCGTCAGGCATTTAGTGTCAATTCACTGCAAAACTATTGTTACGAGGGCACCAACTACAATGGCCAGGAGGACAAAAATCCTGCCGACGGCAACCCGCGCGGCTTTTGGAATGATACGCATGCCTTCATCGCCGGAGCTGCCGTCGCCCCGGGCGATACCATCATGCTCCGGAAAGATTCTACCAACACTTCAACTTTCTATTACATCGATGTGGTCGATCTGGAGAATCCGCCGGCCCCGCTGGCGCAACCGCCCAACTCCCTTTCCATCCTCAGCTACGGGGCGGTTTCAAATAATATCGCGTTCGATAACACCGCCGCGATCAACAGTTGTTTCACAACGGCACAATCCCAGGGAAAAATCGCATGGATTCCGCCCGGCACCTATTATTTTAGCGCGGTCAATGGCGGCCTTCGCGCCTCTGGAATAACCATCCAGGGGGCCGGGGCATGGTATAGCACCCTGTACCGGGTCACACCCAACGGCAATGGCCAGGGCGTGAACAACATTATCACCACGACTTCCTCCACCTTGCGGGGCGTGGCTCTGGATTGCAATTCTTCCAGCCGGGCGGGGAATAACAACAATGGCGCGGTTAATTTCAGCGGCAACGACTGGGTCGTGGACAGCGTATGGATCCAGCACGTGACTTCCGCCTTTTGGTGTTCGGGTGTCGGCGGGACAGCGAAGAATTGCCGGGTGCTTAGCGTGTGGTCCGATGGCGGGAACTTCAATAACGTCGAAGGCAGCGCCGGTATCGGGATGAATCTTACGTATTCCAACAACTTCGTCCGCGGCACCGGTGATGACGCCATGGCCATCAACTCGGTCAATTACAACGTGAATGGTTCCACCACCACTTATTATACGATGATGAGCAACATCACCTACGTCAATAACACGGCGGTCGGCGCATGGGGTGGCAAGGGCATCGGGATCTACGGCGGCATCGATGACATGGTGGCGAATAATCTGCTGCTTGATACGGCGCGATACATCGGCCTGGGTGTCGGCAAATTTGGTGTGAACGGCTCGGATCTTGTATCCGCGACGGTGCTGGGGAATACCGTCCTCCGTTGCGGCG
>Ga0105238_10001261_pt1 | contig 25439 bp, 25 predicted proteins | sample KBSC34metaG_FD_81526 | JGI IMG/M metagenome (GOLD analysis project Ga0105238, IMG submission 81526) | Corn rhizosphere microbial communities from Kellogg Biological Station, Michigan, USA - KBS C3-4 metaG | ecosystem: Host-associated > Plants > Roots > Rhizosphere > Soil | place: Michigan, USA...
GGCCGAGAACGTGATCGACCCGGTCAAAGTGTTGTTCAATCATGCCGAGCCTAACCAGCGCGGAACCATTCTCGAAGTTCCCGGCACGCTGGTCGACATTCTGGCGGATCCGGTGCGCGACCGCTATTACGTGCTGCGCCAGGACAACAACACGCTGCTGGTCTTCGACGGCGCGAACAACGCTCTGCTCAAGACCCTGCGCACCGACAACGTACCCACAACTTTGGCGATGAGCTTCGACAATCAGTTCCTGTACATCGGACACGACGCCGCCCAGACCCTGGCCATTTACAACCTCGACGACTTTAGCCGCATGCCCGATGTTTCAATCGAGGCCGGCAACGGAAACGTAGTGCGCTCACTGGCCGTGGCGAGTAATCGTATCCTGGCGACTTCTCGCGATTACAAGGGTCAGGGACACATACTTTTGATAGACCCCGTTACTTTGACCGCCACACAACCGGACAAAGTCGGAGTATGGAAGAACCAGATCAGCACACTGTCGGTGGTAACGGCCCCCCCCAGCGGAGCGCAGGCCCTGGTGGCCACCCCCGATGGCTTTACGTTTCTCTACGACGCCGGTGTGGGCGATTTCACCGTCTCGCGGCAGGATTACACGTCCCTAGCCGGCGCCTACGGCGCATGGCCCGGTCTCTTTATCGTCGACTCGCATATGCTCGACGGCTCGCTGGTGCCTCTGTTTGACGTAGACTCCTCGCGCGGTCCGTCCTCCGGCTTTACTTTTTCCGGTGCAGGCGTGCACACCGGTGCGGTTGACTCGGTCAGTCCGGGCTACGGCGCACGCGTCGATTGGTCGAACGGTGCAGCGGTCCTGCCCACGCCTCTAGTCGAAGCGCCCCTCCTGCCCGACCCGAGTGGAGTCATGGGCAAGTTCATCCGTGGTCTGGCGACTCTGCCGTTCCACAATACCTACGTCAGCCTGTCGGTTTCCGGCCTCACTCTACTGGCCTCCAATTACGACGCTCCGCTGCCCCAGCCGGTTATCAGCAGAGTCGCCAGCTCGGCCGACGGAGTCTCCGGCGTCGCCTCCGGCGGCCTGATTTCCGTTTTTGGCAGCAATCTCAGCCAGTCCCCCATCGCCTCCAGCGGAGTGCCGTTGCCCACCGTTCTGGGCAACAGTTGCGTGCTGGTTAACGGGTCGCCGATTTCGCTGCTGCTGGTTTCTCCTGCGCAGATCAACGCGCAACTGGATAACGCCACCAGCGGCCCGTCCACCATCAGCATCCGCACGCCGCAGAACGTGAGTCCGGATTTCAACTTCACTGTTGGTTCCACCGCGCCCGCCGTGTTTCTCAACGGAACCGACGGAATCTCGACGAATCTGCCTTCCGTCACCCGCGCCGCCAACGGCTTGCTGGTGACCGCTTCGAATCCGATTCATCAGGGCGACTCGCTGACTATTTTTGCGGCTGGGCTAGGGCTCACTTCGCCCGTGGTAGCCGCCGGCGCTGTGTCGCCTTCGAATCCTCCAGCGGCGGCAGTAGTACAGCCCAAAGTGACTCTCAATGGTGTGGGCCTCCCCGTGACCTTCGCGGGATTGGTGCCCGGCCAAATTGGCGTGTACGAAATTCAAGTGAACGTTCCAAACTACACGCCGCAGGGATTGAGCGTGCCGTTAATCATCTCGCAAAACGGACAGTCACAGACGGTGAACGTCCGCGTAGTGCATTAAACACATGGCGTACCTGGTAACAGCGAGATCAAATCGCCCGGGAATCGCCGCCCACATGGGAGAGAACAGGAATCAACAGGGGAGAGTGCTATGAGACTGTATCGAATTTTGGGAGTTTGCGGGCTGGGCCTGATGGCGATGGTGCCGTCAGCAATGGCGCAGAAATGGGAGTTCGGCGGCGGCGTGGGAGGCAGCTTCTACTTATCGCGCGACATCAGCAACGGCTCCGCGAAAGCCAGTGCCGGAATCGAAACCAATGTCGCCAGCGGCGTATGGCTGGGCGAAAACCTGAGCAATAAATGGGGCGGTGAAGTCCGCTACGACTATGAGCGCGGCGATCTGCAGTTGAAGAGCGGCGCGGCGTCGACCTCGTTTAGCGGCGAGAGCCATGCCATTCATTACGACATCCTGTGGCACGCTACTCCGCGCGGCTCCAAAGTGCGGCCGTTCCTGGCGGCGGGCGCAGGCATCAAAGTCTATCGCGGCACCGGTGCGGAAGTGCAGTCGCAGCCATTGAGCCAGTTCGCCCTGCTCACCAAGGGTAACGAATTAACAGCGCTGCTCAGCCTGGGCGCCGGCGTCAAGTGGCAGGCCACGCCGTCCCTGCAGGTGCGCCTGGAAGTGCACGATTACATCACGCCGTTCCCCAAGGAGATCATCACTCCCAACGTGGGCTCGCACGTGTCCGGCATTTTGCAGAACATCGTGCCCATGATTGCCATCGCTTATACGTTCTAAAGGGCGCGTTTCGCCGCTAGGCGCGAATCAATCTCTATGTACTTCGACGCAACTCCGATGAATATGACCATCCTGCTGGTGGTCAGCCTGGCGATCATCGCCATCGTGCTGCTGATGAAGGGGCGCTATGACAGTAATCTTCCGTTACTGTATTTCAGTGCCGCCTTGGCGGTGCATGTACTTTCTGACCGCGTGCTGTCGCCCTATTTGCTCTACTCCGGTATCGCCTTCGCGCTGATTCTGCGCTTCGAGTTCATGGGCAAAGGCTTCACCAAGTTCATTGGAATCATGACTTCACTTGCTATGGGCTTGACGGTGGTCGTTTTCCTGGGTCAGGTTTTCGGAGACGGGCGCGATTTATTTTAGTCGTCCGCCTCAGTCCTTCGTCACCGGCAGTCCCGCCTCATTCCACGCCCGCCACCCGCCATCGAGAGAAATCGCATCGCGATACCCCATTTGCCGCAGCGCATCGGCCACCAGCGCCGAGCGATAGCCGCCTCCGCAATACAGCACCATCTTGGTGGACGTATCCGGCACCCGCGTTTCGATATCGCGCTCAATGATTCCCTTGCTCAGATGAATGGCCCCCGCCGCATGTCCCGCGGCCCATTCATGGTCTTCGCGCACATCGATCAGCAGATGTCCTTCGCGCGGCAGCTTCTGATACTCCGCGATATCGATTTCTTGCACGCGCGCCTTCGCGTCATTGACCAGCGCGAGGAAACCGGGGTTGTGTTTCATGCTTCTAGGGTAGCCGACGTATCCGGGCGCCCACCCCCGCTAGCTTGGCTTCGATTCTGTCATAGCCGCGATCGATGTGGTAAACGCGGTCGATCACCGTTTCCCCTTGCGCCGCCAGCCCTGCTAACACCAAGGACGCACTGGCGCGCAGATCGCTGGCGATCACTTGCGCGCCGGAGAGCGGCATGACCCCTGCGACCATCGCCTGCCGTCCCTCCAGCCGAATATTCGCGCCCATGCGCGCCAGCTCCAGCGCATGCATGAAGCGGTTCTCAAAAATGGTCTCCGTAATGATCGAAATTCCCTCGGCCTGCGTCATCAGCGCCATGAACTGAGCTTGCAGATCGGTGGCGAAACCGGGATGTTCCTCGGTGGTGACGTCCACACTCTTAAGCTTCCCGCTCGCCCGCACGCGCAGCGTCCCCGGCGCGGGCTCGCTGACCTCGGCTCCCGCGCTCACCAGTTTCGTGAGGAAGGCCCGTAGATGTTCCGGCTCGCACGCGCTCACCAACAGATCTCCGCGAGTCATCGCCCCGGCGATCAGAAACGTCCCGGTCTCGATGCGATCGGCAATGATGGTATGCCGCGCGCCGTGCAATTTCGCCACGCCCTGGACGCGAATCACCGAGGTCCCCGCGCCGTCGATTCGCGCGCCCATTTTGGTGAGCAGCGCCGCCAGATCCACCACCTCCGGTTCGCGCGCGGCGTTATGAATGACCGTCTCGCCGCGCGCCAGAACAGCGGCCATCAGCAAGTCTTCCGTTCCCGTCACCGTGATGCGCTCGAAACGCACCTCCGTGCCTTCCAGGCCGTGCGGCGCTTCGGCTTCGATATAGCCGTGCTCCTGACGAATCGTCGCGCCTAGTTGTTCCAGACCCGCGACATGAAGATTGATAGGACGCGTGCCGATCGCGCACCCTCCCGGCACGGACACCCGCGCACGCCCGCAGCGCGCCACTAGCGGACCTAACACCAGACTCGACGCGCGCATGGTCTTTACCAGATCGTAAGGCGCTTCCGGATTCTCAATCGCACCCGCGGTCACCGTCACCCGCTCGCCTTCCACCGTCACGCTCGCCCCGGCATGCTCCAGCAATTTCTCCATGGTGTGGATATCGCGCACCGGAGGAATGCGGTCTAGCACCACCGTTTCCGCCGTTAGCAGGCACGCGGCCAGCGCCGGCAACGCCGAATTTTTCGCACCGCTGATGGCGATCTCACCTTCGAGCGGAATCCCGCCCTGAATCTCAAACTTGTCCAAATGAAGCCAGTGCCTCCCGAATCCGCCCGCCTGCCCGGGCCAGCAGCCGCTCCGCTTCCGTGCGCGAAACTTTGACCTTCTCCATGATGATCGCCGCACGCACGCTGTTTCCGCTCTCTGTGAGCAATTCCGCTGCCCGTTCACTCGACACGCCGGTGGTCTGCCGGATGATCCGCCGCGCCCGTTCGGTGAGTTTGTGGTTGGTGGGTTGCACGTTTACCATCTGGTTACCGTAGACGTGTCCCAGCCGGATCATTACCGCGGTGCTGATCATGTTCAGAACCAGCTTCGTTGCCGTACCAGCGCGCAAGCGTGTGGAACCCGCCAGCACTTCCGGCCCCGGTTTCGGTTCGATGGGAAAATCCACGGCGCGCGAAAGCTCCGAATCGGGAGTGCAACTGATGCCGCACGTGATTCCGCCCAGCCTCTTCGCTTTGGCCACCGCACCGAGCACGTAGGGCGTCCGGCCGCTGGCCGCGATCCCGACCACAACGTCGCCCGCGCCGAACCCCGTGGCCACCAAATCGCGCGCCCCAGCCTCCGGATCGTCCTCACTGGCCTCGACCGACCGCCGCAGTGCAGCGTCGCCCCCCGCGATAATGCCCCGAACCAGCTCTGGGGGTACGTTAAAAGTGGGGGGGCATTCCGCCGCGTCCAACACCCCCAGCCGCCCGCTAGTCCCCGCTCCTGCATATAGTAAGTGTCCGCCTCGCTCGAGGGCACTGGCGATCGCTTCCACCGCCGCCTCAATCCGCGGGATTTCCCGCCCCACGGCAGCCGGCACCTCGCCGTCGGCAGAATTCAAGATCCCTAGAATCTGTGCGATAGGAAGCGAATCCAGGTCGCGCGAAGCTTCATAGGACCGCTCCGTCAATAGGTCGTCGAGCATTCGTGTCAGCGCCGCTTCCTTAAGGCCTGTGGATACCATTTTATACGGCTCGAACCTTAAATGCCCGCTTGAAACGAAGGCTTCGAACATCCTTCTAAGGGGGCTTCTGAGCGGAAAAGTACTGGGTCTGCCTGCCTACGCTATATATATCTCTAACAAAACATTAAGTTAACGGATTCTGGCTTACCAGAGTACTACTAATTAGCCTAAGGTAATCCGTTGACACACAATCGGATAAGACCCTATACTGCGTACGTAAGAGATAAAGTGTTTGCCGCAGTTGGATGAAAAAAAGCTGCGATGAAAAGGATTGGTCGGAGGATGAAGAAAAATGTTATGAAGAGAGCATTTGCTTGCTTCGCCGTGCTTGCGATGGTTAGCCTTACCAGTTCGGTGGCATCGGCGGCTAGCGCATGCTCATCGCTTGCGCTGCCGGTTAATGTGGCCACATCTATTTTAATGACCTCGACCGGATGTGACGCGGGCACCCTGAATTTTTCCAATTTCGCCGTTACGTCTACGCCCGGCGGAATGACGGTCTCCTTGTCGAATGTTACCGTTGTTTCGGGTGAGGCGGATCTCAGCTTTCAAATCACCAGCTTCAGTTCCGCTCCCTCCACCGGTGCTAATCTGCGGCTGGTATACGAAGTGAAGGGCTCCACCAACGTTAACAACCTGTTCGCTGGCTCCAGTGGAACCACCATTATGGATACGGTCTGCGATAGTTCTGGCGTCATAGGTGGCGCTTGCAAGGGTACTCAGATCGGGCAACTGAGTAACGGAGGCCCGATCAGCTTCGCTACCCAGACCGACATTTGGGTCATCCAGAACATCAGCCTCCCGGCTGGCGCCCCCGCTGGTACCAGGCTCCTCGTGAGTGGTTTCGCGACCGGCCTGGTGACCCAGGCGACCCAGACAACGTCTTCTGCAGTTCCCGAACCGATGACGCTTTCTATGATAGGTGCTGGCCTTCTGGGCTTGAGCCTCATCTCTCGTCGGCGCAAGAAGAGCTAAATTTCATCCTTCATCCGAGGATCTTTCTCAGGGCACAGCGCAAGCTGTGCCCTTTTTCCATCTACCGACGAATGCCACCGCACGCAAAAAGAGCGCCCCTTCCGAGGGCGCTCTTAGAATTTGTGTTGGAGTGGTTATGCGCTGAACGAACTGCCGCATCCGCAGGTGGACTTCACATTGGGGTTGTTGAACTTGAATCCCGAGCCTTCCAGTGTCTCCACGTAATCCACTTGGACGCCGTCCAGATACAGTAGACTGGCCTGGTCAATGAAGAGCTGCAAGTCGCCGAACTTGTAGGTCTTATCCAGCATACCAGGGGTATTCTCAAACGCCATCGAGTAGCTGAACCCTGAACAGCCGCCGCCTACCACCGAGATACGCAGACCCGCCGGTTTCGGCTCTTGAGTATCCAGAATTTCCTTAACCTTGCTTACAGCGGTTTCCGTTAGTTGTACCATGTGTGTTAGGCCTCACCCTCAATTGTACATGATGCGGGCCGAAGAGCCAAGGATTCAGCTATCCCGGCAGTTGTCCCAATTTGAACTTCAGGGCGTGAATTCCAGCGTCCATCTTGACCGTAACTTAAACCGCACCGGCCGCGTCGGACCAGTTAGCGAGGGACTCGAGTGGCTATGGACGGCTCAATTGGAATTCTCCCCTTTCCGCTAACCGGTGAGGGAACCCGGGCGAGGCCCCGAGTGGATCACAAGAATAGCGATGAAGCGGCGCTGGTTCGCCGCGTCCAGGCCCGCGACGAGATGGCGTTCCGGGAGATCGTCGAACGCTACCAGTCCAAGGTGTTTTCGATCATTTACGGTATTCTGCGCAACCGCAATGACGCCGAGGATATCGCCCAGCAGGTCTTTGCCAAGGTCTACTTTTCTCTGAAGAATTTCGATTTCCGCAGTTCCCTGCTGACCTGGATCTACAAAATAACTGTCAACGAGTGCTACGACTACCTACGCAAGAAGCGCGTCCGCAAACTGGTTTATGAGAGCGATTTCTCCCAGGAAGACGCCCAGCGCATGGAAGCTTCCGAGCCGGCCGTCGACGGCGCGGTTCCGGCTGACACGCGCCTTGCCCAGCGGGACCTGATCCTGAAGCTTCTGTCCAAGGTTTCCGAAGAAGAGCGTACTTTGATTTTGATGAAGGAAGTGGAAGGCCACTCCGTCGAAGAATTGGCCGGAATGACCGGCTTGAACGAGAATACAATTAAAGTTAAACTATTCCGGACCCGACAGAAGTTATTGAAAGCGGCCGGACGGTTGACCCGGGTCCGCTGACCGACCGGGCGCTGGGTGTTTGGAGCGGGCATAGACCCGCATCGCAGCAGTATTTTTGAGAAGTGACTGAGGGAAGAACGATGCATCGCGAGATCCGGGATCATATTGAGAACGTGCTAGCGGGCTCCCAACCTGAACACTTGGCCGAGTGTGAAGAGTGCAGCAGCGAAGTTCAGAGCATGCAGGAGCACACCGCTCTTATTCGCGAATTGCGGGCGCCGGAAGGCTTCGTGGCCGAGCCGCGCGCCGGCTTCTACGCGCGGGTGATGGAGCGCATCGAAGCCGAGGGCCCCATTTCCATTTGGAACCTGTTCATCGAATCCCCGTTCGGACGCCGCATTGCCGTAGCGTCGATGGCGCTGGCTATCCTGCTGGGTGTTTACCTGGTGACCTCGGAGCGTTCGGCTGAAGTCCCCATCATCGCGGTCCAGGAGGCGCAGCAGCCCCTGGTAGTCGTCGGTGAAGACGGCCCGGCGCGCGTCATCATGCAAATGGATCAATCTTCGGCGGGCCAGTCCTCGCAGGATGCCGTTCTAGGGGACTTGGTCAGCTATCAGGAGCAATAATGCCGCAAGGCCCGGCCGGCAAAAATCCCAAAGTGATCGGAACGCTGGTGTTGGTGTTTCTCGCGGGAGGCGCCGTAGGCGCCTTCACCATGCAGTTTGGACTCCACGATAGAATGCACCGCACGGTGTCCGCCGCTTCGGCTCCCGTCCCGGTCCATAAGGCTCCCAGCAACGATGCGCTGGTGCAGCGTTTCAAAACCGAGTTGAATCTTTCCGGCGATCAGACCGATAAAATTGCGATGGTACTAGACGATTACCGCCAGTATTATCAGAGTCTGCAGGATCAGTTAGACGATGTCCGCTCCACCGGCAAGACGCGCATCCTGCAGATCCTCGACGAGCAGCAGCGCGCCAAGTTCGAGAAGATCATGGGCAACCTGCAGCCGCAGCTTGAAGCCAAATAATCTAACTCTTCGGCCGATCCGCCATCTTACGCTCGATCGCCTTCCACAACCGCGATTCCACGCCCTCCGGAATCGCCTGCGGTTGCATTCCCTTGTAAACCTGCAGGGTCTTCAGAGTGGTGTCTACGATCACGAAACAGTTGGGGCATTGGTTCACGTGCGCCGCTAGGTGGACCTTAATCTCGGCGTCTACGTTCGGGTCGAGATAATCGTTCAGTTCCTGAAGAAATTGTTTACAGGTAACCAAGCAAATCTTCCCCTTTCCGCTTGAACTGGCGGGTCAGTTTTTCACGGAGCGCCAAACGCGCCCTTAACAGTCTGCTCTTCACCGCCGGCACTGAAATCCCCAGCGCCTCGGCAGTGTCTTCCGTACTCAGTTCTTCGATGTCGCGCAGTGTGAAAACGGTTCGGAAATCTGGTTTTAAGCTGTCCACCGCCTCATCCAAGATCGTCTGCATTTCCTCGCGGGAATAGCGCTGCTCCGGGTTATCTTCCCAGACCGCGATCTCCCGTTTCACCTCTTCTTCGCCTGTTTCGATAGGTTCGTCCAGTGACACGAAGCGATTGCCTTTGCGCTTGCGCAGCTTCATGAGCGATTCGTTCACGGCGATGCGTACGATCCAGGTATAGAACTTAGAATTCCCCTGGAAGCCCGGCAGGTGCTCATAGGCCTTGAGGAAGGTCTCCTGGAGCACGTCCTCGGCGTCCTCGTCGTTCTGGGTGATGTTCTTAGCGACCCGATAGATCTTGCGGCTGTATTCCCTCACCAGGGTGGCGAAAGCCTCCTGCTCCCCCGCTTGGGCGCGGGCCACCAGAGTGGACTCGTCGAAAACCACGGGATCGGGAGTGGGGGTCAACCAAAAACCTCTCCATTCAATATAGCAGCGGTAGTCAAATGGGTCCGCTTACTTCCGCGGCCGCAGGAAGCGGACTTCGAAACGCGGCAAACCTTGCTTCGGCAGCTACTTGTCGAAATCGGCTTGGGTTCGTTTGGTTATTTTGGCTATAAGGGAGTGGCGAGGAGATGGCCTTTGGTAACCTGATTAGTACCGATGAGTAATTTCCAGGTCACCCTTCCCGACGGAAGTGTCCAAAGTGTTCCCGCCGGCGCCGCTCCGATCGACGTCGCGCGTTCCATTAGCCCGCGCCTGGCCGATGACGCCCTGGTCGCCAAGGTCAACGGCGATCTGTGGGATTTGAACCGTCCGCTGGAAGCCGACGCCACGCTGCAAATCCTGACTCCGAAGAATCCCGAAGCTCTGGAAGTTTATCGCCACTCGACCGCGCACTTACTGGCCGCGGCCGTGCTCGAATTGTTTCCGGAAACCAAGCTAGGAGTGGGCCCCGCGATCGAAAACGGTTTTTACTACGACTTCCAGCGGCCCGAGGCGTTCTCGCCGGAGGACCTCGAGAAGATCGAGAAAAAGATGTGGGAGCTGCAGGCGCAGGACCTGCCCTACCGGCGCCAGTACATGCAGAAGGAAGAAGGCCTGAAGCTGTACGGCGATCAGCCCATGAAGTGCGAGTTGATTACCGAGAAGGCCGATGAAGTGTTTTCCGAATATACGTTAGGGAACCACTTCATCGATTTCTGCCGCGGTCCGCATGTGCCGTCCACCAAAAAGATCAAGGCGTTCAAGCTGCTCTCGATCGCCGGCGCCTATTGGAAGGGCAACGAGAAGAACGCGCAGTTGCAGCGCATCTACGGGACCTCGTTCTTCACCAAGAAAGAGCTGGACGACTATCTGGCCAAGCTCGAAGAAGCCAAGAAGCGTGACTACCGCAAGTTGGGCCAGGAGCTTGACCTCTTTAGCATCCAGGAACTCGCCGGCCCGGGGCTGATCTTCTTCCATCCCAAAGGCGCGCGCGTGCGCAAGATCATCGAAGACTGGATGCGCGATCAATACCTGGCGCGCGGCTACGATCTGGTCTACACGCCGCACGTGATGCGCGCGGATTTGTGGAGGACGTCCGGCCACCTGAGCCACTACGCCGAAAACATGTTCGCCGGCATGGAACTGGACGACGCGGAATACCGGCTGAAGCCCATGAATTGTCCGGGCCACATTCTGATTTATCGCGACCGTCTGCGCAGCTATCGCGAACTGCCGGTGCGATTGGGTGAATTGGGAACGGTGTACCGCTATGAGCGCAGCGGCACCATGCACGGCCTGCTGCGCGTACGCGGATTCACGCAAGACGATGCGCACATCTTTTGTACGCCCGAGCAGATCGAGGACGAAGTGGTGAGCTGTCTCGAGTTTGCCCTCGATACGCTGAAGACCTTCGGCTTTGAGCAATATGAAGCCGAGATTTCCACTTGGGACGAGGGCAAGAGCGGCAAGTACGACGGCGCGCCGGAGTTGTGGAAGCTAGCGGAGGGCGCGTTGCAGCGCGCAGTCGATCGCCTGGGAATCAAAGCTCCGGTGATCCCCGACGAAGCAGCGTTCTATGGACCCAAGATCGACGTGAAGCTTCTCGATGCACTGGGCCGAAAGTGGCAGCTCTCGACGGTGCAGTTCGATTTCACCTTGCCGAAGCGATTCGGCCTGGAGTATGTCGCCGCGGATGGTGCACGCCACCAGCCGCTGATGGTGCATCGCGCGCTCTACGGAAGCATCGAGCGTTTTTTCGGAACCCTGGTGGAGCACTATGCGGGCGCGTTCCCGGTGTGGCTGGCTCCGGTGCAGGTTGTGGTGATGCCCATCACGGACCGTCAACTCGACTACGCCAAGACGGTGCACGCGCGCCTCGAAGCCGCGGGCCTACGCTCGCATCTCGACGACCGCAAGGAAAAAGTCAATCTCAAAATCCGTGAATCGCAGTTGCAGAAGGTGCCTTACATGCTGGTGGTTGGCGACCGTGAAGCCGAAGCCGGCACCGTGTCGGTGCGCCATCGCAAGCACGCCGACATGGGAGTCAAACCGCTGGAGCAGTTTGTGGAAGACGTGTGCAAGCTGGTCGAGTTGAAATCCGCGACGGAATAATCGCGCGCACCATTCTGAGCGTGACTACTGGCTTCATTGCCGAGGCCGGGTTCACGCGCTCCTTGACGCCCGCGCGCAATTGCACTTTCGGCTGCACCTATTGTTATGTGCCCACCATGCGCATACAGGGCGGGCTGAAGCCGGAAGATTGGCAGCGTTGGGGCCAGTTCACCACTTTCAAAAGCAACGCGCCAGACTTGCTACGCCGCGAATTGCGTGAGCACCAGCGCATCTACTGCTCGCCCATGGTCGATCCCTACCAGCCCGCCGAAGAGTGCGAGCGGATGATGCCGCGCATTCTGGATGTGTTGCTGGAAGCGCCGCCGCGGGTGTTTGTCATACAGACGCGTGGGCCGATGATACTCCGTGATCTCGAACAACTGCGAGCACTCGCGCGGCGCACCACACTGCGGGTGAGCTTCTCGATCACAACCAATCGTGAAGAGATTCGCAAGCTCTATGAACCGCTCTGCGCGCCGATCGCTGAACGCCTGGACGTAATCCGCGCACTGCGCGACGCCGGCATCGAAACCTACGCGACCCTCGCTCCCTTGCTGCCCTGCGATCCCGAAGAACTGGCGCAGCGGGCCCTCGAAGTCAGCGGCCGCGATCTGATCGGCGATCCATTGCACATTCGCAGCGCCAAGCCGCACGGCGCCACCACTCGTGAGGCCGCGTTCCGCGTGAGCGCCTCGAACCATCACCAGCCGTGGTTCGAAGCGGAGTTCCAGGCCCAAGTGGTGGACCGCATCCAAGCCACCGCCTGTTCCCTCGGACACCGTTTCGCCATCGGACCCTCCGGGTTTGCGACATTGGCTCTATGAAGCTCCTCGAACACATTCTGGGTAGGAACCATTCCGGAGCCTGTGGTCAAACCTGGATCGAAAATCCTGGTGGTGGAGAATTGGCTTCGGTCAATCCCAGCGACGGCAGCGAACTCGGCCGGGTGCGCCTGGCGCTGGAGGAAGACTATGACGAAGTGCTGTGGGCCGCCACCAAGACCTTCGAGCGATGGCGCATGCTCCCCGCGCCGCAACGCGGCGACATTGTGCGTGAGATCGGTGACGAACTGCGCGCCGCCAAGGACGAGTTGGGCGCTCTAGTCACTCTCGAAATGGGCAAGATTCTGGCGGAAGGCAAAGGCGAAGTGCAGGAGATGATCGACATCGCCGATTTTGCCACCGGCCTTTCACGGCAGCTTTACGGGCTCTCCATGCACAGCGAGCGTCCCGGCCATCGCATGTATGAGCAGTGGCATCCGTTGGGCGTGGTGGGTGTCATCAGTGCCTTCAACTTTCCAGTGGCGGTGTGGAGCTGGAACGCTTTGATCGCGATGGTCTGTGGCGATACCGTGGTCTGGAAGCCTTCGCCCAAGACGCCGCTGACTGCAATCGCGGTGCAACTGATCTGCAATCGCGTGCTGGGGCGCCGCGGCTGGCAAGGCGTTCTGAACCTGGTGATCGGACGCGACGATGTGGTGGGAGAGCGCCTGATTCGGGACCCGCGCGTGCCTCTGATCAGCGCCACCGGCTCCACGCGCATGGGGAAACACATCGCTCCCATCATCGCAGCGGGCATGCGGCGGAGCCTGCTGGAGCTGGGCGGCAATAATGGCGTCATCGTGATGGATGACACCGACCCCGATCTGGTCGTCCGTGCGGTGTTGTTCGGCGCGGTGGGCACGGCAGGTCAGCGCTGCACTTCATTGCGGCGGTTGTTTTTACAGAAGGGCATCGCGTCCCGCATCACGGAACGGCTGCTGGCCGCCTACCAGCAGATCCGCATCGGCGATCCGCGCGACCCTGCGACGCTGATGGGGCCGCTGATCGATCACGAGGCCGTGGAAAACATGCTGCGCGGGCTGGAGCGCATTCGCGAGCAGGGCGGGGAAGTGCTTTGCGGTGGCCGCCGCCTCGATGGATGTTTTGTCGAGCCCACCATCGTACGCGCGCACCCGAACATGCCCATCCTCAAGGAAGAAATCTTCGCGCCCATTCTCTACCTGCTGGAATTCGAGACGCTGGCGCAAGCCATCGCCTGGCACAACGATGTCCCGCAGGGACTGTCCTCGGCGATCTTCACTGCCAATTTGAACGCGGCCGAAACTTTTCTAAGCGCGCGCGGCAGCGATTGCGGCATCGCCAACGTTAACATCGGCACCAGCGGCGCCGAAATCGGCGGGGCGTTCGGAGGCGAGAAAGAAACCGGCGGCGGACGCGAATCCGGCAGCGACGCCTGGAAAGCCTACATGCGCCGCCAGACTGTCACGGTGAACTGGTCCGGCGACCTGCCGCTCGCGCAAGGCATCAAGTTCGATCTATAAGCTACTTCTTATCGGCCGTAACCGTAATGCCGGGTTCTTTCATCAGCTCGCGCACGGTGTCGCGAATGATCTTTTCCGGCTTTTCCAGCAGCCGGTCGTTGCCGAACATTTGCACGCGCACGAAACCCTTGGCATCCACAAACATCATGATGGGTACGAAGGGGCGGTCCTTCGGCGTGACGTTCGCCAATTTCATGAGCTCGGCGCGGTCGACGTAGCCGAAAGGAAAGTTAAGGCGGTGTTGGGAAGCGTAAGGACCGACCAGGACAGCCGCATTTTCATCGCCGGCGGCAGCCACGATGCGCAAGCCGTGCGCGCCTTCTTCCACTTGAAGCTTTTTCAAAACCTCAAGCACTTCCGCGCAATGGTCGCAGGTGGTGGCAATCAGGGTCACAACCAGTGCGTTACCGCGATATTTTTTGAGATTCAGCTTCTTGCCGCCCGCGCCTGAAATGGGCACATCCGGCAAGAGACGACCCGGTGGCAGGCCCGCGTAAGCCAACACCGTCAAGCCAAAGAGAAACACAACGCGACGTAGCATCACTCTCTATCTTAATTGATTCTCTACTTCCTCCAGCCAATCCGGGCGCTTCAAGACTTCGCGCGGACGGCTGCCGTCGGGCGGTCCGATGATGCCTTCGCGCTGCATCATGTCGAGGATGCGCGCCGCACGGCCATAGCCCAGACGCAAGCGCCGCTGCAAGGTGGAAGTGGACGCTTTGCCCTGTTCCAGCACTACCCGCACGGCGTCCTGATACATCGGGTCCTGTGTGCCGTCGAAGTCTTCGGAATCGGCATCCTCGTCCTCGGCGGGCGGCGCCAGCAGGAAGGTCTGGTCGTATTCCGGCGCGGCTTGCCGTTTCCAGAATTCGACGACGTCGTTGGTTTCGGACTCGCTGACGTAGGAACCATGCACGCGCACCAGTCGCGACGAACCCGGCGGCAGAAACAACATATCGCCGCGGCCCAGCAGATGTTCGGCGCCCATTACATCCAGCACGGTGCGCGAATCGACACGCGTCGCCACCCGGAAGCTGATGCGCGACGGGAAATTAGCCTTGATCAAACCGGTGATCACGTCGACGCTGGGACGCTGCGTGGCCAGCACCAGGTGCATGCCCACGGCGCGCGCCATCTGCGCCAGGCGCGTGACGGTCTCTTCGACGTTGGCGCGTTCGAGCATCATCAGGTCCGCGAGCTCGTCGATCAGAATCAGGATGTAGGGGATCGGCTCCAGCACCGGCTCTTCCGATTCTTCTTCGAACAGGCTGCGGGGTTGCGCCTGCAACTGGCGCACTTTCTTGTTGTATTGATCGATGTTGCGGACGCCGAGAGACGCCAGCAGTTTTAAGCGCCGCTCCATTTCGAGTACAGCGTTACGCAATGCGTTGGTGGCTTTCTTGGGATCGGTGATCACCGGCGTGAGCAGATGCGGGATGCCTTCGTAGAGCCCGAACTCCAGGCGCTTGGGATCAACCATGATCATGCGCACCTGTTGTGGCGTGGCCTTGTACAAGATCGACATGATCAGCGAATTGAGCATCACGCTCTTGCCCGATCCGGTGGACCCGGCGATCAGCAAGTGCGGCATCGACTCGAGAGAGGCGATCTTCATGCGCCCGTTGATGTCCTTGCCCAGCGCCACCGTTAAGGGCGACGCCGAGTTATGGAATTCTTCAGATTCCAAAATCTGGCGCAGGCTGATGACTTCGCGCTTGGAGTTCGGCACTTCAATGCCGACGGTCGGTTTTCCAGGAATGCGCTCGATCAGAATGGATTCCGCCTGCAAGCCCAGGCACAGGTCTTCCGTGAGCGTGGTGATGCGCGAATACTTCACGCCGGCTTCGGGCTTGAACTCGAACGTAGTGACCACCGGTCCGGGGTTAATCTGCGTCACGCTCCCGCGAACGTTGAACTCTTCGAACTTGGCCTTGATCGCAACAGCGGTTTCTTTCAATTCCAGGCTGTCGAATTCGGTGCGCTCTGGCGGTTCTTGCAAAAGGCTAGTAGGGGGCAGCTTGAATGCCGAGCGCTGCTTGCGTGGCTCGACCGGCGCGGACTTTGACCCGCTTTTCCGCGAAATATCCACCGGTTCGGGAGGCGCCAGTTCGAAAGGCGCGGGGTCGGGAGGCAGTTCCTCCAGCGTGCGGATGGGTATCTCCTCCATCTCCGCTACGGCTTCGCGTGCCATCACGTGCGGAACAAAGGGCGGCCTCATCGGATCGTTGATCGAAGGCTGATCGGGAGGCTGCACGGGAATCTGCACGGCTTCAGCCGGTTGCTGCTTAGACGCCATGGCCCGCTTCAAGGCGACCTTCTCGGCGCGCTCCTTAGCAAGCAGCGCGCGCTCGTCGCGCCACTTCTTCAAGCGTCCGGCCATGCCGCCGAAGATTCCCTTAAACCATAAAGCTGGGACGCGGAACCAGGGACCGAGCTTCGACATCTCGAAGGTCGAGACCAGATACAGTCCCAGAATCCAGCACACTGCGGTGAACATTGCCGCGCCGGTCAGGTTCATGGACGCGACCAGGTCGTCGGCCAGGATGGCTCCCAATACGCCGCCCGCCGGCAACGAGTTGGCGATGGGATGCCAGTTCGTGCCGAAGCCGAACGCCGCGCAGGTCGCACCCACCAACAGCGCTGACCCCACGACCTTGGCCCAGGGTGTCTCGATGGGCGAGGAGCGCACCCAGTTCCACCCCAGCGCCAGAATCAGAATCGGGATTGCATAGGCCGCGTACCCGAACGCTTGCAACAGGAAGTCTCCCAGAATCGCGCCCAGCCGCCCCATCAAATTCACGGGTTTGGCCGCAAAAGTCGCGGTATTCCAGGATGGATCGAGGGGATCGTAGGAAGCCAGGCTGATTAAAAAGAACAGCCCGGCGAATAGAAACACGACCGCAACGGCTTCGTTAAGCCGGGGTCGCGAGGTAGGTCCTAAATACTTCATCTCAACCGGTGAACCGGAAGAAATGGGCCAGAGCAATTATTATTATGCCAAAAATCACGCGGTAGGCGACGAAGAAGGTCAAAGTGCCGCGCCGTAGGTAGTTCATGAAGAAGCGGATCACCAGGCAGCCGGTGATGCCACTGACCACGATTCCCACCAGCAGCGCCGTCCGCATGTCCGGGGGAATGCCGCCCTCGTGCTTCATCAGGTCATAGAAATCTTTGGCCGCGGCCGCGCCGATGGCGGGTGTCGAAAGTAGAAACGAGAAGCGCGCCGCCGTGGCGCGGTCCAGATTCCGCAGCATTCCGGCCGCGATGGTGACGCCGCTGCGGGAGGTGCCGGGCACGATGGACAGAACCTGCGCGAAGCCCACCCCCATGGCGTCCGCGAAACTCAGGTGCCCCAGATCTTTCTGCTTGCGGCCTACGCGATCGGCCCACCACAGGACCAACCCGATCACAATCATCATGGCGGCAATGACGTTGGGCGTGCGCCAGACGGTTTCCGCGCGATGTTGGAACAGGTAGCCGAAGACGCCGATGGGAATGGTCGCCGCCACCAACAGCCACAGCAGCCCACGATTACGGGAAAGCGCCGGATCGCCTTGGGTGTTTAACCCTAAACCTTGCCCCAAGACCTGCATCCAGTCGCGGAAAAAGTAAATCAGAATCGCGGCCAGCGTGCCCACATGCAGTGCGACGTCGAAGGCCAGTCCGGGATCTTTCCAGCCGAAGATCCAGGGGATCAGGATGAGGTGCGCGGTGCTCGAAATCGGCAGAAACTCGGTGAGGCCCTGCACGATGCCGAGGACGATCGCTTCGATCAAAGACATAAACCATCAAGGGTAACGCAACCTTAGGGTAAGCTTGTGAAGATGACGATCCTGCTCGCGGCCCTGGCACTTCTGCTGGCCGGATCGCTGGTGTATTCGGTGCTATCGGTGATCGCGGCGATCCGCTACCTGGCGGCCGGGCGCCCGTGCGCGCCGCCGGCGTCCGAGCCCATCAGCGTGCTGAAACCTCTGGCCGGCCTCGACGACGGACTGGAGGAGAACCTGCGCACGTTCTTCACTCAGGAATACCCGCAATTTGAAATCGTGTTCGCGGTGCGCGAAGCGAGCGACCCATGCGTTCCCATGGTGCGCCGACTTTTGGCCGAATACCCGCAGGTGCCTTCACAGCTCCTGCTAGTCGGCGAACCGCCTTACCCGCACGCGAAGGTTTACAGTCTGGCGCGCATGTTGGCCGAGGCCCGCCATGATCTGGTGGTGATGAGCGATAGCGACATCCGCGTAGGTCCAGATCTGTTGAATGTGATCGCCGCAGAATTCGCCGACGGACGAACTGCGCTCGCGACCTGCCCCTACCGCGCCATCGCCGGCCGTAGTTTCTGGTCGAGATTAGAGGCGCTGGGGATGAACACCAACTTCTGGCAGGGCGTGCTGACGGCGCGCCTGCTCGCCGGCATGAAATTTGCCGTGGGTCCCACCATCGCCGGCCGCCGTCGCGCGATCGAGGCGATCGGCGGAATCGAACGGGTCAAGGATTACATCGCGGAGGATTTCGACCTTGGCCGCTTGATGGCCGAAGCCGGCCAGCGCGTGATCCTCTCTTCCTACGTGATAGAGCACCGCATCGGCAGCGAGTCGATGGAAACGAACTTCAAGCACCGCATCCGCTGGGGACGCACCAGCCGCCGCTCGCGTCCCTTCGGATACATCGGGCAGATCTTCACTTATCCAATTCCCGTCGCCTTGCTACTGTGCGCGGTGCTGGGGCAAGCATGGCCGGTAGTAGCGGTGGCCGCTTCTTTCCGCTACGGGTCCGCGTGGATGATCTCACAGGTGGTGCTGGGGGCTCGGCTCAATTGGTTGTTGCTGCCATTGGAGGACGTACTCGGCTTTCTATTCTGGATGGCCGGATTTTTCGGCAACACCATCACTTGGCGCGGGCGGACCTATCGTATCGATCGCCAAGGCCGGGCGGTTGCATAAATCGAGATCTATCGCGGATCACTGTAGTGCCCGGCCAGCGCTCGGGTCAAGCTTGTATCCGGGTGGGCGCGTCACCGTCTGGGACGTGTTGGACATGCTTGCACCCGGCATGACCGAGGACGACAACCGAGAAGGCTGACTTTCCGGCTGTTTATGCCTTCGCTTCGCAGGCGGGCCCTGAGCGCCCGTCGAATTGAAGTTACTCTTTGATGCGACTCTTTCGCCTAAGCTTGTAGGCGGGCTTGCCGCGCTTTTCCCCGATTCGGTTCATGTTTTCGATACAGGCCTCGCCCGCTTTACTTCCGACGAAGCCGTCTGGGAATATGCGAAGGCCGGGTTTGCGATTGTCACCGCGGATGCCGATTTTCTTGGTCTCGCTGAGCAACGAGGTACTCCGCCGAAAGGATTCGGAGGCACGCGCTGCAAATCACCGAGTTGGAAACTGCTTCGAAATCGATCCTTATCATCCGCAACACCGTCTGAATTTATCGCGGCTTTACTGTCAGCACGTTCTTCGCATCCACTTTTCCGTATTGCATGGGGAAACTGCGGCCCGCGTAGTAGGCGTCCCACTGATCCTTGTAATGCGGAGAAAGCGGCTGGCCGGATTCCCCGGTCGCCAGGTTTGCGACGGAGTGATCCAGGTTTGCCAGATCCACGATCATGCGTAGCGATGGGCCCAGCCGTCGCGTGTACTGTTTCACGGTAGTTGGCGCGCCGTTCATGGGAACGGGGCCGAGGTTAAAAAAGCTGCCGATCAGCGCCAAGCGGCCTTCCACCGGGTTCACAATTTGCAGCGCCTGATACTGCCCGTAGTCCCAGCGCGAGGGTTTCGATCCCTGGATTTTTTGCCCCTCTTCGATCGCCCCGACCAGGCAGCGTAAGAGGAACAGGTTGTAATCGGGGAACCAATACGGGGGGCGCTCGCGCAGCAGCCGCTCGACCACGCTGGGCGCCATGAAAGTCTGATAGACGTCTCCCATTCCGCTTGCCGCGCGTTCCGCGATTCGTTTGCGGAGTTGCTCATAGATCAGCGACGCTAGCATCGGTGCGGCTTGGCCTTTTTCCATTTGGCCGTTCCACTGGCGCAGCAAGGCGACGGCTTCCTGGGTCTGCGGGTTGGTGGGCTTGTTCGCATCGAAGGCCGCTACCACTTGTTGCGCGACAAAATGATCGAAGGCGGAATAAACGTCGGTCTCTACTTTCAGCATCTCTTCGGCTTTCCATTTCCCGCGCGAGCCCAGCAGCGCGCGAATCTGATTGGCGCGGTATGGCGGCGCAAAATTGCCGTCCACTTGGTAAGGATAGTCTGCCGGAAACGGGTTCTGATTCGCGCTGACGATTATGCCGGCGGGCGGATTATACGCGCTCGGCAACTGGTCGAAGGGAATGAAGCCGGCCCATTCGCAATCGGCAATCTCGGCCGGGACATCGCCCGGACAACTTTTGCGGATGGGCAGCAAGCCCGCCGCCTGGTAGCCGATGTTGCCGTCGGTATCGGCGTAAACGAAGTTCTGGCCGGGCCCTCCGAAGTGCTCGAGCGCGGCGCGGAACTCGTCCCAGTTGCGGGCCTGATCGATCGCCAGAAAAGGAAACGAGAAGCCGCCCGTTTCGGCCGCGGTCCAGTGCAGGGCAAACTGCTCGCGGCCGTCCGCGACGAATAGCGGACCGTCTTTCGTCAGGCCTCTGGTGATGGGAATGATCGTCGCGCCCTTTACGGCAATGGCGTCCTGTTCCACGCGAATGTTGGCTCGCGCCGGTTGGCTGAAGAGATCCTGGACGTCGAACTGCAGGTTGGTCACGCCCCAGGCGATGCGGTCGTTGTGCCCGATGATGACAGCCGGCAGCCCGACAATGGCGGCGCCGGTTACGTCCAGGCCCGGCGCTTTCAGATGCACCAAATACCAGGGCGAGGGAATGGAGAACTCCAGATGCGGATCGTTCGCGAGAATGGGCTTGCCGCTCACTGCGTGCGATCCCGCGAGTGCCCAGGCGTTCGATCCGGGCTGCGGCTCGTGACCCGTACGCACCGGGAATAGGTACTCCACCTTCGCGCGCTCGCCGCCGGCCAGCATCTTTTGCTTGAGCAACTCGCCGCGCCAACTGTTGGAGAGGAGCCGGTACATTTCGAGAGCGGCCAGCATGGAATCCCGCACCGACCACGGACGCGGATCGTAGCGCAGCAGCGTGAACTCCAGCGGCAAGCGGTCGCGGTGCGTTTCGATGAAGTAATTGAGCCCGCGCGCGAACGCCGCCATCACCGCGCGTTCCGAGGGTTTCAACGCCCGTTCCTGGGCTTCCGCAATTTGGCGCAAGTTCATGCGGCGCGCTTCCTGATCGGACTCGACCGCCGCCGCACCCACCACCTCGGCCAGCTCGCCGGCCGCGCGCCGCCGCATCCCATCCATCTGCCATAGCCGGTCCTGAGCCATGGCGTAGCCTTCGAGGAAAATGGCGTCTTCCCACGACGCCGCCTGGATGTGCGGCACGCCCTGCGCATCGCGCGCGATGCGGGCTTCCGCCGAAATGGGCGCGCTAATCTGCCCGGAGGTCTGGGCCAGCGGCCGCCAAGCATACCAGTAGCCCCCCGCCATAAGCGCGATCAACAAAACCGCTATGCTCAGATTGAGCAGCCGTAGCAGGCTGGAAGCGCGCGCAGACTGCGATCCGTCGTGCGCGTTTTTGGGTAAGCTCACTGCTTCCGATTGTAGCGAATCGTCTTCCAGCGCCTATGTCCCTGCGACTCATCCTTCTCGTTGCCATCGTCGCCCTGAACGGCTTCTTTGCCGCCGCCGAGGTCGCGCTGGTTTCGGTGCGCCGCTCACGCTTGAAAGAACTTGCCGAGCAGGGCAACGCGTCGGCGCGCGCCGCTCTGGGATTGCTGGCGAATCCTGGACGCCTGCTGAGCGCCACCCAAGTGGGTGTCACGCTGGCCAGCCTGGGACTCGGATGGGCCGGCGAAGACACGGTCTATCAGATCCTGCTGTCGTGGTTCGAGCCGTGGATCGCGCCCGATCACGCCGCCCTTCCCTGGCTGCATGGCTTCAGTTTTGCGGTAGCGTTCCTGCTGATCAGCTTCGTCCACGTAGTGATCGGCGAGGTGGTCCCCAAGAACTTGGCGCTCGAAAAAGCCGACAAGCTGGCGCTGCTGGTAGCCACACCGTTGCTGATTTTCCGGCGCATCTCAGCGCCCTTTGTATTCGTGATCGACCGCACCTCGAGCGCCCTCTCTCATCTGCTGGGCCTGCGTGGAGAGCATACCGGAGGCGGCCACTCGCCCGAAGAACTAAAGTTCATCGTTGAATCCAGCCATCACGAGGGGCATCTAGAGAGTTTCGAGCTAGAGGCCATTAACAAGCTGCTCGAACTGAAGGAAATCAACGCGCGTGAAATCATGACACCGCGGCGGCAGATCGTTTCGGTGTCCGTCGGCGCCGGCTTGGATGAGTTGCTGCGCCTGACCATGCAGCATAAATACTCGCGGCTGCCGGTGTACGAAGGGAGTCCCGAACAGATCATCGGCATCCTGCATTACAAGGATCTGGTGCGGGCCTGGCAGGAGCGTAAGGCCGCCGCGGATCGCCGCCAGCCGCCGCGCCCTTTCCGTCTGCGCCCGTATTTGCGCAAGCCGCTGGTGGTGCCGGAGACCAAGCCTCTGCATCAGTTGATCGACGAATTCCGCAACCAGCACACGCATCTCGCGATGGTGGTGGATGAGTTCGGCACGTTTACGGGGCTGGTCACGCTCGAAGACGTGCTGGAGCAGGTCTTCGGCGAGATCGCGGATGAGCATGACGTGCGGCCGGCGCTGCCGGTGGCCGGAGCGCCGGTGGTCGAACTGGACGGCAGCACCAGCATCCGCGACGTGAGCTCGCAATACGGCATCGAACTGCCCGGGGATGCGGGCTTCGAGACACTCGCTGGTTTTCTGCTCCATCAGTTCGGCTACATCCCGGTGACGGGCGAGTCAGTAGTCTACGACGGCCGCACCTTCATCGTCGAATCCATGGATCGAAACCGCATTGCCCGCGTGAAGATCCTGAGCTCGCAGCCGGCCGACGCGAGCACCGCTTCCTGAAAGTTTGAATGCCCACCAACATTTCCCTGCTATTTACAGAACTAGGCGTCGTGATCGTCGGGCTGGCAGTAGTGGCGCGCCTTTCGAGCCGCCTAGGTTTCTCCACCATCCCGTTGTATCTGCTGGCGGGCTTGGCGTTCGGCAAGGGCGGGCTCGCGCCGCTCCCGCTCAGTCAAGACTTCATTCATGTCGGTGCTGAAATCGGAGTTTTATTGCTGCTATTCATGCTGGGGCTCGAATATACCGGCGAACAATTGAAACAGCAGTTGCAAACCGGATTGCCCGCCGGATTGATGGATTTGGCGCTGAACTTCCCGCCCGGCGTGATTGCCGGGTTGCTCCTCGGCTGGAGCCCCCTTGCCGCAGTGCTGCTGGGCGGCGTCACCTATATTTCTTCCTCCGGTGTGATCGCGAAGATCCTGGCGGACGCGGGGCGCCTGAATAATGCTGAAACGCCCGCCGTCATGTCCGTGCTGGTGCTGGAGGATCTGGCGATGGCTGCCTATTTGCCGCTAGTCGCAGTCTTGATCACCGGCGGTACGGTGCAAGTGATGATTACTTCGGTGGTGATTGCCATCGCGCTGGTCTTGCTGGTATTGTTTGTCGCCATCCGCTTCGGGCAACGTCTCAGCCGTTTCGCAGCGCACGAATCCGACGAAGTGATTTTGCTTTCGGTGCTGGGCGTAGTGTTGTTGGTGGCCGGACTCATGCAACGGCTACAAGTGTCGGCCGCGATCGGTGCGTTTCTGGTAGGCACCGCGATCTCCGGGCCCATCGCGAAACAATCGCACCGCTTGCTCGCGCCCTTGCGCGATCTTTTCGCCGCAACCTTCTTTTTCTTCTTCGGACTCGAAATCGATCCTGCCAGTCTGCTCCCCGTACTCCCGGCTGCCATTGCGCTGGGGCTCTGCACTGCTCTCACGAAAGTGGGCGCCGGATATTGGGCGGCACGCCGCCAAGGCATCGCTCCCGCAGGACGTTGGCGGGCAGGTGCGGTACTGGTGGCGCGCGGTGAGTTCTCGATTGTGATCGCGGGTTTGGGCGTTGGCTTTGAACCGCGGCTCGGCCCCTTTGCCGCCGCTTATGTTTTGTTGTTGGCCATCGGCGGACCCATCCTTTCGCGCTTGATAAAGTAGGCTGGCCGAAAACCACCACGCACGGTTGGAGTCGGCCATTACCGCTTGCAGCAGTGCGCCTGTTTTCAGTGGGTTGGCGGTGGCACGCCAGTTGCATTCTGAGAGGGCGTAAAAGGGAGGCAGCTATGAAAAAGAATCGGACTATTATGGGTTTTTTGGCAGGCGCTTTGATGCTTGCGGGATTGTTCTTTACTGCCAGCACCGCCAACGCAGCGCCACGGATCGCTATTGGGATTGGCGTGGGCCCGGGATATTATGCCCCTCCACCGCCGGTAGTTTACGCTCCGCCGTATCCGGGCTATTTCTGGACGCCTGGTTACTATAATCCTTATGGCGTTTGGGTCAACGGATTTTGGGGACCGCGTTATGGCTTCGGACGGCCCTACGTAGGCCCGCGTGGCTTCGTCGGCGGACGAGCGTTCGTGGGTTCACGCGGATTCGCCGGTAGACGCGTATTCGTGGGAGGACACGGCGGCTTCCGCCGTTAAATGAAACAGTTTCATATGGATTGGGCCGCCCTGCAAAATCTACTGGGTGGCCCTTTTTTCGCCGACTGTGTTTACAATGGTTTAGCTTTGGGTCAAGAAATGCATTGAGTATTGGTAGACGTGCAGGACAGTCAACAGGAGGAGGGAGAGAACAAAATGAAAAAACTACTTGCAGCTATGCTTTTAACCGCGGGACTTGGATTGGGTCAAGTCTCCCTTGGAATTCGTATTGGGCCGCCCCCGGCGCCGCGCGTGGTGCGCGTTCAGCCGGTGGCCCCCGGACCAGGTTACTTCTGGGTGGACGGTTATTGGTATCCCGATGGAGGCCGTTACCGCTGGCATGATGGTTACTGGACTCGCCCGCCTTATGCTGGCGCACGTTGGGTGGGACCGCGCCATGAAGGTGGAATGTTCTATGCAGGATTCTGGGACGGACCGCGCGGGCACGTCGAACACGATCACCACTGGGATCGCGACCATGGCCGGCGCGACTATCGCGACGATCACCACTAAGCATTAAAGCATTTTAGTTTTTCAATGGAGCCGGGAACTGCACACCGGCTCCATTTTCATTTAGGATCAGCGTACCGCTATCTTTCGATAAATGCCGAAAATCTCCCAATTTGTCGGATACAATCGGGATAACACGGGTGTCTCCTCCGAGCACCCTCCGGAAGCGGGAACGTCGGAGCTTTTCCACGTTCCCCCCTCCCTTCTCGCCGTGCCGCTGCGATCTGTTTCCAGGCAAACGCAAAGTTGACCCGCACTCGATTCCTGTGTTACCGTAATTTTTCGGGCGACGTCGTCGTAAGCGTCTTTCTGAAGTTAGCTCCGTTCCCTTACCAAACAATCTGATGGAACAGACTCTGCACGCACTCGCTGGGATACTGCTGAA
>Ga0105238_10001262_pt1 | contig 25436 bp, 24 predicted proteins | sample KBSC34metaG_FD_81526 | JGI IMG/M metagenome (GOLD analysis project Ga0105238, IMG submission 81526) | Corn rhizosphere microbial communities from Kellogg Biological Station, Michigan, USA - KBS C3-4 metaG | ecosystem: Host-associated > Plants > Roots > Rhizosphere > Soil | place: Michigan, USA...
CCCGAGGATCGGCAAAGCTCGGGCGAGGGCCGCGCCGAAGGCGCCGCACGGGCCGAGACGCTGGCCGGCACCGATTTCCGCAAGCTATCCGACCCCGCCGACATCGCCGAGGCCCACGCGATCGCCGCCCGCCTTGCGCGGGCGATGCGCACCCGGCTCACCCGGCGCGACCGCACGCGCCGCCGCGGCTATCGGCTCGATCTCAGGCGCACCATCCATCGCAACATCAGCCATGGTGGCGTGCCGGTCAGTCTCGTCAGGCGCCAGCGCAAGGAAAAGCCGCTGCGGCTCGTCGTCCTGCTCGACGCATCCGGCTCGATGAGCATGTACACTGGCACGTTCCTGCGCTTCATCCACGGTGTGCTGGACGAGTTCCGCGAGGCGGAAGCCTTTCTGTTCCATACGCGTCTCGCCCATGTCTCCGACGCCATGAAGGAGAAGGATGTGGTGCGCGCGCTCGACCGCCTTTCGCTGCTGGCGCAAGGCGCCGGCGGCGGCACCCGGATCGGCGAGAGCCTGGCGACGTTCAACCGTTCGCATGCGGCGCGCGTCATCCATTCGCGCACCTGCGTCATGATCGTTTCGGACGGCTACGAGACCGGCGATCCCGCGTTGCTCGGGCGCGAGATGGCTGGGCTTGCCCGCCGCTGCCGCCGCATCGTCTGGCTCAATCCGATGATGGGCTGGGAAGGCTACGCGCCAGAAGCGGCCGGCATCAAGGCGGCGCTGCCGCATGTCGACCTGCTGGCGCCGGCGCACACGCTGAAAAGCCTGGCGGCGCTCGAACCCTATTTGGCGAAACTGTGACGGAGGCGAAGATGACCGCCCATGTCGACGTGCTGGATCTGATATCGCGGCTCAAGGCGGCGGAAGAGCCGTTTGTCCTGGCAACCGTCGTCCGCACCGTGTCGGTCACCGCGGCCAAGGCCGGCGCCAAGGCAGTCATCCGGCCTGACGGTCGTATCGAGGCGGGATGGATCGGCGGCGGCTGCGCGCGCGGCGCGACGCTGAAGGCCGCGCGCGAGGCCCTGGCCGACGGCCAGTCGCGCCTGGTCTCCATCCAGCCGGAAAACCTTTTGGAGGAGCTCGGCGTCAAGCCGGGCGAGGACCGCGACGGCGTCAACTTTGCCAGGAACATGTGCCCGTCGCGCGGCACCATGGATATCTTCGTCGAGCCCGTCCTGCCGAAGCCCGTGCTTGTCGTCCTGGGCTCCAGCCCGGTGGCGCAGGCGCTGGTCGAGCAGGCCCGGCCGCTCGGCTACCATGTCACGCTGGCGGCGCCGCTGGCGCATTTCGACACCATGCCGGAGGCGGATGAGCTGGTGGACGGCTTCGCGCCCGATACCTCCCATCGGGCGAGGCGCTTCGTGATCGTCTCGACCCAGGGCAAGGGCGACGAAGCCGCGCTGAGGGCGGCTGTGGCGATAGACGCGGAGTATCATGGATTTGTCGGCAGCCGCCGCAAGATGGCTTCCCTGCGCGAGAAGCTCGCCGGCCAGGGTGTGGCGGCCGAGGCGATCGATCGGGTCAAGGCGCCGGCCGGGCTCGATATCGGCGCCATCACTCCCGAAGAGATCGCGTTGTCGATCCTCGCCGAAATCACCATGGAGCGCCGCCGCGGCCAGCGCATTCCGGATATCAGCCTGGCAAAGTAAGAAGGTACGACACGATGGACATGGACGGACAGGAACGGATCGAAGCGCCGATCGGCGCCGTGTGGGCGGCGCTGAACGATCCGCAGGTCCTGAAGAGCTGCATTCCCGGCTGCGAAGCGCTGGACAAGCGGTCCGATAGCGAGATGACAGCGAAGGTCGTGCTGAGGATCGGCCCGATCAAGGCAAGCTTCGAGGGCGAGGTCAAACTGGCAAATCTCAATCCACCGCACTCCTACAGTATCCAGGGCGAGGGAAAAGGCGGGATCGCCGGCTTCGCCAAGGGTGGCGCGGACGTATCGCTCGTGGAAGACGGACCGGCCGCGACCGTTCTTTCCTACACGGTGAAGGCCGATGTCGGCGGCAGGATCGCGCAGTTGGGAGGGCGTCTGATCGATTCGACCGCGCGCAAGCTCGCGGGCCAGTTCTTTGCCAATCTCGGCACGTGCCTCAACGATCAATCGCTTGGTGTTTGAGCCCATCCACGGATATTGAGGGAGCGGTATTGCCAGCTGTGATGCGGCATGGGGCTACCACCCGCCCTGGTGTCGGATGTCGTATGTTAGTTACTGGCACGAAAGGTGGTTCTGCGATACGGTTTGAAAAAAGGGGGCGGTTGCAGGCAGCTTTTTGACCAAGCGACTCTGGGAGGAGTAATGGTCGAAATCATATCGAAGCGCGACGGCTCGCGACGCGAGGATGCCGCGATAAAGCGCTTGGTCGAGCAGAACCGCGCAACCATCACGCGGCTTGCCGATCATATCAGCGGCGGCGGCTATTCGGCCGGCAAGGCGGCAAAGCCGAAGCCGGAAGCAAAGGGCCTCATCATCCATGCTGGCGGCAGCGCAAGGCCCGCCGCCGACGTAAACCCCCGGGTCCGCATCAGCCTTAACGGTCGGGTCATCGCGGTCGACGAGAACTCGGGCCGGCAACTGCATCATATCGGCGATCTCAGGCGCAGGGACGGCAACGACGTGTTTGTCCTTGCGACCAAGGCCAATCAATATTTTTCGCCGGTCGACGAGGACATCGCGGCTGCACTGGCCGATCTCGACGGCCGCCGGCTCGCACCGGGTCATGGCGAAGAGCAGCTCGCCGCGGATATCGGCAACAGGCTTGGCATGAACTGAGGTGGGCGAGAGCGTGCGATGGTTAAATGAAGCGTAGCACCGGCCAGGACGAAAGCCTGCTCATGACGCATCCCGCCCGCCATCCGATGCGTGCCGACACGCTCGTCGCGCCCAGCTATGACGAACGCGCGACCATGCGAGCGTGGGAGACGTTGCTGGCCGGCGATAGCGAGCGAACCGGCAACCGCTTTCCGGTTCGCTCCCTGATCCACGATTCCTGGAGCCGCTGCGCCACGAGCGGCATCAACGCGCAGCAGAGCGAAGCGCCGCTGGAAAACGGCAAGGACCACATAGAGCTGCTTTCGCGTTCCAATGGCGAGTTGCTTGCTGCCGCGCAGCGGTCCTTCTTCACCATCGGCCGCCTTCTAGACGGAACCGGCGCCATGCTGGTGCTGACTGATGGTGACGGCGTGCTCATCGATGCCATCGGCGACAAGCGCACGATCCATGACGGCAGGGACATCCATCTCGCCGTCGGCGGGAAATGGACCGAGGACGTCGTCGGCACCAACGGGATCGGTACCGCGCTGTGGGCGGGCGAGCCGGTCTTCGTGCATGCGGCGGAGCATTTTTGCGCCGGCATCAAGTCCTGGACATGCGCCGGCGCGCCCATCCGCGATCCGATCGATGGAAACATCATCGGCGTGGTCGACCTGTCGGGCCATCCCGACATCTTCCGGCCGCATAATACCGTGCTGGTCGCGGCCGCCGCGCGCGAGATCGAGAAGGCGCTTGCCGAGCAGCAGATGGAGGATCGCGCGCGCTTGCTTGAGGCCTTCATCACTTCGGCGCCCAACTACCGCCGGCGCGACGGCTTGATGATCGTCGACCGCCGCGGCCGTCCGATCTACTGCAACAACCTCCCCGAGGAGGCCGCGCGCGAGCTGCTGGTCGAGCCGGCCGCGCGGAACCCGAATGCCAGGTTCCTGGTCAAGCTGCCCGAGCTCGGTCCGGGCGCCGAACTGGGCGAGGCCCTGCCGGCATCGCTGCGGTCCTGCCACATCAGCGCGCTCGAGTTCGATGACGGCCTGCGCGGTGCCGCCCTCGTCTTTCCGGCACAGGGATCGACCACGATCGTCTCGGACAGCCGCAGAACGCAGCACAAGCAGCTCGAAGCCGCGTCGGCGCTGATCATCGGCGAGAGCGAGCCTTTGCTTGCCGCCGTCGACATCGCCTGCAGGGTCGCGGAATCGAAGGAAGTCACCTCGGTCCTGCTCGAAGGCGAGACTGGCGTCGGCAAGGAGCTGTTCGCAAGGCTCGTTCATATCGGCAGCCGCGCTTCGCAGAACAGCCCATTCATCGCCGTGAATTGTGGCGCGATCACCAAGGAGCTGTTCGGCAGCGAGCTGTTCGGGCACGTGTCGGGCGCCTTCACCGGCGCGAGCCGCGACGGAAAGCCCGGCGTGTTCGAGCTTGCCAATGGCGGCGTGCTCAGCCTCGACGAGATCGGCGAAATGCCGCTCGAGATCCAGCCTTTCCTGCTCCGGGTGCTGGAAGAGCGCGTGGTGCATCGCATCGGGGACAGCCGCCCCCGGCCTGTCGACGTGCGCCTGATCGCCTCGACCAACCGCGATCTGAAGCGCGAGGTGGAAGCCGGACGGTTCCGCCGCGATCTCTACTACCGCATCTCGACCGTCTCCATCCGCGTGCCGCCCTTGCGGGACCGCGGCGGCGACGTGCTTTTGCTTGCCGAGCACTTCAATCACAAGATCTCGGCCCGTATGGGATCGGCCCCGCTTGAATTCTCCACCGAGGCCATGGATGCGTTCGTGGCCTACCAATGGCCTGGCAATGTGCGCGAGCTGAAGAACCTGATGGAGCGGCTGCATGTGCTGTCGCGCGGCGCGGTCATCGGCCTGCGTGATCTGCCCGAGGAAATGCTGGGCACTGGAACGGCGAGCCCGAGCACGGAAATCCAGGTTGCGGCTCCGGCATCGGCAGGTGCGAACGGCGCGCCGCCTTACGCCGTCGGAGCGCCTGTCCGCAGCATCGAGGACGCCGAACGCCAGGTGATCAGGGATGCGCTGGCCGCGGAAGGCGGCAATTTGAGCCGCGCGGCGCTACGCCTGGGGGTGTCGCGGCCGACGCTCTATCGCAAGCTCGACCAGTTCGGCATCAGGCGCGGCTTCATCTGAAATTCATCCAGGCGCTAAACGACCAAAGGCCCCAGGGTTGGAAGCCCTGGGGCCTTTGGTCGTTGTTATCCGTCGTGTGGGCTCAGGCCGGTTGCGCGGCGCCTTCGATGTCGATCGCCCGGTTGCGCTGCAGCAGACCGGCCGCGGTTGCTCCGAGGCAAGGCGCCAGGATGTAGAGCCACAGCTGGGAGAGAGCGGCGCTGCCGGCGAAAAGGGCCGGACCCAGCGCACGGGCCGGATTGACGGACGATCCCGAAACGGCGATCCCCGCGAGGTGGATCGCCACCAGCGTCAACCCGATCGCCAGGCCGGCGAGCGCGCCGGCGCCGCCGGGCGCGGTGCTGTTGAGGATGACGGTGACGAACAGGAAGGTCCCCACCAGTTCGAATACGAAGGCCGAGGTCGCCGAATAGGTCGACCAGCCGTTCTGTGCAAAGCCGTTCGCCGCGACGTCGTAGCCGCCGGCCTTGCCCGCGGCGATGAGGTAGAGCACCCCGGCCGAGACGATCGCGCCGGCGCACTGGGCGATGACGTAGCCGACAAAATCTCCGGAACCGAGCCGGCCCGAGACCAGGAATCCAAGACTGACGGCCGGGTTGAGATGGGCGCCGGAAATCGGACCGATGGCGTAGGCCATCGCCACGACCGAGAGGCCGAAGGCAAAGGCAACGCCGAGCAGGCCTACCTCCGAGCGCATGAAGATAACGGTCGCGCAGCCGAAAAAGACCAGCGCGAAGGTGCCGATGAATTCGCAGATGTATTTGTTCATATGTGTCTCCGATGGTTGACCGCGACAGACCGGGCCCTCAGGCTCCGGAGCGATCGCTTGAAGGGGTGGATGACCGCGGCGCGATGCACCGCGGCCGATTGCTTCCGGTTCACTGACGCCCGAGTTTCTCCGCGCCGCCGCCGAGCGCCGGCCCTTCGGTGGGATCCTCGTCCTCGGCCAGGTCGCCAACCAGCGTTTCGGTGGTGAGGATGAGCTTGGCGACCGACGCGGCGTTGCTGAGAGCCGTGCAGGTGACGCGAACCGGGTCGATGATGCCGGCTTCGTACATGTTCTGGAATTCGCCCTTGTCGGCGTTGTAGCCGTAGCCGCCATTGACGCTCGAGATCTTGCTGACCACCGCATCCGCGTCGCCGCCGGCATTGGTGACGATGCGCCAGAGCGGACGCGAGAGCACCGACCTGACCAGCCGCACGCCTTCGGCGACGTCGCCATCGACCTTGGCCAGCACCTCGTCGAGAACCGGGGCTATTTGCGCGAGCGCCACGCCGCCGCCTGCAACCACGCCCTCCTCCCACGCCGCGCGGACCGCCGAGAGCGAATCCTCGATGAGCTGGATGGTGCGCTTCTGTTCGACCGGAGTGACGCCGCCGGCATAGAGGACCGCCGTGCCGCCGGACAGTTTGGCCAGCCTTTCGCGCAGCTTGTCCTGCTCGACATTCGGCGGCGCGACCTCGTACTGGCGCTGCACCTGGGCGCGGCGCGCGGCGATTGCCTGGGGTTGGCCGCCGCCGCGGATGACAGAGGTGTGGGTGGCACTGGTGCGGACGCGCTCGGCCGAGCCGAGATCCTCCTCCTGGATGTCCTCGAGCCGCCCACCGAGATCGCGCGCGATCACGCGGCCGCCGGTGACGATCGCCAGGTCCTCCATCATGGCCTTGCGCCAGTGGCCGTATTCCGGCGGGTGCACCACAAGGTATCTGCCAGGTCCGTTCTTGCCGAGCAGCGTGACCACGACGTCCGGCGACATCTCCTCGGCAATGATCAGCAGCGGCCTGTTCTGCCTTTCGGCGATGGCCCTGGCGGCATCGAGCGCCTTCGGCTCCTTGATCTTGAGGTCGCTCATCAGGATCAGCGGCCGCTCCAGCACCACCTCCATCTTCTCCTGGTCGGTGACCATGTGGTGGGAGAGGTAGCCGCGATCGAAGGACATGCCTTCGACCACGTCCAGCGTCGTATCCCTCGTCACGCTGAAGTCGGTGGTGATGACGCCGTCGGCGCCGACCCGCTCATAGGCTTCCGCTACCAGGCTGCCGAGCTTCGGGTCCGTCGCGGCGATGTTGGCGACCGCGGCCAGGTTACCGTTGGACCGGGCCGGCTTCGCCGACGCCTTCAGCGCCTCCACGACCCTTGCCACCGCAAGGTCTATGCCTCTGACCAGATCGACGGATTTGGCGCCGCGTTCGTTGGCTTCCACGCCGTTCTGGACGAGGGCGTTGGCAAGCACGATCGCGGTCGTGGTGCCGTCGCCGGCGACTTCGTTCGTCTGCATGGAAACTTCACGCACGACCTGCGCGCCCATGTTCTCGAACCGGTCATGCAGCTCGATCGATGCGGCGATCGACACGCCGTCGCGGGTGACGATGGGCGTGCCGATCGGGCGGTCGATCATGGCGTTCATGCCTCGCGGCCCGAGCGTCGGCTCGACGGCGGCGGCAAGCTGGTGGACGCCCCTGGCGAGCGCGCGGCGAGCATGTGAGTTGTGGATCAGAAGTTTGGGCATGGCTCCTCCTTCGCCGTGGGGACGGCGCTTGTTGCGGCCTCCTTGAGGAGGCTTTTCAGCTATGTGCCGGACGGCTTGCGCAGTCCCGGGGCGGCACGCGGTCCAGGATGAAGTCGACCAGCGTCGGTTCGCCGTCCACCACCTCCAGTTCCTTGTATCGTGTTGTCTTCAGTCCACGGCACAGCGCGCCGTTGAACTCCATGTTGATGCGCACGCTTCTGAGATCGGCGAGATGGGCGCCAAGCGCCTCCGGCGCGATTGGCAATCCCTCCCAGGTGACGAAGACGGGCTCCGTCGGACGCCGTCCCTGCCATCGCAGCAGCAAGGCCTCGCGGTATCGCGGCTTCTGTTTGACAGCCTCTTCGCCTTCGAGCCTTGCGGTGTCGTAGGCAAGCAAGTCCATGCCGAGGATCTCGCGATCGGTCAGGCCTTGCTGCCGCAATCCGAGAAGCATGGCCTCCTGGCGCCTCAGATAGGCCTTCCGGGCAAAGGTCTCGCGCAGGCCGGCGATGTCGTCGTCGCCGGCCAGTTCATCGAAGATCTGGCCGAATGTCTTTCCGGCCTCGACGCCGCGATTGACCTCCTCGGCGAACATGTGGTCGTGCAGCCGGATCCGGTAGGCGGGCGACCACGACAGCGCTTCGAGCGCCTGGCGCATCCCGTCCAACATCAGGAAGGCGAAGTTCGGCGAGCACCAATAGGTCGGCAAGCGGAAATCGACCGCCACGGACCCGTCGGCCAACACCTCGGCCCGCTCGACGAAGCCCATGTCGGTCACGGGCTCGTCGAGTTCGGGGTCGTTGACGCCTTCCAGGCTCCGCCAGAGCTCGCCCTGGCGGTTGCCTCGCAGGTCGGCCTGCACGCTCATCGCCGTCACTCCGCCGCGATACGCAGCGGCGATTTGGCGAGCGCCGCCTTCTTGGCCTCCACGTCGATGTCGTAGAGCCGTGCCGCGTTGAGGCCGAGGATCTTCGCCTTGATCTCGTCGGTCAGTTGAACGCCCCGCTCGGCCGCGATGTCCTCGGGAATCTGGTAGGCCCACAATTTCTCGACGAGCCAGCGCGGCGTCCAGATGCCGTAGTCGGAGCCGAACAGGAGCTTGTCCGGGCCAAGCCAGTAGAGCAGTTCCGCGATCACCTCGCCGAAATATCGCGGCCGGTTGTGGATGAACGGCAGGGCGACCGCCAATCCGCCATAGACGTTGGTTTCCTGCACGGCGACCCAGCAGAAATCGTCGAGCCTGGGCAGACCGCAATGTTCGATGATCCAGTTGAGGTTCTGGAAATCCGTCGCGGCATGGTCGACGTCATGAACGTCGAAGGAATCCTTGGCCAGCGGGATGATCGTCGGCCCCTTGTGGACATGGATATTCTTGATGCCCAGCTTCTCGCAGAGCTCGAAACACCGGTAGGCGTCCGGATCGTTCAGCCGCCAGCCCTTGGAGGCTCCATTCCATTCGGCCGTGTACATCTTCACGCCCTGAATGTCGTAGGTCTCCTTCATGTAGTGGATGTATTCGATCGCCTTCTCGCCGTCGCGGGGGTCGAAGGAGCCGTTGACGATGAAGCGCTCCGGATACCGTTTGGCCACTTCAGCGTTGCGCTCGATCGTGTTGAAGCCGTTCTTGTAGAAATCCTTCAGATAGGTCGACTGGATGATCGCCACGTCATCCGGGCCATTGATGAAAAGGTCGCTATAAAGATCGTCGGCGCTGTATTTCTCGAACTTCTCCTTTGGCCAGTATTCCTCTTTCGGGCTGAGGAACGTGTGATAGCCGTAGAAGCAGTCGATGAACTGCTTACCGTGGATGTTGCGCTGGTTCGCGGGGCTGGCGTCCCAGAAATGGGTATGGCCGTCGACCACGAAGATTTCCTTGCCTTCCGGTGTGATGAACATGTTTTCCTCCGTTCAAATCGGGTTGCTTTGTGCGGTTGCAAGTCAGGTGGTGATCGCCACTTTGAGGACGCCGTCGCGCTGATTGGCGAACAGCTCATAGGCTTCTTCGATCTGATCGAGCGTGAAGCGGTGCGTGACCAGGCCGCCGAGATCGACGCGCCCCGACGAGATGACTTCCAGCATCCGGCGCATGCGCTCCTTGCCGCCCGGGCAAAGCGAGGTGCGAATGGATTTTTCGCCCAAGCCGGCGGCGAAGGCGTCGAGCGGAATCCTGAGATCGGAAGAATAGACGCCGAGGCTCGACAATACGCCGCCGGGACGCAGGACCCGCAGAGAGGATTCGAACGTCGCCTGCGTGCCCAGGGCCTCGATCGCCACGTCGACGCCGCGCCCATCCGTCAATCGCATGATTGCCGCGACAGGATCCTCCGCCTTGAAATCCACGACGAAATCGGCGCCCATGCGTTTGGCCATTTCAAGCCGGGCCGGCACGGTGTCGACGGCGATGACGGTCGTTGCGCCCATCAGCTTCGCACCGGCAGTCGCGCAAAGCCCGATCGGCCCCTGCGCGAACACCGCGACCATGTCGCCGATCCTGATGCCACCGGTTTCAGCACCGGCGAATCCGGTCGACATGATGTCGGGGCACATCAGCACCTGTTCGTCCGTGACGTTGTCGTCGACGGGCGCAAGGTTGGCCAGCGCGTCCGGCACGCGGACATACTCGGCCTGACAGCCGTCGATGGTGTTGCCGAATTTCCAGCCCCCGATGGCTTTCCAGCCATGTTTGGTTCCCGCTCCGTCCTGCGAGCCGCAACCACACAGGCATGCATGACTCCAGCCGGACGGCGTAATGGCGCCGGCGATGACACGCTGGCCTTCCTTGAACCCGGTTACGCCGGAGCCAAGCTTCTCGATGACGCCGACCGGCTCATGGCCGATCGTCAGACCCTTGGCGACCGGATATTCACCCTTGAGGATATGCACATCGGTCCCGCAGATGGTCGTGGTGGTGACCCGGATAAGCGCATCCTGAGGTCCTATCTCCGGTATCGGTTTGTCCTCGAGCACAATGCGGCCCTTCTCGACGAACACCGCCGCTTTCATTTTCGAAGCCATGAAAATCGTCTCCTCCTCGGCTGTCTCGCCCAGCGCATTCTGTCAGTGGCGGCGGAAAGGCTCGCCCTCCCCGCCGCCTGGTGAGCAGGGCTCAGATGAACTCGAAGACCTCGTCCATGTTGCCGAAGAGGATCACCGTGTTGTCGTCGACGCGGACCATGCGGCCGTAATGGGTCGACGTGTTCACCTCGAAGATTTCGGCGGTCATCTCGCGGCCGAGATATTCGCTGATCTCGTCCATCTTGAAGATCAGCTTGCCGTTGCCGTCGATGCGGATGAGCGCCGGCTGGTAGGTGATGGTGACGCCGGGCTTCTTGCCCATGAACTCGGCGATGGCGCGCGCCTCGACGGAGTCGTTCATGGTGACGCCGCACTGATGCGAGATCGTCTGCTCGAAGGTGATGTCCTTCATCGATTTGAAGATGTTGTCGTGCGAGGCATCGCGGGCTGCTGTTGACATGTTCGTGTCTCCTGGTTGCGGTTAGCCGTTGAGGCCGAGTTCGCCGAGGATCCTGGCGATGCGCTCCTGGGACTGGGCCCGCACGTCATCGAAGGAGATCGGCTTGGAGTGCGGCGCCGACCAGATCGGCTGCAGGCCCTGCGCGGCCTTCTCGGCAAGCGCGCGGTGCTTCTTCAGCCAGCCCTTGAAGAGCTTCTGGTTCGCGGCCGCGTGCTTCTCGTCATGGGCGAGCAGATAGATGAGGTCGATCGTGTTCGCGAGGTTGCGCTCGTAATCTGCCTCGGCGGCCGAGATCACCGCCGGCGTGATGAAGTCGTGGTTGGCGGCGGCGACCTGCATCAGGAAGCCGGACCGGAACAGTTCGCCCACCAGCGGCTCGAAGACGATGTTGATGGCGAAGTACTGTTCCAGATAGTCGGCGGTTCCCATGATCGTCTCGATCGCCTCACGGGTGCCCTGCCAGACGCCGTCCTCCAGCCAGGCCTGCTTGCCGAGTTCGTCGTTCCAGCCGGGAATGTCCATGCCGATCTCGGCGAGGTAGAGGGTGATGTCCTGCGCCAGCCGAAGCTTGTAGGAAGAATTGGTCAGCGTGGCGTTGTTGATCATCTGGGTGTAGCCATAGCGCTGCGCCTGCATCAGCGAGGTGCCAAGGCCGAACTCGGCATGTTTCCAGGCGCCGAGATGTGTCTGGAGGATCTTCGCCCACACCTTGTCGAAGGCCTTCGGCGCGCCCGACTTGCGGCCGTTGGCGATGACGCTCTGCACCATCGTCTCGATTCTCGACTGGCGCTGGTAATGGGTGCGTTCCCACTCCTGGTCCGGCGCGCGGAAGGCGTGCCAGTTCGAGCTCTGGGCAGCGGTGTTGTCCTTGACGTAGGCGCCCTTGCCGTTGGCGAAGGAAATGATCCAGTTCTGGATCAGGTAGCGCTCCGGATCAGGTTGGACGTCGACCGTGACATCCTCGTAGTGCGTCGCTCTTTGACCTCTCGGGTCGAAGTAGCGGTACTTGCGGCTATCGGAGTCGGCGAAGATCGCGGCGCCCGCGGCTCCCGACCCTACTGAACTCGATATGGCTGGCATTTCTCTCTCCCTTGTTGCAGTTGCTGGTGAACCCGCCGCGGCGGTCTCAATGTCCCGGCGTGCCGGCGCCGGAAGACGTGGTGAAGCGGTCGAAGAAGATGCGCTCCACTTCGAAGCCGTTCATGAACAGGACGGGCTGGAGCGCATCGATCATGGGCGGCGGGCCGCAGGCGTAGACATCGCCCTGCCCGTCGATGGCGAGTTCCTTGAGCTTGGCGTCGACACGCTCATGCACGAAGCCGCGCTCGCCCTGCCATGAGGCGTCGCCGTTGACGTGCGACAGCACCGGAATGAAGCTGAGCTCGGCATGCCGTTCCGCGAGTTCCGCGATGCGGTCCAGATAGAACAGGTCGTCCTGGGTGCGGGCGCCGTAGAAGAAATAGACCGGTCGCTTCTCGCCGCTGGCGAGGTGATCGTTGAGGATAGACCAGACCGGCGACATGCCGGAGCCGGCGCCTACGAGGACGATGGGGCCTTGGCGGTCCTCACGTCGGAAGCAGGTTCCGTAGGGTCCGACGACGGTGACCTCGGCTCCGGCCCGGATTCCTCCGGAATCGAGTTCTCCGGAGAACTTTCCTTCGGGATATTTCTTGATGATGAAGGAGAGCTTTTGGGTTTCGTCCGGCGTATTTGCCATGGAGAACGAGCGCGTAATCGTCTCCCCTTTTTGCGTGGTGACCGTGATGTCGACATATTGCCCGGCCCAGAACTTGATCGGGGAGTTGAGCTCGATTTGGATGCCGCGGATGTCGTGCGTCAGCCTCTCGACGTTGGCGATGCGGCCCGTGAAGGTCTTCACCGCGATCGATTTCGAAAGCGCCTCCTCGTCGTAGTTGAGGAGTTCGACCTCCATGTCGGAATAGGCGATCGACCGGCACAGAAGGATGTGGCCGGTTTCCTTCTCCGTGTCGTTGAGCGCGAAGGTCGAATATTTCAGCATGTCGACCTCGCCCTCGCGCAGCACGCATTTGCAGGCCGAGCACTGGCCTTCCTTACAGCCGTGCGGCAATGCGATTCCCTGACGGAATGCCGCGTTCAGCACCGTCTCGCCGTTCTCGACCTCGAACTCGACCCCGACCGGCTCAAGACGCACTGTGTGAGCGCCGCTCATCGTTTCTCCTCCCAAAGCTCCGCCGCTGCCCATCCAACGGGACAGGATCGGCCGTGTCCGCTTGGGGAGGAGGCCCGAAGGCCTCCTCCCCGGTAATTGCGTCTGGTCTAGTTGCAGGCGTTGATGGTGAAGCCGGCGCGGTAGTCGGCGAGATGCTTCTCACGGTCAGCCGGGCTCATCTCGCGCAGCAGCGTCAGCGGCGACTGAAGCGTATGGCCGCGCACGTCGTCGAGCGTCCACATCTCCTTGTCGTCGAAGCGCAGGTGCGGCTGCGGTACCAGCGTCTTGCCGTCGGACCGGACGAAGTTCAGGTCCTTGATGGCGTCGGCCAGATCCCAGCCATGGTAGAGCGTCTCCCACTCGCGCTTGCCGCTGAAGCGGCCCATCGCGGGCGTCGGACGGCCCTGGTACTCGTCGGCGAACGCCTCGACCACGGTCCAGCGATCGAGCTCGTGGGCGAAGGTGTAGAGCTTGCCGTCGATTTCGTCGGTGACCATGTCCTCGCGGATCAGGCAGGGCACCAGGCACGACCAGCAGCGATGCGGATAGACGTAGCCGACGGCCTCGTTGAACAGCAGCACCTTCTCGCCCTTGTGGCTGAGCTTGTCGTACCACTTCCAGAACTCGCCGAACTGGGCGTACCAGCCCGGATACTTGTGCTCGAACCATTCGAAGTCGGCGTCGCGCTGCGCCTCGATGCGCCAGAAGTTCACTGGCCAGCCGACGGCGAAGAACTGCGCCACCTTGTGCACGTAGAACTTCTCGGTGAGGCGCTTCCAGGCGGTCTGGACGTCGTCGTGATGGATCTTGATGCCGTACTTCTCGAGCGGCAGCATGTAGGTGCGGTAGTAGTCCTCGAAGATCCACCGGTGCCACATCTCCGCGTAGGACTCCTTGTTCTTGTCGCGGTTGGTGGTGCCGTATTCGATGAAGGTGCCGATGGCGGCATCGACGATCGCGTGGTTCTGCCAGAAGGCGTAGCGCAGGTCGCGCTCGAGCAGCAGATGGTTTTCCGGCTCCTTCAGCGCGGCCATCAGCAGCGAGTGGCCGTTGCCGATGTGGCGGCTCTCGTCGGACTGCACCGACAGGAATACCGTCGGCAGCGCGTAGTCGCCGTTGCGGGCGGCCTCCGACGGCATGGCGACGAAGAGCGTGTTGGTGAAGGCGGTCTCGGCGACCACGGTCAGGTACATGCACGCGGCCGTCATCGTGTCGCCGGTGATGAAGCCCTCACCGAACTGGCGGCCGATCGTCGTGGCGTAGCACTTGCCGAACGCTTCCTCTGTGATGTCGAACCCGGCCGGGTCGATGTAGTTCTCCATGTACCATTTCTTGAGGTTCATCTGGATGGTCGAGTGACGGAACTCGTCGACCATCTGCATGGTGAAGCCGGTGCGCAGATCCTCGCCGGGAGCAAGGCGGGCCACCATCGCCATCGAGCGCGCCGCCGAGATTTCCGGGAACGGGATGATCGCCAGGAACAGCTTCATCCACTCCACCCAGCGCGGCTCGACATTGCGGAACATGTCGCCGCGCAGTGCCGCGTCGAGAGCGCCGTAGACGCGATTGTCCTTCTCTTCCTGCATCGGGAAATAGGAGCGCAGCACCTGCTTCATCGGGTCGCGCGGCGCCTTGGTGATCTTGTAGTCCGTCGGGAAGGTCATCGCCTCCTGGACGTAAGTCGGATTCCAACCGAGGTCGGAAATCTTCTTGGTCGCCTCGCCCACGGAGATGCCGCGTTGCGAGGTTATCTTGTTGAGCGTCAAAGACGTCATAGCCATAAGCCTCCACCAGATTTGAGTCCCGGACCTCATGGCCCGGGCAGTCGCGGCACACACCACCGCCAGTTGCAGATCGAGCGGCAGGCGACAGGGCGCAGTCGGGCGCCCGGCCAACCGTTCAAGTGGATCACGGCAAAGGTGTGCGACGAGATTTCCGGAATGCCCTGGCGCCAGGCGCCGTTGCGACCCGCGTGCGCGGTTTCCGGTCTCCTCCTCCGCTCCTTCGTTCTTGTGGCACCGCGCCGGGCGCGATGGGCTTCTTATGCAAATCAGTGAAGCAAGGGCCGTGCCAGTTTGAGCTAATGGCGAAATCTCCGGTCAGTCGCCGGTAAATCAACTCGTACCCGACCTCAGATATCGGTGCGGACAGCTTGCGGACGTACAACTGTAAAGAATCGTTACATTCGCAATTTACATTTGTAATATTTAAAATATATTTCGCACTTGCAGAATGTTACTTCGCAATTGCAGCACAATCATTTATCGACAACTTACAAAGGCCACCCTATCCTTTGATACACATGCGGGCGAAGAGCAGCCGACGGAACGACAATGCCCAGGAAGGAAGACCGCCCTCTGCCGGGGCGCCAAGAGCAAGACGACGTCACATCGGATCTGGTCCGGCTGATGCCGCGCGACCTGGTGTTCACCATGCGCTTCCTCGGCGAGAGCCAAAACCTGCTGCAGCGACATTTCCAGGGTTTCATGGAAGCAGAGATGGCGGCGGCAGGCATGACGCAGGAGACGCATCCGATGATCCATGCCTTCATCGAACGGCACGCATTGCTGATGCGCGATTTCGTCTTCTCGGGCGTCGCGCTCACCCGGCAGTTCCGGGTCGAGGAGATCGAGCGGCTGATCGGCGACAGCACCTCACTGCTACGCGTCGACATATGGGATCAGCTCAAGGGCCACATCGCGATGGCCGAGCGGCAATTCCGGAGCCAGGTTCCCGGCTTGCCGCAGCTCTTGTCGGGTCTGGCGGCACCGGCGGCGGGGACGCCGCCGGGCGATCGTTGAGGATGCCGTCAATGCCGCGACGCAACGCCTCCCCACGCTCCCAGGATCGCGGACGGATCTTCGCGCAGCGCCTTGTGCGCGTCGGCCATGATTGCGACCAGCACCTCTTTCGGCAGGCCGTTCAGGGCGGCTTGCGCCGCGCGAACCGCCGCCGCTTCCGGGTGCAGCGCGGCTTCGGCGATCGCCCGGCAGCACGGATGCTCCTGGCCCAGCCGCTTTTCGGCGGCCGCTTTCAGCGCCTCGAAGAAAGTCTTGCCGGTGGTCTCGAACATCTCAGGTTTCCTCCGGTGCCAAGCTCGCAGCAAGGAGGATCGAGATGACGGACGCCTCACATGCGCGCGTGGAATTGCTGGAGAGGCGCCTGTCACTCGTGGTGGCCCTATCGGGGCTGAACGCGGAGGCCCTGAAATGGACCCAGCTCCTGGGCGCGATCGAAATGGACATCCAGCGCATGGAGCTCGAACTGGGCCGCGGCAGTGCCCCCGAGCAACTGGTGCAGGACTTGCATAGTGCGGAAACGAGCGCCGCCTCCATTCGCACCGCGCTGTCGGAATGCGAGGAGCGCATCGCCGCCGCCGAGCGGCAGGTGGACGAGGTCGACCGCCTGCTGGCTGCGGCCTGACATGAATGAAGGGAGCCTGAAGCGTGAACCAGCAGAATATACGCAACCTGACATTGTTCGACCTGCTCGCCAGAAGCTGGGCGCTGCCGTCGTCCGTCGAGGCTCTGCATTTCGGCGCCGACAGCTCCGTTGCGGCCTTCGCCTGCGCGAACGGCACGATTGCGCTTGCCGCGCTCTGCGACCCCGAGCCGCCGGAGTCGCGCGTCAGGGTAAGCGCCGATCTCGGCCAGACCACCATCCGGCCTCGTGAGAAACCAGTGGCGCCGCTCATCGTCACCGAGCGCCTCTGCGACGGCGCGCCTTTGACGGCCGTGTCCGGAACATCGGAATTTCTCGCCGGGGCGTCGGACGGCAGGATCCTGCGCGTGACCGCGACGGGCGAGATCAGCCATACGGAAATCCGGCTGGACGGCGCGATCGTGGCCCTCGATCACGCCCGCGGACAAGGCCTGACGGCTGTCAGCGACGGAGAAGACGTCCTTCTTGCAACTGCTTCCGGTGGCATCATCCGCTCGTTGCCGCGTCACGGCGGCGGCGATGTCGCGGCGCTTGGCTTTTCTCCCTCCGGACGGCAGCTTGCCGTGTGCCGCGGCAACGAGATTTCGATCTGGACGTTGGTTGGCGAACCCGCCCTGATCCGAACGATCGGTTTCCCTCAGGCTCCGGTGGCGGTGCGGTGGAGTGCCGACAGCGAGTGGACCGCCTGCCCGCTGGCATCCGGCGGATTCGGCGTCGCCCGCCTGGCCGACGGGAAGGCAGGCGCCGTCAGCGATTTTCCCGCCATGGTGCGCACCGTGTCCTGGAGCGAACGCGCCGATGCGCTGATTGCCTCCGGCGCCTTCCGCATCGCCGCCTGGTCGATGAAGCTTCCGCCGCTCGAAGGCGAGACCGGAGGCGCGATCGTTACCGGACGTCCCGGACTGGTGATCGTCGAGGCGGTGGCGGGCCATCCGACCCGGCCGCTCGCGGCCGCCGGTTTCGCCAATGGTCAGATCGTCGTCGCCCAGATCGGCGAGCGCGACGAACTTTTGGTCAAGCCGTCCGGCAGCGCTGTCACGGCCCTGGCCTGGTCCGCCGATGGCCGCCACCTGGCGGCGGGCACGGCGGACGGAGGCGCCAGCCTCATCACATTCCCCGCCCAGATGTTCAAATGACGGGCGGCAACGATCAGGAGGAAACGATGCAGACACAGACACAGTTGACCCCGGAAGAACTGAGCAAGGACGCTTTCTTCCAGCAGCTCGCCAGGTTGTCGGAAGAGATGGTGGCCAAGCACGGCAAGGACTTTTCGATGGGCGCGCTGGTGCTCGCGGCCCGCTGGATCGCGGAAAACCGTATTGGCGGTGAAGCGCGCGCGGGAACGCCATCGTGACTACGACACGCCGCGGCGCCGCCGTGGCGGGCACAGCCGCAAAGGCATCACGCCGGCGGATGCCGGCGGATTGCCATCTCGGCGCGCTCGCCCTGGTAGATGAGGCAGATCGTGCGCAGGAGCGACGCGAAGTTCGCGACCTCGCCGTGCAGGTCCACGGCCTCGTCGTAAAGCGAGGCGACGAGGCGCGACACCGACATGCCTTCGCCGGCCGCGATGGCATCCAGTATTTCCCAGAACGCCGTTTCCAGCCTGATGCTGGTCGATTGTCCCGAGATGCGCAGGGACCGGCTGGTCTGCGTGAAGCGTCGCGGATCGTGCCTGGCCAGGAGCTTGCACATGTCTCCTCCCGGTTTCCTACGGAGAGCGGCGCCGATCCGGGCGCAGCTTGCCCAGGTATTGTTTGCGCGGCTCGAGCTTTCATTGATGCCAACGGACGGCATGACGGCCTCCTGATGCGCGGACGCGACGCGAGGCAACCGTGCGCTGCCCCGCGACAAGGTTTGGCGTTTTGGACCTGGCCGCGCGTCGATTGCGCGGCCGGTCCCTGGATCGCATTCCCCTCGTCAGGGAATGAGCACCGCGCGGCCGTGGATCTTGCCGTGGTGGAGATCATGCAGCGCCCTGTTGGCGTCGGTGAGCCGGTATTCGACCGTCGTCAGGTCGACCAGGCCGCGATCGGCCAGCGCCATGAGCTCGACAAGCTCGGCCCAGGTGCCGACCAGATTGCCGATGATGTTCTTCTCGGTGATGACCATGTCGACAGTCGGGACCTTGATGTCCTCGCCATAGCCGACGACATAGTAGCTGCCCATCGGCCGGGTCATCGCCAGGCCCTTGGCGGTGGTGCCCTTCTCGCCGACGAAGTCGATGACGGCCTCGGCGCCCTGGCCATCCGTGAGCGCCAGCACGGCCTCAACCTCGTTGCCGTCCGCCTTGACCAGCTTATCGGCGCCAATGCGTCCGGCGAGTGTCAGCGAGTCGTCCGATTTGTCGACAACGATCACGTCCGCCGCGCACATCGCCTTGAGGCATTGGATGCCGATATGGCCCAGGCCGCCCGCGCCGATCACCACGCAGCTTTCGCCGGGCAGCAGGTGGCGGCTCGCCTTCTTGGCGGCCCGGTAGGCCGTCAGGCCCGCGTCCGCGTAGGGCGCGACATCCTTCGGCGCCAGCGTCTTCGGCAGCGCAACGATGTTGCGCTCGGAGGTGCAAAGATATTCGGCGTAGCCGCCATTGCAGTCCAGCCCCGGAAACTTTCCAGGGCCATGCATGTCGAAGCCACGACGGCACGCAAGGCAGGTGCCGCCGGAGATCTTGGGATGGACGATGACCGGGTCACCGACCTTGATGCCTTCCACTTCCTTGCCGATGGCCTCGACCCAGCCGGCGTTCTCGTGGCCCATGATCAGCGGCAGCAGGGCGTCCCCAGTCGGATCCATGTGCGGGCGCCATACGCCTTCGATGATGTGCAGGTCTGTCCGGCAGACGCCGGCGCCGCCAATGCGCACGATCACGTCGGTGGACCTGGTGATCTTCGGGTCTGGGACCTCCTGCTGGGAGACCCATTCGCTCCCGGTCAGGCTGTCGTCATATCTGGTGAGAACCTGGGCTTTCATTGTTGTCTCCTCCGCGGGCCAGGACATTGCGCCGGCCTTCGCCCAAGAGATCAGCAACTCGCGTGCCAGATCATAAATTTAAATAAAATCAACAGCTTGCTTCTCTGGTCCGGCGGCGCGTGCGTTCATCGGATGAACAGTTCCGGGGACGAGCTGTCCAGTTTTCAGCCAAGCTCAAGTCGATCTCGCGACGCGTCACGCAAGCGCGCCGCGCTGCGGAGGAACCATGTTGCACCTGTCCGGAATTGACCGTGCGCGCCAGGCACTGGAACGCGGAGACCGGCTGCCGGGCGGAACGCTGCCGGCGGCGATCGCCGAGAGCTGGCAGCGCTGCCGCGATCTCGGGCTCGATCCCCGCTCGATCCCGAACGGTGAGGTGATCGCCTTCGCCGAGGTGACCCGCAAGCGCGAGCAGGTCGCGGCCCTGCGTCGCCTGGCGCTCGCGGAGATGAAGCTGCTGCATTCCCAGATCGCAGGATCGAATTTCATCATCGCGCTCGGCGATGCCGAGGGCATGGTGCTGGACACGATCAGCGATCAGCACTTCGCCGAGAGCACCGCCGGCCGATCCGTCATCCCAGGCAGCGTATGGAGCGAGGCTCGATATGGAACCAACGCGCTTGGGCTGGCCGCGGCCGGCAAGGAGGCCGTCGCCGTCTACGGGCGCGAGCACTATTTTACCTGCCACGGCCATCTGAGCTGCATGGCGGCTCCCATCCTCGATTCGAACGGCCGGATCCTCGGCCTCCTCGATGCATCCTGTTCCAACGAGGCCCGCCAGCAGCATACTCATGCGCTGGTGCGCATGGCCGCCGCACAGATCGAAAACGGCCTGATCTTCCAGGAACGCACGGAGTGCTTCATCCTGGCCTTTCACCCGCGCGCCGAATATCTGGACACGCTTTCGGCCGGCCTGATCGCCGTCTCGCGCGACGGCGAGGTGATTTCGCTCAACAGGCCCGGCACCTCCCTGCTCGCGGGTCTTCCTGTGACCCCGGGCAGCCATTTCGACCAGTTGTTCGAGGCAAGCTTCGGAACCACGATCAGCGGCCTGCTCAACGGCGGCGTCGCCACCATCCGCGATCGGGCAGGCAGCGGCGTATTCATGGTATGCCGACAGATAGCCCCGGGCGGGCGTGTATCACCGGTGCGCCGGTCCGGCGTCGCGCCCGCCGTCCACGACGACCGCGCGCCCGATTTCGTGTGCGAGGACCGCAGCCTGAAGCGCGCCGTGGCCGAGATCGGCCGGGCTGCCGCGCTGCGCATGCCGATCCACATCACCGGCGAGACGGGAACAGGCAAGGAATTGATGGCGCGCCATGTCCACACCGTCAGCGGCAGGAAAGGCGAATTTGTCGCCGTGAACTGCGGCGCGGTGCCGGAGCAGCTCTTCATAGCCGAGATCTTCGGGCATGAGCGCGGCGCCTATACCAACGCCCGAAGCGAGGGATCGCCCGGCCTCGCGCGCCTCGCCGACAAGGGTACGCTGTTCCTCGACGAGGTCGCCGACATCCCGCTGCCGGCCCAGACCGCGCTGCTGCGCTTCCTCGATTCCATGGAAGTCCGCGCGGTCGGCGGACAGCACACATACAGGGTGGATGTGCAGATCGTCTCCGCCACGAACCACGATCTTCGGGAAATGGTCGGCGAGCGAAGCTTCCGCGCCGATCTGCTCTATCGGCTGAACGCCTTCACGCTGCATCTGCCGCCACTGGGGGCACGTTCCGATTTCGCGCTGATCGTGCGGCACCTGATGCGCAAGCTCGCGCCGGACGCGGCCATCACCGACGCCGCAATCACGGCGCTTTCGCTGCGGACATGGCCCGGCAATATCCGCGAGCTCCAGGCCGCGCTGCAGCGCGCGCTTGTCCGCGGCGTCGATTTCGTCGACGAGGTATCTTTCGGTGATTGCTCGTCCCCGGAAGAAGCGGACAGTTGTGCGGCCTGCCGTGGACACCCGCTCGACGAGAGCAGGTGCCGCGAAATTCGCCGCACCTATCGCGATGCGTCCGAGAATATTTCCGAAACCGCCCGGCGGCTCGGCCTTTCGCGAACGACCGTCTACAAGCATCTCGACCTGTAAGGGACGCCGGGCCGGACCGATCGGCCTTGTCAAACCGTTCCGGCTCGGCACCCCGGCGCAAACAAGGGCGCGACAGCGGGGCGGAGTTGATTGCCTTGCAGGCTCATACAGCCGGATCCCGGTCGACATCGGCTTCCATATGGACGACACCGCCGTCGCCTTGCGTCCAGAAGCGCCGTCCCTCGGGCGAGGCCGCGATGGTGAGGTTGTGGCCAGCGATCGCCGGCGCAACGCCCCGGTAGCGGAAAGTCGCCGGGATACCTGTCCCGTGAACCGCCGCGAGGTTGAACAGCAGCGTGGCCTGCAGCGGGCCATGGACCACCAGACCCCCGTAGCCTTCCGCCTGGGTGGCGTAAGGCAGGTCATAATGGATGCGGTGACCGTTGAAGGTGATTGCCGAGTAGCGGAACAGCAGCGTGGATGATGGAACCAAAGCCCACGACCTGCCAACGGGGCGACTTGGCGCCGGGGTAGCCTTTTCGCGGTCCGGCGCAGGGTGCTTCGGCAGCGCCGCCGCGGCTTCGCGGTAGACGATATCGTGCCGCTCGCTCAGTGCGATGCCACGAGATGTATGATAGCGATGGTCAACCGCGACGAACCAGAGCTCGCCCGACTGGCCTTGCTTGCAGACAACATCACGGATCGTGGAAACCCTGCGGACTTCATCGCCGATCCGGAAGGCATCGTGCACCTGCAATTCACCACCCGCCCACATACGTCGTGGCTGGGGTACTGGCGGCAGCGACAGGTTCTTGGCTGGATGGCCGTCAGCACCCAACTGGTCCATCGCGGCGATCGCCGGCGACAGGCACCAGTGAATGCCCAATGGCGCATGGCCCGCGGCCAAAGGCGCGAGATTGGGTTCGAAAATGGCCCTGAAGCTTTGCACGAGTCGCTCCGAAACGACATCGAAGCTCTCGCCTTGACGGCCAATCCAGTCGGCGAATGGCTTCTGCTCGGTCGCGTCCACTTGCCTTGCCTGTCAGTAGGAACGCGGCATTCCGAGCACATGCTCGGAGAGGTAGGACAAGATGAGATTCGTCGAGATCGGCGCCACCTGGTAGAGCCTGGTTTCGCGGAACTTGCGCTCGACATCGTATTCTTCGGCGAAGCCGAAACCGCCATGCGTCTGGATGCACGCATTGGCGGCCTCGTTCGAGGCATCGGCGGCCAGCATCTTGGCCATGTTGGCTTCGGCGCCGCAGTCGAGGCCGGCCTCATAGAGACGCGTCGCCTCGCGGACCATCAGTTCGGCCGCACGCATGTTGGCATAGGCCCTGGCGATCGGAAACTGGATGCCCTGGTTCGCGCCGATCGGCCGGCCAAAGACGTTGCGATCGCAGGCGTAGGCGGAAGCCTTGCTGATCAGCCATTTGGCATCGCCGATACATTCGGCGGCGATCAGGATCCGCTCGGCATTCATCCCGGACAGGATATAGCGGAATCCCTTTCCCTCCTCGCCGACGAGGTTTTCGGCCGGGACCTTGACATTGTCAAAGAAGACCTCGGTCGTGGAGTGGTTCATCATCGTCCGGACGGGCCGGATCGAAAGCCCCTGCTTGAGCGCTTCCCGCATGTCGAGGATGAACACAGAAAGGCCTTCGGTGCGCTTGGACACCTGGTCTTTCGGGGTCGTGCGCGCAAGCAGCAGCATGAGGTCGGAATATTCGGCCCGGCTTGTCCAGATTTTCTGGCCGCTGACGACATAATGATCGCCGTCCCTGCGGGCGAATGTGCGGATAGACGTCGTGTCGGTGCCGCTGGTGGGTTCGGTTACGCGGAACGCCTGCAGCCTCAACTCGCCGGAGGCGATCTTCGGAAGATAACGCTGCTTTTGCGACTCATTGCCATGCCGCAGCACTGTCCCCATGACGTACATCTGCGCGTGGCAGGCGGCGCCGTTGCATCCGGCACGTTGGATCTCCTCGAGCACGGCGGCCGCCGCCGAAAGCGTCAGGCCCACCCCGCCATACTCCTCGGGGATCAGCGTCGCGAGGTAGCCGGCCTCGGTCAGCGCGTTGACGAAATCCTGGGGGTAGGCGCGGTCGGCGTCGAGCTTGCGCCAATACTCGCCCGGAAACCGCTCGCAGAGCCGACGCACGGCCTCGCGGATTTCTTCGTTGTCGAAGTCCTTAAACATCAAGCACTCCGCGCGGCACGGGCCTGGGGACGCGCGTCTCCAGCGGTTTCAAACAAACCCAGCGAGCGCACCGGACGATCATCGGGCAGTGCGAGGATGGCGCTGACCAGTTCATCGACGCGAGATTGCGAACTGCCGCCGGCGACCAGCTGCATGCGCGCTTTCTCGGAGAGTTCGGCCGCCGTCACCGGGTTATCGGGATCGCCCTTGGCGTCGTGTCGCGCGGCGGAAAGACGCCGGCCGGAGGCCGTCTCCACCACGATTTCGGCGCCCCACGACTCGGGGTACGCAGCCTCGATCTTCGGTGCCAGCTCGACCTCGACTTTCTTGCGTTCGCCGGTCATCCGTTGCCGGGCATCGGCATCGAAACTTGCCTGGTCGACCCGACCGTCCGCCAGCGCAATCGCCACCGTGTGCTGCAGGGAGAATTTGGCGCTGTAGGGATCCTCAGGAATGGGCCGGTCGCACACGTCCAGCGCGGCCCGGTAGGCCCCGACCTTCACCTTTGCGATGGCTTCGCCGGCTATCTCCTTGTGCAAGGCGATCGCGCCGTCGATCGCCGGATGGGTATGACGGCAGCAGGGCCATGGCTTGATCGAGGTCTTGATCAGTTGCCAGGACCGCTCGGGCCCGGCCGTCACGGCCGCCGGGATCGGGTCTGGACACAGGCCCGCATAGAAACCCTTTTCGCCCTCCAGGATGTTTTCCGCGCCGGTGAAGCCTTCCTTGGCCAGGAACGATGCGAGGACACCCGATTCCGCGGCCCGGGCGGTGTGAAGATGCTTGCTCATGGCGCCTTCGGCCAGGAACTCCCAGAGACCAGACGACTGGGTTCCGGCATTGCCAAGCGCCCAAACGGTCCTGGTTTCGTCAAGGCCGACGAGTTCGGCCACGGCAAAGGCCGCGCCGAACGGCCCGCAGGTCGAGGTGTTGTGCCAGACCCGGTAATGCTTCTTGCCGACGGACATGCCGACGCGGCAGCAGGCTTCGTATCCCGCCAGAACCGCGCGGAGGAACGCCTGTCCGCCAAGGTCGTGGTCGTGGGCCACGGCCCAGGCCGCCGGAATGACAACACTTCCCGGATGGGTCACCGAATCCCGGTGCAGGTCGTCCATCTCCAGAATATGGGATAAACCACTCAGGTAGAAGGCCTTGCGGGCTGTGTCCGCCTGGGCCGGCGGCGCCACCGCCTTGAGCATGCGGGCGGGTTCGGTCGGCAATGCGCCAAGCGCGCAACCGAGCGTATCCATGACGAACAGCGAGGCCCATTCCAGGTCGCGTTCGGTCACCGGCTTTTCACGGATCAACCGGGTCAGGTCGCGGGTCAAGCTCATAGCGTTGCATTCCCTGTCCGTTGGGATCCTGCCGTGTCCGCAGGACCAAACTCCCGCCGCAAAGCCGCATCGTGCTCGCCAAGCGATGGCACCCTGCCCAATTCGGGACGTTTGCCGTCGACCGTGACCGGCGGCGCAAAAAGCTCGACCGGACCAACCGCGGTCTCGACCGCGACCCTGGTCGCGCTGCGATGCACCGCCAGATCCGCCATGGTCGACACTCGGCCGTATCCAATGCGCACCTGGTCCAGCAGCTCGCACAAGGCGGACATGGTGTAAGGCGCCAGGATCGCCTGCACACATGCGTCAAGCGGCTCACGGTTCTTGATGCGAAGCACGTTGCCTTCGAATCTCGGGTCCGTCGCGACAGAG
>Ga0105238_10001263_pt1 | contig 25435 bp, 23 predicted proteins | sample KBSC34metaG_FD_81526 | JGI IMG/M metagenome (GOLD analysis project Ga0105238, IMG submission 81526) | Corn rhizosphere microbial communities from Kellogg Biological Station, Michigan, USA - KBS C3-4 metaG | ecosystem: Host-associated > Plants > Roots > Rhizosphere > Soil | place: Michigan, USA...
ACGTATCTCGGAACTGCAGCTTGGAGAAGGCGTCGCGATCGATTCGCGTATCGAAGGTCCAGGGGACCTCGCCCGGCTGTGGGATCTGCGAGACGGTGGTCAGCATGTCCCCCAGGTTCACCGGCGGCACGCTGGAATCGAGCTGACCGAAGCGGTACATCGTCCGCGCGAGGGTCACGAGGATCTCGAAGTCTTCGGCGGCGAAGGGACGCGCCCCGGCCAGGCTCTCGCGCAGGCGCTCGGCCTGGGCCAGCGAGACGGGGGGCTGCTGGTCGGCCAGCGGGACCTCGCGGATGTACCAGGCGAGAGCGCGGTCGACGGCCAGAACGGCGGGAGCGATGCGGGGATCGGGCGGCGACAACTGCCCCATCTTACTCTGGAGGCCAGGGTCTCGTGATTTGCTTCCGGGAAAAGCCCGGGCGAGCTGCGCGAGGTCGGGGACATCGCCTGAACGCCCACCGGACGATGCGATCCTCCCGGGGAGACCTGGGGTTGAGGGCACCACTCAGACCGGCAGCGGCTCCCCCCAAAAAAAGTTCCCCGGGGTTGTCGGCTTCGGGCGCTGCCGTTCGTCGTTCCTCCATGACCAGGCGGCACGCCTGGGTCCCGGTACCAGCCCAAGTCCTAGAAGGAGCCCATCATGTCCAAGGTAATCGCCATCATGTCCATGTCGCTCGACGGCTTCGTCGCCGACCGCAACGACGGCGTGGCCGAAGTGTTCGACTGGAACTTCTCTGGCGATGTCGAATTCAACACCGGCGGCGCCGACGCGATGACGCTCAAGCTCTCCGCACCGAGCGCGGAGCACTTCCGCGCGCTCAGCTCCGAGCTCGGCGCCGTGCTCACCGGGCGCCGCACCTTCGCGGTCGCCGACGGTTGGGGCGGCAATCACGCCTGGGGGCCGGCGTTCGTCCTTTGCCATCAGGTCCCTGCCGGCTGGCCACGCCCCGGGTCCACCATCCAGTTCGTGACCGACGGTATCGAAAGCGCCGTCGCGCGAGCCAAAGCTGCCGCCGGCGACAAGGCGGTCGCGGTTCACGGAGCGGACACCATCCAGCAGCTGCTGAACGCAGGCCTCGTCGATGAGCTGCAGATCGACCTCGCCGCGGTCCTCCTCGGCTCTGGCGTCCGCCTCTTCGACAAGCTGGCCACGACCCCCGCCGTGCTCGGCAACCCCACCGTGATCTCGGGTGTCGGCGTCACCCACCTGCGCTACCCCGTTCGCAAGACGGAACGAGGTCCACGGTGACGACCACCAAAGAGGCTTCGAGCGCTCGCGAAAAAAAACAGACGGACGGTGTCGGTTTCGGTCGCCACCGTTCGTCGTTACGGCAAGGAGATGACATGATGACATCCGACACGATGACCCTCGGAGAGCCGGCGGCCCCGCGCACCGGCGGAGTTTGGACGTTCCTCAAGGAGGCGCTCGCCGGCGAGCGCCACGACTACACACGCCTGCCGCTGCGGCGAGCGATCCTGCTGCTGGCGGTCCCGATGGTCCTGGAGATGGTGATGGAGTCGATCTTCGCGGTCGCCGACATCTTCTGGGTCTCGAAGCTGGGTCCCGACGCGGTCGCCACGGTGGCCCTGACCGAGTCCATGCTGATCATCGTCTATGCCTTTGCCATGGGGCTGGCGATCGGGGTCGGCGCCGTGGTCGCGCGCCGTATCGGCGAGAAGGATCCCGAAGGCGCAGCCCGCGCCGCGGTCCAGGCGATCGTGCTCGGCGTGGGCCTCGCCGCCGTGGTCGGTGTCATGGGGGTCCTCTTCGGAGAGCGGCTGCTGGGAGCCATGGGAGCCTCGCCGGCGGTCGTGGCCATGGGGTCCCGCTTCACGCGCGTGATGCTGGGAGGAAGCGTCACTGTCATATTGCTGTTCCTGATCAACGCCACCTTCCGGGGCGCGGGCGACGCGACCGTGGCGATGCGAACGCTCTGGCTGGCGAACGGCGTCAACATCGTGCTGGGGCCGATGCTGGTGTTCGGGTGGGGGCCGTTCCCGCAGCTCGGCGTGGCGGGCGCCGCCATCGCGACGACCATCGGGCGCGGCATCGGCGTCCTTTATCAGGTGCGGGCCCTGGCGGCGGGACGCGGCGCGCTGGTCGTGCGGCGACGCCACCTCGCGGTGCAGGGCGAGGTACTGGCCAACATTCTGCGACTGTCTGGGACCGGCGTGTTCCAGATCTTCATCGCCACGACCAGCTGGGTCGCGCTGATGCGGATAGTGGCCGGGTTCGGCAGCGCCGCCGTGGCGGGTTACGGCATCGCCATCCGGATCGTGATGTTTGCCCTGCTTCCGTCGTGGGGCATGGCGAACGCCGCCGCGACGCTCGTCGGGCAGAACCTGGGCGCGGGCCGCGCCGACCGGTCCGAGCAGGCGGTCTGGCGGGCGTCGTTCTACAACCTGGTGTTCCTCGGGTCGGCCGGCCTGCTGTTCGTGCTGTTCGGAGAGACCATCGTCCGCGGCTTCTCTCCCGACGCGGCGGTCGTCGCCTACGGATCGAAGGCGCTGCGTATCGTGGCGGCCGGGTTCCTGTTCTATGCCTACGGCATGGTCGTCACGCAGGCCTTCAATGGCGCGGGCGACACGCGCACTCCGACGCTCATCAACCTGGGTTGCTACTGGCTCTGGGAGATCCCGCTCGCCTGGTTGCTCGCGAAGCCGCTGGGACTCGGCCCGACCGGCGTGTTCATCGCCGTCCTGGTCGGATTCTCGACGATGGCGGTGGTCGCGGTGGTGCTGTTCCGCCGGGGACGCTGGAAGCGCGTGGCGGTCTGACCGTTGGTCCTCAGGGAGATTCAGCCATACTCGTCGTCTCACGACAACGAGGAGTCCACGAGATGCTCTACGCCATGCTCTGCTACAACTCCGAAGAGATCGTCGGGTCCTGGTCCAAGGCCGAAGACGACGCCATGATGGAGCGGCTCGACGTCATCCGCCAGCGACTGACCCGCGAGGGGAAGCTCGGCCCGGTGGCGCGGCTGATGGACACCACCGCGGCGGTCACCCTCCGCAAGGCCGGTCGCGGCCGCCGCCTCGAGCCGAGCGACGAGCCCGCCATCGTCACCGACGGACCGTTCGCCGAGACCAAGGAGCAGCTGCTGGGGTTCTACGTGCTCGACTGCGCCAATCTGGACGAGGCGCTGGCGATCGCGCGCGAGCTGGGACAGGAGAATCCGGGCGGCGCCTACGAGATCCGGCCCGTCCGGCTGTTCTTTCCGGGCGCGGCTCAGCCTGGGGCGCCGGGGAGGATCGACCGGTGAACGAGCTGGCCTGGATCGACGTGGCGCTGCGAGCGGCGCGTCCCCGGGCCATCGGCGCCCTGCTTCGCTATTTCCGCGATCTGGACCTGGCCGAGGAGGCCTTCCAGGAGGCGTGCCTGGGGGCGCTCAAGAATTGGCCACAGAACGGGCCGCCCCGTGATCCCGCTGGGTGGTTGATCTTCGTCGGACGCAACGCCGCCCTCGACGACGTCCGCCGGCGGAAGAAGGAGCAGGCCCTGCCGCCCGACGACGAGGCGGTCCGCGGGGACGCCGAAGACACCGAGGCCGAGCTGGCCGAACGGCTCGACGACGGGCACTACCGCGACGACGTGCTCCGGCTGCTGTTCGTCTGCTGTCACCCGGAGCTTCCGTCGACCCAGCAGATTGCGCTGGCGCTGCGGATCGTGTGCGGGATGACCGTCAAGGAGGTGGCGCGCGCGTTCCTGGTGAGTGAAGCCGCCATGGAACAGCGGATCACGCGGGCCAAGGGTCGCGTGGCCAGCGCGGACGTACCGTTCCAGACGCCCGACGCGGCGGAGCGCGGCGCTCGCCTGCGCGCGGTGGCCGCCATGGTCTATCTCGTCTTCAACGAAGGGTACTCGGCCACCGGCGGCGACGCCCCCGTCCGGGCCCCGCTGTGCGAGGAGGCGATCCGGCTCGCGCGGCTGCTCCTGCGCCTGTTCTCCGACGAGCCGGAGGTGATGGGGCTGTGCGCGCTCCTGCTGTTACAGCACGCGCGCACGGCGGCGCGGCTCGACGCCGACGGCGCCATCGTGCTCCTCGAGGATCAAGACCGCGCGTCGTGGAGGCGGGACCTCATCGCCGAGGGGCTGGCGCTGCTGGACAAGGCGCTGCGCCACCGCCGCCCGGGGCCCTACCAGATCCAGGCGGCGATCGCCGCGCTCCACGTGCGCGCGGCGCGCGCCGAGGACACCGACTGGGCGGAGATCGATCTCCTCTACGCGACGCTCGAGCAGCTGCAGCCCTCGCCGGTGGTGACCCTGAATCGCGCGGTCGCGGTGGCGAAGGTGCGCGGGGCGAGCGCGGCGCTCGAGCTGATCGAGCCGCTCGCGCCGCGCTTGGCCGGCTACTTTCACTTCTTCGGCGTCAAGGGCGCGTTGCTCCTCCAGCTCGGGCGGGCCGACGAGGCTCGGGCGGCTCTCGGTCAAGCGATGGCGCTCGCGCGCACGGCGGCCGAGGCCGCCCACATCCGGTCGCAGCTCGACCGCCTCGTCGGCGATTCCCAGGCGCCCCCGTCGCCTTGATGCCTGCCGACCGCGGCCTGTCACCATTCGTGCGCGCCGCTCACGAGTGAAGTGAATTCCGATCTATTCCCATCGCCCCGTCGTGCGCCCTAGAACCAGGCCTGGGGAACGCAGAGAGGAGATGGCAGGTCATGTCGAAGTGGCTGTTCGTGTTGTCCGGGGTGCTGCTGGGCTCGCTGACGTTCGGGTGTGACTCTCTCCGCCAGAACGCGTTGCCCCGGGACGACGGAGGGGGAAGCACCGAGGTGGGACCGGACGGTCGCGGCCCCGACATGGGACGGCCGGACGCCACGGAGACGGGGGGAGAGACCGGATCGTGCGTCCAGGGGATGGCGTGTGTACCGGCGAATCCCTGCCACGAGGGCGAGACCCGGTGTGGCTCCGGCGGTACGGCGTCGTGCACGGATACCCAGCGAACGAAATCCGACGGTAGCGACTGTGGCCAGGGCTCGGTGTGTCGGGGGGGCTCCTGCGAGGCTTGCGCGAGCGGACAAGAGTGTCCCCTTTCGGGGAAACCGTGTCGTGTAGGCACGACCGCGTGCACCAGCGGCTCCTCGAGCTGCGCCGAATCCGACAATCAGCCCGATGGCACCCTCTGTGGCGCGGGAATGGACTGTCAAGGCGGCGCGTGCACGGCCTGCGTGGAAGGCGACCCTTGCCGGGCGGACAATCCGTGCCACAAAGGCGCCCTCACTTGCAAGGGGGGCAACGTCCAATGTGTCGACACCGGGATGAACCTTCCTGCCGGCAGCGCCTGTGGCAAGGACCTGGTCTGCAGCGGGACGGCGTCGTGCGTGGCCTGTGTCCCGGGGTCCGCCTGTGACATTCCGGACAGTCCTTGTCGCACGGGCTCCACCGCCTGCAATACCGGCGAACCCGTGTGCCTGGAGGCAGGGAACGCGCCGAACGGTACGTCCTGCGGATCGGGCAAGATCTGCAGCGGCGGCGCGTGCGTCTCGTGCAGCGACGGACTGTCGTGCCCTCCCGACAACGCTTGCCACGGCGGCAAGCTCGTCTGCGGCGCGTCCATGAGCTGCTCGGACACCGGCGAGCCTCTGGCGAACGGCACCCCCTGCGGAGTCGACCAGGTGTGCAGCGCGGGCGCCTGTGTCGCTTGCACGGTCAAGGCGTGCTCTGTCAGTGATCCCTGTAAGACCGGGACGACGTCCTGTTCGACCGGGGTTTCGACCTGTCTCGTATCGGGGAACAAACCCAACGGTACGTCGTGCGGGACTGGCAACGTATGCATGGACGGCACCTGCATGCCCTGTGTCGCCGGCTCGGCTTGTCCGCCGGCGAACCCGTGCCACAAGGGAGTCCTCGCCTGCGAAACGGGGAGCGCCGTGTGCATGGACACCAACATGCCCTTGCCAGACGGGACGGCGATTGTATGCGGGGACAACAAGGTGTGTCGGGCAGGGATGTGCGTTTCTTGCTCGGCCGGCCAGGCGTGTGACGCGACCAACGCTTGCAAGGTCGGCACGACGTCTTGCGCGACCGGGTCGTCAGTCTGTATGGAGAGCGGGAACAAGCCCGCTGGAACGTCCTGCTCCTCGCCGGGAGGAACGAAGATGGTTTGCAACGCCGGGGCGTGCGCGGCGTGCAACGAAGGCGGCGCCTGCAAGCCGGCCAACCCGTGCCACAACGGACGACTGTCCTGTAGCACGGGCACCCCGACCTGCGTCGATCTTGGGACTTCTCTCGGGGACGGTGAGTCGTGCGGCCCGACGAGCACCTCGAACCTCTATTGCAAGGCGGGCATGTGCAGCGCTTGCACACCAGGGATGGCCTGCACCGGGAACCCCACGCCGTGTAAGGCGGGAATCACGTCCTGCTCGACGGGGTCGTCGGTGTGTGTCGACGGCGCGAACAAGGCATCGGGCAGTCCCTGCGGCAGCAGCGCCTCGAGCACCTGCTCGGGCGCGGACACCTGCAACGGCTCTGGCACCTGCAACACGAACGACGCCCCGATGGGCACGGACTGCGGCGTATGTCAGCAATGCAACGGTTCGGGCGCATGCGGCAATGGCTACGAAGGGAAGCCGGATCCGAGCGGGTGCAATGCGGCAGAAACGGACTGTTCCAACCCGGATTCGTGCAAAGGGGGCGCCTGCCAACACAACGACAAGGGCAGCGACGTCGACTGCGGGGTATGCAGACAATGCAATGGCTCCGGCGGATGTGGAAATGGCTACGAGGGGAAGCCGGATCCATCGGGTTGCAACGAGGGAGAGACAGCGTGCTCCAAGCCGGACTCGTGCAAAGCCGGCGCGTGCCAACACAACGACAAGGGCACCGACGTGGGCTGCGGCCTATGCAAGAAGTGCAACGGCTCTGGCACATGCGCCAATGCCTACGAAAACCAGCAGGATCCGTCAGGCTGCAATGGAGGCGAGACGGATTGCTCGCACGCGGACAAGTGCCAAGGCGGCGCCTGCCTACGCAACCACCTGGACAAGGGCGAGAGTTGCGGAGCATGCAAACAATGCAACGGCTCGGGGACGTGCGGCAACGCTTACGAAGGAACAATGGATCCGCACGGCTGCGGCGCCAGCACCCAGGAGTGCGTGAATGGAACCTGCAAGACGTGCAGCGGACTCTGTTGTCCCGGGGCGCTCAGTTGCTCGAAGAACGTGATACTCAAGTGCAGCGCTGACGGGACCGCCGTGGAGCGCGACTCGACCTGCGACACAGTCTGCGTGATTGCGTCCGACGGTACACCGATGTGCACGTGACATGGGATACGCTCCGGGAGGGGGGAACGCGTCCCGGCGCACCCGCTTCTTCAACGAAGGAGCACGGCCGGAAGGAGCACGTACGCCGGCACGGCAACGGCGCCTCCGACGCGGTTGATGATCCGCGCGGTCCGAGGTCGACCGACAGCCCGCGCCAAGGGCCCCAGGAAGAATGCCCAGGTGGCGATGATGAGTCCCAGGCTCAGCCACGTCGCCCAGGTCCCTTTGATGCCAAGGTGTCCCCAGATGGCGCACAGGGCGAGGAGTTGCACGGCGCCCGCGGTCCCACCGGAGTGGACCACCCTCCAATGAGAGAAGGCCTCCGCTCGCTCGCGATATCGATACTGCACGAACCCCAGGAGAGCCGAAGCGCTCAGCAAGACCAGGCCGAAGACGAGAAGCAACCTTTCTGAGTCCATCGCGACATGCTGCCACGGTCGACCGCGCACGTTCCCAACATCCACGTCATGGTCTGGTCAGGGACGTGTCAGAAGCCCGGCCGAGGCTCGTGGAGGGTCGGGGCGGCGTCCTCGTGCCTCGCCCCTCAGTCCAGGACCAGACGCATGACGTGCCGGCGCGTACCTACCCGACGGTCTTCGATGAAACCCCGCTCCTCGAAGGCAGGGACGAACCCCATGAAGCGGTAGCTGGGCGAGTCCGGATCGACCGGATAGGCCTCGACGACGCGGGCTCCTCGGGCGCGCGCCGTCTCCACCGCCGCCCCGAGCAAGCGTTTCATCAGGCCGGCACCCCGGAAGTCGCGCAGGACGAAGAAGCAGGTGATGGACCAGACGTCGTCGTCCCTCCCCGGCCCGCCCAGCTCGAGGTGGGTCGACCTGGGAGCGACGGAGCACCACGCGACAGGTTCCTCATCGAGGTACCCGAGAATTCCCACGGGAACGCCGCTGTCGACGAGCCCGAGAAGCGCGCGCTTGCGCGCTGGTGCCGGCGCCTTCGCGCGATCGCCGTCCAGCGGCCGCCACGCCATGCACCAACACCACTTCGGTCCGCCTCTGCGCTCGAAGAGCTTGACCAGATCGGCGCGCGTCGAGCGACCCACCTCGCGAAATGTGATTCGAGCGGAGACCTCGGCGTCGGCACCCGGAGGCGGCACGGGAGGTGAGGTCGAAGCGCGGCGCGGCGTCTTCCTCGACGAGGCCGCCTGGCGTGATCCACTCTTTCGGGGCTTGCGAGGGGGAACCATGTCCTCGTCACGGAGAGCAGGGGCCGGTGCTGAAGTCCCAGCCGTCGGATGCGGACGACGATACTCGATCGCCCACCGACGCACGAGCGAGCGTGCCGAGGCTGGATCGCGCCGGCATCAAGAGGGGCGAGAACCTGTCGATGTCTTGCCCACTGGGATGCCCCTTCCCTTCGCCCTGACGCAGCTCATTATCGCCGGGGGATTGTGCCTGGCCGCCGCCGCGTGGGACCTGGCGCGGCGTCGCATACCCAACGCGCTGGTGGCGGCGGTGCTGGTCGAGGGGCTGTGGGCACAGGCGACGGCCGGCGGCGGAGCCCTGGCTCCTCTCGGCGCCCTGGCGGCGGCGGGCTTGGTGCTGGCGCTGCTGTTTCCGCTCTGGACGCGAGGTGGGATCGGCGGCGGCGACGTGAAGTTCGCCTTCGCGGCCGCCACCTGGGTGGGCCTGCCTCGCTTGCCGGTGTTCCTCCTGGCAGGGGCGATGGCGGGAGGCCTCGTGGCGGGCGCCTGCTATCTGCTCTCGAGGGACGATGCCCGCCGTACGATTCGGGGCAACCTCTGGACGGCGCTGGTCCTGCGTCAGATTCCCGACGCCGCCGCCACGCGCGCGGGCGCGGGCCGCATCACCGTTCCCTACGCCCTGGCGATCGACGTCGCGCTCTTTGCCGCCCTGTTCGTCCGCTGGACGCCAGCGTTCTGACGCTGGGTTCAACCGCGCGCTGACCGAGAGCGCCCGCGCGGCCCGCTGGAGGCGGCGAGCTCGTGCGCAAGCCGTGCCGCGCGAACAAAGATCTATTCGCTAATCGTTGTGTGGCCGACAACGTATTTTCGCCAGCTGTACAACAAATCGCCCACTGTCCCACGTTCACATCGTTGATATTACAGTGAACGCGTCCACCCGAGGGTTGGCAGGCTTTGTGCTCTGTGTTCCGGTGGACGGCAGGGTCGGTGTCCGGGAGAGAAGTCGCCACCCAGGAGAGAGGTCTTCCTCGACCAGAACGAGGGCGTCCTCTCCTCGGTGAGCAAGTCCGGTTTCCGACTCGCGACCTCACCTGATCGTCGATGGCCCCGTCGCCGCTCAGACCTCGTGTGTCCGCTCGGCTGATGGTCAGCCCGGCGGCGATGGGGGGGAACCACTGCAAAGGAGATCCGAATGGTCACTCAGCTGAACAGACTGCTCAACGACGAAGAGGGCGCCACCGCCGTCGAATACGGGATGTTGGTCGCCCTCATCGCCGCGGCGATCGTAGGCATCGTCTTCACGCTCGGCGGAAAGATCAAGACCGCCTTCACCACGGTCAGCGACAAGCTGTAGCAGCCGGGTGCGGCGAGTTGTGCAGCGGCGTGCATTCCGCTCGTCGCTGCCAGCTTGCCCTCCCTGCACGAGCCACCCATGAGTCCCTTCACGAACATACGGCCACGCGCCAGATCCTCGAGGATTCGCGACCCGCAGCGAGGCGCAGCTGCCGTCGAGTTCGCGTTGGTCCTTCCCGTGTTCATCGCGATCCTCATGGGCGCCATCGATTACGGGTACTACTTCTTCTCCGACCAGATCGTGACCAACGCCGCTCGCGAAGGAGCGCGCGCCGGCACGCTGGTGCCACCGGCCTCCGGCTCGGGAGCGGCCGTATCGGCGGCAGGGGCCGCCGCGGCCGCGTATCTGACCGCCAACGGGCTCGGCTGTCCGGGCGGCGGCACCGGCTGCGTCACCGCCAGCTCGACCACCGTCAGCGATGGCGGCGGCCTCACCACCCCCGCCGTCGACGTGGTCATCGACTACGCGACGGTCAGCCTGACGGGCTTCACCGGCTACGTCCTTCCCAGCAAGGTTCACGCGCACGCCATCATGAGGTGGCAATGAAAGTGACAACGATGCCAACGACGAGGAGCAACCGTGGCCGGTAATGAATTCTCTGGTAGCGTCGCAACCCGCCGCCGCCCTCTGGAGCGGTCGAATCGCTCCGGCGCGCGCGCCGCGGCGTTCTGGGGGGTGGCGATCGTCGCGGGGGTTGGCGCGGCGCTGCTCATCACGCGCCACCTCGAGCAGCGCTCGGCGGCCACCGCGGTGGCGAGCACCAAGGTGGTCGTCGCGGCCATCGATCTGCCGCTGGCGACTCGCCTTCGTGCCGAACAGCTGACGCTGGTCGACTGGCCCGCGAGCGCCACGCCGCCCGGGGCCATCCATGACCTCAAGGAGGCGACCGACCGCATCCTCACCGTCCATGCGTTGGCCGGCGAGCCGGTGCTGACGGGTCGGTTGGCCGCCAAAGGCTCGGGCAACGGGCTGGCCGCCCTGATCCCCGGCAACATGCGCGCCATCGCGGTGCACGTCGACGACGTGGTCGGCGTCGCCGGGTTCATCCATCCCGACGATCGGGTGGACGTCATCGCCACGCTGCGCCCGACGCATCCCCACGACGCCGAGCCGGTGTCGAAGGTGATCCTTCAGAACGTCAAGGTGCTCGCCGTCGGCAAGGAGCTGGAGGTGAGCGAGGGAAACCGCGCGCAGGCGACCCCGACCACGGTGGCCACCTTGCTGGTGGAACCCGACGGCTCCGAGAAGCTGGCGCTGGCCGCCAACGAGGGGCGGATCATGTTGACGTTGCGGAGCTGGACCGACACCGATCAAATCGCCACGGGCGGCATCAAGCCGTCGGTCTTGCTCGGCGACGGCGCCCCGGCGCCCCCCGCCGCTGTGGTCCCACCGGCGCCGGCGCACCACGCCTCGCGCCGCGAGGGCCCCGCCCCCTCGCATCCAACCCCGTCGCCCGCGGTCGCCCAGTCGTCGCCGCGGAAGGAGATCGTGGAGATCCTGCGCGGTGATCGGTTCGAGGAGCGCAAGTTCGACGCCAAGGACAAGGAAAAGACCGAGGAGCTCAAGCCATGACCACCAGGCGCCGCGCCGGCGCGTCGTCCCTCGCGGCGACGATCGCCCTCACGATGGCGACCGCCATCGTCACCCCCACCGCTTCGACCCGCGCCGCGCGCGCCGAAGAGGGATCCCCGGCCCAGATCAGGATCGATCGCGAGGTCGGTGCGGGGCGCAACCTGGCGCTCGAGATGGGCCAGAACCGCTTGCTGGTGCTGTCCGAGCCCATCGCGCGGGTGTCGGTCGCCGATCCCAAGGTCGCCGACCTCAAGGTGATCACCTCGAACCAGCTCTTGCTCACCGCCCGCGGAGCCGGCAGCACGGATCTCACGCTCTGGAACAAGAAGGACGAGCCGCTGGTCCTCGCGCTGCTGGTGACGCGCAACCTGGATGCGCTACACCGGCAGGTGCACGATCTGTTTCCGGCCGAGAACATCGCCGTGGCGGCGGCGGGGGATCTGATCGTCCTTTCGGGCGAGGCCACGGACGTGCGGGTGCCCGAACGCGCCGCCGAGCTCGCCCAGTTGCACGCTGAGCGGGTCGTCAACCTCATCCGGATGAGCGGCAACCAGCAAGTGCAGCTGGAGGTGAAGTTCGCCGAGGTCTCGCGGACCGGCCTGCGGGAGATGGGGCTCAACCTCTTCCAGAGAGATCGCTCCGGCCGGTTCGTGAGCGGCATCGCCGGGCCGACGGCGCCGGCCGGCAACTTCCTCGGAATCCCGGGCACCGGCAGCGCGAGCCAGCCCGGCATCATCGCTCCCGCTGTCAACAACGCGTTCTCGCTCTTCTTCTCGGGCCTGAGCAGCTTCCCCTTCAGCGCGATGCTCAGCTTGCTCGAAAGCAACGGCCTCGCGAAGACGCTCGCCGAGCCGACCTTGGTCGCCATGTCGGGCCAGGAGGCGAAGTTCCTGGCCGGCGGCGAGTTCCCGATCCCGGTCTCCACTGGCCTGGGCGCGGTCAACATCCAGTGGAAGAAGTTCGGGATCATCCTCAACTTCACCCCCACCGTGGTCAGCGACGGCATCCTGAACCTGAAGCTGTTCAGCGAGGTCAGCGACATCGACCCCGGCCGGAGCATCACCATCGGTGGTTTCACCGTTCCCGCACTCATCTCGCGACAGAGCGAGACCACCATTCGGCTGTCCGACGGCCAGAGCTTCGCGATCGCCGGCCTCCTCTCGAACCAGATACGATCGCAGATCGACAAGGTGCCGCTGCTCGGCGACATCCCGATCCTGGGCTCGCTCTTCCGCTCGACCTCTTACAAGCGAGCGGAGACGGAGCTGCTGGTGGTGGTGACGGCCCGGCTGACCAAGCCGGTGGCCGCCCACGAGCTCCCCCGCCTTCCGACCGACGACGAGCTCAACGACCCGAACGACTTCGAGCTGTTCCTCCTCGGCAGCGAAGGTCGCGATCCGCCGCCGCACACCGCCACCGCCGCCGGCGCAGCGCCCGCCGCTCTTCCCACCTCGCCGAAGCAGCACGCCAAGCGCGGGCCGAGTGGCGAGATCGGGTTCATTCGCTAACTGGAACAGGAACGCAGGAAGGCTCACCATGCAGAGACCGAACGTGTTGCTCCTCGGCGCAAGCAAGGCCCTCGAGCTCGAGCTGCGCACCGCCCTCAAAGACACCTGCCAGATCGTGGGCTCCGACGTCGCCGCCGAGCGCGCCGCGGAGGAGTATCGCTGGCGACAGGCCAGCGCCGCCCTGATCGTGCTCGAGCCCCCCCGGGATCCGAACGTGGTGCCGATCTCCGGCGCCTTTCCGGACGCGGATCGTTTCGTCGCGATGGTGAACATCGCGGCGGCGGGCGGGACGGTGATCGTCCTCGGTGGCAGCATGGATTCGGACCTGATCCTGCGCGCCATGCGCGCCGGTGCCCGCGAGTTCGTCCTCCAGACGGACCACGAGGGGCTCCGCAACGCCGTCCGCGCACGGGCCGAGGGCCCGCAGCCGAATGAGCCGGCCGCCGGCCACTCCGTCGTCACCGTCTTCGGGGCCAAGGGCGGCGTCGGGGCCACCACCATCGCGGCGAACCTGGCAGGCGCGCTGCAGGCGAGCGGCCAGCGCGTCTGCCTGGTCGATCTGAACCTGTATCTCGGTGACGTCCTGTCGTTCATGGACGTGCCCGGCTCGTACTCGATCGCCGACGTGGTCGCCAACATGGGGCGGCTGGACGACGACCTCCTGCGGACGTCGATGATTCACCACCCGTCGGGCGTCGACGTCCTCGCCCAGAGCGGAAAGATGGAGGAGGCCGAGCAGATCAGCGCGAGCCACGTGGCGGCCCTGCTGGTGTTCCTCCGGCACCACTACGACCGGGTGGTCATCGACGGCGTGCGGGGCTTCGACGACATCGCCCTGGCGGCGCTCGATACGAGCCAGCATGTGCTGATGGTTCTCACCCAGGACGTGCCGGCGGTCCGCAACGGGGTGCGCTGCCTGGAGATGCTCCAGCGCCTCAGCTACGACGAGTCCAAAGTGCGCGTCATCCTGAACCGCTTTCAGAAGGCCTCGCGGATCTCGACGGACGTGGTGCGCGACACCTTGCACGTTCCGGTCGCGCATACGGTGGGCAACGACTTCGCCGCGGTCATCGACGCTATCAACCGCGGACTGCTGCTGAAGGACGCCGCGCCGCGATCGAGGCTGACCCAGGACATCAACGGCCTCCTGCCCCTGATCTCCGGGACGGTCGAGCCGGCCGCGCGGCGGTCGTTCTTCGGAGGCTTGTTCGGCGGAAGGAAGGTGACCGATGGGGCTGCGTGATCGGCTGAGGCGGAGTGAGAGCCTCGCGCCTGGCGGCGTCGGCGGCGCGGTGACAGTGGCCGGCGCGGCCGGCGGCAACGGTGTCGCGGCGGCCGGCGGCTCCCTGGGCAACGCGGTCGAGGTGTACCAGGACCTCAAGCACGCCCTTCACGGCAAGCTGATCGAGAAGCTGGATCTCACGACCATCGAGAAGCTTCCGCGCGCCCAGCTCCACGACGAGCTGCGCCTGATCCTGGCCGGCATGCTCGCGGAGGCGCAGCTGCCGTTGAATCGTCAGGAGCGCGACACGTTGGTCAACGACCTGCTCGACGAGGTGACGGGCCTCGGTCCGCTCGAGCCCTTGCTGCGCGATGATTCGATCTCGGACATCCTCGTCAACCGCTACGACACCGTCTACATCGAGCGCTTCGGCAAGCTGGAGCTGGCGCCGGTCCGCTTCCGCGACAACGAGCACCTGGTCCAGATCATCAACCGCATCGTCTCGCGGGTGGGGCGCCGGGTGGACGACTCCTCTCCCATGGCAGACGCCCGGCTGGCTGACGGATCGCGCGTGAACGCCATCCTGCCGCCCCTGGCCCTCGACGGCGCGGTGCTGTCGATCCGGCGCTTCGGCGGCGCGCCCCTGCGGGTCAAGGAACTGCTGTCGATCGGCAGCCTCACGACCGAGATGATCGCCTTCCTCGGCGCGGCGGTGCAGGCCAAGTGCAACATCCTCATCAGCGGAGGCACCGGCACGGGCAAGACCACCCTGTTGAACGCCCTCTCGTCGTTCATCCCCGACAGCGAGCGGATCATCACCATCGAGGACGCCGCCGAGCTGCAACTCCAACAGCGTCACGTGGTGCGGCTCGAGACTCGGCCGCCCAACATCGAGGGGAGGGGCGAGGTCCTGGCGCGGGATCTCGCCAAGAACGCGCTGCGCATGCGCCCCGATCGGATCGTCATCGGTGAGTGCCGGGGTGGCGAGGTCCTGGACATGCTGCAGGCCATGAACACCGGTCACGAGGGCTCGATGACCACAGTCCACGCCAACTCGCCCCGCGACGCGCTCTCGCGCATCGAGGCGATGGTGGGCATGGGCAACGTGGTCATGTCGGAGGCGCTGGCGCGCCAGACCATCTCGCGGGCCATCAACCTGGTGGTTCAGCTCTCGCGCGGCACCGATGGCCGCCGTCGCATCTCCAGTATCAGTGAGGTCACCGGGATGGAGGGCGCCGTCATCACCGTCCAGGAGATCTTCCGCTTCGAGCAGCGTGGCGTGGACAAGGACGGCCGGGTCCTCGGCGAGTACCGGGCGACGGGCGTCCGACCCAAGCTGCTCGAACGCATCGAACGTCACGGAATCGATCCTGCCGACGTCGTTCGGCCCTACCTGGCGGCCTGACCATGCGACCAATGTTGATTGGACTCCTGGCCTTCGCCGCGATCTTCCTGCTCGAGGCGATCTTCTACACCTTGCGGTACCTGTCCGACCGGCGCGCCGACGAGCTGAAGCGCCGGCTGCAATCGCTCGGCACGCCCGAGCCGGGCGAGGGGCTGGCGCTCCTTCGTCAAGGCAAGCTCTCCGCGTCGCCGGTTCTCGACGCGATCTTGCGCGGGGTGCCGTTCACGCAGCGGCTCGAGGCGCTCCTCGAGCAGGCGGAGATGGGCATCACGGTGGCCCGCTTGCTGACCCATTCGCTGCTGGCCGCCGGGGGAGGCGCCATCGCCGGATCGCTGCTCGGGGGCGGTGCGCTCGGGTTGATCCTGGCCGCCGGCGGCGGCCTCTTGCCGGTGGTCATCGTCCTCATGGCGCGGGAGCGTCGCAACCGGAAGATCTCGGAGCAACTGCCGGACGCGCTCGACATGATGGCCCGCTCGTTGCGCGCCGGTCACTCTCTGGCGAGCGCCTTCAAGATGGTCGCTGGCGAGCTGCCGGCCCCGATCAGTGTCGAGTTCGGACGAGCCTTCGAGGAACAGAACCTGGGGATGCCGCTCGATCGAGCCGTGACCCAGATGACTCGGCGCACGCCCCGCAATCGGGAGCTCAAGATCTTCGCGGTCTCGGTGATCTTGCAACGCGAGACGGGAGGCAATCTGGTGGAGATCGCCGAGAACCTGGCCGAGCTCATCCGCCAGCGGTATCGCTTCCACGGCAAGCTGCGCACGCTGACCGCGGAGGGCCGCCTGTCGAGCTACGTGCTCGGCGCCCTGCCCCTTCTCACCGGCGGGGTGATGGCTGCCAACAACTTCGACTACATCTCGGTGCTGTTCACCAACCGCACCGGCAACTACATCCTCGCCTATGCCGCGATCACCTGGACGCTGGGCTTCCTGTGGCTGCGTCGGATGGCGAAGGTGACGCTATGAGCCCCATGCTCACCTTCTTCCAGCGCGCCGACCTCGATCTGGTGCTTGCCGTTGCGGCTGGCCTGGTGTGCGTGATTGCGCTGGTGGGAGGGGCCCTCAGTCTGGTGGGCCAGCGAGACGAGATCGCGGAGCGGCTCGTCCGCGTGATGCGGGAGGGCACCTTCGGGACGACCGCCGGGGCTGCCGGACGCGCCGAGGTCAGCGACGGTCCGGGGGCGCCCGCGTTCCCGAGGTTTCTGGGCTTTCTGCAACCCCTGGCCCGGCTGGCCCGACCGTCGCGCTCGGACGAGCTCTCTCGCCTGAGGCTGACCCTGGTCCGGGCCGGGTATCGACGCGCGGGCGCGCTGGACGTCTTCCTCGGCGTGAAGGTGCTGCTGGCGCCTCTCCTTACCGTGACCTTCCTGCAGGTGAACGCTCATCTGGCCAAGCCCCTGCCGTTCCCGATGGACGTGGTGGTCGCCGTCTGGATCTGCGCCGTCGCGTTCTTTACGCCCAACCTCTGGCTGCGCAGCAAGGTCTCCGAGCGCCAGCGGATTATCGAGCGGGCGCTGCCCGATGCGATGGATCTGCTGGTCACGTGCGTCGAGGCGGGCCTCGGGCTGGACGCGGCCCTCGCCCGGGTTTCCGAGGAGATCGCGCTCGCGGCTCCGCTGGTGGCCGAGGAGCTGAACCTGACGTCGCTCGAGGTCCAGGCCGGCGTCGCGCGGGCGGAGGCATTTCGGCGCCTGGCGGAGCGCACCGGCGTCGAGGATCTTCGATCGCTGTCAGCGATGCTGATCCAGACCGACGCGTTCGGCACCAGCATCGCGCGCGCGCTCCGCGTTCATTCGGAGGGCATGCGTACGAAGCGCATGCAGCGGGCCGAAGAGAAGGGCGCGATGGTGTCGGTGAAGATGACGATCCCGCTGGTGCTCTTCATTCTGCCTTCCTTGATCGCGGTCGTGATGGGCCCCGGGGTCGTGAAGATCATCGAGGCCTTCAAGGGAAGATGAAGCCGACGACGATGAGGACGATGAGAAAGGTGATCACGATGACGACGACATCCAGACCGGGCCTGCTGGTGACGATGGTCGGTTTCGGCGCCCTGATGGGCGCGGGAGCCTGCGCCACGAGCGGCGAGCTGAAGCAGGACACGTTCGCGGCGCGCAAGAAGCTCACGGGAGAGCTCAGCGCGCGCGGCGACTACGCGACCGCCTTCACCTACGCCGACGGCATGCACCGCGAGCGCCCGCGCGACGCGGAGGTGCTCGTGCTCCGCGGGGTCATCTATCGCGAGAAGGGCATGCCCGCCGAGGCGGAGGCCGACTTGCAGGAGGCCTTGCGCCTCGACGACGGCGCCGCCGATGCCCACGCGGCGCTCGGCATCCTCTATGACCTCACCCATCGGCCGGAGCGGGCCGAGCTCGAGCACCGGCGCGCGGTCGCGCTCGCTTCGAACAGCCCCGGGTACCTCAACAACCTCGGATTCTCGTTGTTCCTGCACGGCAAGGCCGAGGAGGCGATCGCTTGCTTCGCCCGCGCCGCGCGCCTCGATCCCACAAATCGGCGCGTCCGGACGAACCTCGGGTTTGCGCTGGCGTCGAAGGGCGACCTCCGCGGCGCCGCGCGCGAGTTCGATTTCGGCGGCACGACGGCCGAGGCCAGGAACAACCTGGGCTTCGCCTACGAGCGGCGTGGCGACATGGCGCACGCCTACGACCTCTACCGGGAGGCCTCCGGGCTGGATCCGGGGTCCGTGCGCGCGCGCGCCAACCTCGCGCACGCCGCGACGACGCTCGGCCGCGATCCCAGCCCCGGCGGAGCATCCCTCACCTCCCCCGCTTCACCAGCAGCCGACCAGCCGCTCGGCGTGGACGCGCCGTCGCCATGACCTTCGACAAGGAGAACACCACCGTGACATCCCGGGCTGACTCCCCCCGTCCTTCGCGTTTGTTCCCGCCAACATTGTCGCCGCCGCGCTCGGGCGTGCTCTGGCCGGCCGTCGTCGCGGCGCTGCTCGCCACCGCCGCCAGCTGCGATCGAGCGCACCTGACCCCCTCCTACGGCCGCGCCTATCATCACGCGTTCGCCGCCCAGACGGAGAATCCCGGGCGCGCGGCCGACCCCAGAGCCGTGCACGGCCTCGATTCGCAGGAGGCGGCGATCATCTCCAGCAACTATCGGCGGAGCCTGTCGCCGAAGGATCCCGCGGCGGCGGACCGTCCCCAGGTCCTCATGTACTCGCCCCGAACCGGCCTGCGCGAGGCCGCCTTGCCGCCCCCCTCCGTCCCCCTGCAACCCTGACCTAGGAAGGGAGGCGTCACGTGCGACGGCGATCGGAACGGACGGCAGGAGGCCCCATTCGAGACGGCAGACGAGATCCGGAGCGCGGCGCGGTGGCCATCCTCGCGGCGATGATGTTGGTCGTGGTCGGGGTCTTCCTCACGATGGTGCTGACCGTGGGCCACAAGATGGCCGTCAAGGCCCAGATGCAAGCTGCCTACGACGCGGCCGCCCTGGCGGGGGTCCGCACGCTGGACGGCTCGAAAGCCGGGATCGACAAGGCCCACCAAACCGCGATGACCTACGGGACGCGCCACACGCTCGACCGGGAGGCCATCGGGCTCGCCGCCAACGTGGGCAATGGCGCCTCGGGCGATGTGGTCGCCGGCTACTGGAGCTCGGCCTCGCGCCAGTTCTTCTCGGACGGGCAGACCATCAACATCGGAACGACCAGCATCGTCCTCGATCGGGTGGCGACGCCCGAGTACTACAACGCCGTCAAGGTGCAGGCCATCACCGACGGGCTCGGCGCCCACAACCCGCCCATGGACGTCTGGTTCAAGGCCTTCGTCACCGACTCGACTTTCCGGGTGGGCGCCAGCGCGGTGGCGGTCGGCGGGGGACCTTGCAGCGAGAGCTGTGCGATCCCGCTCGTGATTCCGTCCTGCGCGCTCGTCGACGGGAGCGGAAATTTGCGCTGCAATCAGCCCCAGGGCTTCTTTGCCCCTTCCACGATCGACACGGTCGGCCTCACCGACTTGAACCAGAGCCCCGCCACGAACCCCAACACCCCCAGCGTGGCGGCCGCCATCAGCAACGGCACCACCTGCTCGCGTAACGTCCGTGTCGGCTCCGAGCTCGGCGTCCAGAACGGGAACAACATCAATTCGAAGTCAATCTACGACGGGTTCCGGGCGCTGATGTGCCCGGTCGGCACGCCGGTCGCCAGCTGCCCGACCTACACCGTCCCGGTCGTCGACATGGGCGCCTGCCCGCCGCCCAACTTCAACCAGCCGCGCGCCGTCGTCGGTTTCGTGCGGGTGGCGGTGCTTTGCGTGAAGCGGAACGGGCCGCCCGAGCTGCCGGACTGCGATCCTGGCTTCGACGACGTCGAGATAAAGTTCGCCATGAGCTGCGGCCGCACCAGCGGCGCAGGCGGCGGCTGCGCCAACCTCGGGTACGACGCCACGACCTTTCGCCTGGTCCAGTAAGACCGAGACACGCGCCAGACGGCGCGTGGGTGTGGGTAGGGGCGGGAGCCCCCGACGACCTTTGTGTCGATTGCCTCCCTACTTCATCGTCACGGAGAAATCGGTGAAGGAGAAGATCGCGGGCTGATTTTTGGTGGAGCATATCTCGACGCCGTAGCCGATTTGGTTGACGGTGGCGTTGGGGCCGATCCAGCCTTTGCTGGCAATCCAGCTCAGAATCTCCTTGAGGTCGATGGCGCCGGAGGTCTGAGCGGCCGTGGACAGCAACGAGACGACCTGGACGCCGCCGTCGGCGCTCGAGGTGTAGTGATAGACGTCGTAGTCGCCACCGCTGAACGTCATCTGCGGGCGAACGACGGTCCCCAGCGGCACTTGCTGGTAGTTCTCGGTCCAGATCATGACCTCGGTGGTGCCGCCCCCCCAGCCGACACCGTCGAGCCAGATGTCGTAGGCGACGTCGTAGATCCCGAGGTGCGGGCTGGTGGCCGCGAAGGTGCTGGTGATCGTGGCGTAGTTGCTGATCGGGGAGCCCTTCAAGCCGTTGATGTCGAGGTGCACGTTGGGATACGCCTTCACCGAGGTGGTGTCGGGTTGGGTGGACTTCACGTACCAATCCCTGAACGAGCAAGCGTAAAGCGTCTCCGGGCCGGCTTCGCCTGCGTTCCAGACGTTGTTGTGCACGTAGTAGCCGCCGTTGCTCCATCCCCCATTCGTGTCGGAGGTCGTGAACGTCGGGTTCGCGCAGAGGCCCGGTGGGCTTCCGGCGTGGCCTCCCGCGCCGAGACCACCGCCGGCACCGCCGCTCACCCCGACGCCACCCATACCCCTGCTTGCGGTACCCGCGTGTCCTCCGGCAGCGGCGCCGCCAGTCGCGTGGCCCGTCCTTCCGCCCGCGTCCGGGCTACCCCCGGCGTCTCTCCCAGCCATGCCGTCGCCGGTGCCACCTTTACCGCCTTCCTTCAGAGCCGCATCAGGACCACAGGCAGGGTTCAAAACGAGGATGGCCAAACCCGCCGCGGTGACGATGCCGAGTTGTGACGACATGCACCTCTCTACCCGCGACGTCTGGGAAACTTTCCTGGAATCAGATCCCGGTTCAACCTGGGAGGGTGACCGCGAAGGGGATCGAGGAAGAATCCCCCAGATCGACCGGCGCTCCTCCGCGTACGTTCGTTCTTTCCGGACAATGTGATCGCGAAAGTACGGATTGTTCGATCCTGGGGGGTGGATGCAAACTGAAGGTCCCTTGCCAAAGAAACTTGGTCGACGACCACCACGCGCGACCTCCCTCCTTTTGCTTCTGGCGAGTTGCACGAGCAGCGGGGGCGGAAGCGCCTCGGGTGGAGCGATCGGCGCCGCTGGACGAACCGGCGACGCCGGCACGCCCGGAGCGGGTACCGGTGGCGCGGCCGGCCTCGGCGGGTTGGCAGGTGGCGGCGGATCGGACACCGGAGGGGGAGGCGGCGTGGCGCTGGGAAGCGGGGGAATCGCGGGCGGTCCCGGCGCTCCGACGGGCGGTGCCGGTGGTCTGGCCGGCGGTCCCGGCGCTCCGGCCGGCGGTCGCGGAGCTCCGGCCGGTGGTGCCGGCGCTCCGACCGCCGGTGCCGGCGGTCTGGCCGGCGGTCCCGGTGGTGTGGCCGGCGGTCCCGGCGGCGCTTCGGTCGTTCACGATCGTTGTGCCAACCCGCAGCCCGTGCCGTTCGTGAACGGAAAGATCACGATCTCGGACGACACCAGCCGGGCCACCGATGAGCTGCCCAAGCTGGCCTGCGGCGGCGGGCATTTCGTCGCGGGCCTATCGGGGCGACAGCTTTATTACCGGTTCACCGCGCAGGCGGGTCTGAAGTACGAGCTTCGTCTCCGGTCGCTCAGGCAGGCGTACGACCCAGATATCGTCTACGTGTTCCCGGCCGCCTCCGCGTGCACGGTCGACGCGATCCAGACCGCGTGCACCAGCGCGGGCGAGACCGGCACGGCATCAACGTGGCCCATCCCTGGCGAGCTCATTCCCTTCGCCCCTCGCGATCCGGGTGACTACATCGTGGCCGTCGACACCGACTGGCCGGGCTCCGGTGGGCCCTTCACCCTCGAGATCTTCGAGTTTTGCGGCACTTCGAGCCCGACCGGCTGCAAACCCGAGGTGTGCCCCGTCAGCCTGGCCGGAACCTGTAATCAAAACGTCCTGACCATCTGCGCCGACGGAACGGGGCAGGTGATGAAGGACTGCGCGGCGGACGGTTCGACCTGCTTCAACGGCACATGCCGCCCGACGGTAGACGACGCCGTGGGATCGGCGGGACGGGTCGCCACACCCACGACCGTCGGCGCGGCCGGCGTGACCGTGTTCAATTTCTATTCGGTCAGCACCAGCCGGACGTTGACCGAGATCAATCAGCTGCGCTACCAGGGTGCGGCGATTCCGCTCACGTGGATGGTCTTCGAGGCCGCGGCACAGACGGGGCCGTACACGGTGATCGCCTCGCGCGCGACGACCTCGAACGGCGTTTCGTCGGGCGCGGCCGAGTCTTCGGGGCCGCTGAGCGTGCGCCTCGTCGCGGGCCGGTTCTATGCCATCGGCGTGGAGCTGCCGGCGGGTGGCACGTACGATGTCGCGCAGGAGACGATGTCGCCGCGATTGCCCGAGGCCACCTTCTTCGGGCAGGTCATCTCGGCAGGGAGCCTCGCCGGCGCGGCCCCCGGGCCAAGCATTCCCTACGTGTCTCCCTCGAGCTTCGTTTTCCCGCAACGACTGACGACCAAGCTCTAGCCCTGGACTAGCACCGGCGATTTCGTCGAGGGCCTCATTGGCCGGGCCCCCGCCATCAAAGCGCGGCTCGGCGTCCCGCGCGGTTTGCTTGCAACCAATTGCCTAGTTGGCCGGCGTCGCTTTCGCGTACACTGACTGGCGTCGTGAGACTCGCTGGGTGCCTTTGGGTGGCGGTCGCTGTCGCGGGCTGTCGGATGAGTGAACCATCGACTTCGGACGGCGGGGGCGGTGCCGCAGGTGCTTCATCCGCCGGCCACGCCGGGCACACCGGCGGCGCGGGAGGTCGGGCGGGTAGCGGGGGCACTGGCGGAGGGGCCGGGATGATGGCCGGCGGCGCGGGGCGCGGCGGGACAGGCGGCGCGGCATCAGGCGGATGGGGCGCGGGTGGTGCAACGGGAACGGGCGGACAGGCGGGCGGCGCGGGTCGGGGCGGGCCAGGCGGCCTGTCGGAGACGGGCGGTCGCGGCGGGACGAGCGGCGCGGCGGGATCGGGCGGTCGCGGCGGCATGGGGGCCGTGGCGGGATCGGGCGGTCGCGGCGGAACGAGCGGCGCGGCCGGAACGTCGGCCGGCGGGGCGTCCGGTGCGGGCGGTGGCCTGTCATCCTGCCAAGCGCCGCAGGCGCTCACGGTCGCGGAAAGCTCCGGCGTTTTCGACCTCGGCGTGGCCAGCAGCGCGACCGCCGGCATCGGGCTCTTGTGGTCGCGCTGGCCGCAGGGTGACGACCCGCATTTCACCAGCTACGACTCCAACACCGGCCAATTCACCACCAAGTTGCTTCCTGACGGAAGCCCCTCCAGCGCAACCCGTCACGTGGCACTCACGGCGCTTCCCGACGGACGCCTGGCCGCGATCTGGACCGCCGGCACCGGCCTGATCGTGGACAGATTCTATCTGAGCGTCGGGCCTGAGACCGCCACGCCATTTACGAATGAGATCGAATCCACCACGGGCGTGAGGACGGGGTCCTTTCTGTCCGTGGCGCCCTTCGACGGGAAGGTGGCCATAGCCTGGGGCGAGATCGCGCATGACAGCGCGTCCGAGGATCGTTATCACGTCTTCGTTAGGATTTACGATCTATCTGCGACATCGACAGCGGCCTTCGACGTGATCCCACCCGACGATACGTTGATGCCCATTCCTCAGCTCTACACCTCCGGGGACAACCTGATCGTGCTGCTGACGCAGTCTCCGCCGACGAGCTACCCGACCACCCTGCTCTCGCTGGCTCGGATCACCCGCACGACGGCCAGCGGCGCGATCGCCGCCAAGTCCCTGGTGACGACCGGCGCCGACCTGATCCCGCCGTCGCTCATCCTACAGGGCGGGAACATACGGCTCGGCTACAACGACGGACACAACTTGGTCCTGCGGACTTACGACCTCGATGGAAATGCGCTCGGCACCTCGGTTCCCGTCACGCCGCTCGCGGCTGACAACTCGCGCGGCATTGTCGGTCGCGATCAGAACACCAACCATGTGTTGTGGACGGATCCCAGCCTGGGCCGCGTCCTGCGCTACGCCGCGCTCGGCGCCGCCGACACACCCATCTCGCCCGTCATGGTGGCGACTCCCGCAGAGATCCCGGCGCCGATGGGGTTCCTGCGCGGAAAGACCGGCGGCCTGTTCATCGGCTGGTACAGCTATGGCGGCGCCGTCCACCTGACCCCAATCTGCTCGCAATGAGTCTCAGATCCGAAGGACCTCGCTACGACATCGGAAGAGTCGCGTCTATCTCGGAACGCGGACGGCTCGTATCGCTGGGTGGCTGAACCGAGGCGGCAGGAAATCGGCGATTGTCTCTACCTCATCGTCGAGGACCTAGGGCCCGACTGAGTCATGTGGCGAGAGAAGGCGTGATCGCGAACGGCTTCAGCCGGGGGAAAACCCGCCGGTCCATCAGACGGAGGATCACGCGACGGAAAACCCAGGGCGCTGCCCCGAACACCTGCCTCTGCTCGTCCGTCGAGAGGGAGTGTGCGAAGAAGAGCGGGAGCGCGCGGTTGCTACCGAAGAGCTTTTGCGACGCTCGCTCGATCTCACCAATGGCTGACGCTGGCACCATCTCTGCCAAATGGGACGCCGTGAGCAACGCCTCCTCCCCGGAGAGGTGTGGCTCGAGGATCGCGCGCAACTCCTCGCTGAGGCGGCGAACCGCCAGAAGCGCGTCGCGTCCACCGCTTCGCAACGTGCCACTCGCCTTCGCGAGAGCCTGCCCGAGGGCGTTCACGTCCCGGTGCTCGGCGCCCCATCTGTCGAGGTGCGCGGCATCGGTGCTGCGCAGGCGGCCGTGACGCCGCAGCGTTGGAAACACGACGCGATCCTCGCTCTCATGATGAACCTCGAGGAAGCGGCTGTAGAGATCGACGAAGTCGCCGAACGCACGGGCATCTAGCGTCTGCCCGCGATCGGCCAGATCGATGAAGCGATCCAGGTTGCGGCGCAGTGCCTGATGCGAGAGCTGAAAACGAATGACCCAATTCGAGAAGGGATCGGGGGGCGGCGAACCCTGCTTGGCACCCCTCCTCCGCATCACGAGCGCCGCGCCGGTCACCGCGCCGACCGCGGCCGGCAACCACCGCGCAAGCTCGACCCCTGAACCCTTTCGACCGGCGCGTACCATGGGAAGTAATGTGCGATCGCTGGCCGCGGTGACAAGCCCCGAGTGTATCGGAACGTGACCACTCATCGCGACGAGCGCGGCCGCCGACACGGCTAGAACGACCAGCCGACATTCACGTTCAC
>Ga0105238_10001266_pt1 | contig 25411 bp, 23 predicted proteins | sample KBSC34metaG_FD_81526 | JGI IMG/M metagenome (GOLD analysis project Ga0105238, IMG submission 81526) | Corn rhizosphere microbial communities from Kellogg Biological Station, Michigan, USA - KBS C3-4 metaG | ecosystem: Host-associated > Plants > Roots > Rhizosphere > Soil | place: Michigan, USA...
AACCCGGCGACGGGGGAAATCTCGCAACGCATCCCGCTGCCCTCCGACAAAACATCGGAGCCGTCACCGGTCACCGCCGAAATCATGAATCCGGACACGAAGGCGCAGTTGAGTTTTACCGGTCTGGCATTCTCGCCTGATGGCCGGCGGATTTATCTGGCGAACGTCAACGGGGACATCAAGGTTTTCGGAGTGGGCACGGACCGGAAGGTTTCGCCGCTGTTTTCCATCGCGCTGCCGCCGGCCAATGCACCGAGCCGGACGAATGAGATACCGGCGGGCATCGCGGTTTCGCCGGATGGAAAAAAGATTTACGTGGCCTTGAACCTTTCCAACCGCCTGGCGGAACTGGACGCGGCGACGGGCAAGGTTTTGCGGCTATGGGACACTGGTGTGGCGCCTTATGACGTGGTGCTGGCGGGGAAGAAAATCTATGTCAGCAACTGGGGCGGTCGCCGGCCCGCAGCGGACAGCGTCACCGGCCCGGCCGGTCACGGAATGCTGGTGCGGACGGATGAGCGCTCCATCGCGAGCGAAGGCTCGGTGACGGTGATAGATCCGGGCTCCACGAACCAGTCGGAAATCCTCACGGGCCTGCACACCTGTGCGCTGGCGCTGGCGCCGGGCGGAAAATATCTCGTCGTGGCCAATGCGGGCAGTGACTCATTGAGCGTGATTGATACGCGCACGGACAAGATCGTGGAGACCATCTGTGCGCGGCAGAACCCGGCCGACCTGTTCGGCGCGCAGCCCAACGCGCTGGCCTTTGACAAGTCCGGAAAAAAATTGTTTGTGGCCAACGGCACGCAGAACGCCGTGGCGGTCATCCAGTTCAAGCCGGGTGAATCGACCATGCTCGGTTTGATTCCCGTGGGCTGGTTTCCCGGCGCGATCGTGGTCGATGCGAAGCGGGGAAAAATTGATGTCGCGAACATCAAGCACATCGGCACCAAAAAGGAAAAGCCGCGCGCCGGGTTCGGCCTGGGGACAGGCTACAACTCGAAGACGTACACGGGGTCGCTGTCGCTGGTGCCGGTGCCTTCGGCGAAAGAGCTGGCAGTGATGACGCAGACGGCGCTGGCGAACCTGCGCTATCCGCTGCTGGCGCAGGCGAAGTTGCCGCCGCGTGAATTTCGCCCGGCGCAGCCGGTGCCGGAACGCGCGGGCGAACCGAGCGTGTTCCAGCACGTGATCTATATCATCAAGGAGAATCGCACGTACGACCAGATATTCGGGGATGTCGAGACCGGCAACGGCAGTCTGGACCTGTGTGCGTTTGGCGAGCAGGTGACGCCGAACCAGCACCGGCTGGTCCGCGATTTTGTGCTGCTGGACAACACGTATTGCTGCGGCGCGTTGAGCGCGGACGGGCATGAATGGACGGACACGGCGATGGCGACCGATTACATGGAGCGCGAGTTTGCCGGGTTCCCGCGCAGTTATCCCTCGGGCGGCGACGGCGAGGCGGCGAAGGATGCGCTGGCGTATTCCCCGGCGGGTTTCATCTGGAACAATGCGCTGGAGCACGGCAAAACGGTGCGGGACTACGGCGAATTCGCCACCTCGATTTCGCACTGGAAGGAGGCCGGACACAAGGGCCAGCCGCGCTTTGCGGATTATTACCGCCAGCTTCTTGACGGCACGGATGACTTGGTGATCGAGAGCGAGCCGGACCTGGACGCATTGCGGCCTTACCTGGTGACGAACACGGTCGGCTGGGACCTGGACATCCCGGACCAGTTCCGCGCGCGAAAATTCATCGCGGACCTGAAGGAGTTTGAGCAGGCGGGACAGTTTCCAAACCTCACGCTGATCTGGCTGCCGAACGATCATACGAGCGGGACGAAAGCCGGTTCGCCCAAGCCCGCCGCGCAGGTGGCGGACAATGATTCGGCCTTCGGGCAGATCGTCGAGGCGGTCAGTCACAGCAGCTTCTGGACGAACACCTGTATCTTTGCCATTGAGGACGATCCGCAGAACGGCTGGGACCATGTCAGCGGCTATCGTACGACGGCTTATGTCATCAGCCCGTACACCCAGCGCGGCGCGGTGGTGCATACGCAATACAACCAGACGAGCCTGCTGCGCACGATCGAGCTGATGCTCGGGTTGCCGCCGATGAACCAGATGGATGCGACGGCGACGCCGATGTTTGATTGTTTCACCAGCCTGCCGGACTTCACGGCGTTCACGGCGCTGACGAACAACGTGCCGCTGGACGACATGAACCCGCCGTCGAAAAAAGTCCAGGACGCCCAGTTACGCCGGGACTCGGTCGTCTCGGCGAAATTGCCGCTCGATAAGGCGGACCAGTGCCCGGAAGATGTGTTGAACCAGATCCTGTGGCGCGCGATGAAGGGGACGCAAACCCCTTATCCCGCGTGGGCGGTGAAAGCCACCGCCGACAACGACTAATCATCGAAGCATCATGATCCCCGGGCCAACCGCCGCCAAAACCGCTGCGCCCGGAGGCTGGCTTAAAATCTTCAAGCCGGCGCCGGCGGCGGCCGTGATGCTGACGGATCCGGTGGAGATCGCGGCGAAATACCGCCGCTGGCAGTTGCGCGTGCTGATATTTTCGATCCTGGGCTATGCGACGTTTTATTTTGTGCGCAGCAATCTCAGCATCGCGATGCCGTTCATGGGACAACAACTGGGGGTCACCAAGGATCAGCTGGGGTTGTTTCTGACGTTACATGGCGTGCTTTACGGCGTCTCAAAATTTTTTAACGGCTTTCTGGCCGACCGGGCCAATGCCCGCGTATTCATGGCGGTGGCACTGACCGCGTCGGCGCTGCTTAATATCAGCTTCGGGGCAAGTTCCACGGTTCTCGCGCTGGGAATATTTTGGATGCTGAACGGGTGGGTCCAGGGAATGGGCTTCCCGCCCTGTGCGCGGCTGATGGCCAACTGGTTTCCGCCGAAACAGTTCGCCACAAAATTTTCCATCTGGAACACATCGCACAACATCGGCAGCATCGGGATCGTCCTGCTGTGCGGATTTCTGGTGAGCGGGATGTGGTTCGCGCCAGACTGGCGGCTTTGTTTTTTTGTGCCGGCGTGCATCGCGATCATCATCGCGGTCGTGCTTTGGTTCATGCTGCCCGATACGCCGCCATCGGTCGGGCTGCCGGAATTTGCAGGCACCCACGTGGACATGCCGGAAAAGGACCGGCATGAAGATCATGGCACCTTTGTGCGGCGCCAGGTCTTCGGCAACAAATACATCTGGATGCTCGCGACCGCGAATTTTTTTGTCTACACGATCCGATACGCCGTCTTCAACTGGGGTCCGACCATGCTGACCGAATACAAACATATCAAGATCCTGCATGCGGCCGGGATGCTGGCGGGGTTCGAAGTGTTCGGAGCGATCGGGGCAATCCTCGGCGGCTGGGTCACTGATCGATATCTTGGCGGTCGCGCCGCCCGGACTTGCGTCTTTTTTATGGTAATGGCGGGTATTTCGGTTTTGCTCCTGTGGAAGATACAGGTGCAGTCGGAATTTCTGACCACGGGCCTGCTTTGTGCGACGGGATTTTTTATTTATGGCCCGCAATGCCTGCTGGCCATCGCCTGCGTCAACCTGGCCACGAAGCGGGCGGCGGCCACGGCCGTGGGCCTGACCAGCATTTTTGGTTATGCCAGCACGACGCTTTCAGGCTATGGCCTGGGATATGTGGTTCAACGTTATGGCTGGAATGCCGGATTCGCGGGGTTGATCGGCTGTGCGGTGATCGGAACCGTTTTGTTCATCCTTGCATGGCCGGCCAAGGCGCACGGTTACAAGCAAACATGACGGCTAATTTTTTGCAGGCGCGTTGGTGGCGCGGAAGCATTCACGCCAGGGCAGATTATTCCGGTAAAGCTCAAGCCGTGAGCGGATCTGCTCTGTGTTCGTTAACTGCGCGGCAGCGGCGAGGTCGAGCGCGTTCCGGGCACAGGCGGCGGCATTGGTGTAATCGCCGTTGGCGGCGAACGCCATGCCGAGGATGTCAAAGACCACGGGCTGGTTGTGGCCGGATAATTCATCTGCCTTGAGCGCCAACAGCAGGGCGTTTTTGCCGTCGCGCGTGGCGTCGTTTTCGCTGGCGGCCAGGTAGCGGGCGGTGACGGCGAGGGTCTGGTAGTTGTCCGCATCCAGCCGCAGGGCGGCACGGAATTCCTCCACACCCGTGGCGTCACGACCTTGCTTGAACAGGGCTTTGGCGGCCTCGATGTGAGGCCCGGCCAGGGTGGTGTCGCACTTTTCGGCCCGGGAAAATTCGGATAGCGCTTCAGCGAGGCGGTCGAGGGCGGCGAGTTCGATGCCGGCGGAGAGGTGCAGGAGCGCATTGCCGGGGCGCAAGGCGATGGCCTGCTGATATTCGGCGAGCGCTTCCGCGTGGCGGCCCATGTGGCCAAGGATGTCGCCGATGTTATTGTGGAGCTGGTAGCGGGTGGAGCTGATTCTCTCCGCCTGCCGATAAATGGCCAGCGCTTCTTCAAAGCGGTCCTGTGACTGGAGCGCGACGCCGAGATTGATCAGGGCGACGTCATTGGTTGGCGTCACAGCGAGGACGCGGCGGAACAATGACTCGCCGTCGCGCCAGAACTGGAGCTGGTGTTCCGTGACGAGGATGCAGGCGGCGGCGGCCAGGGCCATCAAACCGCACCGGATGATCTTTGGCATCTGCAGCCACACAGCCAAATCCCGCGCGAGAAGAACCAGCGCGAGAAAAAAGCCGATGGACGGGATGTAGGTGTAGCGGTCGGCCATCGCCTGCCCGCCGACTTGCAGCAGTCCGATGACGGGGACGAGCGTGCCGAGGAACCACAGCCAGCCGAAGAGGAGATAGGGTTTTTGATCCCGCCAGCGCCAGACGGCGGCGGAGATGACAAGCAAGGCTGCGACCGACAGGAGAACCGGCAGCGCGGGGATTTTCTCCGGCATCGGATAAAAGGCGCAGAGATTCTCGGGCCAGAAGAATTTGAGGAGATAGTCCACGGCGGCGACGGGCGCATTTTCCAGCCGGAGCAGCAGGGGTACGCGGGCGAGCGAGATGACGGCCTCGCCCTGTTTTTGCACGATGAACGTGACGATGCAGGAGATGACAGTGAGCGCGAAGAAGGGGGTCTTTTCAAGGATCAGACCCGAAGCCGAGGAGGGTCTGGCACCGGCCAGCCGGTTCAACGGCCACCAATCCAGCAGCAGCATGACAAAAGGCAGGGTGACGAGCATCGGTTTGGCCATGAGGCCGAGCGTGAAAAACAGGAAGGCCAGCCATAGGCTGCGCCGGGATTTTTCCTGCACGTATTTTATGTAGCTCAAGAGTGACAGCAGCGCGAAGAAGGTGCTCAGGACATCCTTGCGCTCGGAGACCCAGGCGACGGACTCGACGTGCAGCGGATGCCAGGCGAACAGCGCGGCGATGAAGGCGGCCGGCAGCGGCTTTTGGGTGAGCCGCAGGAGCAGCGCGAAGAGCAGGACGACGTTTGCGGCGTGGATGAGGACGTTGTCGTAGTGGTGCGCACCGGGGTTCAACTGGAACAGCTCGCAATCAGCCATGTGCGAAAGCCAGGTGAGCGGGTGCCAGTTGCCGGCATGGGAGGTGGTGAACGCCCAGCAGATGCCGGTGACGGTCAGGCCGTTCTTGACGAAGGGGTTTTCGGTGACGTAATCATTGTCATCAAAGCTCACGAAGCCCAGGCGCCCGGCGGGCAGGAACACGGCCAGCGTGGCGAGCGCAAGCAGCAGGGCGATGAAACGCGGGCGCGACATGGCGTTGGTTGTAAGCGATTTTGCCTCGCGGGCAAAGCGGATTCAATTTTTCCGTAAAAAGTTTTTGCATTTTTGCGGGCGGCGATTGATAATGTGCGTCGGCGGACAAATGCTCGGCGTTCCGCCACTTGGCCAAAACCGGTTCCTCACCACCAAGTTCAGATTTTTTTATGAGCGGGTTATCTATTGCACTCATCGGAGCGGCTACCAAACAGGTGGAGCTTCTTTACGTTTGGGACCAGGCGAGACCGGAAGCAAAGGTCATCATCGTCCTGCTGTTCCTTGGCTCCATTGCCATCTGGTGGATCATGATTTACAAGGTCCTGCAGGTGCAGCGGGCGTTGAAGCTCAACGCCCTGTTCGGGGAGGAATTCACCTCGCAGAAGACGGTGTTGGAGATGTTCGACCGCAAGCTGGAGGTCTCCGGCTGTCCCCTTTACGCCGTCTACCAGGCCGGTTGCTCGCAACTCGACTCGCGGCTGCGCGGGCCGACGGGTGAACGCGCCAAGCAACAGGTGAGTCTCAAGAACATGGAGCACATCAAGCGCGCGATCGAAAACGTCGTGGCCAAGGAATCGCTCAAGCTGGAATCCAGCCTGATTTTCCTGGCGATCGCGGTGAGCGGGGCACCGTTCATGGGGTTGCTGGGCACGGTGTGGGGCGTGATGAGCACGTTCGCGGGCATCGCCCAGTCGCCTACGGGCGCGTCGTTGGCGGTGATGGCGCCGGGCGTGTCCGCCGCGCTGGTCACGACGGTGGCCGGCCTGCTGGTGGCGATCCCGGCGATGTTCGGTTACAACTGGCTGGTGCACAAACTGCGCGCCTTCACGGTCGAACTGGACAATTTTGCGCAGGAGCTGGTTTCCAACATGGAAACGGAGTTCCTTAAAGACGAATAAGTTAAACCACGGATAAACACTGATAAACACGGATTGAAGCAAACGGCAGCCTGAAAACATGAGACGTTTTTCACAACGCAGTCATCTGGTGACGTTGAGTGACATCAACATCACGCCGTTGCTCGACCTTGCGTTCGTGCTGCTCATCATCTTCATCATCACGACGCCGCTGCTGACGCAGAGCATCGAATTGAAGCTGCCGCGCGGCGGGAGGACGGAAACAAAGCCAAACAAGTCGGACATCCGGACGGTGGAGATCTCCAACACGGGATATTACAAATTTGAAGCGCGGCAGACGGCGCTGGCGCAGATCATTGCGCAACTGGCGCAGGAATCGCATGCGAATCCGAACCTGGTGGTTTATATCCGCGCGGACAAGGAATGCCGTTACGACCTGGTGGCGCAATTGCTTGATGGTTGCCAGAAGAATGGCATCACGCGTTACTCGTTGCGCACCGACCCGACACCCAAATGACCCGGTTGCAAAAAAAATGCCTCATCGCCGCCGCTGGAGCCCATCTCCTGGTGGTTGTGGTATTGTTTTGCTCGGGGTTTATCACGTCAAAGCCGCCGCAGGATGATGCGCCGGTACTCACCATAATTCCCGACATCTTGACTGATGGACCAACCAGCAACAGCGGGAAAACCGCGCCGACACCACCGCCCACGCCTGTGGTCAAACCCGTTGAGCCGACGCCGCCCGTGCCGGAGCCGCCGAAGCCGGTGGTCACGCCGCCACCGCAGGTAAAACCTGAACCGATCAAACCGCCGGAGGAAGTGAAGCCGGTGGACAAGCCGGAAATCAAAATTCCACCGCCCAAACCGGCGAAGCATGAAATTAAGGTGAATAAGACCCTGGTCACGGTGGACCAGAAGAAAGTGGCGGACGATGCCGCCGCCGAGCAGGCGAAGGCTGAACGTGAGGCGAAGCGTTTGCGCGACCAAAAATTGAAGGCGATTCAAACCGCCGTGCGTTCCATCAAGGCAAACGCCACTGCGGCCACGGTGGTGGATACCTCGCCGGGTACCGCCAGCGTGTCGTATGCAAATTACGCTTCGGTGGTAAAAAGCATTTACGAAGCCGCATGGACGCCGCCAGATGATGCCTCAAGCGACGACGCGAATGTAAAGGTCAGCGTAACCATCAGCAATGACGGGCGTGTGCTGGATGCGCATGTCATTGACGCGTCCGGCGATGCGCAGGTGGATGGCAGTGTGCGCCGGACTCTTGACAAGGTAAATTTTATCGCGCCCTTCCCGGAAGGTGCGAAAGAAAAGGAACGGACTTTCAAAATCAACTTCAACCTCAAAGCCAAACGGATGTTCGGATGAAAAAAATACTCCCAATCATACTCTCAATCGTCGCACTCAATTTGTTGCGCGCACAGGACCAGGAAATCCTCATCACCGGCACGGGGACTTTCGGCCAGAAGCCGATTCCTGTGGCCCTGACCGGCTTCACCGGCGAGGCGGCGGAGGTCTTGAAATTCGATCTGTATGTGCAGGGCTATTCGTTCGTGTCGCCGGATGCGGCGCAATATGTCATCAATGGCACGGACAATGGCGCGGTCGTGGGCAGCGTGACGGACAAAATTGCGCGCAAAGTCATTCTTTCCCGGAGCTACAATGGCGCAAGTCTGCGGCGGCAGGCGCATGCTTTTGCCGATGACATTGTTCAAGCCACCCGGAGCAATCTTAAGCCGATCGGCACGACCAAGATCGCGTTCAAGTCGCAAAGTTCCAGCGGCAATGGCGAGATTTATGTGGCGGATTTTGACGGTTATGGCGCGCAGCCGGTCACGTCGGATGCAACCATCGTGGCAAAGCCGGCGTGGGTGCCGGGGCGGATGGCGCTGTATTACACGAGCTATGCGCGCAGCAATCCGGACATCTTTTTCCACAGCCTGTCCACCGGCCAGCGGCGGGTGGTGGCGGGTTATTCGGGCCTGAACACGAGCGCGGCGGTATCGCCGGATGGCTCCAAGGTGGCGATGATCCTGAGCAAGAGCGGCAGCCCGAACGTGTGGGTCTGCAACGCGGACGGCACGGGCTTGAAGAAATTGACCAGCGGGCTGGAGGATTCCTCACCGTGCTGGTCGCCGGACGGACGCTGGATCTGCTTTGCGACGAAGAAGGCCGAACGCAGGCGGCTGGCGAAGGTTCCGGCAGGCGGCGGGGAGGTTCAATACCTGAACACGGCGGGCGCATCGAACCCGACGGAGCCGGACTGGTCGCCGGACGGTAAATGGATCGCGTTCACCCGGCAGGCGGGGGATTTTGACGTCTGTGTGATGGCGGCGGATGGCAGCATACCGCCGGTGGTGCTGGTGGCGGGTCAGAACCCGTCCTGGTCGCCGAACTCGCGGACGCTGGTATTCAACCACGGGGGCAACGGTCATCAAACGCTGTCTGTGCTTGACGTTTTCACCAAACAATACAAGGATTGTCGCCGAGCGACGGGAAGCAATTCCCAGCCCGCTTGGGCGAGATGATTCGTGAATTTCCAACTTCTCACCAATAAAATTTTAACCTGAAAAAATTTAACGCCGATTTAACCAAAACGAAAAATATGAAACTGAACAAGATTGTAGTGACCCTGATGATCGCGCTGGTCGCGATGCTTGCCACCACGGGCTGCAAAAAAGGATTTAATGGCAAGGTGACGGGCTTGCCTGGTCAGCGTGGTGGAGTCGGTGAAGGGAATCCCCCGTCAACGCTGCCACCTGGAGGTCTAGTGCCCGAGGGGCTCGGCACTGGTGGAGGCCCGGTTCAAGTTGGCGGTGGTCCGTTGTCGGAGGGTTGGACTTTGGATCAGGTGACCCAAGATCCTGGTGCACTGGCCGACCAGACCGTTTACTTCGCCTTTGACAGTGCGGCGGTTTTGTCTAAAGAAGACAACAAGGTGGTAATCGTTTCCGAGAAACTTAAATCGTCACCGAACGATAAGCTGCTCATCGAAGGCCATTGCGACGAACGCGGCACGGAAGAATATAATCGCTCACTCGGCGAACGCCGTGCGCTTGCGCTCCGTGAGGCGCTGGCCCGTGCGGGTGTTGACCCGTCACGCATCCGCACCATCAGCTACGGCAAGGATAAGCCGGCTGAAACCGGCCACGATGAATCCGCCTGGAGCAAAAACCGTCGTGGCGTATTCATCCTCTGCCATCCCAAAGGGTCGCTGTAAGCGAGAGATTTATACCAGAAATCAAAGGCCGCGAGCAATCACGGCCTTTTTTTGTTTCTTTACTAAAGGCGATAACAGGCGTAAGCTGGCAGTAGCTGGATAAACTCTATGAACGTGATGCTTGCAGGTTTTCTCGGTGGCTGGGAATGGCTTATTGTCATTCTTGCGGTACTGCTTTTGTTTGGTGCGAAGCGGATTCCTGAACTGGCCAAGGGACTCGGCAGCGGCATCAAGGAATTCAAGAAGGCCGCGCGCGAAGTCACGGAAGAGGTGCAGAATGCGGGCGATTCGACGCCCACGAAGCCTGCCGCCAACGGCCAGCCGCCTGCCTCGACGGTCTCGCAATCTTCGAATCCGCCAAAAGCTTGAGTTTGAGTTCCCGGCATGGCTGGCGAGCACGAACCTGAGCAATTTGACGACACGCCCGAAGGCGGGCCGGTCAAATCCTTTCTCGAACATCTGGAAGATTTCCGCTGGGTGCTCGTCAAGTGCGTGGTCGCGCTTTTTCTGGGGATGCTCATCTGTCTCTTCGCGGCGAACTATGTCGTGGAGATCATCAAATGGCCGCTGACCAATGCGCCCACAAGCCGGTCGGGCACCAACCAGGTCGTCTCGGTCAATTTTGGCACGAATCACCTCGCCAATTTCAACATCAGCCCGGAGCAATCCCGGAGTCTGAACCTCGGAACCAACCGCTTTGTCGCCATCACCGTTGAACCGCTGACACTGGGCACGAACCAGGTGTTGGGGTGGCATGTAAGCGATGACAGGAAAGCCATCGACGAGATACAGCGGATGCACGTGAATCTGGTCAACCTGAGCCCGGCGGGCGGCTTTGTGGTGGCATTCCAGGTGGCGATCTACGGGGGCGCGGTGCTGGCGTCGCCCTTCATCTTTTACTTCATCGCCTCGTTTGTCTTTCCGGCGCTGAAGATGCGCGAGCAGAAGCATGTTTTCCGCGCGCTGGTGGTCGGCGCGGGGCTGTTCCTGACCGGCGTGTCGTTCTGTTATTTCGTCCTGATGCCGCTGGCGCTGGCGGCGGCGCAGATGTATTCCAACTGGCTGGGACTCGGCGCCTTTGAATGGCGCGCGGAGGAGTACATCAGCTTTGTCTGCAAATTTCTGCTGGGCATGGGTCTGGGCTTTGAACTGCCGGTGGTGCTGCTGACGCTGGTGAGGATCGGCGTGCTGAGCTACTCCACGCTGGCCAAGGCGCGGCGGTATATGATCGTCATCAACCTGATCCTCGGCGCGGTGTTGACGACGCCGGAGCCGATCACGCAACTGGTGATGTTTGTGCCGCTGCAATTTCTTTACGAGTTGAGCGTGGCGATCGCCTGGTATTGGGACCAGCCGGACCGGGCCAAGGCGCGGCGGAGGCTGTTGCTGGTGTTTGTACTGATATTGCTGGCCATCGGGCTGGTGTGGGCGGGATATGTTTATGGCTGGCCGCTGGTCCGCCAACACTGGCATTAAGATATATTAAGAAAGAGGCATTAGGCTAAAACGCGCTTTACAAGCCGGGGAATCGGGTTAAATTCACGACACCAATCTTAACAACACGTATGCGTAAAATCCTTTTTCCTCTTGTCGCGGCCTGTGCAGCGTTGTTTGCCGCGGGCTGTGCCGGTCCAGAACAGAAGCTGGGCCGCGGCGTCAGCAATTCCTGGGACATCATCCGCCTGGGCGAAATGCGCCGCACGGTCGAGCAGACCTCCGTGCTCAGTTCGCCCGGTGAAGGTTATACCGTGGGCGTGATCCGCGGGTTTGACCGCTCGGTGGCGCGCACCGGCCTGGGGCTGTACGAGATGGTCACGTTCCCGTTCCCGCCGTATCACCCCATCGCGACCAAGTACTTCACCCCCGGTCCGGCGTATCCTGAAAGCTACAAGCCCGGCCTGATTTCCGATCCGCTGTTCGACACTGACACTTACACGGGCTTCAGCGGCGGCGACATCGCGCCGTTTGTTCCCGGCAGCCGCTTCAAGGTGTTCGACAACTAAGCCTGGAGTTTTTTAAACGCGCCAACAGTTTTGTTGGCGCGTTTTTGTTTTCCGGTTAAAACTATCTCCACATGCGTCTGGAAAAAAAATCGCCCTGCAAGGTCAATCTTATCCTGAACATCCTCGGCAAACGCGCCGACGGCTTTCACGAGCTGGAGACGGTGATGCAGCCGGTAAACATCTGCGACGAGATGAGCTTTGAGCGAGCGGGCTCCGGCCTGCAGCTCTCGTGCAGCCATCCGGAACTGCCGGTGGACGCAAAGAACCTGGTGCATCGTGCGGCGACAGCATTTCTAGCGGCGGCGAAGATTTCCGACGGCGTCCGCATCCATCTCCAGAAAAACCTGCCGCTGGCGGGCGGCATCGGCGGAGGCAGCGCCAATGCGGCGGTGACATTTACCGCGCTGAACGAGCTGTTTGGCCGACCGTTGCCGCTGGCAAAGCTGCATGAACTGGCGGCGGCGCTGGGTTCCGATGTTCCGTTCTTCCTGTACGACAAGCCGGCCCTGGCGGGCGGGCGGGGCGAAAAGGTGGCGACGCTGGAAAATTTTCCAGCGCTGCGCGGCAAGGCGTTTTTTCTCGTCCATCCCGGGTTTGGCATCTCGACGCCGTGGTCGTATCAGAACCTGGCGCGGTTTCCCGAGGCATTGAATGGAAAAGCGGGGCGGGCGCGGGGATTGGTTGCGAAGTTGCAGGGTGGAGATCTATCCACGGCGGGGGATTTTTATAATTCACTTGAAGCACCGGCGTTCGACAAGTTTCCGGTGCTGTCGCTCTACAAGGAGTTTTTGCGCGAGAACGGCGCGCTGGTTTCGCTGATGTCAGGCAGCGGCTCGACGACATTTGCCATCACGGAAAACCTGGCGGCGGCGGAGAGCCTGGTGGAGAAATTCAAATCGCAGTTCGGCGACAGGGGTTGGGTGGCGACGGTGGCTATTTGAAGCGTTTAAACTTCACCAGGGCGAAGTCGAGCAGTTCCTTTGCTGCTGGAATTTTCAGCAGCATCGCGATGAGCAGATAAATCAACCCCGCAGATATGGCTGGGACGAATACCGCGCCAATTTTCAAGGCGAGGTTTCCGTGACCAAGACTGGTTTCCCACAGCCGCCAGCCTTCCCAGGCAAAGAAGCCGGCAAAGATGGTCATGGGCAACAAACGTAAGAGATCTTGGCGCAACGGCTGCATCTCCAGTTTCCCCAATTTTTTCCGCAAGGCGAAGACGAGCAACGCGACGTTGAGGGCGGAGGTCAGCGTGTTGGCGATGCCGGGGCCGCCTTCACCCAGCGGACCCAGCATCGCGGCGGCGGCGACCAGGTTGATGACAAGGCAGACGAGGCTGATTTTCATCGGCGTCTTCGTATCGCCGAGCGCGTAGAAGGCGCGGGCGAGGATGTTCACGGTTGAGAACATCACGAGACCGGGGGCAAGGCAGATGAGCGCATACGAAACGCGCACGGTGGAGGCGCCAGTGAATTCGCCGCGCTCAAAGAGCAGGCGCACGATCGGCTCGGCGAGGACGACGAGCAAAACGGAGGCGAGGAGGTTTAAAAACACCAGTGAGGATAACCCGTGTCGCAGTGTGGCGCGGAATTCGGGGTAATTTTTATCCGACGCCAGCCCGGCGAGGGTCGGCAGCAGGTAGGTGGCGAGCGAGATGCCGAAGATCCCCTGCGGCAGTTCCATGAGCCGCACGGCACCGTTGTAGGACGAGACGATGCCGGTACCGACGAAGAGGGCGATGAGCTGCACGAAGGCGACGTTGATCTGGAACGCGGCCACGCCGATGGTGCCGGGAATCATCTGGCGCACCACGCGGCGGACGGTTTCATCCCGCCACGGCGAAACCCAGCGGTAACGGAAGCCGTCCCGCCAGAGCGTGGGCAGTTGAAACGCCGCCTGGGCTACGCCAGCGGCGAGTACGCCGTAGGCGAGGGCAAAGATTTGCACGGGCAACTGTTCCTCCTTCGGCAGGCCAACACCGAATTTCGGGGCGAGCCAATAGACGGACGCGATCATGACGACGTTGAGCATTGTGGCGCCCATCGCGGGGATGAAGAAATGGCCGCGGGCGTTCAACATGCCCATCATGGCGGCCGCGAGGCAGACGAGCAGCATGTAGGGAAACATCACGCGCAACAACTGGAGCATCAAAATGGTCCGGTCCGGGAAATGGCCGGGCGTCCAAAAATGGACGGTCTGGTCTTCGCTCGGTACTTCATTGACGTGAGAAGACACCGTGGCGACCTGCTTCAGGCCGCTGTCGGTCATGCGATGATCGGTTGTGCGAGGAGTGCCGAACGCCAGCGCGAGGGAGACGATGACCATGACAAGTGCGATGACGACGCTGGCGGAGACGATGAGGCCGGAGATGACGGCGTTGGCGGCGCGCCACATCTCCTGTTCACCATGAGTCCTCTCTTTTTCCTTGAAAACGGGGATGAACGCCGCGGTCAGGGCGCCTTCACCGAGCAGGCGACGGAACAGGTTTGGGATGGTGAAAGCATATTGAAATGCGTCATTGACCCAGCCTACGCCCATGAAGCCCATGTAGGCCATCTCGCGCACCATGCCGAGCACACGGCTCAACAGGGTGGCGGCGGCCATCGCACCGGAGGCTTTCAGCATTTTTGACACGTGCGCAGGTTAAAGTCCCGGGGGCGAAGTCCAAAGTCCAAAGTTAAGCGGCAATTGGAAATTGGCATTTTCACCCCGGCAACTTAAGCTACCGGCGTGAGCATCTTGGAAGAGTTACAATGGCGCGGCCTCGTGGCGGATTGCACCGACACGGCGGAACTGACGAAGAAAATCTCCGCGCCGATCACGCTTTATTGCGGCTTTGATCCGACGGCAGACAGCCTGCATGTCGGCAACCTGGTGCCGTTGCTGGCGCTGCGGCGGTTTCAACTGCTGGGGCACAACCCCATCGCCGTGGCCGGTGGCGCGACGGGTTCCATTGGTGATCCGAGCGGCAAGACGGCGGAGCGGCAGTTGCTCACCCGCGAGGTGCTGGACCACAATATCGCCAGCGTGAAGGTGCAGCTTGCCCGGTTGCTGGATTTTGAAACGAAACAGAACCCCGCGAAGCTGGTGGACAATGCGGCGTGGACAGCGGGGATCTCGTATCTTGATTTCCTGCGTGACATCGGAAAGCATTTTTCCGTGAACCAGATGGTGGCCAAGGAAAGTGTGCGTTCGCGCATGGAGGACCGTGAGGTGGGCATCAGCTACACGGAATTCAGCTACATGCTGCTGCAGGCGTTTGATTTCATGGTGCTATGCCGCGAACAGAGCTGCGAATTGCAGATCGGCGGGAGCGACCAGTGGGGCAACATCACCGCGGGCATCGAACTGACGCGCAAGAAGCTGGGCAAGCATGTTTTTGGCCTGACGCTGCCGCTCATCACAAACACGGACGGCTCGAAGTTCGGCAAGACGGCCGCCGGGGCCATCTGGCTCGACCCGAAACGCACAAGCGTTTACAAGTTCTACCAGTTCTGGATTAACACGGCGGATGCGGATGTCATCCGCTACCTGAAATATTTCACCTTCATGACGGCGGAGGAGATCGCCGCGCTGGAGGCGAAACATAACGCCAATCCCGGCGCGCGCGAGGCGCACAAGGCGCTGGCGAAGGTGACGACGGACCTGATCCACGGCGCCAACGCGACAGCGGAGGCCATCCGGGCGAGCGAGATTTTGTTTGGCGGCGAGTTGTCCGGGGTTTCGGAAGCCACCTTTGGCGACATCGTCGGCGAAGTGCCAACCAAAGAGATCGAGAAGGCGAGACTTGATGGCGCTGGCTTTCCGCTGGCGGAGTTGCTGGTGCATGCGGGTTTATGCCCGTCCAAGGGTCAGGCCCGGAAGGACATTGAAGGCGGCGGGGTGAACATCAACAACGTCCGCGAAGCCAGTGCCGCGCGTGTGGTGACCGCGGCAGACCTGTTGTTCGGCCGGCACATCCTGCTGCGCAAGGGCAAAAAGAATTACGTGGTGGTGACGGCGAAGTAATTCTGCCGCCGCCATCATTTCCTCACGCCATACGCCAGCCGCGCCTTCTCGGCATCCAGTGCGCTGAGGCCATTATCGGTCCACTGGCCGATCACCCCGTCATACTTGGGGTCTACCGGCGAGATGACAGCGCAGGGGCTGTCGCCCTTGGCATCCTTGCATTCGCTTTCACAGGCGGAGGCCCAGCAAACGCGATAGTGCATGATGGACTTGTAATCGTACGGCAAGGTGGTGACGAGCCAGTTGGTGGCGGCGATGCGGTCGTAATCATGTGCGCGGCCGGCCTTGATGTTTTCGTAATGGACGGTGACGTACTGGTCGCGGTCCCAGCGTTGATGCTCGTGGTGGAAGCCAAGGACATGGCCGAGTTCGTGCGCGGGCATCCATTCGTTCTCGCGCCACCAGAAGGCGGTGATGTTGATGTCCGTCCGCTTGCCTTTGACAAAGCCGACATGACTGGTGTTGTTGCCGGCGTTGGTCTGACCGGTGAAATTGACATACTCAACTTCTGTGGTGTGCGGGATGAATTTGATATCGGCGCGGGTATCCATCCAACGCTGCATGGCGCGCAGGGCAAGTTGTTGCTGGCTGGCGGTGAGTTTGGCGATGTCGTAGGGAATGATGCCGTTTGGCCAAGGTTGTAGGCACGGGACATCTGTTGCGAGATGGTCAGCGTCGGGGGCGGCTGGGACAAGGAAGACACCCAGCATCACAATAAACCCGGTGAGAAGGAACTTTTGCATGGGGTGTTTACTTTGTGACAGGTCTAAGCAGCCGTTTGTCATCTATTAAACAAGACTTCGAGTTACGCGTCTTTGGCCAGTTCTTCGCCACGGATGGCTTCGACGAAAGGGGGCACCGGGCAATCGAAAGAATCAGCGATGGCGCGAAGTAACTCGGCTTCACGCTCGTTGACCTGGCCGTTGGAGACAACCGTCCGGCCACAGGCGAGCAGCACGTTTCGTTTGAGGGGTTCATGGTAGCTGGACAGTTTGGTCAGCGCGGTATCCACCTTGGAAAGGTCCCACTGGCTGCGGGTGAGGAATTGCGGTTTTGCGTTCGGGGAATCAAGAAACGACGCGCCGTCGGCAAAAGCGACCTGCGCGGTGGCCTCGTTTTCCTGGCCGACGTGGGCCAGTGCCGAGAGCAGCAGGGCACACTCCGGCAACAGGTCTTGTGCCCGTCCCGTACGGGTGGCACCCAGGTTGGGCCCGGAAAAATAGGTGTGCAACTGGCGCGCAACCATTTTCATGAGGGCGTATTCAAAAAGGTCCATGGAGCCCTCACATTCGATGAGCTGTCGCATGGTCTGGATGAAGATGGTATTGGCTTCCGGCGTGTTCTGGCGGAGCGCAGGCACGGCGAATTCCGCAAGGGTGAGCTTGTAACGGTCGCCAAGGTCGCCGATCTGCGGAGCGAGTGTGCGGGTGGCCTCAAACAGTTCCGGCGGGAGACTCCGGCGCAAAATATCCGACTGGGTCGCGCGGATGGAATCGTCATCGCTCAGGAGGAGGGAAAAAACGACCGCGGCGGCACCGGCCGGTTGATGCAGGGCGGATTTGGTTTCCGGCGGCAAGCCGAGCCGCAACATGGAAACTTGACGGAGATGATCGCCGGTCATGGCGCTGCCAAAATTCAACGATGATTCAGGCAATGTCCGGGCGGCGAGCAGGGAACCGCCCAAGGCCAGCTCAAAGGCCTGGTCGCGTTCGTATTGGTTGGGCGCCAGCATTTTCACTGGCGGAAAATGGCCGTCAAATGCCGGGTCGATGGCGGCAATCCTTTTAGGGAGCGGCGGATGGGTGGCGAGAATGCCAAACCAGGATTCATTCCGTGAATCGGCAAAATACAGGTGGCTGGCGACTTCCGCATGCGGCGTGTTGAGCCGTCCGCGCTGGTAGAGGCCGCCGATCTTTTTGAGCGCGCCGGTGATGCCCGCCGGGTAGCGCGTGAATTGCACGGCGGCGGCATCCGCGAGCCATTCACGCTGGCGGCAGATGGCGCTTTTGATGAGCCGCACGAACGGGAGGCTGATGCAGCCGATGATCACAAAGAGAAAACCCAGCGGCGCGGAGGGCAGTATCTTGACCCGGCCATCCTGGTCCAGGCTGGGCTCATCATCTGCAGGTGCCTCGGTGCTGCCGTAGATCAATATGCGGCCCAAAAAGGTCGGCCAGAAAAGCCCGTGCGCCAGCCCGATCAACTGCATGTTGAGCCGTGTGTCGCCATTCAAGATGTGGCTGAACTCATGCGCGATGACGCCCTGCAATTCATCGCGGGTAAGCAGCTTCAAGCAGCCGCGGGTCACCCCGATGGCGACGTCATCGCGGGTGTGGCCGGCGGCGAAGGCATTGATGCCGCGTTCGTTGTCGAGCACGTAGATCTCCGGCACGGAGGTGCCGGAGGCGACGGCCATCTCCTCGATGACGTTGCGCAGGCGTTGCTCGTCGGCGTCGTCAGTGTCGGCGGCGATGCGCCGGCCGCCGAGAAATTCCGCCACGACCATGCCCCCGGCGGAGAGTTGCCGGATCTTGTACCAACTGCCCACTGAAATGGAGAGCAGGGTGCCGAAGGAAATGATGGCGGCGGACTGCCAGTGCAAAATCAATTGCAGGAAGTGGTGCGGATAGACAAGGCCCTCACCCAGCAGATAAAAGAAACCGACGACAAAGCTGACCTGGTGTCCGCCGAAGATGTAACCGATCGCGCCCAGCAGCAGGTTGTTCACGACCATCATCGCCAGCACGGCCAGGCCAAACAGACAGACGAGCCGCCGGGTCTGTCTTTGGGCCCGTTGCTGACGATCAAAGAAGTCCATGGGTTGCCGATGGCTTTTTAGCAGACGGGGACAATTCGGAAAGTTTTTTCGGCGGCACGGCATCAGGCCTTGTTCTCGAACAGGCTGGGGGCGGAGGCGCGGGCGAGATCGAGGCAGCGGGTGTAGATCTCCGAGGGCGATTCGCATTGCAATGAGGCTTCCGCGAGCGCCTGCGCCTCGGTGAGCTTGATGCGGCGGATCATGTACTTCACCTCGGGGATCACGGCGGGAGCGCAGCTCAATTCATCCACGCCGAGGCCGATGAGCAGCGGCACGAGCACGGGGTCGCCGCCGATCTCGCCACAGACACCGGTCCAGATGCCATGGTTGTGCGAGGCGTCCACCGTCATCTTGATGAGGCGAAGGATGGCGGGGTGCGTGGGCTCGTACAGGTGCGAGACCTTTTCGTTCGTGCGGTCGGCGGCGAGCGTGTACTGGATGAGGTCGTTCGAGCCGATGCTGAAAAACTTCACGCGTTTGGCCAGGGCGTCGGCGATGAGGACGGCGGAGGGTATCTCGATCATCGCACCTACATCCATCTGTTCATCAAACGGGATTTTTTCCGCGCGCAGCTCGGCCTTGCACTGTTCGAGCAGCGCGGTGGCGCGGTTCCATTCGTCGAGGCCGGAAATCATGGGGTACATCATCCTGACGTTGCCGGCGGCGCTGGCGCGGAGGATGGCGCGGAGCTGGGCGCGGAACATCTCCGGCTGCGCGAGGCAGAACCGGATGGCCCGCCAGCCGAGGAAGGGGTTCATTTCCTTGGCGAGCTGGAGGGACGAGGAAAACTTGTCGCCGCCGAGGTCCAGGGTACGAATGATGACCTGCTGCGGTTTGAGCGCCTCCGCGACCTGGCGGTAGACCTGGAACTGGTCCTCTTCGCCAGGCAGTTTGTCGCGGTTGATGAACAGAAATTCCGTGCGGAACAGGCCGACGCCCTCCGCGCCGTGCTGGAGGACGGCCTCGACATCGAACTGGTCCTCGATGTTCGCGGAAAGATGGATGGCCTTGCCGTCCAGCGTGACGGCCGGCAGCCAGAGGACTTCCTGTAGTTTTTCATCGAGCGACGCCTTGTTTTTTTCGAGCTGGCCGTATTCGAAGAGCGTCTTGTCCGTGGGGTTGATGACGACGGTGCCGTTGTAGCCATCGATCAGCGCATAATCGCCGGTCTCCAGTTCGTCGCTGATGGTCTGCAGGCCGACGATGGCGGGGATGTCCAGCGACCGCGCCATGATGGCGGTATGCGAGGTCTTGCCGCCGATGTCCGTGGCGAAACCGAGCACGAGTTTTTTGTTCAACTGCGCGGTGGTGGAAGGGCTCAGGTCGTGCGCGACGAGGATGCACGGTTCGGAAAGATGCTTGAGGTCGAACTGGTCCTTCACCTCCAGGAGATTGTCGAGGACGCGGCCGGTCAGGTCCTTCATGTCGGCGGCGCGTTCGCGCAGGTAGTCATCCTCCACCTGCTCCATGGCGGCGATGTAGCGATCAGCGACGGTGTGATAGGCGAAGTCCGCGTTGACCTTTTGATCGCGGATCATGCGGAAGACCTCATCAATGACGACGCGATCCTCGAGCATCAGCAGATGTGCTTCAAAAATATCGCCCTCGGCGTCGCTCATGTTCTGCGACACGCGGCGCTGGACCTCCTTGATCTGGGTGCGCGTACGGACGAGCACGTGCTCGAAGCGCTTGATCTCGGCAGGGACATCGTCCGCCGGAATTTCGCGGCGGGAGATGATGTGGCGCGCGCGATGGAGTACAAGAACTTTCCCACGGCAGACCCCCGCCGAAACGGCGATGCCGTGATATACCCTTTCGCCTTTTAGCTGCGATGACATAGGCGTTCGCAAAGAGATAACCGAAGTGGTTGAGGTTGCAAAGCAATTACGAGGGAAAATTGTGTTCTGGCGCTTTTTAAGGCCGAAATCTGTCATAGGTGAGGCTGGTATCCAAGGTCAGGTCGTAGTCGGATGATTGAATGTCAATGTTCGCCCTCACCCTGACCCTCTCCCGCAGGGAGAGGGGATAGCAGTTGGCCGCCGCTGTTGGTCGTGAGCTGGTAGAGCCGATGGCTGGCCTGTGTTTGAGCGACGCGTTCCCCCTCATCCTAACCTTCTCCCCCAAGTGGGAGAAGGGACCGGCGGCGTATAATTCGCGAGTGGTGGCGTGAAATACCACCGTGGGTTCGCGAAACTGGTCGCAAACGCAGAAAATAAAAAAGCCCGCACAATCGTGCGGGCTTTGATTAAGAGGGGAGGAAGCTCAGGCGCGTTCCATGTATTTGCGGGTGCGGGTATCGATCTTGATCTTCTCGCCCGTCTTGATGAAGAGCGGGGCCTGCACGGTGATGCCGGTCTCGAGGATGATGGCCTTCTGCACGTTGTTTGCGGAATCGCCGCGGACACCTTCCGGGGCATCGGTCACGGTGAGGACGACGCTGGAGGGGATTTCGACGGACACGGCCTTTTCCTCGACGAAGGTGACGGTGACCGTGGCGTTCTCGACGAGGAAATCTTTCGCCTCGCCGACGAGCTCGGCGTTGAGCGTTACGGTCTCGTAGGTCTCAGGGTCGGTGAAAACGTAGTCGGCGCCGTCCTTGTAGCTGTACTCCATCTTGGTGGTCATCATCGGGATCGGCTCGATCTTTTCGGTCGAGCTGAAGCGCACATCGGAGGTTTTGCCGGTGCGGATGCTGCGGAGGGTGGCCTGCACGAAGGCGCGCAGGTTGCCCGGGGTGCGATGTTGGAAGTCGAGGACGACGGAGATGTCGCCATTGTAGTTGATCGCCATACCACGGCGGAGGTCGCTTGCTGTTGCCATAAAATTAAACGATAAAAATTGGGCGCGCGGGAGTTTTTGACCGCGACGCGAGCCGCAAAAAATAACCTAAAAAAAGCCGAAGGCAAGAGCCGTTTTCGTCAGAGCATTTCTGTCAATGCTCCAAAAGCCGGCCAAAAGACCCCCTCATTTTACCCTTTTGGGTGAATAACCCTTCCTTGACACCACAAAATTATGTGTGTTACAAACAGGCAACCACAATTACAAGTGGTTTTATGCGTTGCCCCAAGTGCGGTTGTCAGGAAGACAAAGTCATCGATTCGCGTGCCTCCCGGGAAGGTGCGACCATCCGCCGCCGCCGTGAATGCCTCAAGTGCGCCCACCGCTTCACCACCTACGAAGAGGTTGAGCATGAGGGACTCATGGTGCTCAAGCGCGATGCGCGCCGTGAAGAATTTTCGCGCGACAAGCTGCTTTCCGGCATCCGCAAGGCGTGCCAGAAACGGCCGGTCAGCCCCAAGCAGATGGAAGATCTTGTGGACCACATCGTTGCCACCGTGACGGGAAAATATGAAAGCGAAGTGCCCGGCGAAGCCATCGGCAAGATGGTGATGGACGGGTTGCGCGAACTGGATGACGTGGCGTATGTGCGCTTCGCGAGCGTGTACCGCCGGTTCCAGGAGGCGACAGACTTTGTGCAAGAGGTGCAGAAACTGGAGGCAAACAAATGATCGCGCTGCAATCCGACCATCTGCTCTTTGAACTTACCAATGGCGAGAGCATCCCGTGTTCGGCGGAGATGATCACGGTGGAGATCGCCGGGAACTCGGAAGGGTTTCTCGATCCGGACATGCTGCGGCACGCGGCGGCGTCCGTGTTCCATTATTTCAAGGTGGAGCTAGCGCGCCAATCCGTGACGGTGGGCGAGTTTGCGCTGGCGCTGGAAAAGGCGCTGCACGGTCTGGGCATGACGCTGTATGCGGACCATTCCGGGCAGGATGCCGACATGCGCGAATCCAACCTGGACGTCATCGCGCGCGAGAACGCGGAGAATCTGGAGCTGTTTTTCTTCCCGCGCCTGCGCGACGAACTGCGCGCGCACCTGCGCCACTCGCCACGGGTGCTGCGGTTCCGCGGCTTGCGCGGCTGCGCGAAGCAACTGGCCGGCGCGCAACGCTGGAGTCCGCGCTGCGAGAAGATACAGGAGCAGATCGTGGATTACCTGCGCGAGTGCCTCGTGGCCGAGCCGGAGCAGAACGAGTGTGCGCTGGTGGTGGAATAATAAGACAGGTTGGAAGGATGAGAAGCCAGTGGGACGACCGTCCTCACCCTAACCCTCTCCTCCAGGAGAGGGAACAGCAGCTGGACGACTTTTGATTTTTCTGATGCGGTGATGCCGAATTCAATCGCGGGCTCGCCGAGCATTTTGGACGCCGAAATTCACATCGAATGTCTATGAGCAAAACTCTTTTTGAGAAGATCGCGGCGCGGGAGATTCCGGCGGTGATCGTGTATGAGGATGATTTCGTGGTCGCATTCCGCGACATCAATCCGCAGGCACCGACGCACGTGGTCATCGTGCCGAAGAAGGCCATTCCGCGCATTGCGGAGGCGGGGGCGGATGATCAGCCGCTGCTCGGGCATCTGATGTTGAAGGCGGCGGCGGTGGCGGAACAGTTGGGCCTGGCGAAGACGGGTTACCGGCTGGTCATCAACAACGGACCGGATGGCGGGGAGACGGTGCCGCATCTGCATTGTCATATCATCGGCGGTCGGCACATGGGCTGGCCGCCGGGGTGAAATTTTCACAAATGGACTACACACCGATCTTATTCTTTGCGGCGGTGCCGCTCGTCATCGCGTTTCAGGTTTATATCCTGGTGCGGAAGATGAGCGAGCCGGAAAACATGCTGAAGCCGATCGTAGGTGGCCTGAGCGCGGACAAGGAGCAATATATCGCCAGCCAGGGGGCGTGGCTGGAGTCGCACGGTTTGCAACGGTTGACGAGCTTTCAATTCGGCGCCATTCAATCGGTGGTCTTCCAGCAGAAGGGGGCGCAGCGGTTTTTCACCCTGCTTTTCCACCAGAAAATCACCTTCGAGATCGAAAGCCGGTTCGACGAGATGACGTTTTTGGAAACCGCGACGAGCGGCAGCACGGGGATGTTTCCGGCCCGGCCGGGGGCGTACAAGCAAAGTTTTCCCGGGGCCACGCCGGAGCAGGCATGGCAGCGGCACCTGGACGGTGAGGCCTACCTGATGCAAAAATTTGGCATCCAATGGCGGGCGCTGAACCTGCCGTTTGAGCAGATGCTGATCCAGTCGCTGCGGGCGTCCATGCTGTATGTCCGGTCGATCCCGTTCTACCCGTTTCTGGCGTTGTACTGGTTTTTTGTGAGCCGGCAGCTTTGCCGGAACAAGACGGTCCAGCAACAGTTTCCGTAAGGGGGAGTCTCACTGGATGCCCAAAGCGGGCAGTTGAACTTGGGGTTTATATCAGGTATGCTTTTATTTCTATGACGTTGACGGAAAAAATACTCGCGCGCGCGGCTGGCAAGGCCAAAGTCCAGGCCGGCGACAATATCTGGGTGAATGCCGATGTGCTGATGACGCACGATGTCTGCGGGCCGGGCACGATCGGCGTGTTCAAGCGCGAGTTCGGCAAGGAGGCGAAGGTCTGGGACAAGAAGAAGATCGTCATCATCCCCGACCACTACATCTTCACCGCCGACTCCAAATCCAACCGCAATGTCGATATCTTGCGCGATTTTTCGCGCGAGCAGGGGATCGAATATTTTTACGACGTGATCGATGACCAGAACGGTCACTGGGTCTTTGACGCGGCGAAGGGCAACATGAAGCGGCAATACGGTTCCCGCTACGCGGGCGTGTGCCACACGGCGCTGCCGCAGAAGGGGCATACGCGTCCGGGCGAAATCCTGTTCGGCACGGATTCGCATACGTGCATGGCGGGGGCGTTCAACCAGTTCGCGACGGGCATCGGCAACACGGACGCGGGTTTCGTGATGGGCACGGGCAAGCTGCTCATCAAGGTGCCGGAGACGATGCATTTCCGCCTGGAAGGCAAATTGCAGCCGGGCGTGATGGCGAAGGACATCATCCTGCATTGCATCGGCGAGATCGGTTTTGACGGGGCGACGTACCGCGCGCTGCAGTTCGACGGCGAAGGTGCGTTGAACCTTTCGATTGATGACCGCATGACGATCGCGAACATGGCGATCGAGGCGGGCGGCAAGAACGGCATCTTTGAATTTGATTCGCGCACGGCGGAATACGTGGATGCGCGCGTGAAATTGAACGGCACGAAGTCCACTTACGAACCGGTCGCGCGCGACAAGGATGAAAAGTTCGTCTATGAGCACGTGGTGGATTTGAGCAAGCTCGAACCGACGGTGGCGTGTCATCCCGACCCGGGCCAGCGCAAGAAGGCGAAGGAGATGGGCGATACGAAGCTGGACCGCGCGTATGTGGGTTCCTGCACGGGCGGCAAGACGAGCGATTTTGTGGAATTCGCGCGGGTGTTGCGCGGCAAAAAAGTGGTGATCGACACCTTCGGCGTGCCGGCGACGCCGGAGATCGTGCGCGATCTGCAATCCACCTACTGGGGCAACACGACCATCTGGGATGTGCTGGTGAACGCGGGCGTGCAGATGACGGAGAACGCGGGCTGCGCGGCGTGCCTCGGCGGGCCGGTGGACACGTTCGGCCGCATCAATAAGGCGGGCATCAACTGCATAAGCGCGACGAACCGGAATTTCCCGGGCCGCATGGGCGACTAGGAATCGAAGGTGTTCCTCGCCTCGCCAGCGACGGTGGCGGCGAGCGCGCTCACGGGCAAGGTGACGGATCCGCGGGAGTACCTGGGGAACTGAAATGAACCATGGCCGCCGTCACTTATGCTGAAGTCTCCTGGGAACGCATGAGCAACGCGGTCGAAAAT
>Ga0105238_10001270_pt1 | contig 25380 bp, 14 predicted proteins | sample KBSC34metaG_FD_81526 | JGI IMG/M metagenome (GOLD analysis project Ga0105238, IMG submission 81526) | Corn rhizosphere microbial communities from Kellogg Biological Station, Michigan, USA - KBS C3-4 metaG | ecosystem: Host-associated > Plants > Roots > Rhizosphere > Soil | place: Michigan, USA...
GAACGCGGATGCGAATGCCGCTCTCAACATCGAAGCACGGGGTGCAAGTGTAAGGCACCCTCTTGTCGCACTCGTCTAACGAGCAGTGGCAAAGCTCCCGAGCTTTAGCCGGGAGTTACTTACAAGGCTATATGGAACAGGATCGCAGGACGATTCGGGTAGAACTGCATCGCAGACTGATACATCGGGTTACTAGCAGCATAAGTGCGCAAACCTTATAGTGGGTTCTGAAGCGCGTCGGGACAAGTTGGCCGAATAATGCTCAGCGGGGCAGCGCTCAAAGAGCGCTGCCCCGCCAATTTTCCTATATTGCCAGCCGGATAGCCGATAGACGGAGCGCCAAATGCAGGCGCGAAATATGCGGGCCTTATAAACTGAAGGTGGCCGCAATCGTCGGGTCGCTGCATTCCGTGCCGGCGGCCATTGTGCCTTCGCCGGATGAGTCTTTCACCAACGTGGCGTTGCAATCGGCATTATTCGGATTGGTGATGCCTGCTGAAACCGCACTGGAACGGAACCATTTAGCATGATCGTCTGCCATCAGGAAATTGGACCCGTCGGTATGGCGGCCGGTTGCCGTGGCGTATGCCGCAGCATGATCGTCGGAGGTCGTATTGCGAAGGTAGCCGGTGGCGTACTTAAGGGGAGTGCCAGAAGTCCATGCGCCGGCGCCACCCAGACATGTATTGGGATTCCCCCACGTTTCAACGCCGAATCCGGCAGGCGAAGCGCCGTTCGAGCCGTTGCCGTAGTAGGCATCGGAGCCTGAATTGTCCGAAGGAAGCGCTACGCTCCAGGTATCGCTGGAGCCGTTATAGGCATTTCCCTGAACTTCGAAGAGTAACACGGTCTTGGATGGCGCATTGTACGCGGCGATTGCATGGGAGTCTGCCCCGGCGGCCGCGCTGTAAGTCGGGATGACATTGTTGCTGTTGTAACCATAGGAAACATACGATCGCGTCCCGGTACTGTCGTCCGGACAGCGATAAACCTGAACGCTCTTTACGTAGGAGTAGACTTCTCCGGCCCAACCCATTCCGCCAGGAGAATAAACGTTTACTCCATTCGGATTTTTCTCGTCGCTGTCCTGACTGTACTGGGCAAAGGCAAGACCAAGCTGCTTCATATTGCTCAAACATGAAGTGGCGCGGGCCTTCTCCCGGACTTTTGCGAAAACCGGGAATAATATTGCAGCAAGAATCGCTATTATAGCTATAACAACGAGTAATTCAATTAATGTAAACCCTGAATTATTTCGGCGAGCTGTCATCAAACTTCTCCTTAATGATATGATCGGGCGGATTGACAATACACTGTTGTCTCGATTATGTAACGAGCCCCTCCTTCTTCGTCAAACTACGAAATCAATCTCGGCACGCCGGCAGAGCGCGTCCATCTTTATGCCTCTCTTCTCATGATTGAGAGGAGGCGCGGACAGCCAGTTCCGGCTTCAAGATCATCTGCTGCAGCGGCATATCGGGATTTCGAATACGGTTCTGCAAGAATTCCCATGCTGTCGCGCACATCTTCTCCACAGGCTGCACGATCGTCGTCAATGGGCAGGCCAGATACTCCGTCTCCTCAATGCCGTCGCATCCCACCAGCGCGACATCCGATCCCACACGCATCCCCAGATCATACAACGCCCGGCAGGCTCCCATCGCCAGGTCGTCGTTATGGCAGAAGATCGCATCAGCCTTGCCGCCAGCCTCGAAGTATTCGCGCACGACACGTCGTGATGAGAGAAGAGAAATCTCCTGTGTCCACAGATATTCAGTCTCCAGCCCCGCTTCCGCCATCGTGACTTCGTAAGCATCCTGGCGGGCCTCGCGAGGCCAATTCTTATCGACCTGCTGCAGAAGATAGACGATACGCCGGCGGCCTCCGGCGATGAGATGCGAAATGGCATCCACGGCGCCGGAATACAAATCGACGGCCACAAAGTCCCGTCCATCGGCGCGATATGCCCCCATGCTCACAAACGGTAGAGAGAGCGACGGATAGGCACGTGAAAATACTATACCGGCAGTCGGAGTGTCGAACGTAATAATGCCGTCAACCGGCAGCTGGAAGGTTTTGGAGAATCCCGGATCCTGGTCCAATACCCTCTCAACGTCGCGAATCACGATCTCGAACCCGGAGTTCTTCATCTGCTGCTGCATCCGGTGCAAGACATGCGCCCGGTGCTGAGAGTAGTCGAAGCACATCCAGAAGCCGATGGTGCTGAACTGCCCCGTCACCAGAGAGCGGGCGCTGTTGTTAGGCTGATACCGCAGGGTCTGAGCTGCCTTCAAGACACGACGGCGAGTTTCATCGGTAATTGACGCGCTGCGGCCGTTCAGGACATTGGAAACGGTCCAGCCCGATACTCCGGCTTCGCGAGCGACATCATCTCTTGTAGGGCGCTTCATCATTATATTTCAGGCTCAACCACTCAGCTACACGCGTTGGCTACACGTGTATCATAACACGGGAGCGCAATCGTGTCAAGCAGAAATATGAGATTATTTTCAGCCGGCGGAGACTGCCGCCTCTACACCAATACCACTCAAATAACGGACACATTCCCCGATATTCATATTCGGAGAACAGAGAGCGCAATCTTTGAGTGGTATTGACCTTCGCCTGCTGTCACCCAACCGCCTTGCGTATCGCCGCCGCAAAGGCAGTCACGTCCTCCGCCGTCGTATCGAAGGAGCAGACCCAACGGACTTCGCTTGCGGCTTCGTCCCAATCGTAGAAGAAGTAGTCCCTGCGCAGTTGCTCCACGGCTTCGCGTGGCATCCTGGCGAAGATTGCGTTGGTCTGGACTTCCTGAGTGATCGTGATGGTGGTTATGTCGCGTATCTCGCTCGCCAGGAGGGAAGCCATCGAATTGGCGGTCTGGGCGTTGCGGAGCCAGAGGTCATCGGTCAGGAGGGCAGTGAACTGAGCGGAGATGAAGCGCATCTTTGAGGAGAGCTGCATGCCTTGCATACGCAGGAAAGGCATGCCTTCGCGCAGGCGCTCGTCGAACACGATCACTGCCTCCCCAAGCATGAGGCCGTTCTTTGTGCCGCCAAATGTTAAAACGTCCACGCCGGCGTCGGTGGAGATCTCTCGAAGGCTGACACCGAGCGCAGCGGCGGCATTGGCGAAGCGCGCGCCGTCGACATGCAGATACATGCCGCGTTCGTGAACGAAATCGGCGATCGTCCGGATCTCTGCAGCGGTATATATCGTTCCAAGTTCCGTAGCCTGGGTAATGGACACGACTTTTGGCTGAACGCTATGGGGATCGCCAAGACCGACAATACCCTGAGCGATGAGATCGGTGGTGAGCTTGCCGTCTGCGGTGGGGACGGTCAGGAGCTTGCATCCTGCGTGCCGCTCCACCGCGCCGCATTCGTCGGCATGGATATGCGCTGTGTCAGCACATATGACGGCCTCATACGGACGCACCAGCGCCTGCAGCCCAATCACGTTGCCGCCGGTGCCGCCGTATACGAAGAAAGGATAACAACCGTCGCCGAAGTGCCGCCGAATCGCCGCTTCCGCCTCGCGCGTATACAGATCGTTTCCGTACCCAACGACATGCCCGGCGTTCGCAGCCACAATCGCTTCCAGGATGGCGGGGTGTATACCAGAGTTGTTATCGCTCGCAAAACCGCGTGTCATAGGTCCCTCTCAATCACGATGGTCAGGTGATGAGAAGGATACCCCGGCTTAAGCCGCAATCCCCATCGGATAATCCTGGATCAGGCCGGGCTTCGCCATCAACGCTTCGATCTCGTCCAGTTCGAACGGGACGCCCGTCGTCAAAACCTCAACCCCGTCCTGCGTTACGGCAACCGTGTCTTCTACTCGAATATACAGCTTCTCCTCGGGTATCCACATCTGGGGATCGAGCGCGAACACAAGTCCTGACTCCGTCGGGCGATCGAAGTAACGCCCACCATCGTGCACCGCCATGCCCACAGTATGCGAGAGATGTCCCTCAAATGTGAGCGTCCGCAGTGCCGCCTGTCGATAGACCTCCTTGGAGAAAGCGGTCTTCTCGATAACGGCCGCCATCTCTTCGGCTGCCTCGGCAAGTATCTGCTTCGGCATAACACCGGGGCGGATCTTTCGCAGCAATGTCTTGTGATACTCGACGATAAATCCGTACAACTCCCGCTGAACGGCGCTATACCGGCCGTTTACGGGCCACATGCGGCCGATGTCGCTCGTGTAATTGCTCACATCGGGCGCATAGTCCATGATTACCAGATCGCCGTCGTTCAGCACGCAGTTGTTGCGGTAGTAGTGAGCGAACCAGATATTCGCGCCGCCGGCGATAATGGGACGATATCCTTCGCTGCGCACACCATTCATCCGGTAAACATAGTCGGCAACGCCGCCCAGCTGATACTCGTATATTCCGGGTTCCGTCGACCTGATAGCCTCGCGCACGCCAAGGGCGCAGATTTTGCCGGCATGGCGCATGGCTTCGATTTCGCTCGGGCTCTTAATCAGACGCATGTCCGTCAAAATCGGGGAGAGGTCTCGAATGGAGGCATCGGGAGAGCTGCTGCAGATCGCGTAAATGGTCCGCTGTTCCTTCGACGGCTCAGCGCCCCATGGGTCAGCCGCAATCAGCTTTGCCGCATGCCGCAGCGTATCCTGGCAGGCAAGGCGGCCTTCGGCCGGACTGTGGGGCACGAAAATCGTTTCGATATTAGCCAGCGCCGGAGAAAGATGATCCAGAGAATGGACGGCATCCACCCCTGATAATCTCTGCAGGTCTTCCGCTCCCAGCGATGCTCCCTCGCTGCCGGCATGCTCGTCGCAAAGTGGCACAAACAAGGTCGACGTTCCGTTGCGGCCGTCGATAAGCAGATATGCCTGGGGAGTGTCGATCCCTGTCAGATAGAAGAAGTCGTTCGTCTGACGGAACACCTCAAAGCCTGCCACTGGTCCCTCGCCGCACACAAAAGCGCACGCAGAACTGCCGATGGACTCGATAATACGAGCGCGCCGCGCGACGAACTCATCCGGTGTAAAGAAGCTTTTTGTTGTCATTAACGTAATCAATCTATCGAAGCGTGGCGATGCCGGGGCGGATATCGCCGACGTAAAGTCCTAAGGGTTTGCCGTCCTTATTAACGATCAACCATGCGTGTCCGGAATATGTGTGCTGCTCATGCTGGCCTCCGGGCGGGATCGATCCGTATGGCACACGATCTCCGGCTTCATTGATCCAGAACAGATCCACTTCCGCGGGTGTCGCGTTACGGAAGAGGATGGTGGTGTCGCGCCCGCCGGAAAGACTCGTCACGTGTTCATCGGCTGATCGATGCGGCCTCAGATCGATTGATGCCAGACGCGGCTTCGGCGCATTGCGATCGGGCGGCTCGACGCCCAACAGATTGCGCACGAAGAAGTCCACACGCCGCCGGTCGCCGTAAACGCCGCCGCCGGTGTGGTCCTGGCCTGTCAGGACAATCAGCTCGAAGTCTTTATCGGCCTTCATCAAGGCGTCAGTGAGGCGGATCGTCGACTCCGGCGGCACATTCGAGTCCAGTTCGCCCACCATCAGCAGCAGCTTGCCGCGCAGGTTGGCGGCGTGCGTGATATTGGAGTTGTCGGCATACCAGGGGCCGAGCGGATATCCCATCCACTGCTCGTTCCACCACTGCTTGTCGATGCGGTTGTCGTGGCATCCGCAGCTCGACACGCCCACTTTGTAGAAATCCGGATGGAACAGCAGCGCGCCTGTCGCGTTCTGGCCGCCAGCCGATGTGCCGTAGACCCCCACCCGGCTGGTATCGACATAGGGATACTTCGCCGCCAGCGCCGTCATCCAGGCAATACGGTCAGGAAAACCGGCGTCCTTGATGTTCTGCCAGCAGACATCATGGAACGCCTTGGAGCGATTGCGGGTCCCCATGCCGTCGCACTGGACGACAATGAAGCCAAGCTCCGCAAGCGACTGCATCGAATCCCGCACAGAGAACGACTTGCGCGTGAATGAGTCCTGCGGCCCCGCGTAAATGTTCTCGATGATCGGATACTTCTTGCGGCGATCGAAATGAGTTGGGCGGAATACCACGCCCCAGATATCCGTTTTGCCGTCCCGGGCCTTTGCCGTAAAGACCTCAGGCGAGCGCCAGCCTCGCTTAAGCAGCGCCTCGATGTCCGCCGTCTCCAGCGGGCAGGCGAGAGAGCCGTCCGATGTGCGACGGAGGTTGTGGACGGGCGGCATGTCGGCTCGCGAATAGGTATCGATTATGTAGTCACGGTTCGGCGAGTAAGCGATATCATGTGTTCCATTGCCGTCCGTGAGCGCAACTAGACCAGTGCCGTCGAAGTTCACGCGATAATGATGGTTGTGATAGGGATCTTCACCGGCATTTTTGCCGCTGCCCTGGAACCAGATTTGACGAGCGTCCTCGTCGACCTTATCTACCGTACGCACAACCCATTCGCCCTGCGTGAGCTGCTTCTTGAGCGTTCCTGTCGCAGTATCGTAGAGGTACAGGTGACGCCAACCGTCCATCTCCGATACATAGATCACCTCGGCCGCGCCTTTGGTGAAATACTGGTACACATTGCTTGTGTTGATAAACTTGGTCTCAACGCCGTCTACCTTCTCGTGGACGATATCTCGCGTCTTCCCCGTTGCAGCATCCACCGCGATCACGCGGTAGCTCTGGTGGCCGCGATCAGGGCGCGAGTATAGGAAGCTGTGGTTGTCCTCCGACCAGCGAAGTTCGGGAGCGTCGCCGAAGTCGATAGGTTCTCCCTCGACCGGAGCAGCCGCACCGGACTGGCGATTGAAGGTCCACATCGCAAACCTGGACATCGGCTCGCCCGGCTGCAGATACTCATGCTGGTGCAGCACGCCGCGTGTACCGCCGTCCGCCGGGGACGACTCCACCATGTAGACCGGCTTCACCTCAACAGGATCGATGTGATATGCGACTATGGTTTCGGAGTCGGGGGACCAGGCAATCTCTCCAAAAGGATGCTCCGCGGTGCCGGCGGTAGTAAGCGCTTTGGCGTCTCCGCCATCCTTGCCGCGCACAAACAGGTTAGCGTCCTTGATAAAGGCGATCCATTTCCCATCCGGCGAGGCTGTGCCGTCGGAGTCATGCGGCTTGTCGCCCTCATCCGGCGCTCCCCGCCGGTGTCTTGGCTCAGGAGCCGGCTCGGCATTGCCGGGCGTGCCGGACGTTATCGAATATGTCGAAAGGTCGCACTGCCACCATTTGTCGCTCGCTTTGAAGTGAAGGTTTCTCCCGCCATCGGTGAACTCCAGTTCGCTGATGGGCAGATGATCCGCCTTCACGGCCGTTCCGGTCGATGTTGTCAACGCCTCAGCAAGCCGGACGTGGTCAAAAGCAGCCGTCCGAGCGCCTTTACCGGCGTCCACAAGGATGAACTCACGCCGCCCTTCCGGCAAATCGTTGCGATACCAGAAGCGTGTTCCATTGTCAAACCAGTGGGCGTCGATGCGGGTTTTATAGACAGGCTGCAGGACGATGGTATCGTATTCATCCTGCTGCGCGTAGGCTTTGGTCAGATCTTCGGCAGTAAAGGAACGTGGTTCTAAAAGCAAGTGGGAGTCCTTTAGGCGGCCGGCCCCAGCAGACACGTCTTGAGGCAGTCCCAGCAGGGCTACTCCTCCGGAGACCGCAGCCCCCTTCAAAAATCGTCGGCGTGAGATCGGCTTCTGCATAGTTGGTGTTCTCTTACAGCCGGCGACAGACACCGAGGCTGTTTCTATTATCAGTTAAGAGTGAACTCTCGGCAATGGAATCGGACGTATGCCGATGGAAACTATTGACCCGCAGGCGAGCTGTTTATACTTATGCCTCATTCAACAATAAACGCCCTGCAAAAGCAGGCGCATTGAGAAGGCAATCCGCTCTCGAAAGGAAGTGATAAATGCCGCGGGCGGCCTTATCCATACCGGTCCGGGCTGAGAGCCTGAATATCGATATCCGTCTTCTCATCCGAGAGGAGTGCGGCTACCAGCTTTCCGGTGATCGGTCCCAAACTCACGCCCATCATCGAGTGCCCTGTGGCGGCGCAAAGATTATGATGCTTCCGGAACCTGCCGACATACGGCAGGCCGTCCGGCGAACATGGGCGCAACCCTGTCCAAACGGGAGCGCTGCGGAAGTCATCCGGCGTAAACTCCGGGAAATACTTTGGGATGGATTTGACGATACCCTGAACGCGGCGCTCGCTGATAGAGAGATCCGTGCCCGTAATCTCCATCGTGCCGCCAAACCGCAGCGTATCGCCCATGGGAGTAACCGCGACGCGCGCCTCGGTAAAGATCGAGCAGAGAGTGGGCAATTGGCGAGGCTTGGCGAGGGTCATGCTGTAGCCCTTGCCCGCCTGAAGCGGCAAGCGTAGATCAAGGTTGCGAAGCGATTCGGCCGACCAGCTGCCGCCGGCAAGAACGAACTCGTCGGCCGTTACCTCACTGCCGGCAATGCGGGCCGCCGCAATACGGTCTCCGGCCGTCCTCCAACCCGTTACTTCGGTGTCCCAGCAGATGTGGCCACCCGCGCGTTCAACCTCGCCGGTCAATGCGCGCACGAAATCCTGTGGGGTCAGGTGGCAATCCTGAGGAAAATAGACGGAGCCGGCAATGTCCATTCTGACTCCCGGGTCTGTTTTAGCAGTCTCCGAGGGAGAGAGAACCTCGGCAGGCAGGCCCAGCGCATGCGCCTTCTCCGCAAAGGCGGCCTCTTCGTGGAATGTATGTTCCGACTTGCACAGCATGAGCAGGCCGCGTTTCGTAAGGCCGAATGTATTGCCCCATGCGCCTGAAAGCTCCTCGTAAAGCTTGCGGCTCGCGAGGTTCAGATCACGCAGCAATGGAGCAGACTTCTCGACGTGGCCAGGATTGCAGTTTCCCGCAAACAGCCGGCACCACCGGATCAATTCCGGATCCAACCGGGGCGTTATCGCAAAGGGGCTGTCCGAGCGGAGCAGCATACGAAGTCCCATTGCGACCATGCCCGGAGCAGCCAGAGGAACGAAGTGGCTTGGCACGATCATACCTGCATTGCCGAGAGAGCAGGAATCATGGCTGCGGCCACCGCGTTCAATGATAGTGACCTGGTGCCCATGCTGCAGGGCGTAGTGGGCCGTACAGAGGCCCACTACTCCCGCCCCGACAATGACGATCCGCTTCTGAGTTGCCATCAGCGGATCCCCTCTCGAAAGGGATCATCGGGATGAAAGAGCAGCCTGGTTTCAGCCGTCACAAAGGCCCGGCCGGTGATCGTAGGAATGATGTCGTCGCCTACGATCCGCACTATGCCGTCGAAAGAACTCCCGATTATGCTTTCCTGCCGCCATACTTCGCCTTCCCGGATATCGCCGTCCGCATAGAGGCAGGCCAGTTTGGCGCTCGTGCCTGTGCCGCAAGGAGAGCGGTCGTAGGCCTTGCCAGGGCACATTACAAAGTTCTTGCTGTGAGCCCCCGCCAAGTTTGGCGCGGCAAACAGCTCAACATGGTCGATCTCCTGCCCATTGCGCCCTGTGATCCCCTGATCCTCCAAAGCCTGTCGAGTACGCCAGGTCATGTCCGTCAACTCTTCGGCATTTTGCAGGCTGATATCCAGGCCATGGTCCTTCACCAGAAAGAACCAGTTTCCCCCCCAGGCTACGTCGCCGGTTACGACGCGATATCCCGGAACTTCCACCGCGACATTCTTCGAATGCCGGTAGCTTGGAACGTTATCAACGGAGACTTCCCCCGTTGGATGCAGTGTTGCAGCGACAACCCCGACGGGAGTTTCGATACGATGAACGCCGGGCGCGATCTTGCCGAGATGCTGCAACGTGGTGACGACACCAATTGTGCCGTGGCCGCACATCCCGAGATAGCCGACATTGTTGAAGAAGATAACGCCGGTTGCGCATGTGGGGTCGGACGGCTCCGTAAGCAGCGCTCCGACGAGCACATCCGAGCCACGCGGCTCATTTACTACGGCGGAGCGCAACCAGTCGAACCGGTCGCGCAGTTCATCACGCTTATCGGCCACTGTCACACCGGCGAGTTCCGGACCGCCGGAGACGACAACCCTGGTTGGCTCTCCGGCGGTGTGAGAATCGACGGCGCTTACTGTCTGTAGTGCCTTCATCGACGCCCCTAGTTCAGTTGAGCGCAAGAGCCGGGATAGCCGGCCGTGTTTCGATACCATGGCGGATGATTTTAAGGACCGCCTCGCGCTCAGCGCCCTGGATCGGCAAGCGCGGCTCGCGCACCCATTCCGCCCCCAGGCCTACTTCCTGAATTAGCAGCTTGATATACTGTACGAACTTAAGCGGAATATCGAGGTGAAGAAGCGGCATGTACCAGCGGTAGATCTCCCGCGCCTCTTCCCACCGGCCGGCCACGGCCAATTCGTAGAGGTACTGGTTCTCCGCAGGGAACGCCAGGCCCACGCCGGCGATCCAGCCTTCAGCGCCAAGCATAATGCTCTCCAGCGCCAGGTCGTCCACACCGGTAAAGATCGTATAGCGATCGCCGATCAGATTGATAATATCGGTGATGCGCCGCACGTTGCCCGACGATTCCTTGATCGCGACCAGTGTCTCCTGATCGGCCATCTCCACAAACATCTCAGGAGTGATGTCCACGCCGTACGCAATCGGGTTGTTGTAGCAGATGATCGGAAGGCTGGACGCGCGAGCCACGGAGCGGAAATGGGAGATAGTCTCCGTGGGGTCCGATTTATAGACCATGGCCGGAAGCACCATCAGCCCGTCAGCGCCGAGGCGCTCCATATCCCGCGCATAGCGGCAAGCGCCGGCCGTGCTGCACTCAGCGACGCCGCTGAGCACGGGGACGCGCCCCTTGACGGTGGCAACCGCCATCTCCATGACGCGATGCTTCTCCGCCAGGTCGAGAGCAGTATTCTCGCCCAGCGACCCGAGCATGATGACACCCGTGACGCCCGATTTAACGAGGACGTCGATGTGGTGAGCCGTCGCTTCAAGATCCAGTGTCTGGTCCTGATGCATATGCGTTGTCAGCGCGGGGAAGACACCCTTCCATTTCGATTCCATGGTTCCAGCCTTGTCGATGTGATGGCTTCATTATCACTCCGAAGGCTGCCGGAGAACAAGGGATTCTATGCTAACGATATGGAAATTATTGACACACGTTAAGGCCCACCCCGTCCCAAGGCGTCCCCGCGTTAGGCCCCCTCCTTGCGTCCTCCCCGCCCGCCAGCGGGTTTTTAATGGGGAAGGCGCGTTTGCCCTTATTAAAAGCCTTACTCCGCTTGGTGTATGCGCTAAGAGTGCAAACGCCCCAGTCGACCGGGACGCGCCCTCCCTTCGGGAGGGAATAAGGGTGGGTCCTAACGCGGGAACGCCCCGGAAATTATTCCCTCCAATCCCGCAGCGTCACCTCTCGGCGTGTGCGGGCGGCCTCGTATCCGGCAAGAACCACACGGAGATTCTCGCGACCGGATTCGCCAGGCGAAGGATTGGGAGCGCCGTCGAGAACGGTGTCCAGATAGCGGCCGATCATTGAGGTAAAGGAGTTGCCCCACTTTTCCAGGAGAGTTTCACGGCCATCGGGAAGGTCTTTGCTGTACAGGGTCAGGGCGCCATGCGGCCCGCCCATTGCAAGCACACCCGCCGTTCCAAAGACGCAGCAGCCCGATCCGAACATCCAGCTTCCGGCCGCATGGGTGGAGAACAGGGTTCCAAGCGGCCCGGACTCAAAGCGCACGCCCAGGATCGACGTATCTTCGCCGCCCAGTTCAGGTCGAAACCTGGTCAGCGCGCATGTCAGGGATTCGATCGGCCCGCCGAGGTTGAGCATAACATCGATCGCGTGTATTCCGCCGTCGAGGAGCTGCCCTCCGCCCGCCACAGCGGGATCGTAACGCCATGGCGTATCCAGCCACACGCCGCCCTGCCAGTAGGCGGATGTAGCCTGAATGCCCACCATCTGACCGATGCGCCCTTCGGCAATGGCCTCCTTGGCGCGGACGACGCCATCCATGGTACGGTTGGTCTCACCATAATACAGAACGACGCCGGCTTCCTTTGCGGCATCTATCATTAAATCGCACTCGGCAATCGTCTTGGCAAGAGGTTTTTGGCACAGTATATGCTTTCCTGCTCTGGCAGCAGCAACGACAATATCGGTGTGCAGGTGATGTGGCGTGCATACCTCTACGGCGTCCACTTCAGGATCGGCAAGCACTTCTTCGATCGTTGTTACGACACGCGCGCCGCCGGCAAGTGACGCCTTTTGTTCCGCACGATCACGGTCACGGTCACAGCAGACCGTGATTTTTGCCCGATCCGCGTGATGCGCGTATGCATGGATATGAGCTTCGCTGACAAGGCCGCAGCCGACCAGGGCAACGCGTAAATAGGTCATGGTTTAGCACCCGATAATCTGGAGAATAGGAGTTGTGAATGCCTTTACGGCAGCGTATATTCCCTTCGCGGCGATGCAAGGCAATTCCTGCACAGCGGCGGCGTTCCGGCATAAGGACATATAAATGGCAGTTCGATTGCGCCGTATAATCTGCCCGAACCGATGGATTCGTCATCGGATGGCAAGTTATGGCATAATTGTTATACTGCGTTCTCAGTTTTCTCTTTTCAGTTGGTATGTCAGATCGCAATCGGCTCGCGTCAGCAGGATGCTCTGCGACAAAAACGATCGCGATCACTCTCACGTTTATAGAACGGTTTGAATAAGCGACAATGCACGAAACTGCGGGCAGTAATCAAAGTTCGAAGAGTTACGCTCTTTATGGACAACATTTGGATCACCTTCTACCGGCTCTACTGGGCGCACTAACGATCGACGATGTCGCAAGTGTGATTATGACGTATGGCGTTCCGGCCCTGAACGCAAACCTCGCCATACTCTATCTTCTATCTGATGACTCGCACACTCTTCACGCAATCCGTTCTTCCGGCGTTGCCTTGGATACCCTTGATGCTTGGAAAGTCATTCCGTGCTCCATTCCAACTCCTGCCAGCGATGCTGTCCATACGCTGCAGCCGGTAATACTCGAGACAGAAGAAGACTGGTCTGTCTGCTATCCGCAATATGCGCGGGAGCGAAAAAGCTTTTCCGCGGGCGCCGTATGCCTGCCTCTTATCGCGTCGGAACACGTTGTCGGCGTTATTTCGCTGGGCTTTCCGCCGCGGCGCACATTCGACAAGCAAGACCACAGCATCATGACTTCGCTAGCCGAAAAGTGGGCAATCGCTCTGGCGCGCGCGCGCGCATATGACGCGGAACATATGCGTCGTAAGAGCGCGGAGAAAGAAGCAAACGACCATCAAAGCGAGCTTGAGGAAACACACCGCGTGATAGCCGACCTGCGGCAGCGGCTGCGCGGGCTCGAAACCCTGTTCAATGTGGTTCCCGTAGGGCTCTATGTCTCCGACGATCCCGAGTGCCGTTTGATAAAAGCCAATCCGGCCGGCGCGCGCTTGTTAAATATGCCGCCGGGAGCGAATGTATCCAGGAGCCCGCTAAATCCTGAAACGCCGGCCTTTACGATAGAACGCAATGGAAGTGATCTGCCTCCCAATGAGATGCCGCTGGAGATAGCGATATCGACAGGGCAGGAAGTTCGCGACCAGGCGCTGGATGTGGTATGGCCAAACGGAGCGCGCCACCACGTCCTTGGTTTTGCCGCGCCGATACGCGACGATCAGGGAGAAATTCGGGGCGGCATCGCCGCATACACAAACATTACGGCCCGTCTCGAATTTGAAGCGGCATTGCGGGAAAGCGAAGAGCGATTTAAGACCGCGTTCGACTTCGCCCCGATCGGCAAGGCGCTCGTAGGATTAGATGGGCGTTTTTTGCGTGTCAACCGTGTCATGTGCGACCTCGTCGGCTACTCTCCCGAGGAACTGCTTGCCAGCGACTTCCAAACCATCACGCATCCGGATGATCTGACCGCCGATCTTGAGTACATCGACCAGCTGACTCGCGGCGTTATCCGGCAGTACGAGATGGAGAAACGGTACATCCACAAGACGGGCCGGCATGTACTGGCGCAACTCAGCGTCTCGCTCGTACACAATACCTCCGGCGAGCCGATCCACTTTATCTCTCAAATACAGGATATCACGGCCCGCAAAGAGGTTGAAGCTGAGCTCATAGCTCAGGCCGCGAAGCTTGAGGAAGCTCAAAAAGTCGCCCGAATTGGAAACTGGGAAATTGAGACCGCGACACGCAAAATGACATGGTCGGATGAGATATTCCGCCTGTTGGAATTTGATCCTCAAGATTCCGAGCCGTCATGGAACGATCTTATAGCCCGGCTGCATCCGGACGACATCCCTTTGCTGCCTGAGGCTGCGATGATCACGGGACAATTCTACGAGCAGGATCTGCGCATGATTCGGAACGATGGCAGCATTATGTGGGTGCATATCATCGGACATGGCGAGGTCGACAATTCAGGAACCGTAGTCCGGCTGTTCGGCACGATCATGGATGTTACGGAGCGCAGGCAAGCTCAGGAGACAATCAAGGATTACAGTATCGCACTGCAAGAGAAGATGATTGAGCTTGAGCAAATGAATGCGGAACTGGAAATCCTGGCGACATCCGACGGTCTGACCGGTCTCCTCAACCACCGCGCGCTACAGGAGCGGCTGGCAGCCGAATACGCCGGCGCGCGCCGTTATGACAAGCCGCTGTCCCTCCTTATGCTGGATGTGGATAACTTCAAACTCTATAATGACACCTTCGGCCACCCCGAAGGCGATGTCGTGCTCCGCAAAGTTGCCCGTATCTTGAAATCGAGCGCGCGCCCCATGGATGCCGTAGCGCGCTACGGAGGCGAAGAATTCGCGGTAATCCTTCCCCATACGGATGGCGCCGGAGCCATGGCGGCCGCAGAACGAATACGCGCCTCCGTCGAGACCGGACACTGGACAGATCGCTCGATAACAATAAGCGTCGGCGTCACCACTCTTGGGGCTGACAACGAAGACTATAAGCAGTTGCTGATCGATGCTGACCGCGCGCTATATGCATCCAAGGTATCGGGGCGAAACAAAGTGACGCACGCCGAAGAGATTTAGTCGGCTGTCACAGCGCGATAAGCGCTGTTAAGAGGTGTCTTATGACACAATTTGAATGAAAATTCTCTTTTTATCATAGAAGAATGATTGCATGGAAGCGGACGGACGTGGGTAAATGAGAAGTAGTAGATATAAGCTCCTGTAAAGCCCGAAGCGCCGTTGACCGATAATACAGATAACCGTTTATCTCCCACTATGATTCTGGTGCGTATCACGGCCATGTTCAATGAAACGGGCACAGGCAGGCTACAGGGGCCTTGCATAAAATAGAATTGCGTTATTTGCCATTTATTGGGCAATTGCCTCACAGATATGTAATCAGGATAACAACATGGTTGGTACCCAGGGGCGGGCCGAGGACTGCGACAAAACAGACGAAGACTGGTTATCTCCAGCCGAGACGCACGATGAAGGCATAAAGCGCGCATTCTACGCTGCAGCCGTGTCTTCATCGGATGATGCCATCATTGGAATGGCTCTGGACACGACGATCATCGGCTGGAATTCCGGGGCTGAAACTCTTTACGGATACCGGGCGCATGATATTGTCGGCCGGCCATTTCGGATACTCGTGCCGCCAGACCACATAGATGAATATAACCGGTCGCAATCGCTGCTCCACACAAACGGCAAACGCACTGCGGGAGAATTTATTCGCATCACGAAAAGCGGTGAACGGATCCGAGTGTCTGAACGAACATGTTTGGTCCGTGACGCGGCAGGCAGCCTAGCCGGGATCTGCGCGACTGGGCGCGCTTTCCTTTCTCCGCAAGAACTTCGCGTCAGTATTGACGATCGGGATCAGGAACTGCGGCTGGCCCTGGAATGCGGCAACCTGAGCACTATGCGTGTCGACCCGTTTACCCACGCCATCCACAGCATTTCCGCTGGCGGTAAGTCCCTCCTTGGCCTGCCGTCAAGTGCGGATCTGCCTGCCTCTCTGCTCGAAATGGTGCATATCGAAGATCGCGATCACCTTTCAAAATCCATGCAGCATGCGGCCGACCAGCTTGAACCGTTTGTTGCGGAAATACGTATCTCATGCCCTGGGGGCGAACAGCGATGGATCAACATGCATGCTCAACCGATCTACGGTGAGCAGGGACACGCCATTCGCTTGATTGCGGTTATTCAGGATAGGACAGCGGGAAGGCTGCATGAGTTGGAACAGGAGCGCGCTTTGCGCCTGGCGGAAGAGCGCGCCGACCATGATCCTTTAACCAGCCTCCTGAACCACCGGGCGTTCCATGCGGTCCTCGAAGTCGAAACCGCCCGCAGCCTGCGCGGCACGACAACGTTCGCGGTCGTTAAACTGGATCTGGACAACTTCGAGTTCTTCAACGATGTCTATGGACATGCAACAGGAGATGAGGTGCTGCGCCTATTTGCAGAGCGGTTGCGAACGACATGCAGGCCGTACGATACCATCGCCCGGTTCGGCGGCGATGAATTCTGCCTCATACTGCCAAGCGGCGAGCCCGCCACAAGGCAGGAAATCGAAAATCGACTGCGCGCGGCTCTCAGTGACATTACGTATCCATCTGCCAGACAGGATACGCCGATACCGATCGGCGTATCAATGGGCGTGGCGCTGTTTCCAGGCGATACAGCCGATCGTAATGAGTTGCTGCGCTTCGCCGATGAGCGTCTGAGACTGGATAAGGCAGGCGCATCCGGCGCAAATGAGTTCCTGGATATGCGCGCCTGGGCTCTGTCGCACATCACGGGCTTCCCAATGCTCGACGCCATGGTCACGGCAGTTACCAACAAGGACCGATACACGCGGCAGCATTCCGAAGATGTTATGGAATTCAGCCTGATGATTGCCAAGGAGCTGGGAATAGGACAAAAGGAACGCGACACGATCGCCGTTGCCGCCATTCTTCACGACATCGGCAAGATCGGCGTTCCGGATTCGATCCTGCGCAAGCCTGGAGCGCTGTCCGACGACGAGTTCGAGGCCATCAAGCAGCACCCGCAGATGGGCGCCATTATCGTTTCCGCCGTGCCCGGCCTCGAAGAGACCCTCGACGCCATCCGCCACCACCACGAACGCTGGGACGGCAACGGATATCCCTTCGGGCTGACGGCTGAAGAAACACCCCTGATCGCGCGGTTGATGGCTGTCGCCGACGCCTTCTCGGCAATGACATCGGATCGCCCTTATCGCAAGGGAATGCCGCACTCAAAAGCGATATCTATTCTGCAGGACGGCGCAGGGACGCAGTGGGACGCAGTTTGTGTCGATGCGCTGCTGCGCGCATTGTCGAAGGGCAGTTATGCCGCATCATCAGCTCCACAGGCCGTTTGACTTGGCTGTGCCGGAGTTGCATAAGTCTTCGGAATTCTATGCTGCAAGATAAGAGCCGGCTGTCGGCATGGCCTTGCAGCATATTCGCAGCGCCGCGAATTGTACCTCTTCCGTATTTATTAATTACTACTAGTAAATTAATCAAAATTCTTACTATAATGATTCGCAGTAGTCCTTGTCGAGAGAAAATCCCACTGTTGATAAACCCATCCCATCTCTCAATCCAGCAATTAACATACTCTGTTGTACAACCTAAAAATACTAAGCAACTATACATATTTCCCGTGTATAGTTACATAGGATAAGATTATGGCCAGTTCTCGACCGCCTTTGGATACTTCGAGTGAGCCGGCATGGGCGGCGTATGCAGCGAGTGAACTCTCAAATATGGACCCGCTATTCGTTTTTTTTGCCGCCGCTGTCGAATGCGCCGATGACGCCATCATCGGTATGACCCTCGATACCAAGATAATCAGCTGGAACGCCGGAGCAGAGAAACTTTACGGTTATAAGGCGGCTGAGATTATCGGACATCCCTTCGAAAGGCTTGTTCCGCCAGACCATCTCGATGAGCAGCAGCGTCTCAAGCAAAACCTCCTCGCCACCGGCAAAAAAATTGCCATCGAGACAGTGCGCGTCACCAAGAACGGCACTCGCGTCAATGTATCGGTCCGGGTTTGCGCCGTTCGCGATAATAAAGGAGAACTCATCGGCCTCTGCTCGATCGCTCGGGACATTACTGCGGAGAAGGCAGCTGATCAACGTATTCAAGAACAGGCTCAACAGCTTACCCTTGCCCTTGAAGGTGGCAACTTAGGCTCATGGAACTTTCATATCGAGACACAAACGCTGATCGATATCTCAGATACATGCAAGACCCTTCTTGGCATACCGCTCGATACGTTTCCCGATGATATATCCTTAGTCGATACCATACATCCCGATGACCGCAAGACCGTACAGGAGATCGTAGATCAATCTATTGCGACTCGCCGGCCATATACCGCCGAATTCCGCATTGTATGGCCGGATGGTGACGTACACTGGATACACGCTCACGGCACTCCCATCTCTACCGAGGGCAATGTCCCGGATCGCCTGATCTGTGTTGTCCAGCAGATCACTGAACGTAAGCAGCGGGAAGCCGAGCAGGAACGGGCGCTGCGGCTTGCCGAAGAACGGGCGGACAGAGATCCGCTCACCGGTTTGCTGAACCACAGAGCGTTTCACGTGAGGCTTGAAGAAGAAGCGGCCAGGACTGAGCGAGACAACACAACTCTTGCGGTTGTAATGCTGGATCTGGACAACTTCAAGTTCTTCAACGACGTGTTCGGCCATGCCACCGGCGATCAGGTATTGCACTTGATCGCGGATCGCCTTCGAGTAGCATGTCGTCCTTATGATACGATTGCTCGCTTCGGCGGCGATGAGTTCGCTCTGCTGCTCAGCCGTGTCGACAATGCAACGCAATCCGAGCTATATCAACGGCTGCGCACCACGCTTAACAGTGTGATGTTCCCATCTGCCAGCCAGGAGACACCCATCCCGATCGGAGTCTCAATGGGCGTGGCATTGTTCCCGAATGACAGTTCAGACCGCCATGAGGTGCTGCATCTCGCCGATGAACGGCTGCGTCTGGAGAAAAGTGGGGCTGCCAAGGAAGCGGAGCATCATGAGAAACGCACATGGGCGCTTGCGAACGTCGTAGGATACTCAATGCTGGATGCCATGGTAACAGCCGTCGCCAATAAAGACCGGTACACTCGCCGGCATTCCGAGGATGTCATGACGTACAGCCTCATGATCGCTCGGGAACTGGGGATGACGGCCGGCGAGCGTGACACGATCGCGGTTGCCGCCCTGCTCCACGATGTGGGCAAAATCGGTGTTCCGGATTCGATCCTGCGCAAGCCTGGAGCGCTGTCCGACGACGAGTTCGAGGCCATCAAGCAGCACCCGCAGATGGGCGCCATTATCGTCTCCGCCGTGCCCGGCCTCGAAGAGACCCTCGACGCCATCCGCCACCACCACGAACGCTGGGACGGCAATGGATATCCCTTCGGGCTGACGGCTGAAGAAACGCCCCTGATCGCGCGGTTGATGGCTGTCGCCGACGCGTTCTCGGCGATGACATCGGACCGCCCTTACCGCAAGGGAATGCCGCATGCTAAGGCGATATCCATTCTGCAGGACGGCGCGGGGACGCAATGGGACACCGTCTGTGTCGACGCACTCAAACGCGCCATGAACATTACGCCGGCGGCAGATTGACCAGCCTATCTCCTCTTCGAAGGGCCAGACTCCGTATAGACTTCCTCATTGTCCTCGTCGAGATACCAGGGAATATTGACCACGGCGATCTGCGAGTCGCCTCGGAAGAGCAGCGCCGCCTTCAATCCGGTCGCATGGTGGCTGTGCAACACGACCTCCCACCAGTGTTTCTGCACCAGTTCGGGAATGATTACGGCGATCATGCGATCGGAATACTTCATCTTCAGCGTTTCGATATACATCAACAGGGGTTCATAGAGCTGCCGGTTCGGTGAATCCAGAATCACAAGCTCAGGCGCTTTGATTCCCGCTTGAACCGCAGGCTGTATGACGGCTTTGTTCCACTTCTCCCACAGCCTCTCCGACGCCTCCTCCAGTGTCTCGTCATCTTCAGCGCGCGGTCTGGATGGATCAGAGCGGTTGGCAGTCATGATGTGAACGGCTGTGACATCCGGCGACAACCGCAAGCCGAAGCGCAGCGCGCGTTCAGTAAGCCGGTTCCAACTCTCCACCGTTATCAAGACTACCGGAGGCTCCAGATTATCCAGGCGCAACGCCTTTGTCGCGTGGATCTGGCGCGCCACTCGAATGTAATGGCGGTGTATCGCGCGGAAGAGGACCAGGAGACACGGGATGATAACGAGCGAGATCCACGCTCCTTCCGTGAACTTCGCGACGACGATCACCGCCAGGGCCACGGACGTGACCGCAACTCCCACGGCATTGATCGTCAATCCGGTCGCGGCCTGCCGTTTTGCCCGGGGATCGGTATCTTTCGCCTTCCCTCTCATGATGCGAAGCCAGTGGACAACCATACCAGCTTGCGAAAACGTAAATGCCAGAAACGCTCCGATGGCAAACAGTGGAATAAGCCGGTCCGTGATGCCGCCAAATACGATCAGCAGCAACCCCGCAAGGCTTGTCAGAAACACAATCCCGACGGAGTGAACCAAGCGCCGCCCCACCTCAGCAAAACTGTGCGGCAGATAACTATCCCGGGCGACAAGACGGCAGAGGCGTGGAAAGCCAGCGTAGCTGGTATTGGCCGACAGGGTGAGAACGGCTAGAATACTGCCCACGGTGACGTAATAAAATACGCCCCGCCCGGCTACGGCTGCCACAAGCTGCGAGAGGATACTCTGGTAACCAGGCTTCGTCTGATCCATGGCGACGATCGAATAGGCATGCGCGAGATATGCTATCCCCGCCAGCAGCGCCCCCAGGATCACAACGATGCCCGTCAAAGTCCACTCGGCATTCTTGCCCCTGGGCTCGCGAAATGCGGTAACGCTGTTGCTGACGGCCTCTACGCCTGTCATTGCGGTGCATCCGCTGGCGAAGGCCCTGAGCAGCAGCCACATGCCGGCAGCCGCCGCAGGTTCAGGGAGAGGTGAAGGCGGGATCACCGGATGAGGATGTCCTCCACTCCGAATGACGTTAAAAATGCCAAGGACGATCGTGACAGCCAGAGATACAACAAAGATATAGGTCGGCGCTGCAAACAGGACGCCCGATTCGCGAGCGCCGCGCAAATTGATCAGGGTTATAAGCGCCAGAGTTGTAAGGCATAGCGTCAGCGTATACCGCTGCAGATGTGGAACGGCGGATACCAGCGCCCCGATGCCGGCCGAAATGCCCACCGCGACATTCAGCACATAGTCGAGCATCAACGCCGCAGCGGCCACAAGTCCCCATTTTGCTCCCAGGTTCTCATGCGCCACCGTATACGAGCCGCCGCCGTTCGGATATGCGGAGATCGTCTGCCGGTACGACAGGTAGAGGATGAGCAGCAGGCCCAGGATCACAAGCATGATCGGTCCGACACAGGCAAGGCCAAGTATGCCCAGCGGCAGTAGAACCGTCAGCGCAGCTTCAGGGCCGTAGGAAGCCGATCCCAGACCATCGAGCCCAAGTGTAGGAATGCCGAGAAAGACCCCGATCTTCTGCTCGGATTCTTCATCCGAGGGAAGCGGCTTTCCGACAAGAGTATCGATCAGCGACATGGAAGAAGCACCTTAATGCGCGGAGAGATAGCTGCACAAACGCAGCCTATATACCCTACTTCTTCACCGCTATCTCGTGATTGGCTTTTTATGCTTGTCTGCAAGAAAATACGAAAATTTTTCCTTTTGGCATCAACCGGCGACAGCGCATAAATTTTTATCATGAATTCTCTTGACAAAAACCTCGCTTTGTATTATTCTTTGCGTATGTTCACGTGTGCGGTATAGTTTTAAAGAGCTAAACCGCCTCATTTAACCGGCAATGCCGCCGGCGGAACCGAACCGCACTCAGGCTATATAGAGAGTCGGCGCCTGCTTAAGGCAGGTATGCTGGCATACGCTTTGTAGAACTAGAAGGAGACATGCAATATGGTAAGTTCCGCACGGCGTTCAATTGCCGGAGTTATTAAGCCGGCGCTGGCAATTGGCCTGCTGGGCTTATGCGCGACGGCAAACGCGACATCGATCGGGGTGCCTTCATACTGGTACCCGGGGTCAACCTGGACGACGACAGGCCAGTCTGCCCCCACTGTCGGCCTGACGAGCATCAATCCCAACAGCGGGCCGGTCGTGGGCGCCACTGACACGGCGGCATACCAGGCGCAGGTCGCCACGACACATGCGCAGGGTGTCCTGGTGCTGGGATACGTTCACACAAGCAACGGCACGCGTTCGTGGTTAGCAAGCGGGTCGGACCCCGGTGTGAAGTCCGAGATCGACCTTTACTTCAGCACGTTCCATACCGATGGCATCTTCCTTGATGAAGGTCCTGGAACCGGCACGGCGGGCACGTATCTTTCCTACTACACCACGATCCACGACTATATCAAGACGAAGTGGGCGGCGACGGACAGCAAGGGAGTGATCGTCCTCAATCCAGGTACATCGACCGATCAGGCATATATGGCGACTGCCGATATCGTCTGCATCTTCGAAGACACCTACACCAACTACATGAGCTACACGCCCCCGAGTTGGGTGACCCAGTACGATCCCAGCCGGTTCTGGCACATGATCCACTCGCTCGACGCCGGAAATATTTCCGAGGTCCAGCAGGTGATGGCGCATGCCAAGCTGCCCGCGGTCAACGGAGGCTGGGTCTATGTGACCGACCTTCCGCTCAGCCCCAATCCCTACTCCACTCTGCCTTCGACGGCCGTATGGAACGAGGAAGTGGAATCTGCACAGGCAATGGATCGGTGGCGCGCGAGCAACGACAACACCAACCTCTATCTGACCACAAATTACAACCACACCTGGGATTATTACCGGGTGTATCTCGATACCGATAAGAACGCCGCGACCGGCTATCCGACAAACGGCATCGGCGCGAACTACCTCATCGAGAACGGCTCACTCTACAGCTACAGCGGCACGGGCGGCAGCTGGAGCTGGACATTTGCCGGCGCCGTTACCACGGCGACGACAACCGGCACGGCCACAGGTTCGACGAAGTACACCGTCCCGCTTTCCCTGATCGGCGCGACAACACTGCCGAAATCCGAAAGCGTCATATTCGAGGTGCAGCGGTACAGCTCCGGCGTCGCGCTGGATAACAAAACCGTGGATTCGGCCAAATATACGCACTCCATCGTTACAATGGATGCGAACATCCAGCAGTACCGCGCAGAGAACGACACAGATCGTGTCTACTACTCCGCCACTTTCGCAGGCACATACCCGTACAAGCACGTCTTCATCGACACCGACGCCGTTGCATCGACCGGCTACGCAGTCGGCGGGATCGGCGCGGACTACATGGTAGAGAACGGCACTCTCTACAAATATAGCGGCACAAGCGGCGCATGGGGATGGACATCCATCGGATCATCGGGGATGACCAATTCAGGCACAGCCTATACATGGTCGATATTCCGCTCATCGCTCGGGCTGACCAACTTCAACCTGAATACATCCACCATGCTCTGGCAATTCCCGAAAGTCGTGTTCCAGGGGACCGGCGGAACAACGACCGTCACAGAACCGGCCATCACACATGTCTTAAGCGATTAACCATGGGATTAGCCTTTGGCGATTCCGTAATCGTTTACGGCTTCCAAGAACCGTAAACGATTACGGGAATTAGAGAGAGTAATACGAAGGCGGTATTGTACAACGCCTGCTGCCCTGGCGGCTAAAGCCACGGGCTAGTAAGTTCACTAAGTCGGCCTGCGCCGACTGAAGAGTATGGCTTATGCCATTCTGCAGTGTCCGAAGGGACACTTCGTGACCTTATCAGCCCGCGATTTCAATCGCCAGGGTCTGGGCGGTTTCGTAATCTTGCTGGCCCTTGGTTTCAACCGCCGGCCATACTCAACGCCTGCCGGGCCAGAAGACGCAGCAACATTGTAAGTCACACCTAAAGACACGAAGGAACAAACATGACGCGTAAATTTCGCAGTAAAGCCGGACAATCGCTGTTCAAGACAGCGGCGGTTGCCGGAGCGCTGATGGGAACGATCCCGGCAGTGCACGCGGCGACGCCATTTCCCGGCGTTACGTCCAGCAGCAAGTTCTGCATCTACTATGGCGGCGATTTCGGCACGACCAACATGAACCTCTTGAAGACGTTCAATGTGGTGGTAATCGATCCCAACCAGGCCACCTGTACGCCCGCCGTCGTTGCGACCCTTCAGGCAGCCGGCGTCAAGGTAATCGGCTATATCAGTATCGGCGAAGATGTCGCCTCGTATAACGCCAGCACATTAATCACGGGAGATGGACTTGGCCCCGTCCACTGTGACACCACCACGCACGCCATTGTTTACGAGAACCAGGGTATTGCGTCGTTCTATGTCGATCAGTTTTACAACGGAACGAGCTACGTTTCCGACAATGTTCCGGATCAGAACCCAAACTTCCATGGCTATATGATCTGGCCGAACACATCCTGGCGCAGCACGCTGGTCAACGAGACCACGGGCAATACAACCGGCCGCAACGCTTGCGGTCTAAATCAGATGACGGGAACGCGCACCAGCAATACAGATACCGTCCGCACCCACAACTTCGGCTGCGACGGCTATTTCCTGGATACGCTGGATACATCCGGCCCGTACGATAACGTCCCCGGATACTACTCCTGGACCGCTCAGGAGATGAGCAACACGGTTGCGTACATCCACAACAACTATGCCGGCAAGCTGGTGCTTGCCAACCGTGGTTTCTTCTTCTACAACCCGGATATCACGAGCACCGTCTTCAACATCCACCCGTATGACTACGACATCCGCCCGTATGTCAACGGTGAGCTTTTCGAAAGCTACTATCTGGACAGCAACGCAGCGAACACGGGCATCAACCCGAGCTGGAACGACAACAACCTGAATGCGGCGCGCAAGATGATGGCCGAATCCAACCGGCCTGACGGCTTCACCGTCTTCAGCCTGGACTACCAGTGCGCTCGCGGCACGACGTTCTACAACCAGGGCATCCAGGAATCGATCGTCAAGAACGGCTGGACCACATATCAGTCCACCGACGGCTCCCTGAATGACGTCAATACGTATGTCCGGGACCACTTGCCCGCCGCCGACACGATAGCCCCGGTCTGGAGCACCACCGGCACTCCCGGCTTTGTCGGCGCTGGCACGCCGCCGACCTACCCTGCCCGCACCGGCGTGCAGCTGGTCACCGCCGGCGCTTTGCCCGGACAGGCCATAGTACAGTGGGACCTGGCGCAGGATCAAACCGGCCCGGTCAAGTACAACATCCTGCAGAGCA
>Ga0105238_10001271_pt1 | contig 25359 bp, 23 predicted proteins | sample KBSC34metaG_FD_81526 | JGI IMG/M metagenome (GOLD analysis project Ga0105238, IMG submission 81526) | Corn rhizosphere microbial communities from Kellogg Biological Station, Michigan, USA - KBS C3-4 metaG | ecosystem: Host-associated > Plants > Roots > Rhizosphere > Soil | place: Michigan, USA...
AGGCGGCGAACGGCGCCGGGTTGCTGCGCCGCAGGCGCCGGTACAGCTCGAACGGGTCGGGCGTGGCCTCGGTCGATATCTGGTCGGTCAGGCAGACCTCGTAGGACTCGCCGGCGGCGAGTTCGGCGTGGCAGCGGCCGATGTCGGCCAGGTACTGGTCGCGCCCGCGCCCGCACCGGAAGGTGACGTGCGCGCCGGGCTCTGAGCGCGGCGCCGGCGGACGCTCGGGCGGTGGCGCGGCGATCTGGCCGGTGACGGAGCGCGCGTCGTGGCGACCAAGGCCACCCTGGTCCCGGAGCTGCGTTTGATTCAGATGGCGGGGGCCACGCCGTCCGGCGATGGGCCGCCCGACGTCGGGTTCGCGCTGACGTTCCGGGTGGAGGGGGACGCGGGCGATCGCGGGGCGGGCGCCGGCGGGGCCGCGCGCACCGTCAGCGCGGACGCGGTCCTCGACGCCTGGCGCGAGGGCTTCGGCCTCGTTCCGCTCGACGGAGGCGGCTGGGCGGCGCTGCCTCGTGACTTCCTGGCCAAGCACGGACAGCGGCTGGCGGATCTGATGGCCGCGCGGGCGGCCGACGGCAAGGTGGCGGCCCATGCCCTGCCCGCGCTGGCGGCCCTGTGCACCGAGCTGGATCAACCCGCACCTCCAGGCCTGGACCGGCTGGCCGCGCTGCTGGCCGGGGGCTTCCAGGCCGTTCCCGCCGCGGCGCTGCCGGCCGACCTGACCGCGACGCTGCGGCCCTATCAACGGCAGGCCGTCGACTGGCTGGCCTTCCTGCGCACGGCGGGCCTGGGCGGCATCCTTGCCGATGACATGGGCCTCGGAAAGACGTTGGAGGCCCTCGGCGCGCTGGCCGGGCCGGCGCTGATCGTCTGCCCGACCAGCGTGGTCCCCAACTGGCGGGCCGAAATCACCCGCTTTCGCCCGGGGCTGAAGGTGGCCGTTTATCACGGCCCGGGACGCCAGCTCGACCCGGACGCCGACGTGACGCTCACCAGCTACGCGATCTTGCGGCTGGACGCCGACGTCCTGGCCGCGCGGCGCTTCGCCGCCGTCATCCTCGACGAGGCCCAGGCGATCAAGAACCCCGACAGCCAGGTGGCGCGCGCCGCCTACGCCCTCGACGCCGGCTTCCGCTTGGCCCTGACGGGCACACCCCTCGAGAACCGCCTGGAAGAGCTGTGGAGCCTGGCCCACTTCACGAACCGCGGCCTGCTCGGCGGTCGGCGCGACTTCGACGAGCGCTACGCGCGCCCCATCGCCGACGGTGAAGCCGGCTCGGCGGCGCGCCTGCGCGAGCGCTTGCGCCCGTTCCTGCTCCGCCGCTTGAAGCGCGAGGTCGCCCCCGAGCTGCCGCCGCGCACGGAGGCGCTGTTGCGCGTGGCGCTGGACGAGCGCGAGCGCGGCGTCTACGACGCCGTCCGCGCCGCCAGCCGCGCCGACGTGCTCGCCTTGCTCGACGGCGGCGGCAGCGTGATGGCCGCGCTGGAGGCCCTGCTGCGCCTGCGCCAGGCCGCCTGCCACCCGGCGCTGGTGCCAGGCCAGAAAGCCAGCTCGTCCTCCAAGCTCGAGGTGCTGGTCGAGGCGCTGCAGAACGCCGCCGAGGACGGGCACAAGGCGCTGGTCTTCTCGCAATGGACGTCGCTGCTCGATCTGGTCGAGCCGGCGCTGGCGGCGGCTCAGATCCCGTGCACGCGGCTCGACGGCTCGACGCGCGACCGCGGGGCGGTCGTCGCCGAGTTCCAGGCGCCGGAGGGTCCGCCCGTCATGCTGCTGTCGCTGAAGGCGGGCGGGGTCGGCCTGAACCTCACCGCCGCCGATCACGTGTTCCTGCTGGACCCGTGGTGGAACCCCGCCACCGAGGATCAGGCCGCCGACCGCGCGCACCGCATCGGTCAGGATCGCCCCGTGACCGTGTACCGCCTGGTGGCGACCGACACCGTCGAGGAGCGCATCCTGGCCCTGCAGGAGAAGAAGCGCGCGCTGGCCGCCGCCGCCATCGGCGGCGCCGACGCGGGCGCGCCGCTCACCCGCGAGGACCTGCTGGAGCTATTGCAGTAGGCCCCGGCGGGCGCCGGCGATCACATCACTCAGGATCTGCGGCAAGCGGCGGGTCGCCCGCCAACCGGTCGCGGCCGCGATCTTTCCGAGGTCCGGGACCCGGCGCGGCACCTCCTCGAAGCCGGGCGCGTACGCCGCCTCGTAGGGAACGAACACCACCCGCGAGCGCTCACCGGTGGCGGACCGAACCGCGGTGGCCAGCTCGCGAATGGTCACTTCCTCCGCGCTGCCGACGTTGTAGACCTCCCCGAAGTGGCGCTCGGACGCGAGCAGCAAGAGAAGCGCGTCCACGACGTCGGCCACATGCGTGAAGCACCGAGATTGGCTTCCGTCGCCGTAGACGGTGATGTCTTCGCCCGCCAGGCCCTGGGCCACGAAGCTCGGAAGGGCCATGCCGTAGCGCCCGGTCTGTCGAGGGCCCACGGTGTTGAACAGCCTCACGACGATCGCCGGTAGACCCTTCTCCCTCCAGTAGGCGAGCGCCAGAAATTCGTCGAGGGCCTTCGAACAGGCGTAGGACCAGCGCGCCTGGGTGGGCGGCCCGAGCACGAGGTCCGCATCCTCCCGAAAAGGCACGGCCGAGCTCTTGCCGTAGACCTCGCTGCTCGAGGTCAAGAGGACGGGCCGGCCCCGTGCGCTGGCCAGCGCCAGCACGGTCTCCGTCCCGTGCACGTTGGTCTCGATTGTGCGCAAGGGGGACTCGATCACCCGCTTGACGCCCACGGCGGCCGCCAAGTGAATGATCGCGTCGCAGTCCGCGACCCACTCCTCCATCAGCAGCCGGTTGGCGCAATCTCCGCGCACGAAGCGGAAGCGCGGGTCTCCGCTCAGGGTCTCGACATTGCCGAGGACGCCTGTCGAGAGATCGTCGACCGCCACGACCTGCTCCCCGCGACGAAGGAGCTCGCGGCACAGGTGCGATCCGATGAAACCCGCTCCGCCGGTGATGAGATAGCGCATTCCGTTCGTATCCCTTCCGCCGTCACGTCATGAGGGACCATTAGGGCGGAGAGCGCCGGCCATCTCGCGGAGCGCGAGCTTGTCGACCTTTCCGTTCTGATTCTTCGGCAAAGTGGGCAATACGGCGATCGAGGCAGGCACGGCCGTCGGTTCCAGATGCTGGCGGCACGCCCGGAGCAGCTCGCTCGCCTCCAGAGTGGTCCCATCCTCCGGCGCCACGAACGCGACCGCCACCTCACCCGCCAGGGGATCGGCCGCCCCGACGGCGGCGCACTCTCGCACGCCCTCGACCGCGGCCAGCACGGCCTCGATCTCCTTGGGAGAGACCTTCTCGCCGCGCGACTTGATGATGTCGTCGGTTCGGCCGACGAACGTGAGATAGCCGTCCTCGTCGAGGCGCCCGAGGTCGCCCGTGACGAGCACCCGCTCTGTGTGGTCGAGGCCTGGCCGGAGCACGCGCGCCGTCGCCTCTGGATCCTCCCAGTAGCCCAGCATGACCGTGGGTCCCCTCACCACGATGCGCCCCACCTGGTGGGGCAAGCCGAGGCGTCGTCCCCCCTCGTCCTCGAGCCAGAGCTCCGTCCCGGGGATCGCAATCCCGACACTGTCCAGCTTCCTCGCGAGGTCCTCGGGCGGCAAGTAGGAGCACCGCTTGCATTCGGTCACGCCGTACATCGAGAAGATGCGAGCCCGCGGAAACACGCGGCGGATTGTCTGGATGTGCCGCTCGCCCAGGGCCGCGGCGGTGTTCGTCACGGCGCGAACCGCCGACAGATCCCAGGCCGCGGTGTCCCGCAGCTGACCCAGCATCGCGAACATGGTCGGAACGCCGGGGAAGAAGGTCACCTGTTCGCGCGCCGCCTCCTTGAGCACCTGTGCCGGCAATGCGAACGGCGGCGCCAGGACCAGGCGCGCGCCCTGCCGGAAGCTCAACAACATCTGGTAGAGGCCGTAATCGAACGCGAGAGGCAGGGTCCCGTGAACCACGTCGTCGGCGCGTAGGTCCAGGTAGCGACAGATGGCAGCAGCGGCGCTGGTCATGTTCCGGTGGGTCAACATCACGCCCTTGGGGCGGCCGGTGCTCCCCGACGTGTAGATGATGCAAGCGAGGGCGTCGGCGTCGGTCGTCGGCCTCGAAACGTCGCCTGCGTGCACGGCGTGCTCCGCTTCCATCGCCAGATGCAAGTCGACCGCGCGCGAAAGTCCGCAGCCTTGGCCGAGCCGAGAAACGAAGACGGCGCTGGGCGCGGCCGAGCCACCTAGTGCCGGCACGAACGTGGTCGCCAGACGGTGGTCGGCAATCAAGGCCGCGGGTCGACAATGGCCGAGCATCCAGCCGAGCTTGTCGGCCTTCGTGCGCGCGTCGACGGGGACGGCGACCGCGCCCGCCAGCAGCGTGCCCCAGAACCCGACCACTTGATCGGTGGTGTTGCCGCCGAAGAGCAGCACCCGATCACCTGGGCGAACGCCGTGGCTGCGCAGCGCGCGCCCGACTCGGCGCGCGCGACCGGCCAGATCGCTGAAGGAGAGTCGTTCGTCTCCGCAAACCAGCGCGACCTTCTCGCCGGATTGCTCGGCCGAGCGAACCAGGAAATCCTGGAGCAGCTCGTGATCACGCGCTGGTTTGGAGGAGTCGGACATGGGCGGACGCCTTCGATGCTAGTGCGACCCGTCGGACCTTCAAGCCTGGAAAGGTGCCTGCTGGCCCAGGGGAAAGTCTTTGACTAGGCTTGCCGCGATGACGATGGAGGCGGGGCGCTTTCAGAGCATGACCCGATCTTGGGCCCGTCTGAGATCACTCCAGCCTCTCCCCATCGATCTCGGCAGGCTGGACCTGCTCGCGGCGGCGTCCCTCGAGGAGCTCGGCGATCCGCGCCGGGTCGAAGCGCTGATCGTCGAGCTGGGTCTCAACGACGAGGAGCGATCCGAGTTTCCGATATCGCTCCAGCCGCGACTGGGACAGGGGCTGCGCATCTGGCAGTACCCGCACCAGTTCAGCCGGTACCTGACCACCCTCGCCCGCCTGAAGGTGAGATCGTATCTGGAGGTCGGCGTCCGGCACGGCGGATCCTTCGTGGCGACCGCGGAGTATCTCCGTCGCTTCGCACCCCTCGATTTCGCCATCGGCGTGGACGTCATCCCTTGCCCCGCCCTGCGGGCGTACGAGAAGATGAACCCCGCCGCGCATTTCTGGTGCGTCGACTCGCGCGCGCCCGACTTCGCGGCGCGCCTCGACACGCTCGGACCGATCGACCTCGTCTTCATCGACTCCCATCACGAAGAGGAGCAATGCCGGGCCGAGTGGGAGCTGTTCGCCCCTCGCGCCAGCATGATCGCCTTTCACGACGTCGACAACGTCGGGTGCCCGGGGGTGGGCAAGGTCTGGCAGGAGGTGTCTCGCTCCCCTTCCCACCGCTGCCTCACCTTCATCGAACAGTACGAAGGTCTCGGCCCCTTCATGGGCATCGGGCTCGCGATCCGCCGCGAAGGTCTGCGGCCGCCCACGCCCCTCTCTGAATCTTCGTCTCACGAACCCATGTCGAACGAGCGCACGAACGGCGGCACACGATGACGACCAGCGGAACCATCAAGAAGCTCGTGGCCAAGGTCAAGGGCGACCCTTCTCTCGAAGCGCGGCTCGGAGATCGTTCTGATCTCGTCGAGGAGGTGGGGCTCGACTCGCTGGAGATGTTGCGGTTCATGCTCGAGATCGAGGCGACGCTCGCCGTCCAGATCGACTTCGACCGCCTGGAGTTCTCGACCTTGCGCTCGATCGACTCGCTGGCGGCCTTCCTCGACGCGATGCCGCCCCGACAGGTCTCCTCCGACGCCCCCTAGGAGCTTCATGCCGGCCCACCTGCCGCCCGTCGCCATTCTCACCTCCGGAATCGGCCTCGGCGTTTACATGCCTGCGCTCCTCATCCAGCGGCAGATGAGAGCGCGCGGGGCCGAGGTAGAGGTCGTGACCCTGGAGGGTCTCTACACGGCGGAAGGACGCGAACGGCATGTTCGTCACCAGCAGGCCTTCCACACGGACTTCGCGCTGGCCCTCATGGGGCATCGAATGCCGAAGGGAACGGACTCGATCATGGACCGCCACGCCGTGGCGTCGCTCCTCGGGGCGTGGGCCGACCGCGGGCTGCGAAACTTCATCGTGTGGTCCGGGTTTTGGCTCCCCTTGCTCGAGTCGTACCAGCAACGGGTGGGCGCGGCGCTCGCCCTGGATTGCTGCCGGATCGACGCCATCGTCTCGCCCTCGTTCAAAGTCCAGGGCGCCCTCCCCTCTGGCGCCCGCGAAATCTGGCTTTGGAGCTGGCAGGAGCGGCGGACGGTCTTCGAGATCCCCGTCGATGAACGACCACCGCAGCCTTTCGGGCAGAGGGCGCGACGCCTCGTCGTCCACGGCGGCGGATGGGGGGTCGGGACCTACCTTCAAGCGCGCGAGGCGCTGGCGTCGTCCGACTGGGCGCTCGACACGGTCGTTCACGGGCGGGAAGAGGTGGTCCCTGGTCGCCCGCGTGATCCGCACGGGCCGGACGATCGGTGGTTCGCCGTGGCGCCCGGATGGCGCACCTGGCAGGCCCGCGGAGCGGCGCCCGGTTTCCCCCCTTTCGGGCAGATGGGAGGCCCAGCGGACGGTCACGAGAGCGGGTTCCGGGCGTCGCCCGGCGAGCACGGGCTCTTCGAGGTGATTCGCGAGAGCAAGGCCATCGTGAGCAAGCCTGGCGGAGGGACGCTCATCGACTCCCTGGCCTCCGCGACCCCGGTCGTGTTGCTCGAGCCGCTCGGCGAGGCCGAGACGGCCAACGGCAAGCTCTGGGAGGAGCTCGGGTTTGGGGTGTCCTTCGCGCGCTGGCGGCAGGCGGGCTTCAGCGAAGCTCTCCTCGACGAGCTGCACGCCAACTTCCTGCGGCGACCGCGCGGAGGCCCCGACTATCCCGCCGACTACGTGGCGCGCCTCGAAGGAGGGGGCCTCGGATGACCGGCCTACCGCTCCTCGAACGGCGCACCCCCGGATGGGTGGTCCTGCAGCTCCTGGAAGAATGCAACCTGCGTTGCTCGATGTGCTACGAGTGGGGCGAGACGGGCGCGTACCGGGACGGCCGCAAGGTCGCGGAGCTGGCGCTGCCCGTGGCGTTGCGGGTCATCGACGAGTGTTTGCCCACCCGCCCCCGCTTCGAGCTGTTCGGGGGCGAGCCGCTCCTTTACGACGGAATCTGGGAGGTCATCTCCCGAATTCACGGCGGCGGCTGCGATCTGGCCTTTCCCACCAACGGCACGCTGCTGGCCACCCACGCCGAGCGTCTGGTGGCGTGTCCGCCCAGCCTGGTGTGGATCTCGCTGGATGGACCGCCGGCGGTCAACGACGCCCAGCGGGGGAACGGGGTGTTCAAGCGCGCGCTCGCCGGCATCGCCGCGGTCGCGGCAGAGAAGGAACGCCGAGGGAGCGCCTGTCCCGCGCTCGGTGTCACGTGCGTGGTGACGCCCGCCAACTGGGAGCACATCGCAGAGCTGTTCCTCGAGACCTTGGACCTTTCCCAGCTCAGCCAGGTCAGCATCGAGCTGCAGAGCTTCGTCACCGAGGCCCAGCACCGCGCCCACGTTCGCCGCCTGCGCGAGCGGTTCGGCGTGGTCTCGGCGCCCTACGCGCGCGCCTACGTGCGCGACGCGAGCCTGTTTGCATCGATGGACCGGGCCCGGATCGTCGACCAGCTGGTTCGAATCCGCCAGGAATGTCTGACGCGCGGGGTGCGCTTCTTCAGTCAGCCTCGGACGTTGGACGCGGCGAACATCGACGCCTACCTCGACGGCCGCTGGGAGGCGATGACGGACCGACGCGAGCGGTGCGCGGTGCCCTGGCTCTGCGCCGAGGTCTCGGCGAGGGGCGAGGTGACGACCTGCCACACCTTTTACGACGTCTCGGCCGGCAACGTGAACGAGCGCTCGCTGCTTGACATCTGGAGAGGAGAGGCCCTCGGGCGGTGGCGCGACGAGCTGCGCGGAGGCCTCTTGCCCATCTGCACCGCTTGCTGCCGGTACTACCAATGACGGGGCCCGCGGAGACCTGGGACGCGGTTCGGGCCGTCCTTCGGGTTCAGCGCGCGATCCCCGGGCCTACCGCCGGCGCGCGCGGGCCCTCCTCGCGCGCCTCGTTCGCTCAGGAGCGTTTCTGGGTGTTGCAGGCGCAGCATCGAGGGGCCGCCTACAACCTGGCCGTCGCGATCGAGCTGGAGGGACCGCTCGACGCGACGGCGCTCGAACGCGCCGTCGCCGAGATGATCCGCCGGCACGAGATCTTGCGCACGACGTTCGCGCTGGTCGACGGGGTGCTGATGCAGCAAGTCCTGCCGGCCGCGCCGTTCGCGCTGCCCGAAGAGGAGATGCCCGCGGCGCACCTCGCGGGGTGGGCCCAGGCCCACGCGGGCGAGCGTTTCGACCTCGGCGCGGGACCGCTCCTTCGAATCCGTCTGGCGCGGGCAGCGCCCGCTCATCATTGCTTGCTCGTTTGCGTGCATCACGTGATTTTCGATCTCTGGTCGTTCGAGATCTTCATGAAGGAGCTCGCTGATCTCTACGGGGCGAGCCGCGGCGGCAACGAAGCGCCACGAGAAGATCCCCCGCTCCAATACGGAGACTACGCCGCCTGGCAGCGGCGCGCGTCGCGGGAGGCCGCGCACGACGCCGGCCTCACCTACTGGAAACAGCAGCTCTCCGGCGTCTCGCCCGACCTGCGCCTTCCCGCGGATGGTGCGCGGACGTGGCGCGCCGGCCAGATGGGCCCGGCTCCCGGAGCCAGCGCACATACCAGCTGCCCCGCGGCTCTGTGGGCCGATCTGACCCGCCTGGCGCGCGACGAGGGGACGACCTCGTTCGTGCTCTGCGTGGCGGCCCTCGCCGTCTTGCTGTACCGCCACGCCGAAGTCTCCGACATGGTCATCGCCACGCCGGTGGCCGGCCGAGATCGAGCCGCTCTCCAGCGCATGCTCGGCGCCTTCGTGAACACGCTGGCCATCCGCGCCGATCTTTCGGGGGCGCCCACCTTCCGCGCGCTGCTCGCCCGGGTGCGCGGGACCACCGCGCGGGCGCTGGCCCACGCCGACGTCCCGTTCGAGCAGGTGATCGGCGCCCTACGGGACGAAGGCGGGCCGGATCCTGGAGGGGCCTTGACCCGCGTGCTCTTCGCGTTCCAGAACGCCCCGCGCTCGAGGTGGTCGTTCCCCGATCTTCAGGCCCGCGCCTGGAACATCGAGCCGGCGCACGCCAAGGCCGAGCTGGCCTTCACGGCCCAGGAGCACGGGGACGGGACGCTGGGAGTCTTGCTCGAGTACGACGCCACCCTCTTCGAGGCCGCCACCGCCGAGCGCTTGCTGAGGCGGTTTCGCGTCCTTCTGGAGGGGATCGCGCGTCACCCGGAGCTCAGCATCGCCGAGCTCCCGCTGCTCGACGACGAGGAGCGAACGTCAACGCCAGCTTGGAGCGGCAGCGCGCAAGCGCGCGACGCGGAGATCGAACGCGCGCTCGTCAGATGCCCGCAGGTCGCGCGGGCGCGGGTCAGCGCTGACGCTGATGGGGACGGCAGCCGGCTGGTGGCGGCGGTGGTCCCCGCCCTCTCCACCGCCGGCCAGGCGGAGGACGTCGTGGTCGCCGCCATCGAAGCGCACCTGCGCGCTCGGTTGCCGAAGCACCTCCTGCCGGCACAGATCGTACTCGTGGAGGCGTTGCCCCTCACGGCGGCGGGCGAGCGCGGGCGCGCCGTGGCGCAAAGCGGACCCCCGCCGCGGCCCCGCCGATCGAGGGAGGCGGGCCCCTGTGATCCCTGGGAGCAGCGCGTGCTGGCCTCGTTCGAGCGCGTGTTGCGCCGCGAGGGCATCGGCGTCGACGACGACTTCTTTGGGTTGGGCGGCGATTCCGTGTCGGCCCTCCGTCTGATCAGCTCCCTCGAGCGCGAGCTGGATCGCCCCGTCGGTCTGGCGATGCTGTACCAGCACCCGAGCGTGGCCAGCCTGGCCGAGGAGCTCCGGCCGGTCTTCGCGAGAGCGTGGCCCGTCAGTCGAGGGCTGGCGCTCATCAAAGCGGGGCGGACCGCCAGGCCCCTGTTCCTGGCGCCAGGCGGCCACGGCGGCAAGGTCGAGCTCATGGTCTGCGCGAAGCTGGTGAGCGGCCTCGACGCGGATGAGGCGGTCCTGGGCCTCCTCGCCAGCCCGGACGTGACGGACGTCGTGGCGATGGCCGAGGAGCACCTGGTGAGCCTGCGTGAGGCGCAGCCCCGCGGCCCCTACCGCGTCGGCGGCCAATGCATCGGCGGGTTGGTCGCGTACGAGATGGCGCAACAGCTTCGGGCCCGCGGCGAGGAGGTCGAGCTGCTGGTGCTCTTCGAGACCTGGTGCCCGACGCCGGTTGGCGTTCTTCACTACAAGCTGGTGGGGCACCCCAGGGCGATGATGCGAGCGGGGCTGGCCTTCATGCAGTCGCTGCCCTCGCGCGACCCGGAGGCCGAGCCCTGGATGGCGGAGCTCCTGCGTCGGGCGAGGCCGCCCCTCGTGGCGAGACAGCGAATCCGTGCCGCCCTGAGCTATCGGCCGGCGGCCTACCCGGGGCCGATGATGTTGGTCGCCAGCGACGACAGCGTTCGCCGTGACATCGTGGGCCCTTGGCGAACGCTGGTGGCCCAGCTGGCCGTCGAGACCGTGCCCGGTGACCACGAGTCCTATTCGCGCCAGCATCACCGGCAGACCGCGGAGCGCGTGCGCGCGGCGTTCGAGAGACGCAAGCGTCCAGGAGGCAGTCCATGAGCTCGCCGATCGACGACAAGGCATTCGCCAAGCTCCGCCGGATCCTTCCCAATCAGAGCGACGCGCGCCGAGCGCCGGGGGACTGGCAGGCGCGGCCGTTGCCCGAGGAGATCTCCTTCAAGCTGACCAACCGCTGCGACCTGCGTTGCACCCATTGCTACCAGTGGGGCGAGAACGGCTACCACCGCAGCCTCCCGCGAGTCGACGTGACGCAGGATCTGCCGCTCGCCTTGATCGACGACGTCCTGAAGGCGACGCGCGCGATCCGCTCCAACGTCTTCCTGTGGGGAGGCGAGCCTCTCGTCTATAGGCACTGGGCCGGCCTCGTCGAACTGCTGGCCGACGACGAGCGGTGGACGTCGGTCTGCACGAACGGCACTCTCATCGCTCAGCGGCTGGAGTCGCTCTGTCGCATCTCGCGCCAGCTCGAGCTGTCGATCTCCATCGACGGCTTTCGCGCAGAGCACGACGCCCTCCGGGGTGAGGGCGCGTTCGATCGCACCATGAGCGGGCTTCGAGCGTTGGTGGCGGCGCGCCAGGCCGGCGCCTTTCGCGGTGAGATCACGGTCAACTGCGTGATCGGCGACGCCCTCTGCCCCCGGCTCTGCGACATGGTGTCGTTCCTGGAAGCGGAGGGCGTCGAGACCGTCTACCTGAGCTTTCCCTGGTACATCTCCCCCGAGACCGCGGCCAAGATGGACCGCTACGCGGACGCGCATTTGCCGGCGGTCGCCGCCACGGCCGGGCGCGGGCACGGCCGACCGAGCTGGCACTCGTTCGACTTCCAGCTCAGCCCCGACCTCCTCCCCACCTTGCGCTCCGAGATCGCGCGCATCGACCGCCGGCCCGGCCCCGTCAAAGTCCGCTACAACCCCGCGCTGGCGGAGGACGAGATGGCCACGTTCCTGGCCGGAAGCGATCGCCCCGCCCAAGGCAAGACGAGGTGCCTCGCGTTGAAGACGCGCCTCGACGTCTTCCCGAACGGGGAGGTCGTCTCGTGCAAGTTCTTCCCGGAGCTCGCCGTCGGCGACCTGAACCAGGCTCCCCTGCAGGAGATCTGGCACGGCGCCGCCTACGACCACGTGCGCGAGACCGTGGCGACCTGCGGCCTGATGCCCATCTGCGCCAAGTGCAATCTCCTCTACACCCGGGGCGCATGAGCCCCCCGGCAGCCGCCGGCGTCTCCGTGGTGATCCCGTGCTTCAACTCGGCCGCCTTCGTTCGGGAGGCCGCCGAGAGCGTCCTCGCCCAGACGCGACCAGCCACCGAGATCATCTTCGTCGACGACGGCAGCACCGACGACACCGCCGCCGTCCTGCGCGCTCTCGTGGCGGAGAACCCGGGACGGCCCCTGCGGATGCTCGCCCAGGCCAACGCCGGCGTGGCCGCCGCCAGGAACAGCGGCATCGCGGTCGCCCAGGGACGCTACATCTTGCCGCTCGACGCCGACGATCGGATCGCGCCCGCGATGCTGGCCACCTGCGCGGCCGTCCTGGATGCCGATCCAGACGTCGCGGTCGTCTTCACGGATCGTCGAGACTTTGGCGCGTCGAGCGGCGTCTTCCCGGCGGGCGTCTTCGACCTCGCGCGCTTGAAGTACTTCAACCAGATCCCCTACGCCGCTCTCTATCGCCGCCAGGCATGGAGCGCCGTGGGCGGCTACCAGCCCAACATCTCGGGCTTCGATGACTGGGGCTTCTGGGTCGCGGTGGCGGGCCTCGGCCTTCGGGGCCAGCGCGTGCCCGAGCCGTTGTTTCACCACAGGCGGCGCCCCGGGTCGCAGCTCGCCTCGATCGTGGGGCGGTACGAGCGGCTGTACGCGCAGCTCATCGTCAACAACCGTCGGTTCTACGACGACGCCGAGGTCACGGCGGCGTTGCGCTACCTGGCGACGGGCGAGCGTACCGCCCTTCTGGTGGCCAGCCGAGCCATCTTCGAGCGGAGCTACCCCATCACCGAGGCGGCCCCGCCGCTCTGTCACCAGTGAGCCGCCTCAGGCCGAGGCAGTCGCGATGAGCTCCTCTCCCCAGTCCTTGACCGCCCACATCAGAGCGCTCCCCGCGGCCTCCTCCACCATCCTGCGCACCGGGGCGGAGGTCCTGTGCGTCAGCCGCCGGTGCAAGGCGAAGCTTTCGGCGAGCATGCCGTAAAAGCCGAGGCCCGCCACGGCGTGGCCGTCGGAGAAGCCAGCGCGCTCGAGCGCCAGGGCCAATGAGCGCCGCGAGAACAGGACGAGGTGACGGGGGCAGTCCAACCCCATCCAATGCGCGCCATAGCGTCGAAAGCCGACACTTTCGATGTTGGGCGTGGCCATCCACAGGCGTCCGGAAGGGGCGAGAAGGGAGCGGCACGTCTCGAGGAAGTTGATGGGATCATGCACGTGCTCCAGGACGTGGCTCGACGTCACGACGTGATAGGGGCCGTGGGCGAGGGCTCGTCCGAGCGCGCCGTCGACGACGGGGATGCCGAGGGCTCTCGTCGCGGCCACCGCCTCGGGATCGACCTCGAAGCCAAAGACATCCCACCCTATCTCCCTGAGCCGAGCGAGGAACTCACCGTTCCCGCACCCCACGTCGAGGATTCGTGCGCCGAGCTCGGGCCTCGGAAGGTGCCGGATCAGGCGCTCGTAGCGGCGCCGCCGGACCGGCATCATGCGGAGGATCCACCGCCCGGCGGGGTGCCTGCGCGGCAGGGAATAGCCGAGCTTCCAGCCGAGGTAGTCGTTGCGCAGCCGCCCCACGAGCCCGGTAGGCCCCGCGAGAGAAATCTGCTCTCCTGCGGCATGGGTGTAGTAGTCCTGGTACGCAGCGATGATCGATTCCGGCGTCGGCCTCGGGTCGAGGTAGAGCGTCTCGCACGCTTCGCATCGGTGCATCGTCCAGGTGCCGCCTGCCACCTGAAACACCACGTCCCGCAGTCTCGAGAACGCCAAGTGCCGCCTGCGAGACCCACACACCGGACACGCCCCCAGCGACTCGACGGCTCCCGTCCAGGGCTTCGGCTCACCCGCGTGATCTCGCGCCGCCGTGGTCATGGCCGCCCGGAAGCGTAGCACCGGGCCTGGGCGCGGCTCGGGCCTTCAGCTGGGTGACCAGCTGAAGCCGCATTAGACTCGGGCGGTGCCTCCCGCGCAGCACGTCTTTCACGCCGTCGCCTTCGTCGAGAACCTCTCGTTGAAGGAGCTGGCGGCCGCCTTCACGGGGGCGCGGCGGTCGCCCTACGAGCTGGCCATCCCGCTCGGCGTCTCGCAAGCGGCCTTCATTTACCCCTTCGGCGCGATGGTCTTTCAGAACACGCCGCCGCTGGCGCGCGACGAGCTGCTGAAGCAGCTGCGCGCGGCGCGCCCCGGGCTGACGACCGCCGTCATCCAAGAAGAGTTCACGGTCCGCGAGGATCCCGGCCTGGCGCCCGGAGTCGAGGGCGGAGACCTGGCCATCGATCGCCTGACCCCGGCCCGCGCCGGGGTGGTCGCCCTCATCGTGGGGCAAAGCGCGTCCATGGAGTACTACGAGAACATCGTCGAGCAGATGTTCGCGCGCACCGGCCGCCTCGTCGATCGGCTAGAGAAGTACGGAACCGTCTCGGTGCGCACGAAGCCGTTGCACCGGTTCATCGGCGAGGCGGTCTCGACCCGCAGCGAGGTCCTGTCGGTGCTGCACCTCCTCGACAAGCCGGACGCGACCTGGGACGACCCGGTCATGAACGAGATCTACGCCGACCTGCGGGCCGAGTTCGATCTGCTCGACCGCTACGGCGCGCTCGAGTCCAAGCTGCGGAGCGTGCAGGAGGGGCTCGAGCTGGTGCTCGATGTCGCGCGCGACCGCCGGCTCGTGCTGCTCGAGAGCTCGGTGGTGGCGCTCATCGTGCTCGAGGTGGTCCTGGGCCTGCTGCGGCATTGACCGCCGCCTGTCGGCGCTCGCGCGCTCGAAAGGCGAGCGCCCCGCACCAGTCGCATATTTGACTGGTCTGTCAAAATAGCGCGGTTTGCGGTATTGAGGTGTCGTGCCCGGCCGGCCGCGCAGCTTCGATCCCGAGAAGATCCTCGATCGAGCCATGGGTCTGTTCTGGAAGCGCGGGTACGGGGCCACGGGCCTGGCCGAGCTCGAGCAGGTCACGGGCCTGGGCCGCCAGAGCCTCTACGGAGCGTTCGGGGACAAGCGCGCCCTGTTCGCACGGGCGGTCGAGCGGTACTTCGACGTCGTTCTCAAGCCGCACCTCATCGACGTGCTGGACGCGCCAGGCTCCGGTCGAGCCAACGTCGAGCGGGTCATCGCCCAGTGGGAGGCGACGGCGGCGGCGCCCGACTTCAAGGGCTGCCTCGTCGGTAACTCGAGCACGGAGTCGAGCCTGCACGATCCCGAGATCTCGGAGCTGCTGCGTCGAAAGCTGGCCCTGATGGAGGGCGCGTTTCACCGGGCGCTCTCCCGGGCCAAGCGCGCCGGTGAGCTCAGCCCGGGCGCCGATCCGCGGGCCCTCGCGCGGACCCTGCTGGCCCTGGCCCAGGGAATGGCGGTCATCGGACGCGTCAACCGGAACGGCGGCTTCGTCCGCTCGATCGCAGCGGAGGCCCGCGCCCTGCTGGGCTAGCCCCGGCGGCGACCTGGCGCCACCCCGCCGACCGCGCACCCCTTTTTTGACTAATCAGTCAATAATCACCACCACCATGACAGAAGGAGCCTCCATGACGACCCAGCCCGTTCCGCCCCCTTCAGGCGCCAGTCACGCCGGGAAGACCGTCCTCATCACCGGCGGCACGAGCGGCATCGGCCGCGCGGCTGCCGAGCTGTTCCATGCCGCCGGGGCCCGCGTGGTCGTCACCGGGCAAGATCCTGCCTCGCTGGACGCCGCCCGCCGCGAGCTGCCGCCTGACGTCCGCGTCGTCGCCGCCGACGCGCGCTCCATCGCCGACGCGGCTCGCCTGGCGCGGGTCGTCGCCGATGAGCTAGGCCACCTCGACGTCGTCTTCCTCAACGCCGGGATCGCGCGCCTGGCGCCGTTCGAGGCGGTCGACGAGGCTTTCTACGCCGATCACATGGACATCAACGTGAAAGGCGTCGTCTTCACGTTGCAGAGGGTGCTGCCGCTCATACGGGAAGGCGGCTCGGTCATCGTCACCACGTCGGTCTCCGACGCCAAAGGCTCGCCCAACCTCAGCATCTACGCCGCTTCGAAGGGCGCCGTCCTCGCGCTGGTGCGAAACCTGGCCGTGGAGCTCGCGCCCCGGCGCATCCGTGTGAACGCCGTCTGTCCCGGCCCGACGCACACGCGCATCCAGGCCAAGTTCGGGCTTCCACCCGAAATCCAGGCCGCCATCGAGAAAGACTTCAGCGGGCGGATTCCCCTCGGCCGTTTCGGCCAGGCGGACGAGGTGGCGCGGGCCGTTTTGTTCCTCGGCTCGGCCGCGGCCTCGTATATCAACGGCGCCGAGCTCCCGCTCGACGGCGGTCTGATGGTGGCGTGACGCTTCGTCAGGTGACGGCCACCGGCGTATCCTCCGACGAGAGGACGGCGCCGGGCGGTACGGGCGGCGCGCCGCTGGAAGCCGGCACGGGGCTGGCGACCGGCGTCGCCTTCGGCATCGGTGCGACGTTCGGGGCGCTCTCGTTCTTATTCGTCGCCTCCGCCTGAAGAGCGGCGGCGGTCGGCCTCGGGCGGGGCTTGGTGCCTTTGCCTTTGACCCGTTCTTCCGACGCTCTCGTCCTGGTCGCAGCCTTCACCTTCGACTTGGCGCCCGCCGTCCTGGTCGCCGGCGTGGTCGTCTTCGCGACCTTCTTCTCGGCCAGCCTCGCCGTCGCCTTCTTCCGCGCTTTCTTCGTCGCCTTCCTCGTCGCCTTCCTCGCCGGGTTCTTCTTGCTCGTCTCGGCCTTCGCGCTCTCGGCCCGGGCGCCGACCACGCGTGACCGGCGGGCGATCTTGTCGCGCGGGCGAGCTCCCCCGAGCGCGCTCAACACCTCCGAGTGAGCCCGTGCCGCCGCGAGCTCGTGGATGGCCTCGGTCAACCGATCGACGAACGCGGTCACGACGTGGGCGACGAAATGAGATGATCGCTTTCTGGGCATCGGACGACCTCACAGCTGAGAGAGCGCTCGTCGAGGCTATCATTTCCCGGGCCGTCCATGCCCTCCGGTTTTCGGTCGTCCGGCGGAACGGAGGCCTCGGACGAAATCGACCAAGGCGTCTGGCACGCCCGCAGACCCGCGCCGGAGCGCCCGTGGTGCCCCCGGTGACGCCGTTCGACGAGCATTTTGCTCGCGCGGACGGGCGCGAACTATGATCGCACCCGTGGCGGCCCATACCGTCGTTCCCATCGTGCGCAAGATCGTGGCCCTCCTCGGCGGGCCGCCGCCCGAGCACCAGATCGCCGCCGCGATCGTCCTCGGTCAAGTGGGCGCCGCCAACCCCGAGGTCATCGAGGCGCTCCTGGCCGCCGCCGGCGGCGCCCACCCCACGGTCCAGCGCCACGCCGTGGAGGCGCTGGGAAAGCTCGGGGCCAAACGCGCGCTGCCCGCCATCGCGGCGCTGTGGGCCTCTCGCGACGAGGCGCTGCGCGCCGCGGCCGTCGATGCCGCCGTGGCTCTGAAGGACGACGCCGTGAGCCTCGCCCGGGCGCGCCTCGCCGCGAGCCCCGACCCGATCGAGCGGCGGAGCCTGGAGGCGATTCTCGGGCGGGTCGGCGGCAAGGACGCGTTCTCCGCCCTGCTGGCGGCGCTCGACACCAGCGACGCCGAGGCCGCGCGCACGGCGGCGCTGGCCGTGCGCCAGCGAATCAAGGAGTCGACCCCGCGCGAGCGCTCCGCCACCTTCGCGCAAATCGAGAAGCTGCTCGCGACCAGGAAGCCGCCGCCCAGCCCGGGCCAGACGGCCGCTGCCCTGAAGATCCTCGGCTACCTCGAGGACCCGGCCGCCGTCCCGCTGCTCCTCGACTACGCCCGCGACGCGCGCGCACCCGAAGCGGTCCGCCAGGAGGCGCTCATCGCGCTCCGCTTCACGGCCGCGACGGGCCCGGCGGCCGGACGAGTGGCGGCCGCCTTGCTGGACGTCGGAGAGAAGGCGCCCCTGGCGCTGGGCCGGACCGCCCTCTTCTCGCTCGCCAGCGTGGCCGTACCGGCCGCGCTCGCGCGGCGGCTCGGGGCGCTCGCGCTCGCGGGCGAAGCGGAGCGCGCCCGCCTCGCGCTCGATCGCCTGGGGCAGATGCCATCGGCGCCCGAGGCCGGCGCCGAGCTGGCCCGCGTCCTCGCGCGGACCGGAGATCGGTCGCTGGCCGAGGCGGCCGCCACCGCGCTCGGCGCGCGGCCCGACGCGGCCCGCGCGCTGGCGCGCGCCCTGCTCGAGCTTGACGATCCCGCCCGTATTCCTCTGCTGACCCGCCTCCTCGCCCCGCACGCCGCCACGCTGAAGGGCGCCGGCGCCGCCGAGAAGAAGCTGGTGCGCGAGCTGGTGGAGGGGGCCGTGGCGCGCGCCGTCCAGCCCGGCCCCGAGTCTTCCGCCTTGCTCCAGCTCGCGCGCGCGCTCGATCCCACCGCGGTCGCGGGGGGCCTTCGCACGGCCGCCGCGCGTGCCGAGAAGGCCGAGGAGCGACGGGCTCCCGAACGCGGGGCAAGCAAGAGCAACATCAAGAGCAAGACCGCCAGCAAGGGCCGCCCGGAAGCCACGCCCGGCGGCGACCCGGCGGCGCTCGTGCTGCTCCGCCGCCTGGGCCACAGCGCCGACGCCACGCCCGAAGACGGCTACGCCCTGGCCGTCGCCGAGCTCGCCGCCGGCCGCCGCGACGAGGCGCACGGGATCTTCCGGCAGCTGCTCGACCGCGGGTTCGATCTGCCGGGCGCGCTCCGCGCCGATCGGCGCGTCGACGGCGAGGCCCGCTACCAGATCGGCTTCCGCCTGGCCGAGGATCGCCACGCCGCCGCCGAGGAGATCCTGGGCGACGTGGCCTCGGCCGGCCGCGGCAAGGTCGCGCAGATGGCCAAGGCCAAGCTGCGCTCGTCTGGCTACCTCTGATTCGTCCCGAAGCCGACGGTCGTCGCGGCCGACTGGGGGCGCCGGCGAAGCCGGCGGGGGTTGCTGCCGGGGCGTGGAGGTCCCGTAAGGACGTGGCGCGACAGCGCCACACGTTCCCAGTTCACGCGACACGGAGCGCCTCGCGTGGGATAGTCCGCGCATGCTCGATTCCAACCTGACCCTGGCGGTCATCGGCTCCGGCACGATGGGCGAGGCCATCGTGCGCGGCCTGCTCGCGTCCGGAAAGCTGAAGCCGTCCCAGATCGTCGCCACCGACCGCCGCACCGAGGTCGTTCGTGCCATCACGACCGCCCACGGCGTCCGCACCACGACGAACAACGGCGAGGCGTTCCGGGAGGCTGCCGTCATCGTCCTGTGCGTCAAGCCCCACGAGGTCGCGGCCGTGGTCGACCACGACGACGTGCGAAAGATGCTGTCCGGCAAGCTGGTCATCAGCATCGCCGCCGGTGTTCGGCTGGCCCAGCTCGCGGCGTGGCTGCCGAACAGCGCCGTGATCCGCGCCATGCCCAACACGCCCTGCCTGATCGGTGAGGGAATGACCGTGATCGCGCGTGGCGCTGGCGTCAGTGACACCCAGGCCAACGCCGCCAAGGAGATCTTCTGCGCGGTGGGCCGCTGCCTGGAGCTCGACGACAAGCTGATGGACGCCGTCACCAGCGTGAACGGCAGCGGCCCCGCCTTCGCCTACGTGTTCCTCGAGGCCATCTGCGACGGTGCCGTGCGCATGGGCCTGCGACGTGACGCCGCCATGGAGATCGCCGCCCAGATGTTCCAGGGCGCCGCCCGCATGGTCCTGCAGACCGGCCAGCACCCGGCCGCCCTGAAGGACATGGTCACCACCCCGGCCGGCTGCACCATCGCGGGCCTGCTCACCATGGAAGACGGCCGCATTCGATCGGTCATCGCCCGGGCCGTCGAGGAAGCCGCCATCGTGGCCGGCAAGCTGGGCCAGAGCTGAGCCGCGTCGAGATTCGCGCAACCGGACTTCGACTTCACCTCGTCACGCCGAGCGAGCGCCATGTTCGATTTTCGTCCTCTGTTGACCGGCGAGGGGCTGGTCAGCCTCCTCAGCCTGGTCGCGCTGGAGATCGTCCTCGGGATCGACAACATCGTCTTCATCGCGATCCTGTCCGAGCGCATCGACGCGCGCCGGCGCCCCACCCTGCGGCGGACCGGCCTGGGCCTGGCTCTGTTCATGCGCCTCGCCCTCCTCGGTTCGCTGTCCTGGTTGATGAGCCTGACCCGCCCGCTGTTCTCGGTGGCCGGGGCGGACCTCTCGGGGCGCGATCTGGTGCTGCTCGGAGGCGGGCTGTTCCTGATCGCGAAGTCGGCGCACGAGCTGTTTCAGCGCAGCGAGGAGGCGGAGGGCGAGGCGTCCGGACCGCTGGGGATGGGCGAGGCCGGAGGGCCCGCCAGCGGCCGGCGAAACGGCAACTTCGGACTGCTGCTGGCCCAGATCCTCGTCCTCGACATCGTCTTCTCTCTGGACTCCGTCATCACGGCGGTGGGCATGGCGCGCCAGCTGTCGATCATGACGCTGGCCATGGTGATCGCGGTCGTCATCATGCTGATCGCCGCCAACGCCGTCAGCGAGTTCATCACCCGGCACCCCAGCCTGAAGGTCCTGGCGCTGTCTTTCTTGCTCATGGTGGGCGTGCTCCTCGTCGCCGACGCGTTCGGCAAGCACATCCCCAAGGGCTATGTCTATTTCGCCATGGCCTACGCGCTCGGGGTCGAGCTGTTCAACATCCGGCGCCATCGGCGCCGACGGGCCGCGGCCGGACAAAAATAGGCGGGCCGGCCGGCCCACGTCTATCATCCGCCGCATGACAAAGTCTTGAGGAGCCCTCGCCCCCATCGTCGCCGCCGGCCTCGGCAGCGCGGCCCTTCTCCTGATCGCGTCGGCAGCCCGCGCCGAGGAGGCGCCCCCGCCCGCGCCGATGGCGTCCCCGTCGGAGGGCGGCGGCCTCAATGTCAGCTCCGCCCCGTTCGGCGCCGCCCGGCAGATGGCCTTCGTGATGCTGGACTTCGGCGACTTTCCCTTCAAATACTCCAAGTCGGGCGGCGGGAACTGGCAGCTTCATTTTCGTCCCGCCCTCGACTACTTCCTGCAGCAGAACGTGTCCGTGGGGGGGCAAGTGGCCGTCGATACCGGGGGCGGGTCGTCCACGGTGGGCCTGGGCGCGCGCGCCGGCTACCACGTCGCCCTCAGCGAGCTCGTGTCCTTGTGGCCCCTCGTCGGGCTGTCATTCTCACACACGTCCGAGAACAACGGGCCGAGCACGTCCATCACCAGGCTGAACATCAACGTGCCCTTCCTGTTCCACCTCGTCCCCCATTTTCTGCTGGGGGTGGGCCCGTTCTTCAGCCTGCCTCTCACCAACAGCCGGGCGATGGCCAACAAGGATCCGGACTACGGCCTGACCGCCCTCGTCGGGGGCTACTTCTGAGCGTCTGGCCGCGCCTGCGTACGGCGCGGCTAGGGTGGACTAGACCTCGCGCGCCATGGACAACCCGTTTCAGGAGATCGGCGGCCGCGCGGCGGTCCTGGCCCTGGTCGAGCGTTTCTACGATTTGATGGAGCAGACCGAGCCGGCGCTGGCGGCTCTGCACGAGCTGGACGCCGACGGCAAGGTCAGCCGCCGCAACCGCGACCGGTTCGGCTCGTTCCTGGTGGGCTGGCTGGGCGGCCCCGACGACTACGTGCGCGAGCACGGGCACCCGCGCCTTCGCATGCGGCACGGCCGGGTGCCCGTTGACATCGCGATGCGCGATGCCTGGGTGCGCTGCATGTCGGCCGCCATGGACGCGTGCGACGTGCCGCCCGCCGCCCGTGCGTTCCTCCGCCAGCGGTTCTCGGAGGTCGCGGACTTCCTGCGCAACGTCCAGGAACCCGCCTGATCGCGAGCAGCCCCCGGCCTTCTTCCCTCCTCGTCTCGCCTTTACTCGGTCGGACGAATCGCAGAGGATGGACGCCCATGCGCACCCTCCGCACGCTCTCGCACGCTGACGCCATGGACATCATCCAGGCTGTTCGTCAGGAGCTCGAGCTGCGCGGCCAGGGCGCGGCCGTGGCGGTGACCGACCCGCACGGCGAGGTGATGGCCCTGCTCCGGACCGACGGCTGCCGGCTGTCCTGCGTCGACGTGGCCATCAACAAGGCCTACACGGCGGCTCGCGAGCGGAGCGAGTCCAAGGCCCTCGGAGACTCGTGGCGCGAGCGCGGATTTCCCATCACCAACTTCGGCGAGCTCCGCTACGTCACCTGGGGCGGCGGCGTCCCCGTGACCGCCGCCGACGGCGAGGTCGTCGGCGCGGTCGGGGTGAGCGGTCTCAGCGAGGACGAGGACACGGCGCTCGCGCGGATGGCCGCCGCGCGCGTGGCGCCGCGCGGCTGAAGCCCTCGCCTCTCAGCGGGCCGCGCCGTCGAGCAACCGCAAGAGCGCGAGCGTCGTGTTCCAGTTGCGGATGGTGACGCTCGGGTAGAGCGGCAGCGTGACGATCTTGCTCAGCCGGCTCGAGGACGCCTTGCTGATCAGCCGCGAGAAATAAAGGACGCCGGATCCCGCGACCGCCTGGTCCACGCCCGGATTGACCGGGACCTCCTTGATCGCCACAGCCGCGGTCAGCGGCGGCTTCAAGTAGATGACGTCGTAGCGATACTTCGCGGGTTCGGCCCCGAACCCCGCCGGCGCGCGCGCGACGACGGCCCGCATCTCCTTCTCCGATCGCACCACGACGCTGGCCTGGTACGAAAATTTCGCGGCCAGCGCCGCCTCGATGGTGGGAGCCAGCTTCGCGGCAGGGGCCGCCTTGCCGGGCGCGGTGAACACGACGTTGCCACTCTGAATGTAGGTCGTCACCTCTTCGAAGCCCATCCCCTCGAAGGTCGCCTTCAACGCCGCCATCTTGATGAGGTTGTTGCCCCCGACGTTGATGCCACGAAGGAGCGCAACACAGCGCGAGCGAGGTGGAGCCGCCATGATTCGATGAATGTACCGGAGACCTGTGTCTTTCGCTTTTCGCCGCGCCGCCGCACAATCAGCCCCACGAACGCCATGTCTCAAGCGTCACACCCCACCTCGACCCCGCCGGCGCCGGATCCCCGCGGCCGCGTCGGTGGCCGCCCGAACGACCGAGGCGATGCTACGGCGGCGTCCCCGCTGTCCATGATCCCCCTCGGGGCCGCCCTCCGGCGCGTGTTCTCGAAAGGCTACGGGCTGCGCGACCTGCGCACCGACGTCCTGGCCGGCATCGTCGTCGGAATCGTGGCGCTGCCGCTCTCGATGGCTCTCGCCATCGCCGTCGGCGCGCCCCCCCAGCACGGGCTCTACACGGCGATCGTGGCCGGCGCCGTGGTCGCGCTCCTCGGAGGATGCAAGTTCCAGGTGACGGGCCCGACCGCCGCGTTCGTCGTCATCCTGGCGCCCATCGTCACGAAGCACGGCCTGGCAGGCTTGCTGACCGCCGGCTTTCTGGCCGGATTTCTCCTGATCGGAATGGGCGTGGCCCGTCTGGGCCGCCTCATCGAGTTCATTCCCTACCCGGTCACGACCGGCTTCACGGCCGGCATCGCCACGGTGATCGCCACGCTGCAGATCAAGGACGCGCTCGGCCTTTCGACCGGCCCCATGCCCGATCACTTCATCGAGAAGGTCGCGATGCTGTGGCGCGCGCGCGGCACGGCCTCGCTTTCGGCGCTGGCGGTCGCGGCGGCGACATTCACGCTGCTCAAGCTGGTGCCCCGCGTGGTGAAGCGCATCCCGGCGCCCCTCATCGCCCTCGTGATCGTCACCGCGGCGGTCACGTTCATCCATCACCACCACCCGCAGTTCTCGGTCGCCACGATCGGCAGTCGATTCCACAACACCGTCAATGGCGTGGAGGTGGCGGGGATCCCACGGACGCTCCCGTCGCCAAGCTGGCCCTGGGGCCCGGGGGGGCTCACTTTCACGCTGGTCCGCGAGCTGATGCCGTCGGCGTTCGCCATCGCCGTCCTGGGCGCGATCGAGTCCCTGCTCTCCGCCGTCATCGCCGACGGCCTGACCAACACGAAGCACGAGCCGAACTCGGAGCTGGTGGCGCTGGGCATCGGCAACGTGGTGGCTCCCATCTTCGGGGGGATCGCCGCGACGGGCGCGCTGGCCCGCACAGCGACGAACATCCGCTCGGGCGCGCGATCTCCCTTTTCGTCGGTCACTCACTCGGTGATCGTGCTGCTGACCATGATCGCCCTCGGGCCGCTGGTGGCGTACATCCCCATGGCCTCGCTGGCCGCGCTGCTGATGCTGGTCGCCTGGAACATGTCCGAGGTGCACAACTTCACGGGCATCGTGCGGGTCGCCCCGAAGAGCGACGTGTTCGTCCTGCTGGCCTGTTTCCTGTTGACGGTGCTGTTCGACATGGTCGTCGCCGTGTCGGCGGGGTTCGTGCTGGCGGCGATCCTGTTCATGCGACGGATGGCCGATCTGACGGAGTCGCGCGTGCAGCTGGACGCCTCGCAGGAAGGGGGCGCCGTCGCCCTGCCGAAGGGCGCCGTACTGTACGAGATCAACGGCCCCCTGTTCTTCGGCGCGGCCCGCAAGGCCATGCGGACCTTCCAGCTCGAGGGATCGCAGGACTTCCGCGTGCTGATCGTCGACCTGGGGCGCGTCCCCATCATCGACGCCACTGGCCTCGTCGCGCTGGAGAGCGGGCTGGCCAGCGTTCTGCGGACCAAGCGCTCCGTGATCCTGGCCGGTCCGCTGCCCCGGCCGCGCGAGGTCTTCGAGCGGGCCAACCTGAGCGCGAAATACCCGGGGCTCCACGTGGTGGGCGATCTCGGCGCGGCGGTGCGGCTCGCCGAGGCGATGGTGGGAGGCGAGCCTCGGCCCAAGGAGAAGCCGGCAGAGAAGAACGCGGAGGGAGGCCCAGGGTGAGCCGGACGGGACGCCGGTCTGAATAGGGGGCGCCCGGCGGGCGTCCCATCCCCGCAACGAGGAGAAGCCCGATGCTCAACACGACGACGTTGGCCCTGGTCCTTGGAACCGCCCTTTCTACGCCCCCCTCCGCGACGGTTCGAGGCACGGCGGTTCCCGCCCGCCCTCCGGTGGTCGCGCAGAGCTGGCATCTGCACCGACACGTCATGGTTCGAAGGCACCCGCTGGCGCCTCCGCCACGGCTCGAGGTCGTGCAGCCGCGCCGCGGGCTCGTGTGGGTCGAGGGTGGCTTCACCTGGCGCGACGGCCGCTACGTGTCGCTGCCCGGCCACTGGGAGCGCGAGCGGATCGGATACCGATGGCAAATCGGCCGCTGGGAGCCCGAGACCGATCACTACATGTGGTTGCCCGGCGCGTGGGTCGAGGTGGCCCCCCGGTCCAGCCAGGTCGCAGCCCCGCCGGTCCCTGTGGTCGGTCAGCCTGCCCCGCCGCCTTACCCGCTTCCCGTACCGCCCCCGCAGGCGCCCCGCTATGCGCGCGTCTCGATCAGCGGACAGGTCTTCGACCAGTACGGACGCCCCCTGCCCGGCGTGATGGTGGTGCTGGC
>Ga0105238_10001281_pt1 | contig 25257 bp, 22 predicted proteins | sample KBSC34metaG_FD_81526 | JGI IMG/M metagenome (GOLD analysis project Ga0105238, IMG submission 81526) | Corn rhizosphere microbial communities from Kellogg Biological Station, Michigan, USA - KBS C3-4 metaG | ecosystem: Host-associated > Plants > Roots > Rhizosphere > Soil | place: Michigan, USA...
GCAACAATCTCGCAGATTCACGAATTGGAGTTGGAACGCTGATGCCGCGACCCGCACCCGTGCAATTCAAAAGTCTCAAACCCACCGTTTCCTTAGGCGACCTCGTGCAGCAACGGATCGTGGAGGCATTGGTCTCCGGACAATTCAGGGGAGGTGAAGAGCTGAACGAGGTGAGTTTGGCGGCGCAATTCCGCGTCAGCCGCACTCCTGTCCGCGAAGCGCTGCGCCGCCTCGCCGCCGAAGGACTTGTTGTCAATCAACGAAACCGACAGACGACGGTCGTGGAAATGTCGAGGAACGACGTGATCGAGACGTATCGCGTTCGTCAGATTTTGGAGGCGTCGGCGGCTCGGCTGGCGGCATCCCACATGGGAGACGATCGTCTGCGTGAATTGCGATCGTTAGCGACCATGGCTACTCCGACGAGCAACGATGAATGGGGTCACGGCGAACGCAAGTTTGATGACGACTTGCATCGGACGGTGGCCGTCTGCTGTGGAAACGGAAAACTGCATGGCGAGATTCTACGCTACCACAATCTCGTTCGATTTGTTCGATCACGAGTGGCTCGAAATCCCAAACGTCTGGCGCAAGGGCATGCGGAGCATCTGCGGATTCTGTCGGCGCTCGAAAGTCGCGATCCTGATCGGGCCGCGGCCGAAATGTCGGCTCATATCGAATCCGCATTAACCTGTGTTCTGGACGACCTGCCGCTGTTGGAAGGGAAGTCGTGATGCTGGATATCGGGGCTTTTCGGGCGAAGACGTGCGCCGGGATCAGTCGACGATCGTTCTTGCAGGTCGCCGGCTCAGCACCACTTGCGATGGGGCTTTCCGGCGGTCACCTGTCTGCAGCGCCGTCTCGACGCGCGAAATCAGTGATCTTCGTTTTCTTGTGGGGAGCTCCCAGCCATCTCGACACGTGCGATCCCAAACCCAATGCTCCGGCTGAATATCGAGGTCCATTCGGAGTCATACCGACGCGAACTGCGGGAGTCTTTTTCACGGAAATGATTCCGCGAATTGCCAGTCGCAGCGATCGGTTCTCGCTCATTCGCACGCACGCCACCACTGCGCCGGGGCATCCCGACGGTGGCACGCTCGCGCTCACAGGTTTTCCGGAATTCCCAACGCCCGTGCAACCGAACTTCGGCTCGATCATTTCCAAGACGCGGGGACATCATGAAAATCTGCCGCCCTTCTTTTCGATTACCAGTGGGATGCTGGCAGACGGCGGTCGGCGCATTGAAGGTTACGGAGGCGGTCTGCTTTCGGAATCGCACGATCCGTTTCTGGTCGGTTGTTCGGCCAACGGCGAGGTCAAACTTGCTGGCCTGGGGCTTCTGGACGAACTCAATCCCTTACGCATTCAAGATCGTCGTCAACTTGTGGCGCAACTTGATACGGCGGCACGTCGAGCCGATCACGAGGCAGAACGCGCCTGGTCGCGGAATATGAAATCGAGTTACGATCTGTTGCTCGATGCCGCCGGACGACAGGCGTTCGACTTGACGCGTGAGACAATCAAGACGCGGGCGAGATACGGACACACGACATTTGGTCAAAGCAGTTTGCTCGCGCGTCGCCTGGTCGAAGCGGGCGTGCCCTATGTTCAGTTGAATTACAGCCGCCATCCCGAGGCGATGAACCCCGGTTTTGAACTGGGGTGGGACACGCACATCTACAATTTTGAGCTGCTGCAGGATCAACATTGTCCGACACTTGATCGCGCTTTCTCAGCTTTGTTGGACGATCTCTACGATCGAGGCCTGATTGACGATACGCTCGTCGTGATGATGGGCGAATTCGGTCGCACGCCCAGGATTAGTGCCAATTCAGCGCGCGACCATTGGCCACCGTGTTATTTCTCGATTTGGGCGGGTGGAGGTGTCCAACCTGGTCGGGTCATCGGTTCGAGCGACCGGCTCGGCGAATACCCACTCGGCGACATCGTTTCGCCGCTGATGGTCGGGACGACGATCGCCCACCTCGCCGGCATCGACACGCAGGCACGCGCAGAGATGAATGTGCTGACCGGCGGAAAGGTCATCGATGCGCTGCTCTAAAGATGTTTTGATCTTCCATTGCGTGTGGTTGCTCATGGCGTCGACCGCCAGCGCCGACGAACCCCTGCGGCTGACCCGCGATGGTCGCCAGAAATCGAGTCCAGTTTTCCGCAACAGAGGCCAGGAAGTCGTGTACGTCGATTTCGCTGATCGGTCGCTGTTTCAATTGCGAAAGCTGGTGATCGCCGATGGTTCCAATGAAAAGCTGCACGCCGAATCGGCCGCTGCGGAATTCGAGCCGACCTGGTCGGGAGATGGAGAGTGCTATTCGTATCTCAAGCTTCGAGGCGTATTGAGTATCAGCATCGTCGTTCGCGACAAGCAGGGAACAATCCTCAACGAGATCATGCCCGGCGGCGGATTCAACGGTTATCGCAGCCCCGCGTTGTCGCCGGATCATTCGCGATTGGTCTTCTCGTATGGTGAACGCGGCGCGCAACAGATCTACTCCGCGAAACTGAACGGAGAAGAACGAAGAACGCTGTCAGAATCGGCGGGGATTAATAACTGGCCATCCTATTCACCCGATGGGCAATCGATCGTTTTTGGTTCCAGCCGCGACGGAAACTTCGAAATCTACTGTATGAAGGCCGACGGATCGAACACTCGGCGCCTGACGGAGAATCCATTTCAAGACATCCGCCCCCGCTTTTCCCCTGATGGTCGCCGCATCGCATTCACCAGCCATCGCGACGGCAACGCGGAAATCTATGTCATGAACAAAGATGGCTCGGAACTTCGTCGAATTACCGACAACGACGAACGCGACGACTACGCGGAATGGCATCCGGATGGTCAACAATTGGTGATCGTCAGTGAACGAGGCGGTGAGCACGATCTGTACATGGTGAAGCTGGACACTGCTCATTGAGGGCTCAGCTGCGAGGGTCGCGGTCACAAGTTCACTTTTGAAGGTGCCGAAGAGGAATCCAACGTGCAGAAGAAAAATGGAGTTGGATAGATTCGTGATGAAATTAATCGGACTTGATGAGCTAGAGAAATCAGGTGTCGTCGCCAACTGTCGCATGAATCGCGAACGCTCGCTGACCGGCCCCAATGGGTATTCCAGAGATCTTGGATTCAATCCTCTGCACGTACTTCAAAGACAAGCAGAGGGCAAACCGCGGGTTCGCTGGCTGGATTTGTGCTGTGGATCGGGGATGGCATTGAGCGAAGCGGCCGAGGTCATCCACAACGAGGGGATGGAGGCGCGGTTCGAGATCATCGGCGTCGATTTGGTGGGCATGTTCGTTCAACCTCCTGCTGAATCAGGTTGTTTGCGATTGCTGGAACAGTCTCTCAGCACCTGGAAGCCAATCGGACGATTCGACCTGATTACGAGTGTCCACGGTTTGCACTACATTGGTGACAAACTGGGATTGATCGAGCGGGCTGTGTCGTGGTTGACCGATGATGGACACTTCGCCGCCAATCTCGATTTGAATAATCTCCGATTCGGAGACAGTCGTTTGGCCGGCCGGACAGTCGTGGCTGAGTTGCGAAAAAGCGGTCTTCAATATTCTGCTCGAAAGAAACTTCTCACCTGTGAAGGTCATCGTGCCAAGTTGACTCGCTTTCGATTCCTGGGCGCCGACGACCAGGCTGGCCCGAACTACACCAGACAACCTGCGGTGAACTCGTACTACGAGCGATCTGAAGTCGAATGAGCGGACTCATGAACCTCTGCGAGTGGCTTTTCGACTAAACGACTGATCCGCGATCGGACGCACGCGTGTCAGGCTGAGATTTTGCTCGATCCAAAAACGTCGGCGAATTCTGTTGTCCGGACCAATTGGCTCTCATTACCCTGAACAGAGTTAGGTCCCAAAGCCCAAGGCCGCGAGCTGTTCGAGCGTGCCTTGGGTTAGCCCTTCGGTTGACCCTGAACTGACCCGGGGACGCTCGCAATGCTCGCGACCCTTGTCTGTTGTGGTGGCCTTGCAGGCCGCGAAGATGCATAGTGTTCAAGATGCTCATTGACGTCGAAAGAGGATTCTTTAGACACGGACCCAGCCAAGTCCACACAGAACGGGTGTAATCCCGGCCCACTGGGTTCACCAGAGCCGTGGACGGAACTGGGCTTTGTCGGCTGCGTACAGCCTCACCGTAGATTGACGAGGCAATCGTCGTTGGTATGGCCCACATTCACCAAGCGGACCGGGTTGCTCGAATGTGAACTCTCGGCCATGATGGGGGAACTCGCCCCTCCATCCTGGGGTGATCGATATTCACAATTGACTTGACCTGATCCGGAAATCTGTAGAAATGTTGGCTGAGGAACAACTCGAAGAAGTTCGCCAGTGCCTGCAATCGAACTCCTGTTTAGCTCACCGACTCGCTCCCCTGATCCCACCCGACGTCGTCGAAAATCTGCGCGTCGAAGCGGCCGAGGCGTTGGCCACCGAGGGGAAGTACCTGGCGAATTGGGATTATCCCAGGCCGCCTGGACCGGATGACGTTCAAGCCTTGACAACGGAACGCGAGAGACTGCCTGAATCGCTGCGGCCAGTACCCACTTCCAGCACGAACGCAGGTCTGTTCGGGGCCGAGTTCCGCCTTCTGATCAACGACCTGCTCCTGCAATGGGTTGGCCGTGACCTCGAGCGATTTGCCCGGTCCGTGCGCAACCGTGTCGGACCAACTTACACCGTTCTGCGTGACAAGCTGACAGATCTCGACCCACACCCCTGGCAGGCCCTGATCGACCGAGTCGAACGCCTGATTGAAACGCGCATCCGACAGAACTATCCACCCATCGCACTCACCGTCCTCTTATGGCAGCAGAAACTGCTGGAACGATGGTGCGACCCCGAATTCGTCTGCGAAGCGGACGACGGCTGCATTATCGAACGATTCGACATCAGCACCGACTGACCCGGCCGCGGGTCGGCGGGATTCGCGATCACGTTGGGTTCAGAATAGGGATGCGATTCGCGCGTTGGACACGGACCCGGCCGCGGGTCGGCGGGATTCGCGATCACGTTGGGTTCAGAATAGGAATGCGACTCGCGCGTTGAATACGGGATGACAGTACACTACGCGCGAACGACACACCTATTCGCAACCCATCATGCGACGCGAAGAAACCGCCTGCGGCGGGGTTCAGAATAGCGTTGCGGCTCGCGCGTCGTAGGTGACCATCCATGAGAATTGCGGCTTACCTTCGGTCAGCCTCTGAGGTATCTTAACGATCAGTTGGTTGCAACGGTGGTTTCACTTGCTCGCGAGAGCTCTTCGTCGGGTGATTCATGCTGGAAGCGGGGCGAATTCGTAGCGTCAATTGCGGGCGACTGTCACGGCGCAGTCTGCTGCAGATTGGTGGCCTGGGGGCCTTGCAGGTGACGCTCGCTGAGTTGCTCCATTCGAACGTGGCCTCTGCCGAATCCGCACCGCCGGCCAAATCGGTGATTTTGCTCTGGCTGTGGGGTGGCCCCAGTCATCTGGAAAGCTTCGATCCCAAGCCAGCGGCACCGCTCGAATACCGTGGGCCGTATGCACCGATCGCGACCACCAATCCGGGCCTGCAGGTTTGCGAACTGTTTCCCAAGCTGGCAGCACGGGCTCACAAGTATTCTGTCATTCGGTCGATGAATCATGAATCCAATGATCATGGCATTGCCGGGACGATCAGCCTGACAGGATCCATTCAGGGTGCCCGCAGTCTGGGTGGCATCAATCTGCCGGGACAGGTGCTGGGGACGCACGGTTCAGTCGTTTCAAAAGTTGATGGAATCCACGCGCGAGTGCCTCGGTTCGTCACGATCGGCAAGAAGTTGTATCAGGGGCCGCAATATATCACTGGTGACGAAGGTGGATCGCTCGGTCCCATTCACGATCCGTTTCGAGTGAACTATGTCCCGGGGACTGGCGTCGAATTGCCGGACTTCAAATTGATCGACGGTGTCACGGCCGATGGCCTGTCGCATCGGCAGAAGCTGCTCGAGCGATTCGATCAACTGACTCGCTTCATGGAAACCTCAGCCCCGGCACAGCGGCTGGATGTATTTTACGATCGTGCCATATCGCTGCTGACGTCGCCCGAAACACGAGGTGTGTTCGACGTCGACAAGGAACCGGTCAAGCTTCGGAACAGTTACGGTCGTCATCATTTTGGCCAGTGCTGCCTGCTGGCGCGACGGTTGATTGAAGCCGATGTCCGATTCGTCCAGGTGAACTGGAGCAGTCACGTCGAGGGCTCTGAGGATGGCGGCGACTGGGGCTGGGATATGCACGACCGCTACTTCCAGATCTTCCAGGATCGACATTCGTGGCAACTTGATCAGGCGATGTCCGCGTTACTCGACGATCTGGACAGTCGGGGCTTGTTGCAGCAGACCGTCGTCGTGGCTGTCGGCGAGTTCGGGCGTACACCCAAGATCAATCCGAAAGCTGGACGTGATCATTGGAATCAATGTTATTCGGCAGTCGTCGCAGGCGGCGGGTTCACTCCCGGATTGGTTATCGGCAGCAGCGATTCGCTGGCTGAACATCCACTCACGCGTCCGACGAAGCCCGCCGATCTGTTCACAACAGTGCTGCAGCAAGTGGGAATCACGACGACTCGGCTGACGAGCGTCGGCCTGACGCCACTGGGACACGCGATTGAAGAGCTGACATGATAGGCCGGTCGTGGATGCGATGGTATCTGTTGACCGGCCTGTGCCTGGTGGTGGTTCGATGCGCGGTGGCAGAGACCACTGACGAGGATCCGTTGCCCGCCGGTTGGAAGCAATTGACGCACGACGGGCACTTCAAACAGCGTCCTGCCTGGTCGCCTGATGGATCGAAGCTACTGTTCACTCGACATGTCGGAGAGTCGGTTCGCGTGATCGTCTGTGATGCCACGGGAACAAACGAAAAGCGTTTGCTCGAGGACAAACATCCACGGATGGATGCCGTCTTTTTACCTGACGGCAAGCGACTGGCGTTCACGTTTGACAAGGTCACTCCGGGACAAGGTGACATGGAACTGTACCTGTGTGACAGTCAGGGCGAACACCTGCAACCACTCTTCGTCACTCAGGGGAAACTGACCCACGAGGAATGGGCCAGCCCGTCACCGGACGGAAAATGGATCGCCTGCACGTCGACACGCGATGACAACGCTGAGCTGTACGTGATCAGTGTCGATGGGAAGGAGAAACAACGGCTGACCAACCACCCCGCCTTGGACGTCCACGCCAGCTTTTCCCCTGACGGTCGGAAAATTGCCTTCGCCACGAATCGCTGGGACAATTTCGAAATCGCCGTCTACGACCTGCAAACATCATTGATCACGCGACTGACGGAAAGCCCCGGGCTCGACGATTATCCCGCCTGGTCTCCCGACGGAAAACAGATCGCGTTCGCATCGCGCCGCGACGGAGACCTGGCCGTGTTTGTCATGCAGGCGGACGGCAGCAAGCCGCGAAACGTGACACAGTCGAACGGCTCTGCCAACTTTCCGACCTGGACGCTTCAGGGGGAGATCACCTTTTGCGCGTACCGCAACGGGGCGTGGGACATCTACCAGTGTCGCCCTTGACCAGTTCAGGCGAGTTTCTTCGAACCACGCTCGCGGCTATGATGATTTTCCTGCCGTGATTTCCATCGAAAGGATTGTTGCATGAGTGCTGAAGCGCGCGTGGCTGAATTAAAGCTTGAACTGCCTCCGGCTCCGAAACCGGGGGGGGTGTATCATCCCGTTTTGATTGTTGGCAATCTGGCGATTGTTTCGGGACATGGTCCCGTTCGCCCCGATGGGACGATGATTACCGGCAAGGTTGGTGACACGGTCAATGAAACTGATGCACAGCGCGCGGCTCGGCAGGTGGGACTGACCATGTTGTCCACCTTACGTCGTGAATTGGGTTCTCTGGATCGAATTCAGCGTTTGGTAAAGACATTGGGGATGGTCAATGCCACTCCGGATTTCGCGAACCACCCACAGGTGATTAACGGATTCAGTAACTTGATGGTCGAGATCTGGGGTGACATCAATGGCAAGGGCGCTCGCAGTGCCGTTGGCATGGGTTCATTGCCGTCCAACATTGCGGTCGAGGTCGAAGCGACGTTTGAACTGAAACCTGAATCGACTGAGTGACCAAGACTGATGCGAGTTCCGACAGCCGGTTGAATTCGCCGTTCGCCCCGTGAAAGAGTGCCAGTGAAGCTGCCGATTCGTGATCAGATCCTGTGGCCGTTGATGGGACTGTTGCTGGTCGCGGTCGCAGCGAATGCGGCGTTCTCGGCGTGGTGGATGTCGACACGCAGTCGGCTCTCGCTGGAGGCACGTCAGCGTCAGATTCTGGGAGTCTTTGAGGAATCCAGTTTTCCGCTTTCCGCCACGGTGATGGCGAAGTTGCAACGGTTGACTGGAGACGAACTGATCGTCTGGGATTCTGCCGCGCAACAGGTCATCGTCGGCACACTGCCAGAGGATGACCTTTCCAAGAACCCTGTCGACTGGAACAGCGTCACCGACTCGAACGCCGAACCTCATCGAGTGACCATTGCTGGGGCCACGTATGTTGCTCACGCAGGCCGACTTCGCGGCAACCCTTCGCACACGATGTTCGTGCTGACATCCGATGATCGACTTCGCAAAGTCAGTCGCGAGGCGATCTGGCCGCCGTTGGCGATTGGAGCCCTGACGATCATCGTGTCGATCCCGTTGGTGTTGAAACTGGCATCCAGTTGGGCTCGTCGCATTCATTCGTTGGAACAGCACGTCCAATCGATTGCGGGTGGGGATTTTGGACGGGAACTGAAAGCAGGTCAGGTCGATGACGAACTGGCGAGACTTGTCGACAGCATCAACTCGATGAGTCGCCAATTGAGATCGATGCAAGAGCGATTGATTCGCGGCGAACGGACGCGACTGGTGGCACAATTGACCGCCGGGTTTGCTCATCAACTGCGTAATGGGATCGCCGGTGCCAAGTTGGCCATCCAATTACACGAAAGCCGGTGTCGATCATCGACTGACACCAGTCTGAACGTTGCATGTAACCAACTCGCTCTGGTTGAAGAAGAGGTGCAGGGACTGTTGTCGCTGGGCAAAGGCGAGCAGCAGACTCCGGCGTCAGTCGATCTCGTGCAAGTCGTTCGTGCAGTCCAATCGCTGGTCTCCATCTCGTGCGAGCACCGTGGAGTGACGCTCCAACTGACTGTGCCGGACAGGCCATTGTTGCTGACGGGTTATGCAGACGGATTACGCGCGGCGATCTTGAATCTGACGCTGAATGCGATCGATGCCGCTGGTCCTGGGGGAAATATCTGGTTGACAATGATTTCCTGCGATGACAAAAAAGTATTACTAGTGGAAGATAGTGGTCCCGGGCCGGCGGCCGAAATCGGTCAGTCACTGTTCGAATCGTTCGTCACTTCGAAACCTGAAGGAGTTGGACTGGGGCTGACCGTTGCTGCGACTGTGGCGAGAACTCACGGTGGAACGTTGAACTGGAAACGTACTAACAATCGAACTCAGTTCGAACTCGTTTTGCCTGTACAAAGAGCCGTGAATGAAAGTGATGGCCGATGAGTCGGATTTTGATCATAGATGACGAACCGGCCATCTGTTGGAGCCTGAAAGAACGGCTGACAGACGAACGGCATGAAGTTCAGATTGCGGCATCGATCGAGCGTGCGGAAGTCTTGTTAGACACATTTGTTCCGGATGTCATCGTCTTGGACGTCCGCTTGCCCGGCAAAGACGGGCTCTCGGCGATCCCCGATTTTCGCCGTCGTTTGTCGACGACTCCAATCGTGGTCATGACGGCCTTTGGCGACTTGCAAACGGCGGTGGAAGCGATCCGGCGCGGGGCATTCGAATATCTGGTCAAACCATTCGATCTGCGAGAATTCCTGTCAGTGATTGGTCGAGCCCTGCAATCCAAATCGGCACCCGGTCCTATCGTGTCGAAGGCCGCCGAACCGACCCAATTGGTGGGACGCGGCCCGCTAATGCAGGCCATTTTCAAACAGATCGCCCTCGTCGCGCCGACGGACTATCCGTCCTTGATTACCGGTGAAACGGGGACTGGCAAAGAATTGGTAGGCGAAGCGATCCATCAAAACAGTTCGCGCAATAACGGACCGTTCATTCGAGTCAGCCTGGCCAGTCTCAGTCCCACGGTGATTGAAAGTGAATTGTTCGGGCATGTGAAGGGGGCGTTTACAGGCGCGGTGGAAGACCGGCCGGGATTATTTGAGCAAGCGGAAAGCGGGACAATTTTCCTCGACGAAATTGGCGATACACCGCTGGCGATTCAAGTCAAGCTGCTGAGAGTTCTCGAGTCGCGACACTTCAGCCCGGTGGGGTCGAGTGAAGAGCGATCGACGAATGCTCGACTGTTGGCCGCAACCAATCGCGATTTGAATTCGATGATCCTCGCAGGCACGTTTCGCGAGGACCTATACCATCGGCTGAGAGTCTTTTCCTTTGAATTGCCACCATTGCGAGCCCATCGTGAGGATCTGCGTCCGTTGGTGGAGTACTTCCTGAGGCGCGTGTCCGTTTCGAATAATGCACTGCCGACGGACGCGTTCTGGAAGGCGATCGAGCAACGCAATTGGCACGGCAATATTCGGGAGCTGCGAAATGCGATTGACCACGCAGTCGTGTTGTCTCGTGGTGGACCGCTGGTGCCCGAACACCTGCCTCCGGCCATGACGCTGCACAATTCAGGGGCCGTATCAGGAACTGGCCTGGGCGCGGCCATTGCGTCGTGGGTGCATGATCAATTGGCGGAAGGGGACGAATCGACCGAAAAAGATCTGTATCGACGATTTCTGGCTGTCGCGGAATCGAAGCTGATCGACGAAATCCTGATCCATACTCAACAGAATCGTAGCGCCGCAGCCAAGATCCTGGGTTTGGACCGAGCAACACTTCGAACCAAAATTGGTTCCAACGCAACCTGAACCATTCTCAATTGCTCCGGCGTTCGCTTCGAAACACCGGCGATTTCGGCCAACTTTTTAAAACCAACCGTTCAATTTCTGCAGGATAAGACAACGGGGCTCGATTGAATTACAATCGATGTTGAAAAAACTCGTTGCCCACTTGGGCCACTTCCTTTGTTGGTGAATGCGATCCTTCGCCTATGTCGTTGTTGCATCCCGCGCTGATGTTCGGACTGGTCCTGGCAGGCATTCCGATCCTGCTGCACCTGTTGCTGAAAGCAAAACCGAAGCGTTTGATCTTTCCTGCGTTGCGATTGATCCAGCAGAACCGGCGACAAAACGTTCGTCGATTGCAGTTGCGTCATTTGTGGTTGCTGCTACTGCGGATCGGTGTGATCATGCTGATTGTGATCGCGATCACGCGCCCGTCGTTGCCGGCCGCCAACTATTCGCTGGTCTGGCATGAATGGCTCAGGCTGTTTGTCGTGGTCGGCATTGGATTGGGAGCATACTACGGAATTCTGGCGTGGTGGAAACGTCACTCGTGGTCGCGAAACCAGTTTCTAACCCGGCGAACGATGCTGCGCGGCGGTGCGGGTGCTGGTACTGCACTGCTGGTGTTGCTGCTGGTCTTCTGGCCCTACGCTCGGCGTGTCGCCGCAGAGATCAAAGATCCCGCGCCACGCGTTGCCGAAAACATTCCGGTGGCGGCAGTCTTCGTGTTCGATACCAGCGCCAGCATGAGTTATCGCGAAGAGAACCAGACACGGCTACAGGCCGCTCAGCAAATCGCGCGTGATCACCTCAGCCGGCTGCCATCCGGAAGCAAGGTCGCGGTGACTGGTTCTCACGAATCGGCATCGCTCGCCTTTTCGCTCGATTTGCAATCTGCCCGCAGCCGCATTGATTCGTACGAAATCAAGGCCGCCGGGCATCCCTTGAATGATCGACTGCGATCGGCGCTTTTGGGGCAGGAGGACGATCGGCGCCGCGTGACGGCGGAACAGAACGTTCCTGAAGACCGCCGGCAGGATCGATATCTGCGTGAAATTTATTTGTTCACCGATCTGGCTCGTTCGGCCTGGCGTGAAGAGTCGTCGTCGTTGTTGCGGGACGAGATGGAACGATTGAAAACGATTGGCGTTTATCTGATCGATGTCGGTCAGAAGAACCCCAGCAATGTGGGGATCACCAGCATTCGTCCTTCACGCGACACGGTTCCTCAAGGAGGTTCGCTCAGGCTGGATATCTCATTATCTGCAACAGGGAATGTGAAATCAGAACAAACGGTTGAATGTCTACTGACAGAGGCCGATGGAAAACAGGTGAAGGCCGGACAACAGACCACAACGGTCGACCCCGGTCTGCAGAAGCAATTGACGTTTGAAATCCCTCGTGTCAATGGACGATATCAGCAAGGCGAGGCGCGGATCGTCGGATCAGATCCACTGACCATGGATGACGTCGGCTACTTTACAGTTCAGACGCTTCAACCGCTGAAGGTTCTCGTTGTGGCAGAATCCGCTGCGGTGGCTCAAAAGCACATCGACGCGTTGAACTATATCGCCAGCGCGAACGTCACGGCCTACAAGACGACCTATCTGTCAGCAGGCCGTCTGGGTGATGCAGATCTGAAGCCATTCGATCTCGTGTGCCTGGTTAACCTGTCGTCACCCGATGAAACCACCTGGACCAAATTGCAAAGTTACGTGGCCGCGGGCGGCGGTTTAGCTGTCTTTCTGGGGTCAGAGAACGCCGCCGCCGCCGTGAAGAATCCGGAACGGATTGATCCCGTCGCCTACTCTTCAGACGCAGCCAAGTCGATTCTGCCGGCAGAACTTGTCGCGACGGTGGCGTTCAGGACTCCGCAATACATGGATCTCAGAAACTCGCAGCATCCCTTGTTAAAGCGATTTGACGAGTTACAGGCGCTCACGGAGTTGGGAGCGACCGAAATCTTGAAATGTTGGAACGTCAAACCGTTCGATGTTGGGATTGTGATTGCCCGCTACAGCGGGCCGCGCGAAATTCCGGCGTTGGTGGAACGTCGAGTGGGCGAAGGTCGAGTCCTGATGATGACGACTTCGATCGACAAACAGGACTGGAATCTGCTCGTTGGTACTCCCTGGTATCTGGTCGTCGCCGATCAGTTGATGCAGTACCTGTCGCAGCAGGCTTCGCTGCGCTGCAATGAGATCGTGGGAAGTGAAGTGTCGCTTCCGCTGGATCACGATCGGAAGCTGAAGAAGGTCATCTTGCGGATGCCGGATTTCAAACAGCGAACTCAAGAGATTTCCAACGACGCCAAGACGTTGTTGTTTCGCGATCTGACGACGATCGGCTCCTACCAAATCGACACTGCCGAGGCCGAGGTCGACTATCATTCGGCCTTCAGCTTGAACCTGCCGGCGCGTGAGAGTGACCTGACGAGACTCGAAAAGCACGATCTGGATCTGATGCTGGGCGAAGGACGATATTCGTTGAGCCAGGACCCTAAAGACCTGGAGAAACATATCAAAGATAATCGTCTTGGCCAGGAAATCTACGGACTTGTCGTCGCGATGCTCGTCGGCATCTTTGCGATGGAACAATTCACCGCAACCTGGTTTTATCGCACTGACGAAGTCTGATCATCGGGCGAGATCGCCATCGCAAAATGGATCTGTCGGCCCACTTCGACGAACCCGCATGCTGGATAAAGGTGTTGACCGACGGAGTTATTCTCCATCGTTTCGATCATGACGAACGACATTCCTTCGCGCCGGAAATAGTTCATCGCATGCTCAATCAGTTGCCGCCCGATTCCTTGTTTTTGTGCCTTGGCGTCCACGGCAAGATTGGGGATGCGTCCTTTTCCCGATGCGTGATCAAGTCGAGTTGTAATGTACCCCAGGACTCGGCCATTGTGTTCGGCAACGAAACATCCTTCAGGGTTGGCTGCGACATCTTCGTCGAGGTGTCGCGCTTTTCGCCAGCGCCAATCATGACCTGACAATACGCCCAATGCCTGTTCCACACGCTGCTCGATGGCCGTCCCGTCGAATCCTTCGACCGTAATCCGTCGAAGTTCTTCGAGGTCATCCTGACGGACCAATCTGATGGTGACACTCACCAGTAACCCATCCGACGAACACGAGTGAAGTAGGGACCACCGTAAATGACAGAGGCTCCGTATCCTGGCACCCCGTAGCCGTACTGAGCGTAACCGACGGGACCATAGCCGAACGAGCCGTATGCGCTGGGTCCGGATCCAATTCCAATCGGACCGTACGTGTATCCTCCGACGCCGTACGTGGCCATCACTTGTTGATTGTTGATCATGTTCTGGATCAGCAGATTCTGCATCAACGGTGCTTGCAGAGCACTCATGTCGGCGCGTCGCTGCAACTGAGTTCGGTACGTTTCGGCTTGCTGCAGGTTTAACTGAGCCAGATCGAGTGCCTGCTGTTGAGCAGCTTGCACCTGAGATTTCGGCACAATGGGGCCCTGCGCCACACGACCTTGATACGCCCCAATCAATTGACGCATCTGATCTGCGTCCATTTGATTGAGCAACCGTCCGACATCTGCCGCACTTTTTGCGTCGAGCGACATATCGACCATCATCCGTCCCAGCAACCAGGCGCGTTGGTCTTCAATTGTTTCAAGTTTGATGGGTTCCAAGCTCGTCGCTGCGGGGGCGGGTGCCGGTGGAACCACATTGTCGACTTGCCCAAGCAGGGCAACGCAAATCCACAGAGAAGTCATTTGAGTCCTCCCAACATGGGACTGGACGAGTGCTACATCGCGACACGAGCGTGTCTGCGCGGATTATACGCCGCATCGAATGTGACATGCAAAGAGATTGCACCGACAAACGAATGACAAACTCGTCAGGGATGGGTGAGGACCCGCTGTGGCTACGCATCTATTGCGAATTCTCCATCGGCTTTTCGAAGACGAATGCGATGTACTTCGAGAATTGCTGCACATGCCTGTGTGCGCGTGCGGCACGGGCGACTTCTTTCCAATCCTGTAAATTGAAGGAACGATACAGGGGGTTTCGCCATTCCAGAAAACGACGACCGATCGGGTTGTTACCCAGGCTAGATAAAAACTCGAACTGGTATTGAATCGGGCTGGTCACATTGCGGCTCCAGTTCAAGTGGACAAGCGACTTCAATCCCGCTTCGTGCGCGTGATGCAGGTAGTCCGAAATTGAGAACATGTCGTCATACTGCCAGATGTGCCGCACTAACCGCGTCTCCGGATCATTCCGATGGACTCGCTGTTCGTCATTGTTCCAAGCGAAGTCGACAACAATTAATTTGCCGCCTGGTCGTAAAACGCGACTCGCCTCTTGCAGGAATTGTGCGCGGTCCGGGAAATGAAACGCGGCTTCGAGGCACATCACACGGTCGAATGACGCATCGGGAAAATCGAGCGACATCGCGTTTCCGCTCTGGTACGACAAGTTGTCGACCTGATCAAACAATGTCTCGGCAACTCGGACGTTTTGCTCCAGCAGATCGATTCCGACGATTTCCGCTTGGGGATGCATGCAACTGACGATGAAAGAACTTTTCCCGCGACCGCAGGCGATGTCCAGAAGCCGATTGCCGGGTTCGATCTGTAAAAGATCGACGGCTTTCATCACCAGCCTTCGCTGTGCCAGTTCTTGATTGGCGAATAGGTTCAAAAAGCCGAATGGACTGCGAAATTGATAGAAACCCAGGTTCATTAAGGCAGGGCCCCAAGTTTCCATCCGCAGCAGGCGAAAGACGACGTTTGATCCGTCGTAACTCGATTTGACGTCCTGAGCGGGCTCGAGCCTTCTCGTGGTGGATGGGGTGACGGGAATCACTGTCGGTGCGAAATCAATGCTCATTGGGTGCCTCAGCAATTCGGGTCAGAACGAAACTGTCGTCACTCCTCATGGGTGAGGGTGCGTGACTGACACACTATTTGCGTTCGCGAAAGTTGTGCCACATGCTTCGTTGCGTCCCTGAGGTTACAAAACTGATCGCATCGTTCTGGCGCGAACCGATTCTGACGCGTTCTGAGAGCGAGGCTGCTGTCCATCAGATCAGTCTGCACGTTGATCAATCAGCGATGCAATTCATCACAGCGATGTTCTCCGTTGACGGCGCAACCACGCGTCAAATTCACTAAACTTCCGGCTTGTTCACGCTCATCCGACACGTGGACTCAAGACGAAATTCAGGTTGAAGTGCCGCACCGAAGAATTGGACGGAAATGGCTGATACGGTTTACTTGATCGACACGTTTTCTCTGATGTTTCAGGTCTTCCACGGCATTCCGCCGATGACAAGTCCCGCTGGTCTGCCGACGAATGCCGTGTTTGGATTCAGCCGCGATCTGGTCACACTTCTGAAAGATCACAAACCCACCTGGCTGATTTGTGCGATCGAATCGGTCGGCCCCGGAACTCGAGATGTGATCTATCCCGACTACAAAGCCAATCGAACGGAGATGCCCGAGGACCTGCGACCGCAAATCGAACTGCTAAAGCAAGTCATCAAAGCCTTTGACCTGCCTTTAATCGAATGTGAAGGATGGGAGGCCGACGACGTGATCGCCACGCTGACTCGTCAGGCAGTTGCTCGTGGGGCTCAAGTCCGGATCGTCACCAGTGACAAGGACGCGCGGCAATTGCTCGGTCCCCAGGTGCAGATGTACAACCTGCGCAAGAACATCTATCTGGACGAAGCGGGATTACTGGTGGATTGGGGAATTCGTCCGGACCAGGTTGTTGATTTTCAGTCGCTGGTGGGTGATTCGGTCGACAACGTTCCCGGCGTTCCGCTGATCGGTCCCAAGAAAGCGGCCGCGATGCTGCAGGCCTACGAAACCTTGGAAAACGTGCTGGCGAATGCCGACAACGTCGCCGGAGCAAAGTTGAAGCAGAATCTAAAAACTTACGCAGATCAGGCGTACCTCAGTCGCCAACTCGTTCGACTCAACCAAGAACTGCCCATCGAATTTGACTGGGAATTGAGACGCCAGCGCCAGCCGCGCGTTCCTGAATTGCAGGATCTGTTCCGCAAGTTTGGATTTCGCCGACTGGTCGACGACGTTCAGCAGTTCGCGCCGCTGATTTCGACAACGCCCGTCAAGGCGGCGGCAAAAAAAGCCAAGCCACAGGCGAAAGGTCAACGGTCACTGTTCGATGAAGATGAGCCGGAGCTACCAGATGAATCTATTGGTGAACCGGACGCAGTCGACGACAGCCCGTTCCTCGACGCGCTTCGTGCAGCGGATTTCCCACGCCTCATCGAACGCAATTGGCAAACGGTCGATACCGAGGACAAGTTCGAGCAGTTCTTGATTGCCTTCGAACAGCAGAATCGGTTTTGTGTCGATCTCGAGACAACCCATGTCGATCCGACGCGCGCAGACATTGTCGGTTGGGCCTTCAGTTGGCAGGCGGGGACGGGTTTCTACATTCCGGTGCGCGGTCCGACAGGTAGTCAGATGCTCGACAGTGACACTGTCTTGACCGCGCTGCGACCTCACCTGATCAAGCCCGGCGTCGAAATCGTCAATCAAAACATCAAGTATGACCTGACCGTGCTCGATCGCGTTGGCCTGACCATTCCTGCAGATCGATTGGGACTGGATCCGATGGTGGGAGACTATCTGCTCGATGCGGGTGCTCGGTCGCACAACCTGGACATGTTGATTGGCAAATACCTGGGGCTGAAGTCGATTCCGATTTCGGATTTAATCGGGAGCGGCAAACAACAGAAGAACATGATCGACATTCCCGTCGACAAGGTCTCTGAATACGCCACCGAAGATGCCGACTTGTCACTGCGCATCGCCGACATCATCACGCAAAAGCTGAAAGATAACGAACTTTTCGACCTGTACTGGCAACTGGAACGCCCGCTGATCGCGATCCTTGCCGAAATGGAACAGACAGGGATCCGCGTCGATGCCGAAGAACTGAAACGGCAAAGTGCCACATTGACCACGCGGCTAGATGAAACGATCAAAGAGATTCATCTGTTGGCAGGACATGAATTCAATATCGATTCGCCGATACAGCTTCGCAAAGTCTTGTTCGAGGAACAAAAGCTGCCGATCCGGCGACGAACGCAAACGGGAGCCAGCACCGATCAGGACGTGCTGGAGGAACTGGCTCTGATTCATCCGCTGCCGGCGAAAATCACCGAGCATCGGCATCTGTCCAAGCTCAAGGGAACGTACCTCGACGCGTTGCCAGATTTGATTCATCCTCAGACCGGCCGCATCCACTGCTCTTTCAATCAAGTCGTCGCCGCAACCGGTCGCCTCAGTTCGAGTGACCCCAATCTGCAGAACATCCCGATCCGGACCCTTGAAGGCCGTTTGATCCGCAAAGCATTCATTCCTGGTTCTGCGGGATGGAAGCTGGTCTGCGCCGACTATTCGCAGATCGAATTGCGCGTCCTCGCCCACTTCAGTGGTGACGCTGCGTTGAAAACAGCCTTTGCAGAGGGCATCGATATTCATGCGGCTGTGGCGGCAGAAGTGTTCGCCATACCGCTGGAAAGTGTCAGTTCGGATCAACGTCGCATTGCCAAAGCGGTCAACTTTGGTGTGATCTATGGCCAAAGTCCCTACGGACTGGCTGCCGCTTTGGGGATCGAAAAGGATGTCGCGGCGAAATTCATTTCTGATTACTTCACAAAGTACGCCGGTGTGAGCCAGTTTATCGACCAGACACTCGTGTCCTGCCTGTCGACCGGATATGCCAAAACGATTCTCGGACGGCGGCGCGCGATCGAAGGAATTCGGGCGCGGCGCAGTCGGAACTTGAACATGCCCGAACGAACCGCCGTGAACACGGTGATACAAGGTTCCGCTGCCGACCTGATCAAACGAGCCATGATTCAGATTAAGTCGCGTCTGAGGGTAGAACAATATCCCGCTCGCATGCTGTTGCAGATCCACGACGAACTGGTCTTTGAAGTGCCCGAACAGGACGTTCGGTCGCTGGTCGAACTGGTACGCCATGAGATGGAACACGCGATGACTTTGGATGTCCCGCTGGTTGTGGATGTGGCCGTCGGAGACAACTGGCTTGAGGTCGAATCAATCTGACACAAGTGTCGCCGTTACCCAATGACCATCAATTGCGCTTGGAAGTGGGAGGCGATTCCGCTTCCATCGTCAGGCAATAGTCGGCAAATCCAACAGACCTCCAGAATGCTTGCCCAACATGGTTGTCGATCAAAACGTCGATCCGCACTCGTTTCGCGTCCGTCCAGGCGTTGTCCCACAACCAGCGTAGTGCCTGTCGACCAATTCCCTTTCGTCTGTGCTCTGCGACGATGAAGAACTGCCGCAAATAGACGTGATCTGGCGCGTGTCGAAAGATGGCGTAGCCGACTGCTTGTTCCGACTCTGCGATGACGACGCCGGTGTATTCGCCTTGCAACCAGCCGTGCATGCGTTCGGCCAATTGCTGCAAATTCATCGGATTGCGATGGCCTTCGTCACGAATGAATTCCTGATTCATTCGCGCCAAATCGTCGACGTCAGTCACGCTGGCAAGTCGAATTTGCATGAATGCTGCTCTCGCTGAATGGCCTTTCCGACGTTCTGCAACATTCGTCGGTCATTCGAATCGCCCGACTTCGATAGAGACGGCATTCAATAACGCACATTTCCGACGACATCACATGGCCAGCCTGAAGTTCGTCTTGTCGAAATCGCGGCAAATCGCTTTGCTTCCCCTGGCTCGAAGGGATTTGGCCAGGCCGTTTGCGGAAAGGATTCTGCCATGCGCAGCACTCGGATGCTACTGTCGTTGTGCATCGTCGTGATGTCACCAATGACGGTGCGCGCCTGGAATGACCTCGGTCATATGACCGTCGCCAGGATTGCCTACGATCAGCTTTCCGATGCTGAACGTTCGGCGATTGTCGGTATGCTGCGCCCTCATCCCCATCTGCGTGAGATTCTGCTGAAGGATCGGCCCGCTCATGTGTCCGAGGACGAATGGCTATTCATGCGGGCCGCAACTTGGCCCGATCATGTTCGTCCGCCGCGTGTATCGTCGCACGAACCGGTCAAATCGCATCCGATCTATCGATTTCACCATGCGACCTGGCACTACGCGGATTTCGAGTATCAGGCAGGTCAACGAGAATCGACCTTGCCGAGGAAACCATTGCCGCATCACCCGTCGCTGCACAATCCAGCCGATCAGACGAATATCATCGAACAACTGGACCATTCCTACCTGATTGTCCGTGGGACCGAACGCGAATACTCGGAGCCGGAAATCGGACTCGCGCCCAGCGAACTACGGGCCGTCCGACTTTGCTGGCTGTTTCACTTGATCGGCGACATTCACCAACCGCTCCACATTGCGACGTTGACGGATCACCGAGTTCCACAGTTGCAACACGGTGACGAAGGCGGAAACAAACTGGCAATCCGCATCGATCACTCAACTGCCCCTAGAAAGTTGCACGCCTTCTGGGACGATCAACTCGGAACGCACGCCAACTACAACAAGGTCGTCAGCCTGGCCGAGCGGTTGTCACGAGACCCACGTCTGAATCCGGCCCGCACTCCAGCGTTTCAAAACCACAAACTCGCTTGGCAATTCGCGGAAGAGAGTTACCAGATCGCCAAGCAATCGGTATACCTGGACGGTCATCTGCAGTTCGCACTGTGGTCGAAAGTCGAATCACACGAACTTCGGGAGACTGATGTGCCCGTCATATCGCCACAGGCAATTACTCAAGCCCATGAAATCGCAGAAGGCCGCATCGCATTGGCCGGGTTCAGACTGGCCGAACGTTTGAAGTTCATCGTGTTCCGCGATCCCAGCCACGGAGGTTCGGCACAGGGAATGGCTGCCCCGGTCCGCCGAGACAGGCCGCCGACTCGATACGTTCGCTAGACATCGATTGAGAACGGCAACCAGGTGTGCTCACCGTTGTTGCTGCATTTCTGTTTGCTGCCTCGCAGAAGCACTACATCATGGAACAAACGACTATTTCGGCGCCGCGATCGAGACGATGACCTTGCTGGGGCGAATCACTCGATCGTGGACCTGATAACCTCGTTCGACATCGTGCAGCACAGTCATCGGCGGGTGCTCTGCTGAGGGGGCCTGGCTGATCGCCTCGTGAAAGTTGGGATCAAATGGCTGTCCCAGGGCGACGATGGGCTTGGCTCCCTGGGCCGCCAAGGCAGTATCGATCTGCTTAATCGTCAGTTGGACGCCATTGAGCAGATCATCGAAGTTCTTCGATTGCGCGGCCGCCGCAACAGCACGATCGAGGCCGTCAAAGACGGGTAGCAACGATTTAAGCAGCGGGACCGCCTGAAACTTCCGTTCGTCATCCATCTCGCGATAGATTCGTTTACGGAAATTGTCCAGATCGGCCATGGTGCGAGCACATTTATCTTTGAATTGATCACGTTCGGCCAGCGCCGCCTGCAGTTGTTCTGCCAACGTCGGCGTGTCGGCGCCGTCTGAATCTGTCCTGGTTTCCGCTTGATCAGTCATCGTTCGTATCTCTCCTGGTCGGATGTTGCATCATGACCGTAATTATCTGGCTGCGCTGCAGTGGCCCTGCTTGATTTTGGCACTCGAGTGGATCAGATGCGAATTGTGCGCCATCATGTCGAGTTGTTCAGTATTCGCCCTGGTTGTTGACGATCCGCGAATCACTCGACGTCGTCATCTTTTGAGAAGAATGTCTTGAGCGATTCGAAAAAGGATTTCCGCTGCGGCGAGACTTGTTTGTCGTCCAGTTCGGCCAACTGCCGCAGCAGTTCCTCCTGCTTCTTGCTCAGCTTTTTCGGCACTTCGACGTGAAACTCCACCAGCAGATCACCACGCGCCCCGCCACGAGGGTCGGGCATCCCCTGACTCTTCAAGCGAAACACTTCATGAGGTTGAGTTCCCGGTGGGACGGTGATTCGATGCTTACCTGTCAGGATCGGAATGTCGAGTTCGGTTCCGAGCGCGGCCTGCGCATAGGTGATTGGAACCTCACACATCAAATTGTGCGCCTCGCGTTTGAAGAGCGGGTGCGATTTGACGCGGATGTCGACAAATAGATCGCCGGGCGGCCCGCCGTTGTCTCCCGCTTCGCCTTCGCCGCGCATACACAACTGCATGCCATTGTCGATCCCTGCCGGAACTTTGATTTCGAGTGTTGCCGCGCGACTGACTACGCGATGTCCGCGACAATCAGGACATTTGTCCCGAATCGTTGTTCCACGTCCACGACACGAAGGACACGTTGTCTGAACTCGAAAGAATCCCTGCGATTGAATAACTTGTCCGCGCCCATCGCAATAGTCGCATTTGACCGGTTGAGTCCCCGGTTTCGCTCCGCTGCCATTGCACGTCACGCACGAGACATGCTTTTCGATTTCCAATGCGCGAGTGCAGCCAACGGCGGCATCCAGCAAATCGATCGTCAATGACGTCTGCAGGCTGTCACCCTTGCGTGCCCGCGGGCCGCCGCCGCGACGACCACCGCCGCCACCAAAGATATCGCCGAACATGTCGCCGAACGCTTCGAAGATGTCGCCGACATCCTGGAAGCCGCCGGCACCTGCCGCACCTGCTTCGACGCCAGCATGACCGAATCGGTCGTATCGCGACTTTTTGTCGGGATTGCCGAGTATGTCGAATGCTTCAGCCGCTTCCTTGAACATCACCACCGCTTCGGCATCACCTGGATTGCGATCAGGATGATGCTTTCCAGCCAGTTTGCGGTAGGCGCGTTTGATCTCGTCGTCCGAGGCCGTTTTGGTTACCCCGAGCACTTCGTAATAACACCGTTTCGTCACCATGACGTTACCGCTCTCAAGTTCAACAGGAATTCCGGTTCAAGATCCGCCTTCAGCCTGAGCGCCGCGATTCGAGTATGACAGCGAATTTGATTCCGATGCCGCATGGCAGTCGTCAGGCTTCGGGATCCCACCCGAATCCGATCCCGAGATCGTTTCAATCCCGGTTGGACTAAGTCCACATACACAACGAACCGCCGGAGATAGCTCCGGCGGCTCGGTCATTGTCAATCATTCTTCCGGTCAGACAAGAGGAATCTCCTGACTGAAATCAGCGAACAGCTCCTTCGACCTTGGACTTCGCCTTGCCGTCGGTGTCGTCACTCCGAGTGACAAGTACCTGGGTCGTCAGCATCAATCCGGCGATCGAAGATGAGTTTCGCAAAGCACTCTTAACGACCTTCGCTGGATCAATAATACCGGCCTTGTACATGTCGACATACTTGGCGGCATTTGCATCGTATCCAGTGTTGGTCGGCATGTTGCGAACTTCGTCCGCCACTACGCTCCCGTCCAAGCCAGAATTCTCGACGATCTGACGAATCGGGGATTCCAACGCCCGGATCACAATCTGGACGCCGATCTTTTCGTCACCCTTGGCCTTCACTTCACTGACGGCCGAGATCGCTCGCAGCAGTGCCACACCGCCACCGGGCAGAATTCCTTCTTCAACAGCGGCTCGTGTTGCATGCAGCGCGTCTTCCATGCGGGCTTTGGTCTGCTTCATTTCAGCTTCGGTGGCTGCACCGACCGAGATAATCGCCACACCACCGGTCATCTTCGCGAGACGTTCCTGGAACTTTTCGCGATCGTATTCGCTTTCGGTGATTTCGATCTGACGTCGGATCTGGTCCACGCGGGCCTTGATCTGATCCTTGTCGCCTGCACCGTCAATGATCGTGCAGGTATCCTTGGTCACTTCGACCTTCTTTGCGCGACCCAGGTGCGACAGTTCAACGGACTCCAGCTTGATGCCCAGATCTTCAGAGATCAGGGTGCCGCCGGTTTGAGTGGCCATGTCGCCCATCATCGCCTTGCGTCGGTCACCGAATCCGGGTGCTTTCACCGCACAGATGTTCAACACACCACGCAGCTTGTTAACCACCAGAGCGGTCAAGGCCTCGCCGTCGATATCTTCAGCCACGACGAGCAGCGGCTTGCTGCGCTGAGCAACCTTTTCGAGCAGCGGAACGAAGTCACGCAGGTTTGAGATTTTCTTTTCGAACAACAGAATATAGCAGTCGTCCAGAACGCACTGCATCGATTCCGGATTGTTCACGAAGTACGGCGAGATGTACCCCTTGTCGAACTGAAGCCCTTCGGCCAATTCCAACGTCGTGGTGTTTCCCTTGCCTTCTTCGACAGTGATCACGCCATCACGGCCGACTTTTTCCATCGCGTCGGCGATCAAGTCACCAATCACGCGATCGTTGTTGGCAGAGATCGAACCAACTTGAGCGATCTCTTCTTTCTTTTCGACGGGCTTGGCCATCTTTTCCAGCGCACCGATGGCGGCATCCACCGCCTTCTCGATGCCCTTGCGGACGACCGTGGGATTTGCACCCAGTGTCAGACTGCGAAGACCTTCCCTGTAGATCGCGCGAGCGAGCACCGTCGCCGTCGTCGTTCCATCGCCAGCAACATCGCTGGTCTTGGAAGCGACTTCGTTGACCAGTTTGGCACCCATGTGCTCGTACGGGTCGTCGAGTTCCACTTCCTTCGAAACGGTCACACCGTCTTTGGTTACGACAGGATTTCCGAACGACTTGTCGATGATGACATTGCGTCCGGTAGGACCCATCGTCACAGCGACAGCTTTCGCCAGCGTCTCAACGCCGTGCAACAGCTTGATGCGAGCCCGATCTTCAAACAACAGTTGCTTTGCCACGACTGGCGCTCCTGTGGGAAAATATGTATGCGGAAGACAAAATCAAGACGCCAATCAGGCAACAACCTTCGCGAGGATATCCGATTCCCGCAGGATCTTGATTTCCTTCTTATCAACTTCGATTTCAGTGCCACCGTACTTGGCAAACAGAACTTCGTCCCCAACCGCAACCGCGATTGGTGATCGTTCGCCGCTGTCCAGCAATCGGCCGGGACCAACGGCCAGCACCTTGCCGCGCTGAGGCTTTTCTTTGGCTGCATCCGGCAGCACGATCCCGCCAGCGGTCTTCTCTTCGGCGGTCAGAGGCTCGACAACAACTCGGTCATCCAGTGGCTTCAACTTCATAATTCGCGTCTCCTGCATTGTCTGGAGGAATCAATTATTAGAAACAAATTGCTCGCGGGGCGAACCATCGCCCGATTCGCGAATCATGGCGACTAGAAGCCACCCATACCGCCCATGCCACCCATCCCCATGCCACCCATGCCTCCCATACCACCCATCCCCATCCCGCCACCGTCGTGGTGATCGTCATGGTGGTGATCGTCTTCTTTCGGCTTGGGTGCTTCGACGACGATTGAATCCGTCGTCAACAGCAAACAGGCAA
>Ga0105238_10001288_pt1 | contig 25197 bp, 25 predicted proteins | sample KBSC34metaG_FD_81526 | JGI IMG/M metagenome (GOLD analysis project Ga0105238, IMG submission 81526) | Corn rhizosphere microbial communities from Kellogg Biological Station, Michigan, USA - KBS C3-4 metaG | ecosystem: Host-associated > Plants > Roots > Rhizosphere > Soil | place: Michigan, USA...
GCTGGTCCTGAACATCAAGCAGTTTTTGAGTTGCCAGTCTCCTCACTTCCTCACATGGCGCGCCGCCAACATCACGAACTCTCAACACGCTGGCCAGTTCATCCAGGGTAAAACCAACTGATAGCGCCCGCCGAATCAGATGCACTCGTTGCAATGCCTCAGGCGGATATTGTCGATAGCCGTTTTGACCGCGGAGCGCACGTGGCAGCACGCCTTTGCGCTCGTAATGTCGCAGGGTATCGCGGCTGACTCCCGCCAAATCAGCAAGCTTGCCCGAGCTTAAAGCACCGTTGCCACTCACTGCTTTCATGATCGCATTCTAAAGCTTGGAATCGATTCCAATGTCAAGACAAAAAGGTCCAGCGTACAGATCAGTTTGAAAATACGCCGAGGCGTTCGCCAATTTCTGCTTCAACCGGCTTTGCTTCTCTGTGCAACCTCTGTGTCCTCTGTGTCTCTGTGGTTGATTGCTTAGGAAAAACAACCACAGAGACACAGAGGACACAGAGGTTGCACAGAGAAATCAGGCTTTTGGGGCGAAGCTGAGTGCAGGCCTCTCTAATCTTGCTTGAAAACGTAACACTCGTTACACTCTGTCTCACGTTACCAAATGGTAAACCGAAACAGAACATCGGCGCACGAATGGGTTCTGCTCATTCACCAGTTACCGCCCAAACCGACAAATCTGCGTGTGAGGATTTGGCGCAAGCTGCAAAAGCTGGGCGCGGTGGCGATCAAGAACTCTGTCTACCTGCTACCCGCGACCGAAAAGGCCCACGAAGATTTTCAATGGTTGAAACAGGAGATCGAGTCGGCCGGTGGTGAAGCGTCAGTTTTCAAGGCGGCTTCGGTCGAGGGCGCCACGGATCAAGACATTATTGCGGCCTTCCGTAAAGCACGCGATGAGGAGTTTGCTGCGATCGCTGCGGAATTCGACGAGTTGACCGGATCAATTCGCGAACAGTCTCGAGGTAAACACTTGTCCGCCGGCAGACTATCAGCGCATGAAAGCGAGATCGACAGGCTTCACGGTGAGCTAGAACGCATCGCCGGCAATGACTTCTTTAACGCGACCGGTCGCGCCCGCGCTTTCGCCGCTTTCGAGCGATGTCAGAAGCAACTTCGAGCCGCGCAGGGACAGAAAGCAAACACATCTTCATCAGAAACCAAAGGTGGAAAACTCGATACTGCAAAGTATCAAGGCCAACGTTGGGTGACCCGCCGCAATCTCCACATCGACCGGCTCGCCTCCGCGTGGCTGATCAAACAGTTCATCGATAAACGCCCGCGCTTTTATTTCGTTGCTGAAGGCGAAACGATCGACGGCGCCATTCCCTTTGACATGTTCGGAGCTGAGTTCACTCATCATGGAGAAGACTGCACCTTCGAGACGATGTTGAAGCGGTTTGGACTTGTGGAAAACAAGGGGCTGCGCGAGATCGCCGAGATCGTTCACGACATCGATTTGAAAGACGACAAGTTTCACCGTCTCGAGGCCGCGGGGCTGAACGCAATCGTTGACGGACTCAGTAAAGTGCTGCGCGACGATCGCAAGTTACTGCAACAAACCGGCGTTGTTTTTGACGGGCTTCATGCGTTGCTGAGCAAGGACGCGGTGAAACCCGCAAGCAAGAAGAAACGAAATGGACGAAAGTCTAAAAAGTAGCGCTGCAACCGATCAAGTCTCGAGTTGGCGAGTGCGAGCCGCAGACTACCTCGGTCTCGAACACAACGTCACGATTGCATCAGCGGCAGTTTTCCTTATCGGTTTCGGTGAGGAGTTATGGAAAAAGTTTCTACCAAAATATCTGGAAGCGCTTGGCGCAACTACGCCCGTCATCGGTCTCTTCGGTACGGCAGAAGATTTTTTCGACGCCTGCTATCAGTATCCCGGTGGCTTTGTCGCCGATCGTTTTGGACGCCGCCGAGCTTTTCTGATCTTTATCTCACTCGCGTCCCTCGGTTACCTCGTCTACTTTTTCAGTAACTCGTGGCCCTTTTTATTTATCGGTCTCGCCCTCGCGATGGCCTGGCAAAGCATGGCGTCGCCTGCAATCTTTGCCGTCATCGGCGACTCACTGCCACGTGAGCGTCGAGCAATGGGCTTTACGCTGCAATCGATATTGAAGCGTGTGCCGGTAGCGATCGCGCCGATCGTCGGCGGGACGTTGATCGCCTCGATGGGTTTGGTAAAGGGCGTGCACGTTGGTCTGCTAATCACACTTGCAATGGCAGCGCTGACGCTCGTACTCGTACTCAAAATCAGAACTCCTAACACGCCGCCACACTCGATCAACATGCGCGGTGTTTGGCGTTCCTTCCACAGTGTACTGAAGCGACTGCTGATTTCGGACATCATCATCAGAACGTGCGAGGGCATGACTGGTGTGCTCGCCATCCTCTACGTGACGAATGTTCACGGCGTCAGTGTTGCCGCTTACGGCACTCTGATCGCTGTGCAGATGATCACGTCGATCATCGTTTACATTCCGGCAGGAAGGATTGCGGATCGAATCGGACGCAAGCCTTTTGTAGTTCTGACGTTTTTGAGTTTTGCCCTGTTTCCGATCGCAATTATTCTCGCCCCAAATTATTCCTGGCTAATCGTGGCTTATGTGATCGGCGGTCTGCGAGAGATTGGCGAGCCTTCCAGAAAGGCGATGATCGTCGATCTCGCTCACGACAACATTCGCGCCAGATCAGTCGGGCTCTACTATCTAGTACGTAGTCTTTCGATCACTCCGGCGGCCGCGATCGGGGGATTGCTCTGGAAGATTGCGCCGCAAGTTCCGTTCGTTGCCGCCGGATTGATCGGACTGATTGGAACCGTTGTGTTCATCATGACTGTCGAGGAACGTTACGCTAGTTAGACATAACCAGGGAGGTAGACCGAAATGAAAGCAATATCACGCCGAGACGTAATTTCGACTTTGGCAACCGGTAGCGCGAGTTTGGCGCTTGCAGGATTTTTAAGTTCAGACGAAGCCAGTGGGCAAACCACTGGACCAGTGGCTAAAGCTTTCCAGGGACAACACATGCCGAAACCATTGCCGTTCGATCCGGCCAAGCTCAAAGGCTTGTCTGAAAAGCTCATCCGATCACATTGGGAAAACAACTACGGCGGTGCTGTTAAAGCATTGAACACGATCGAGCAACGGCTTGCGGCGATGCTGCCGGACAAAGATCTGCCGGCTTATATCTACGGTGATTTGAAACGCGAGGAGCTGGTCCGCACGGGCTCAGTGGTGTTGCACGAAAACTATTTCGCCAACCTCGGCGGTGATGGCAAAGCGACTGGTAAGGCTCTTGATCTCATCAAGCAATGGTTCGGGAGCTACGAGCAGTGGGAAGCAGAGTTTAAGAAGACGGCTAACGCGCTCGGTGGCGGTTCGGGTTGGGCCATTCTTTCATACAATCTCCACACGGGCGAAGTTCACAACTACTGGGCCTGGGATCACATGCACAACGCGCCGATGGGCTATCCACTGTTGGTGCTCGACATGTACGAACACGCGTATCACATGGATTACGGCGCGGCGGCCGCGAAATACGTCGACGCTTTCATGCAAAACGTGAATTGGGATGAAGTGAATCGTCGAGCTGAAATGATCGCCGGTCGCAAGTAATTGGAGTGGAAGTCATGCAAGTTGTACTGATAGATCAAGGGCGATTCGTAATGCTGATCGTCTTGTGCGGACTACTTTGGGCGCTGGAGTCGGTCATCCCGCTTTATCGCTTTCATTACAACCGTGTGCGACATGCAATGCCGAATGTAGCGCTGACACTGATGCTTGTGATCACGAATCTGAGCCTCTCGTTTTCGTCAGCCTACCTTGCCGGATTCTCTGTTCGGAACGGTGTCGGGCTATTTATTTTCCCTGGTCTGCCGTCGGGGGCTCAGATCATCTTTGGCGTGCTGGCGTTGGATCTCTTTGCCTACTTCGCGCACGTTCTCCTGCACAAATCCTGGCTCGGTTGGCAGTTTCATCGAGTCCATCATTCCGAGAACGCAGTAGATGTAACCACGGCCTTTCGCCAACATCCAGGCGAAACCATCTGGCGCATACTCTGGCAGTTGGCTGCAATCATGGTGTTCGGAATTCCGCTCTGGATCGTCGTGGTCTACCTGATCCTCTCGGGCGTTAACGCAGAGTTGGAACATGCCAACATTAGACTCAACTCGCGCGTCGATCGCTTGTTGCGGCTACTGGTAGTGACGCCAAACATGCACAAGGTGCATCATTCGCGCGACCAAAGAGAGACTGACTCCAACTATTCCAACATCTTTTCTCTTTGGGACAGACTATTTGCCACCTACACAAGCACAATGGACTTTCGCAGACTCAACTATGGACTCGATGGGTTTGATGTTAAGGAGAGGCAAACACTACCGGCTCTTCTGAAAATGCCGTTTGTGAGCTACAAGCGCGTCTAGTGGTCATTCCTGTATACCAGGGGCTTCAGTCCCTTAGCCCTGGCGGGAGCATGTCTTTTGGCAAGGCTGAAATCTCTTCCAAATAAAGAGTAAGCTCATTAAACGCAAACGGTTCATCATCCGTGAGTCGCGATCTCTTTTTATAGAGAGTCTTGTACGATCGGACCGCAGCTTCTTTACCTTTGTCAGATTTGATCTTGCGTAAGCAATATGCAGCATACCCCACCAGAACCGGTTTTTTCTGTTCGCTGAGTGCTTGAACCAGGAACGGAACAGCCTGTTCGCCGGCAGCAATAATCTCGCTGACGTTCGCTGATTCCCGGGCAGCGGCGCATCCTAAACTGCTTGGACCAAGCGGTTGGTTTTCGAGGGCCTCAACTTTGTCTTTCAATGAACTCTGGCTTGGCGGGGTCGAGCTAACATTCGCATTAGCGGTCGAGCTGTTCACATTACTCGTACTCACATGATTGCAAGACACGAGCAGGATCTGCGTCAATAAAAGCCCGCCGCAGACAACGACACACATTTTTGCTAGTTGTGTCATCAGATTTGCAAAATATGCTCACGAGACGGCTCGTGGGTCTGCATAGCGTTAAGGGAAGCTATCGTGTTCATTGTCGTCAGTCGGTCTGAAGAAGAGCCGGCGGGCTGGCCGGCTGTACGTACAAAGCACGACGAAGGCAGTCAGTGGACCAGCTAGCCCAACAGCTGCAAAATACGCCGAAGGCGTTAGCTAATTTCAGCCCAGGGTTCGAGCGAAGCAAGAACCCTGGGACCATCACATCAAAAGGTATTCTAACCCTGAAAGGGTTCGCCAACCGCCGAACCCTTTCAGGGTTCTGCCGTTTTTTATGTAACGATCCCAGGGTTGTCGCTGACGCTCCAACCCTGGGCTGAATTTAGCGAACGCCTTCGGCGTTATTCAAACTAAACCACATTTCCAGACCGGAACACGGCGTACAAAACCAGACTTCCAGCCACAGCAAGATTTAAAGAGTCGACTTCTCCCACCATCGGGATACGAACGATCTGCTGGCAGAGTGATCGTTGCTCGTCCGTCAGGCCGGAACGTTCGTTACCCAACAACAGAACTGTTGGCCGGGTATAACGAACTCGATCGTAGTCAACTACTCCATCCGGTGATGCTCCGATAACGGATAGATTATGTGTCTGTATCCAATGCCGAAAGCGTTCGACGTTTGTCCGCACGAGTGTTTGCTTAAAGAGAGCGCCCATCGTCGATCGAACTACAACGGGCTCATACGGATCTATGTGAGGGCCCAATAGAATGAATCCCGCCGCTCCGATGGCAGCCGAGGTTCGCAAGAGTGTTCCAAAGTTACCAAGCGACTGAACCTGACTCAGGACTGTCCAACACGAGAATCGATCCGGTTGAATCTGTTCGAGTGTTTGGATTCGCTGATGAAGAATCGCGGCGATGCCGGAGGCATGTTCAGCGCGCGAAATACTTCGAAACTCTTCTGGTGATGCCCGCGCAAAAGGAACACCGGCACGCTTCAACTGACGGACAAACTTTCTCGCCAGTGGAACAGTCAATAGTTTTTCGCTGTAAAGCAACGTCTCGATGGGAAACTTGTTATCTACAGCTTCGACAAAGTTACGCACGCCTTCAATGAAGAAGAGTCGATGCTGGTCGCGATAGCGGCGGTCGTCCTGGAGTTCCGAATGCGAGTAAGAGTGAGAGCAACGTCTAATTGCCGATAATCGGCTCGATGTTCATTTTTCATCCTCCTTAAGTTGAGCCGACTGGCTAAAGTGATGTAGGTGTGAATTCATGATGCGTAGTTACCGCGTCGTTGATAGTTGAAACTCAATTGGTTTCCGATTGTACAGCAAGTTTGGGTGGAAATGCGCAAGATACTAAAAGAACGCCGGAGACCAACCTCTTAACATTCCCTTCAAACCCCACGAGAGCGGGGAGTACAAAAATGAAATATCTTTCAATCGTCTGTTGAGGTAACAGCGACGCGGTACAACGGCATGATTCACGACTTCGTTTTCGGTTGAATTCGTGGTGACACTCAGGCCGGGCGACACTCGGGTAGCGCAGGCCCTCACGAGCTCGCCGTTAATCTCGACCATGCATGTGTCGCAGGTTTGACCTTTCTTTTCTGTGCAACCTCTGTGTTCTCTGTGTCTCTGTGGTGGACTGGAAAACCACCACCACAGAGACACAGAGAACACAGAGGTTGCACAGAGAAATCAGTCTGACCATCACCTACAGTTCGCGAACGATCTCCGTCAAGAACCAGTGCCGGCGTTCCGCCTGGTCGATCCAAACTTCTATGAAACTGGCAGTCGCAACGTCTTCATACTTCTCGCAAACCGAGTGTGTTACTCGCAGCGAATCGATGAACTTCTGGTTATCCTCACGAAGCTCGCGCATCATCTCGACAGCGGCGATGAACTCATCGTCGTTGTCTTTGAGTCGCTGGTTTCTCGCAATCTCGCCGATCGAGTGAATGGTCGTGCCGCCAATCTTGCGCGCGCGTTCGGCAATGTCGTCGGTTATAGCGAAGATCTGACTGGCGTGCTCGTCGAGCAGCAGGTGGTAGTCTCGAAAGTGAATGCCACTCAGGTGCCAGTGAAAGTTTTTGGTCTTTATGTAAAGTGCAAACGCGTCGGCAAGCAGTTGACGCAATTCGTTTGAGATTTCCGACACACCCTCGCGGCTGAGTCCTGACGTCAGTTCCGCGTGGTCCTGGTCGGCGAGTCTGGTTGCATTAATACGCATGGGCTCCCTTTCCTCTACGTGGTATCAAACAGCGCGAAAATAGCAGCCAATAAACGGAGTGTCTTATCGGATGTTGCTCAAAGATGTGTTCGTTTGCTGGATTGGGCCGATGTCAAAAGTGGGTAGATTCGAGCAATTGCACGTAATACCGAGCCGCCTGCAAATCGTATTGTTAATTGGAGTGAGTGAGACTCTTTGTATGACTAAAACAATTGCGATAGTGATTGGGCTAATAATTGCCGCGAGTGCGCAGGCGAAAGCGCAGGCCCCGTTACAACTAAGTATTACGGCTGGAACCGAGATCGGCGAGTCGAAGGATCAGTTCAAGGTGGGGGACACAATACTGATCACGCTCACGATGACGAATACGGCGACGGCTCCGCAAAACGTTTGTCTCTCATCAAACCTTTACCAGAACCTGCCCAGGCTCACGAAAGACGGGCAGTTAATTCCGATCATGAAATGGACCACTAGTGTGCGGCAGATTGCGAAGCGTGATCAGACCTGTAAGGACATCAATCTCCCGCAGAAGATCGTGCTCGATCCGAAGGCACAGAAGGACATTGATTGGTTTGTGCTCGTTGACAGCAGCGTCTCAACGGGAGCGGAATCCTGGTACGATGCGCTGCAACCAGGCAAGTACGAGCTCTCACTTCAACGCCGTTTGGATTGTTGTGACGGACCGACAGTCGAATCCAACAAGATCACATTTACTGTCGTGCCTTGAATAAACAGCGTCGGTGAGAATAGAACAAGTCAGGAAGAGGGGCTTGCCCCCGCTCGTCCATTCCAAGGAGCAGCGGGGGCAAGCCCCTCTTCCTGACTTGTTCTTTGTTATTGGGTTTTTTGCGAGTTTAGGCATTAACGGCCGGTTGCTAAGAGGGCAAGGTTAGTCACGCATAACCCTTTTGTGGGAACGCGATGCTACAGAAAAGGCGGACCGGAAATGTGCACTATTGAGGGTTTCTGAAGACTCGGCATTTCTCTATTTTCATCCCACAACGAATGAAAATTACTGAAGAGGGATGTCATGCAACAAATCGGTAGTTTCACAACACCAGCAACCTATCCCCCGCCGGTCCTTAACCCTGCTAGATTCGGCGCCACGCGGCGAGACACTCGCAGGCAAACACTTTCCACTGACGACATCGCACGCGCGTATCCGGAAGCTGTGGCGGCCTCGAGTGATGTCTGCGCCTGGCAAAACATTCGCGTCGTGCATCTACAACACGACATAGTTGAAATGCCTGCGCCAATTTCTGAGCAGCACTGCGTCCTTGTGAATCTCGGTGTCCCTTTGTATGTCAAAGCCACCGTTGATGAGCACTCTTTCGACGGTGAAGTGGAGACCGGGCAAGTGGCGATCATCCCGGCACAAACGTCGTGGAGCGCAGAAGCTGCCGGTCCGGAGAGTCGCAATTTCGTGTTGCTGTATCTCCGTCCATTTTTTGTCCGGAACACCGCGGCTAAGTTTCAACTCGCATACAGCGATCTGGGGCTCAAGCCCGAGCTCGGCGTGGAGTCGAATCACATACGACACATTGCCTTGTCTCTTTTGGAGGAGTTGAAAGAAGCAAACCTGGTCGGGAAGATTTACGCTGATTCGCTTGCCGTTGGACTGACAGTGCAATTGATCAAGCATTACAGCTCTGTGCGCAATGTACGTTTGGGCCAGGGCGGAATGGCTCCGCACCGGTTACGAAAAGCGATTAATCTGATCGATCAGCATCTGGCCAACGAGCAGGAGGGACGTGTGGCGCTGCGCGCGGTTGCGAGAGAGGTAGGGATGAGTTACTTCCATTTTTCGCGCGCGTTCAAGCAATCGATCGGGATGACGCCAACCGGATACATCGCGGAGCAGCGAATTGAGCGGGCGCGAATGTTGATGGAGGATACAACACTTCCGATCGCAGAGATCGCGCTTCGATCGGGGTTCTCGAGTCAGAGTCACTTTACAACGTCCTTTCGACGTTTCGCCGGAGTCACGCCGCGAAGCTTCAGAAAAGGGATGTAGGCCCAGGCCACAAAGATTACAACGTACTATCAAACAAAATCCGAACCGATCTTATGCTTTATTAAGTCATCCACAGATTACACAGAAGTAAGAAAATCTGCGTAATCTGTGGATAAAAATGGCCCGGATCCTTTATATATAACCTTCACATGAAACCAAATAGACAACTACTCGCATGCCTCGCGGCTGCGTTGCTGCTGACGAACACAGTCACCTTGACCACCAGGGCCACTGTTAATCCTCCTTATCTCAACCCATCGCTCCCGCTTGATAAGCGTGTGGACGATCTCATGTCGCGTATGACAGAAGACGAGAAGATCGGCCAGCTCAACCAACTCTTCTACTTCGCCCAGTTCATGAAGCCCGACATGATCGAGCCCGGTCTGCGCGAGGGCAAGATCGGCTCGCTGCTCTTCGTGACTGATCCCGCGACGATCAATCGGTTTCAGAAGGTCGCCGTCGAGCAGTCGCGGCTGAAGATCCCGCTACTGTTCGGCTTCGACGTCATTCACGGTTTCCGCACCATCTTCCCCGTTCCGCTAGCGCTCGCCTCCTCCTGGGACGTGGACCTCGTCGAGCGCGTGCAGACGATCGCGGCGCGCGAGGCGAGCGCAACCGGCATTCGCTGGACGTTCGCGCCGATGTTGGACATCGCGCGTGATCCGCGTTGGGGCCGCATCGTCGAGGGTGCGGGCGAAGATCCATTCCTCGGCGCACGGATCGCCGCTGCACAGGTGCGTGGTTTCCAGGGACAAGACCCAGCGAGTCCGGGCCGGCTGCTCGCGTGCATGAAACACTTCGCCGGTTATGGCGCGGCAGCCGGCGGCCGCGACTACGACGCGGCTTATATATCGGACGCTGAGCTTTACAACGTCTACCTTCCGCCTTTTCAAGCAGCCGTCGACGCAGGTGTCGGCAGCGCCATGTCTGCCTACATGGACCTGAACGATGTGCCCGCGACTGGCAACGCCTTTCTTCTTCGTGACGTGCTGCGCAAGCAGTGGGGCTTCAAGGGCTTCGTCGTAAGCGACGCCGATGCGGTTGGCAATCTCGTCACGCACGGCTTCGCGGAAGACAAAGCGGATGCGGCCGCGCGCGCGCTCACGGCAGGCGTGGATATGGAAATGTCCATACCAGCCGGTATCTCAAACACGTACTCGAGCAGCCTCGCCAAACTCATAAAGGAAAAGCGGATCACAACAGCTCATCTCGACGAAGCCGTGCGCCGCGTTCTTGAGGCGAAGTTCAAAGCCGGCCTTTTCGAGAACCCTTACGCCGACGAAGCTCGCGCGGCTTCGATGCACAACAACGCGGAGCACAGGAAGATGGCGCGTATCGCCGCTCAGCGCTCGGCAGTGCTGCTGCGCAACGAGGGCAACCTGCTGCCGCTCGATCCGAAGTTCTCTTCCATCGCGGTGATTGGGCCACTGGCAGATTCGAAGCGCGACATACGCGGATCGTGGAGCTTAGCGGATGACATGAAGACTGCGGTCACCGTAGTCGAAGGCATTCGTGCGAAGGTTCGTTCGGGCGTGAAAGTGGAATACGCGCCTGGCGTGGACATCGCACGTGTGTACCCGTCGCTGTTCGAGTTGTTCTTCGGCCCGCGGCCTGCAGCGTGGAGTGAAGCGCAAAGGCGAGAAGAGTTTGACAAGGCAGTGGCGCTCGCGCGTTCGTCAGACTTGGTTGTGATGGTGCTGGGCCAGCATGAAGAAATGAGTGGTGAAGGGGCATCGCAATCGACCATCGAGCTGCCTGGCCGGCAGCGCGAGCTGCTCGAAGCGGTCTCTGCTTTCGGAAAACCGATCGTACTCGTGCTCGTCAACGGGCGTCCCCTCGACATCTCCGGGGCCGTGACGCGCGTTCCTGCGATCCTCGAAGCGTGGCATCCCGGCGCGGAAGGCGGAAACGCGATCGCCGATCTCCTCTGGGGCGACGCAACACCGATTGGCAAACTCCCGATCACCTGGCCGCGCAGTTCCGGACAGATCCCCATCTACTACTCTCGCAACCTCACACAAGAACCCGAGAGTAAGCCGGGATTCAAGTCGCGCTACTGGGATATTCCAACCTCGTCGCTGTATCCGTTCGGCTACGGCCTGAGCTACACGACCTTCAGTTACTCGAACGTGCGCGTGAGTAAGGCAACAGCGAAGTTGGGTGAATCAGTGGAGGTGACCGTTGACGTAGAGAACACGGGGCGGCGTCCAGGTGAAGAAGTCGCACAGCTATACATACACCAGCGATCAGGCAGCGCGTCGCGGCCCGTGCGCGAGCTAAAAGGGTTTGAGCGCGTCGTGCTCGCACCGGGCGAGAAGAAGACCGTTCGCTTTACTCTCGGTAAGACGGAGCTAACTTACTGGAGCTCCGCCCACAAAGGTTGGATACAGGACCCTGCAACGTTCGACGTATGGGTGGGCGGCGACTCAAACGCAACGCTTCAAACGAAGTTTCAAATCACACCGTAGCAATTGTAGGGGTGGCCCTCCGTGGCCACCCGTTCTTCAGTACACACGTATTGTTGGCAAAGCGGGCGGCCACGGAGGGCCGCCCCTACAGTTAATTCTGAGGTAAAAAGCGTGAACAAAAAGTTATCAGCACAACAACGTGACGAACTACTTACATCCTTGAAAACCCGCTTTGAAAAAAACATGAATCGCCACAAAGGCCTCGAGTGGACCAAAGTCCAGGCAAAGCTTGAATCGAATCCTGAAAAACTTTGGTCACTAAATGAAATGGAGCGAACTGGCGGTGAACCCGATGTAGTCGGGTTTGATAAGAAGACGGGCGAATACAGTTTTTATGATTGTTCAGTCGAGAGTCCTAAGGATCGCAGAAGTGTTTGTTACGATCGTGAAGCGCTTGACGCGAGGAAAGAAAATAAACCTAAAAACAGCGCGATGGATATGGCTGCGGCTATGGGCGTTGAGATGTTAACGGAAGAACAATACCGTGACCTTCAGAAACTCGGCGCCTTCGATCTGAAAACATCGAGCTGGGTGAAGACACCTTCTGACATTAGAAAACTCGGCGGCGCCCTCTTCTGCGATCGTCGCTACAACCAGGTCTTCCTCTATCACAACGGCGCCGACTCTTACTACGCCGCTCGCGGATTTCGTGGCGTGCTAAGCGTCTAGTTTTGAACGTTGCAGGCGCCACAATCCGCGCGCCGAGAGGACGATGGAGAAGAGCGCGGTCACGCTGATTGCGAGCAGCGTCCACACGAAGAAGAATGCTCCGCTGGAACCGGCGACCCTGCTGGCGAGCCCAACACCCCTTCCCTTCATGTGGATGTAGGGAACGACCAACGCAAAGAGCGACAGGAGCAGATTGATGATGAATCCCGATCGCCTTCCGGTGAGCACCAGCGTTCCGTACAGCCAAAGGACAACGATGGGCACAGCAATGAGGTTTGAGAGCCCTCCCTTTTCATAGCCGCGGACGATGTCGTCCGCCAGGTGAAACGTAAGTAAAAGGATCGAGAGCAGAGACGCGATGGTTAACAGAGCGTTGTCTTTCAATTTGGGGATTCTCCTTAATAAGAGCCTATATTCTTTGGACCCCCAAGTCTCCACAGACTGTAACGAGATTGTAAAAAGTTGTATCGAGGCCTAAATGGGCTTACTCGACGAAGCGATACCCGATCCGGTGAACGGTAATAATGTGCCGGGGTTCCGACGGGTCTTGTTCGATTTTCTGACGCAGCCGGGCGATGTGGTTATCGACCGTACGCGTAACCGGAGTGCTACGATAACCCCAAACTTCGTCGAGCAGTTGATCGCGTGTAACGATTTCACCTCGACGCCGGATCAGGTAGCGCAAGATCTCATACTCGCGTGCTGAAAGCTCTAAAGCCTGCCCGCCTTTGCGCGCCGCGTATTTCTTAAAATTCAGCTCCACGTCGCCAAAGGAAAAGTTCTCGACATCAACGACTTGTTTTGAAGCCCTGCGCAAATGCGCCCTGATGCGCGCGAGCAGCTCCTTGATGCTAAACGGTTTCGTCACGTAATCATCTGCGCCAACTTCCAGGCCGATCACCTTGTCGATTTCCTGACTCCGCGCAGTGAGCATCAGAATCGGAGTCTCGATCCCGCGGGTGCGCAACGTGCGGCACACGTCGATTCCGCTCATCAAAGGCAGCATCACGTCGAGAAGAATGATGTCGGGTTTCTCAGTTGAGGCCTTCTCTAAACCTTCCTTCCCATTGCGCGCCACCGCGACCTCATAGCCTTCGTACTCACAGCTATCCTTTAATCCGAGAACCATGTTGGGTTCGTCTTCGATGATCAGAACTTTAGCCAACTTATGTTTCTCCTATGAGCGGAAGCAGAATCGTAAAACGACTTCCCTTCCCGACTTCGCTCTCGACCGTGATGGTTCCCTTATGAGCTTCGACAATGTGCTTCACCAGGGCTAGACCTAAGCCACTGCCTTTAACATCATGGACCAGCCCGTTACCCACGCGATAAAACTTCTCGAAAACCTTCGCCTGTTCAGCGCGCGGAATCCCAATGCCTTGATCTGCTATTTCAATCGACAGATCAGATCCGCGCCGTTCCGTTGTGATCGAAAGCTGCTTCACATCGCGTGAATACTTAATCGCGTTATCAAGCAAATTTGAGATCGCCTGCTCCATCGCATCGCGATCGATTGAGACCGGCGGCAGATCAGGTTGAATGTTTGTTTGAACGTCAAAGCCGGAGTTGATGATCTGATAGCGATAACTGGAAAGCACGTGCTCAATCACTTCCGCCATATCACCGGCAGCAAAAACATACGCTTTCCTTCCGGCCTCGATCTTTGAGAAGTCGAGGATGTTGTCGATCATCTTGTTCAAACGCAGACTCTCGTGCCGGATGATCCGGTAGTACTCCGTCTTCTTCTCTTCACTATTAACGCGACCAAGTTCGAGGATCTCAGAAAACAGGCTGAGTAACGAGAGCGGCGTCTTGAGCTCATGCGAGACGTTTGAGACGAAATTTGATTTCGCCTGCGCCAGGCGCGCTTCGCGGTCGGTGGCCCGGATGGTCAGGGCCATACCGAAAATTAAAACCACGAGTACCAGAATTGTTGCACCGGCACTATGCAGAAAGCTATTACGTGCGAGCTCATCGATATTTGTATTCTTCAGGCCGACTCTTACTTTCCAATTCGAAAACGGCGGATCGAAATTGCTTTCAAGAAAGTGTCCGGTTTGAGCCGGCGCGTTTGAGAAAAGCACCTGGCTGTTCTCGTCGCTGATCGTAATCGTCAGGGCTGATGCGACGGCAGTGTTTCCATGATAGATGTTCGAGACCTTATTTATACTGCCAACCAGCAAGTCGTCCCGGACAAAACTTTTGTTTAATAAAACACCCGCAAAAGCGATCTGCCGTCCGCTTGGTAGCTCCTCAAGCGGGTAAAACAGATATGCTCCCTTACGCATGCTCGTCACAAATAAATATTTGCGATTACCGTCAAGAAAACTTTGGCCCATCCGCGCTCGGTTAAAATTAACAAGAATGTCTGACTGCTCAGCGGTGAATCTCGGCTGCACGGTCTCGACAAATTTGTCTGAATAGATATAGCCATAGGTCATTGGTTTTTGCTGCTCACCGAAGGAGTATCCGAAAACAAAAATCTCTTCGATCTCAGGATGCGAATGCTTTACGCGGGCAAAATATTTTTCGAAGTCTGCCGCAGTTTTTGGAGAGTACTCGCGGGCGACTGGGTCCAATGTTTGAGCCGCAATGTCTGCGAGTCGTTGATTCATTTGCTGTTGTACATAGGTTAATCCCTGTCGCAGATTGTCCTTGAAAGCGCCTTTGGTTTTGTTCTGGAGCTCGGTGAGCGATCGATACTGCAAATAAGTCAGTACCAGGAGCGGAAGAAACACGCCTACTGAGATTAGTATCGTCAGCTTCTTTCGCAGCGATAGTTTAGTGATTGCATCTCGGAATGCACTGAGCGAGAGCATACTGGGATTCTACAGAAAAGTTGCCACTCGTTCGTACCCGAATTGTAAAAAGTTGTCACTCCCGACGTTTGTACCAGCGTTCGCTAACATTGCATTCATCGACGTTCGCATTGTTGACTGCAGTCATCTGCGATCTCGTGTATTCGCTAACGAAATGGTTAGTTTCCGTATATAAGCTAAGCAATCGTAATAAACCTGCAACGAATTTCGACCGAAATTTCACACTTGGACCATTTCTCCCTTTCGGCACCGTGATTGCAAAAGGAACTGGCATGAGGTCACGGCAAAAGGAGAACGTTATGAAAACTAGTTTACTAACGAAAAAAGTGCTCGGAGGTGTGTTTGGTTTATCTCTCCTTCTAGGTATCGGAATGATGCCGGGCTCCGAAGCCAAAGGCCAGTGGCAGGATCCAAACTGGCAACGAGAACAGCAGCGGGAACAGATTAGGCGTCAACGCGAATATGAACGCGAACAACGACGTCGCAATCGCGATTATCGTAATGATGGTCGTTATGACGATCGCTACGGATACGGCGGCGGTTCTTTCCAGCTTCGCCAGACTGCTTTGAATGCAGGCTACAACGAAGGCATCAAGGAAGGACGTAAGGACCGTTCGAGAGGTGAACGCTTCGAGTATCGCGATGAGGAAGACTATCGCAACGCGAACACCGACTACAATTCACGTTTCGGTAATAGAGCGCTGTACCAGCAGTACTTCCGTCAGGGGTTTGTGAATGGCTACAGTGACGGATACCGAGGTTACTAACAACAACGCTGATTAGCTTGAACTTTCGAAGGGCGGGATCGAAATTACGGTCCCGCCCTTTCGTTTTCTCTGCGGCTCTCTGCGGCCTCTGCGTCAAAGACAATTTTTAACGCAGAGGCCGCTGAGATACGCAGAGGGCCGCAGAGAAAACTGATCCGTGTATGCCTTGACTCGTATATGCCTTATGGGGCATATTAGACCGCGTGGCATCTGTATTCGAGATCATTGCGGAGCCGAACCGCCGCGCGATATTGAGTCTCCTGGTTTCGTCCGAACAAACAGTCGGCGATATCGAGCGACAACTCAGTATGTCGCAGCCGACTGTCTCAAAACATCTGCGCGTGCTGCGCGAGGCCGGCGTCGTAGAAGCCACCGTGGACGCACAGCGCCGCGTCTACCGACTGAAAGCCGCACAACTTCAAGAGATCGATGAGTGGCTGGCGCCCTTCCGTCAGCTTTGGTCCACTCGCGTCGACGCTCTCGAACGCCATCTCGACCGCATGGCCGAATCACCACTAACTAAAAGGACGACACAGAAAAAACGATGACCGATCGCGAGCAATACACACCGGGTCCGGCCGGCGGTGCGGAGGTGCAGAAGGATGGCGACAACTGGACGCTCGTTCTCGTCAGAGAACTGCGGCACCCACCTGAAAAAGTCTGGCAGGCGCTAACCGACCCGGCGCACCTGCGCGAGTGGGCCCCTTTCGACGCCGACGGAAACCTGGGAACGGCTGGAGCCACAGCGAAGCTCACCACCGTGGGAGCGCCAGGGCCGCATGTCACCGAAACAACAGTCACGCGAGCCGACGCTCCGAGGGTGCTCGAGTACAAATGGGGCGGCTTCGATATGCGTTGGGAGCTCGAAGCTACTGACGGCGGCACGCGACTAACGCTGTGGACCAACATCGATCGTCGCTTCATCTCGATGGGCGCCGCCGGGTGGCACATCTGCTTCGATGTGCTGGATCGATATCTCGACGGTCAGCCCATCGGACGCCTCGTCGGACCAGGCGTGATGAAGTTCGAGGGCTGGCAACGATTGAACGCCGAGTACGCAAAGCAGTTTGGAATTGAAAAACCGTAAGTTGAGGAGATTCCAATGAACTGGAATAAATGGATTAGACAGGTCCACCGCTGGATGTCCATCGCCTTCACAGTGACGGTCATCACCAACATCGTCGTCTTGAGCCTGGGACAAGGAAAGCAGCCGCCCGCCCTGGTGACCTACTCGCCGCTCCTCCCGCTCTTCCTGCTCCTGTTCACGGGCCTGTATTTGTTCGTGCTGCCGTACGCCGGTAAGTGGCGCAGCAGACGCTAGCGACAAACCTCACGCATGTTAACGCTTTCGCAGTAACCAACGTCTTAACAGCTATGCGTCGCCTACCAACAACCCGGACACAACTGTGCCTTCTGCTGATCGTTCTTATCGGAATCGCTCAAGGCGCTTACGCCCAAACCACCAAACTCGCACCGGTCGATCTCTCATTCGAACAAAAGCTGCCTGACTGGCTGAAGCAGAACAACGTCCCCGCCGCAGGAGTCGGCATTATCGAGAACGGAAGACTCAAATACGCGAAAGTGTTTGGCGAACTCCGCAAAGGTGGGCCAGCTTCCGTCGCACCTGCAAACACGATCTTTCAGGTCGCTTCGCTCACAAAGCCCGTGGTCATAATGCTCACATTGCAGTTAGTGAGCAGCGGAAAGTGGAACCTCGACGAGCCGCTGGCAAACTACTGGGTAGATCCCGACGTTCAAAACGATCCTCGCCACAAGCAACTCACGACCCGGCACGTGCTGACCCATCGATCAGGTTTTCCGAATTGGCGCTCGAACAAGTTGGAGTTCATGGCTGACCCCGGCACTAAGGTGAACTATTCCGGCGAAGGTTTCGAGTACCTGCGCCGCGCCTTAGAAAGGAAGTTCAACGAACCACTTGAACGGCTGGCCCAAAAGCATTTGTTTAGACCGTATGGCATGAAAGACACCCGCTTCTTCTGGGACGCTTCGATGAGCGAGTCGCGGTTCGCTGTCGGGCATAACAAAGACGGCAAGCCGTACGACATACACAAGAACAGTAGCGCGAATGCTGCCGATCTTTTGCTCACTACGATCGCTGACTACGGGCACTTCGCAACGAACGTGCTGAAAGGAAACGGACTCTCGCAGTCAGCTTTCAACGATATGGTTCGTCCGCAGGTTAAGTATCCAACTGGAAAGGATCTGTTCTTCGGCCTGGGTTGGATGGTCATGCCTGAGCTGAGTAACGGTGAATACGCACTGATTCACACGGGCAGCGATCCGGGCGTGAGTACGGTGGTAGTCCTGTTTCCGAAATCGCAACGAGGCTTAATCGTATTCACCAACGGCGACAACGGCACGCAGGTCTGGACCAAAATCCTCGCTGAGGCTTTTGAGGTCGGTAAAGAGATGCTGGGCCGCGGGTGATGTCTTGATCACAGATGGGTCACGATCACAATTCGTGGACAGGCACGAAGAGGAGTATAAGCTTTGAGCGTTGGCGCCGTGGGTTTTTCTAAGATTCAACTGTAGGGGCGGCCCTCCGTGGCCGCCCGTTTTTCGAAACACATCCATTCACTCGACCAACGGTCACGCGGAAGCCCTACAGTTGCCTCTGTGTTCATGAGTGAGGCGCGCATTATTTAACATCGAACATATGGTCCCTTCCCGTCTTTAGGGCACGGTGGCAGGCGGTCGTCATCATCATCCAGCGTCACACGCGTGCCGCATTTAGTACAGCAGTAGGTTCCTTTTCCTGGCTTTTCACCGATGTTGTACATCCGATTCACTCCTTTCGTACTCAGAATGAAATCAGCAATGAAACATTACATCCGTCTTTAGGAGCTTAGTCCACAGAGAACGTGTATTCTTCTGCCGGGCCTGTGGAACCATCGGTTGCAATACCATTTATCCTAATTCGGTAGGATCCGTTGGTAAGGATGTGAACGGGCAATCTAAAGTGAATTGTGTTGTCACTCCTGGCTTCAACGTCAGCAGTGACGATCAGTTCTTTTTCTCCAACTCGCTGTACCACAGCATGATAAATCGGATAACGTTCTTTCTGGATTGTAAGAAGGAATAATTCAACAATTCGAATATCACTTTGTTTTGTTATCTGGTTCTGCGCTTCCCCGCTGCGAGCTGTTACCGGCCTTAACCACAAGGAAGCCATCTGCGGTAAGTTCTGGCTCAGGCTTGCAGGTGTATTTAGTTGGGCCACTTCCTTCTGAATAGCCCAATATTCCATCCTGCGATTGAGCCAAACATACGCAATCACAATCGCAATCAAGATTGCCACAGCGATTGGCACTAAATACGCCGACCTTGACCGCAGCGGCTCGAGAAAGCGACTCCATATTGAAGAAGAAATCGGAGTTGCCTGTGCTTCCTTTACAGCCCAGTGTTTGATCGACTTATTGATTCTGAGCTTACGTTGCTGTTCAGGCGTTCGCGCATAGTGCGAGAGGAATATTTCTTTATCTTCCGTTGTGAGACTGTCCTCGAGATAATCTTCTATCAACTCCTGCTCAGCGGCCAGAACTCTATCTCGCGCTAGAGAGTCCGTCATAAACAGCTTCTCAATTCGCTGCCGTTCTTCATGGTCTACTTTTCTCAACAAATACTGCCGCAATAAGGTATCAGTGAGTATTTCTTCGTCCATGGGTCATCCTCCAGACGTCCCCATCCCCCCTTAAATGAAAATTAACGCAATTCGTTTCATTTTCGCTTAGCCTTGCGATCGATACATCGCTCAACGCATTCTTCCAGCGCAGCGCGAATTCGATAGACCCTTACTCGCAAAGTCTCCACATTTGTCCCCAACTGCATAGCTAACCGTGCGCGATGATCGATCTTCGCCTGTTTCTCCTTCGCGTAATAGCTCAAAATCAACTTCCGTTTCTCAGCGCCCAGCTTTTTCAAACAGGAGTGTAGACAATCGTCACGCATTTCTGCTGTTTCCTGTTCTGTCTCATCGACTGTTTTCGCCGCCGGCTCGAAATCATCTAACGAAACTTGATTCTTTACCTTCTTCAACTCTTCCTTTATCAGATTGCGCGCTATGCCATACAAATAGAGTCTTGGATCGCCTTCGTAATCCTGCCGCAACTCATGGATCTTCTTTGCCAAGCGATCGAATGCTTCATCAGTCAATCCTTCTGGATCGGAACAATTGTTGAAGGTGAATATTCTCGTAAGATCAGCGTGAATCTGAAGATATATGGAGGCAGCTAAGTCACGATCATGATTGAGCCAGGCGAGAATCTCATCAAAGCTCTCGGGAGGGATTACTGAATCGCGAGCCATTTCAGCGTAGATGCTTCTTAAATAGACTAGCCATTGGAAACCGGGATGTGCGTCTGCGAAAGACTACCAGACCAGAAGAGATCAAAACCAACATCAGGAGCGCTATGCCAAGTAACGGGCGTGAATTACTCTCAACCTTGATACGACTCTCATAATCACCTTGAAAGACAAAACCCGCCCAGTAGTAAGGCGCACTCCACTCCTTGTCTTGCATCATTCTCAACTTCGCGGCTCTCAAAGCCGCGACCGGTGGCATGCCGTTCCGCAACATGGACTGATAGAAATCAGACATTAGAATAGAGGTTGCCCGATCATCGACCTTCCAAAGACTAGCTACAACACTCTTTGAGCCAGCGGACATAAAGCTGTGTGTGAGACCTACCCATCCTTCGCCTTTGATATCTTTTCCCAGCGCTGTCTCACACGCACTCAGCACAACCAGCTCAGCGGACAGATCCAAACTGTAAATATCGGGGAGCGACATCAGCCCATTTCTCTCGACCCCATTCTGATCAACTCCCGACAGGATTATCGCAGACAACTCGGGATGCTCACTGTTTAGGAAACCGTGAGTAGCAAAGTGAACGATTTGATATTCACCGACGCGCGGGCTCATTGCAGTTTCACAGTTGGCGTCAAATCCTCTAGCAACCATGGTAGTCCCCCAGGGCGCCGCCTTCACGATCGCATCCGCCTCTTCTGAGGCGTAGACAAGGCGAGTCGGGACCTGAACATGATCGGCAGCGACAGGTTGATCGACAGACGAACTCGCAGCATGAGAGACTGTCGGAGATAATTCTCTGCTCTTGACACGATCGTCTGACGGACCAAATACAGGATCCGCTATGACAGCTACAACTCTGCCAGGTGAAGCTACACGACTCCGTTCAGCACGCATGGTCATCAATGTCGACATGGAAGGCAACACTACGATCTCATTAGTTTGTATCAAGTAAGACGGCGTCCCCGCTGCAGTTGGAACAGCGCCCGGTGTTGGCAATGCCTCAAACTGCACGTACTGTAGTGCGCCTTCTGTAACTACGATGAGCCGCCTGTTTCCCAGTTGTTCGGCAACGGGTCGCAGGAGCATTTCGCTCAACTGAGCTGCTATTTCGGAATAATGGTTGTCTGCCGCATCAACGTTCGCCTGATAGTCTCCATCAGACTTCTGGCGCGCAACTATTGACTCGTAAAGTTTCCTTGTCGCATCTTCGAGTTGCTGCCGAGGAGGTAATTCATAACTACGCACTGAGTCGGAAGTTATGGCCCACAGGTAACTTCGCTCATCTCCCAGGGAATATTCGAGTAGCACAGCACCAGCGGCTTGCAATTCTTTTTGAATCTGTTCCAGATCCTTGAGCTCAAGTGGAGCGATAGAAGGTTGCTTCAGATTTTGCGCCCTCAACTTAGCCTGAATCTCCTGATGTTCCGCACGTAGTTGATCCATCTGTTTGACTATTTCTGCTAATTCAGCCGTGTTTCGGCTTTTACTTAGCGAGAGGTCATATTCCTGTTGGGCCAGCATTCGAAACAATCCATTCACTTCACGCTCACGCCTGAGGAGATCTGATGTCGCTCCTGTACGTAAATCCCTTTGCGACTCCTTGATAAGTTCGCGTAATGAGCGAGCGCGACTTTCCTCACTGCCCAAAAAGGCTCGAGTGGCAAAGCCTTCTCCGGGGTGCCCGCGATCGAGTTCCATCAGGATGTCACGATATAAGTCGTAGTACTGTCTGACTTCCGAAAAGAATGAGGCACGCGCTTCCGGGCTTCCTACACTAGCGCGAAGGTTCTCGCTGATATCAATGGCTTGCCTGATAAAAGCGAGGCCGACCTCGAACTCACCGACAGCCTTGTGAGCGCGCGCGAGATTGTAAAGCGCAGTTAGAAGGATAGACTTATCGCCAACTCTTTCACTTAACGATTGAGCCTCTCGGCATGTTGGAAGTGCTTCCAGGTGCTGATTTGGCCTGAGAAGGAAATCACAATAGTTGTTCAGTGCCGTTGCTTGTCCACGAAAGTCGCCGATGGTTTTAAAAAACCCCTGAGCTCTTTGGAGCTGTTTTACTGCCTGATCGCGATGTCCCTGAGACGCATAGACAATAGCGATCTCACTGAGCGCATTTGCTTCGTTGCGCGCTTTTTTTGCAGCGCGGCTCAACGTGAGACAACGCTGATAATATGGAAGAGCCTGCTCGTCATGCCCCATTAATTGATGCAACTTGGCCAACTTGAAGGTCATCACCGCCACGAAATCCAGAGCGCCCACATGCTCAAACAGACGTAGTGCCTCCTCGTAGTTACCTAAAGCCAATTCGTACTGCTTCATCCGCTGATAGGCCTGGCCTATCCCGTTTAGCGCTACCGTCTCGCCAAGTCGATCTCCAATGGACCGAAAAATCTCAATCGCATCCCGGTGAAGCTGAATCGCCTGGTCCTGCTCTCCTTTGGATGAGTAAACGTGTCCCAGAGCTGAAAGAGAAAGACCTTCTCCGTCTCTATTATTTTTTGCTCGATACAGATCGAGAGATTGGTTAACCTCCGACAGCGCCTTTTCATTATCGCCCAGACTTCCGGCTATGTAAGCACCGAATAGATGTATCTTTGCCTGACCTTCCGAATCGTCAACGAAGAATTTCTTGGACTTGTCGAACTGATCCAATGCGTTTGGGAAATAACCTTCCGAATAAGTGACCTCAGCCAAATGGCTAAGCGCTTCACCGTAAACCTTCCTGGCTGTCGCGTCCGGATCATCTTCCGCCACTTTCAAGATAGCCACAGCCTTAGTTAAATGTTTTTTCGCAACCTCGTTATCACCCATGTAAGAATAAACAAGACCAGTCTGGCTCAGTGCCTTGCCCTGGACCATACGGTCACCGCTCTTTTCCGCGAATAGCAGGGCCTGCTTGTATAGCCGGAGCGCTTCGCGAAGGTCACTCAACACAAGACTGACGTCGCCTGCCTTTAGTGTTGCTAATGAAGCATTTGCGTAATCAGCGAGCGAAGTCCAAATGAGTACTGCATTTCTATATTTCTCTGACGCTTGTCGCAGCTCGATGGCTGACCACGTCGCGCGCAGTGCGTCAGCATTGGCCATCAACTCTCGCGCCTCGCTGTCTTTTGAGTTTGCCGCGCTCGCGATTGATGCAAGCATCAGAGACACGACGGCACTAATCAATGCTCTACAACAGAACCGGCTGACGCTATATCCGCTTATTTCGTCTGATAGCATGAGTTCGAAGTTTCCCTTCGGAAACCGGCATCATGAGGTTCCATCTCTACGGAGAGTACCCCCGTTTATCGTCCGGGTGAGGTGCGAGGATAGCCTTTATTTACCACGTACATCGTGTAGATTCAATGATGAGGGTTTGACTGACAGATAACTGTAGGTGCGGCCGCGGAGGACCGCCCCACAGTCATCGCAGTTTAAGACTCAGCGTCCATCCCGGAGCTCGTTAGCGTTTCGGCGCAGCGCTTTTCCAGACGTTGAACCGCGCCTCCAATCCTCCATGACACCAACTCTGGTACCCGGCGCTTTCCGAGATTTTCGAAGAGCAGTACGTTTGCTACTGGGCATTTTTTCTTATCTCCTCTTCTTGTGGAGCCTGGTGGCGCAGTCACCTGGCGCGATTTAATTTGAAGCCGGGCGCGATTCGCCGCTTAGCGCATCACGCCTGCGTGCCGGCACACTCAAACCAGTTAACCAACCTGCGGAAAGGCATCGCCTTCATTGAGACCATCGCGAACGAAGAGCTCGATTCCGCTCGAACGTGGCATTCTTGTTAAGCCAAGCTCTGCCTGAGCGGACGCAAAGGCTTCTCTGATGGACGTACCGAATCCGAGTGCACGGTAAAACGCGCCGGCAAAAGCGACTCCTGCTTTGTCGCCTATCCCTTTGCCTGCACCGATCGAATAATCGATTGCTTCCGTGATGGAGCGAGCCATCACATTGGTAAAACAAGCATTGAGCACAACTAACCGGACGGAACGCTTATACAGCGCGAACACCCGGGCCAAGCCCTGTGGGTCAACAGCCTTACCTCGGCCGGATGATCCGCCTAAAATGATTCTCTGTTTCTTGTGACCGTGTCCGCTGAAGTGAACGATATGTGGTCGATACAGCAACAACCACTTTTGAAGATCGGCAGGCCGTGTTGCTGTGTGCTTTTGTAATTCGAAGTCATCCCGATATGGACCTTCCTGAATTCTTTCGAAGATCTCTCTGGCTTCCTCGTCCACCGAGATCCAACTGGTAGTGGACGGATTTGCCGATAGAAATAGAATTCGGATCTTTTCTGCCATCTGCGTCCTCCTGCATGCTGTTCATTAACAACTTCACTGGTACAGGCAGAGAAATGACGCAAATCTCATCATGTCAGCAAAAACTCTTTTATTTTGATTGCTGGGGGATTAGCGGTGGTTGAACTGGGCGAGTGTAACCAGCAGGTCGCCCTTACCGCGAGGAATGGCCTCTTGCGTTTTTTTGTAATGATAAACCGTAACATCTACTTCCGACTGCTTCATCTTTAGAAATTCCTTCACTGCAACCCAGGTTCGCGCTGTCAGTCCTCCTCGAGGATGATTAAAAGCCTCGTTCTTTGCAGAGTCGAGCTGACTAACTGGTGCAAGCGACCAGACAATCCAGAAGTTGTCGCCGCCCGCCGGACCTCGGAAGATGATCCAGTCGGATTGAATAGATTGATTCGGGCCTAGCGTCGCCGAGCCGTTGTTTGTTGTCCGATCGGGATAGACCATTCTGACGTTAGTGTCGTCTGTCTCTGGCGGGCCTTCATTGATTATGTAGACGTAAGCAGACCTCGGAGTAATAACGTTAAGCCGGAACTTGTCGCCATTTTCAAAAGTCTCTTCACCATTTGATTTGGATGGCTGCAAGTATTCCTTACCATTGTGCATCTTTTGAACTGTGAGGAAATAAGTGAATGA
>Ga0105238_10001291_pt1 | contig 25178 bp, 10 predicted proteins | sample KBSC34metaG_FD_81526 | JGI IMG/M metagenome (GOLD analysis project Ga0105238, IMG submission 81526) | Corn rhizosphere microbial communities from Kellogg Biological Station, Michigan, USA - KBS C3-4 metaG | ecosystem: Host-associated > Plants > Roots > Rhizosphere > Soil | place: Michigan, USA...
TCCAGGTCCTCGATCGTGCCCTGGCCGGTCTCGTAGTCGCCGGCGGCGGCGATGCGGCCGATCTCCTGGATGGCGTCGCCGTAGACCGGGCCGCCATACAGCGCCATCTTGAAGCCGTTATGGGTCGGCGGGTTGTGCGATCCGGTGACCATGATGCCGGCATCGGCATGCAGATGCTTGACGGCGAAATAGAGCATCGGCGTCGGCCCCAGGCCCACGCGCTTCACATTGACGCCGGTCGACAGCAGCCCCTCGGCGACGGCCTGCGCCAGCTCGGGCGAGCTCAGTCGCCCGTCGAAGCCCAGCGCGATGGTCTTGCCGCCGTCGCGCAGGATGCGGGTCGCATAGGCGCGGCCGATGGCATAGGCGTCGGCCGGGAACAGCGTCGTGCCGACGATGCCGCGAATGTCGTACTCGCGCAGGACCGACGGGTGGAATGTGTGGTGCGGATTTCGGTCGATGCGCCGCTCAATCGTATCCATGATGCCGTGATTACCTTTGGCGACTTACCGATCGAATTCGGGTGGAATCTTACAGCCTGCCGGCAGCATGACGTCGGCCCCGGGTCCCATCACGGCCAGAGCTTGCCCCGATGCGAGCTTCAGGGCGGCATGAATGCGGTCGGCGGCTGAGTCAGGGGTGATCGTCAGCGCGCGTTTGCGTGCTGCTTCGCGCATCGCGGTAAGAGTTTCGGGCGGGGTGGTAAACAGCAGGTCAAGCGCGCGCTCGATTGAGCCGGGCTGCAGCGGATCGATCAGCCAACCGTTTTCATGATCCTGCACCATTTCATTTACTGCCTGGCTGTAAATGCTTCCGATCACGACCAGACCGCTGACCATCGCCTCGTTCACCACCAGCCCCCACTCGTCGATCAGCGAGGGCAAAATCAACACACCGCAATCGGCATAGAGCGCGGGCAGAGCCGAATAGGCCTGATTACCAACAAACACCTGCGTGAAGTTGTCCGGAAGCGCGGTGCGCTCGAGCACGTCCCTCAACTCGCCGTCACCGACCCAAACCAGCTCCAGTTTTTCTTGTGGATTTCTTCGTGCCCAGGCGGCCAAGGCCGCCTGCATCTGAACCACGGCCTTGAGCGGAATCAGGCGGCCGGAAAACAGGAGGCGGCGCGCCTTGGCAGCATCGCGCGAAAGGGGAGTGCCGGCGAACATATCGACGTCGATCGGCTGGTTGACGATCGTCACGCGATCGGACGGAAAGCCAAAACTTGTAATATAGCGGCGACCGCTTTGACCGTTGCAGATAACGCCGTCGGCGATTCCAAGAATGAAGCGGCGCAACCGACGGCGAACCGGCCCCCAGCCCCGTTCCGTCTGCTCTGAAAGTGTCGCCCACACGATGAGGCGACTGCTGGGCACCAGAAGACGATAAAGCGCCGCCTGAAGCGTGCGAAGACCGAGCTCACTCGATATCACGACATCCGGCGCGTAACGCCACAGCCTGACCAGCGTGTCATAGGGGAAGTGCACGAACAGCTTTTGCGTGAAACCGCTCGGATGGCGGCGCAATCCCGGTATCGTCAGGGTTCGCTGCGGAACGATATCGAGGCTGCCGCTGTCGGCTGCCCATGGCCTGTCGGTCTCCATGCCGACCGATACGAAGACCTTCAGACTTCCCGCACGTTGTCGCAAGCTTTCCAACAGTTTGACCCGGTACGGCGGGATGAAATTCGTCAGGAGCGCAATCCGAGGCATGATCTTCGCCTTTGCCGAGCAGCCATTATTCCAGCGATTTCGTCATTTTGCCCTGGAATACCAAAACAGAAGCAACTCTAATATTTATTTCAGAGAAATATCAGACGGCATAGATCGGTAGTACGAAAAATCGCTGCGGATACAACGCCATATACTAAAGAGCCAATCTCTACTATTTTTGATAAACCGGATTACCCCTAAATGGTAATCCATCTTATTTCTTAATATATTTATTACTCATGAACACTAAGACTAATTCGCCCAAAACCACAGGAATAGTATTATCTGATGACTGTCTCCGGATGTTACCGTGCTGCAGCAAACGCAGGATGTGAACAATCTCCAGCAGATAGCCTGAGGCGAGATGGCAAAACGAGTTGCCTGGTTAACGAATGAGTTGCAGCCGTACCGGGTGCCTCTGTTTGAAGCGCTTGAAGAGCGTGTCGACCAACTGCGCGTTTTCATATCGACAAAACAGGAACCAGACCGGCCGTGGGCACCGAACTGGGGTCGCCTGGATACGGTCGTTCAATGGACACTGACCATCAAGACCCGGCGGAAACATCCGCAAGGCTACCGGCAAACGATGTATGTCCATATGTCGCCCGATACTATTCCCCTGCTGTTCAGATACCGCCCCAGCACCATCATTTCGGGCGAGATGGGGCCGCGCTCGATTCAAGCCGCCATATATCGCCGGTTGATGCCGTCTTCGCGGCTGCTGATCTGGTGCACCTTGTCTGAGTTCAGCGAAGCCGGGTGGAGCAGGCTCAGGACATTCATGCGCAAAATCCTGGTTTCCGGCGCCGACGGGTTCGTAGTGGCCGGACAGAGCGGGCGCCGCTACCTGCTTAAGATTGGCGTCCCCGAACACAAGATCTTCATTGCGCACCAAACGGTCGATGTCGACTCTTTCTCGTCATGCCCGACACAGCGTGAGGGCGATGCGGAGCGCAGGCTGCTCTATTGCGGCCGCTTTATCGAAAAGAAGGGCCTTCTGGCATTCCAGGCTGAACTCGCCGCGTGGGCCGAGCGAAACCCCGACCAAACCCTTTTCATGCGTTGGGTCGGAGATGGTGAGTTGGCGGGAGCGCTCAAGGCGTTTTCCGGGCCGGCCAACCTGATCCAGGAGTTTCCGGGGGCGGTCGATTACGAAGGGTTGAGCCGGCACTATGCCGAAAGCGGCGTGCTGGTGCTGCCGACTCTGGATGATGAATGGGGCCTGGTCGTCAACGAGGCCTTCGCCTCCGGGCTTCCCGTCCTCGGGACGATCTATAGCCAGGCGGTCGCGGAACTCGTCGAGGAAGGCCGGACCGGATGGATCTACGATCCGCTGCAACAAGGGGCCTGCGAAGCTGCTCTCAGGCGCATGTTCTCAACCCCGCACGAACAACTGGCCGCGATGCGCGTCAAAGCCCGGGAAAGAATTCAAAGCGTCACGCCCCGCAGCATCGCGGCGATCTTCGACCATGCGATCGACACGATCCAGACGCGCGGCCGCCCGCGGCCGGAACTCCAAGCGGAATTCCAAAAGCCGCGATATTGAAACCTAAAAACCGAAGATCTGTCCAATATAATCCTCAGTATACCGGAGAACTAATCCATAACAATTTCAAAAAGTCCGCTTTTATATTATCAAATCCGATACTTATACTCTACCACAGCACGGACATCCAGGCCTCAACTTGAAACGTCCGCCGCAAAACATTCGAGCAAGGGTTGAAGAAGCTGTGTCGACCGCAAGCGAGGCAAGATCTATCGGTGCTCAGCCGACGAGCCGTTCCCTTTCTCAGGCAGTCGCCGCATTCCTTTCGAATCCGGTGGTATATGGGGCGTTCATCCCGACCATAACGCTGCTGAACGCCGTGGTGGGCATTCTTCTGCCGGCCCTGATGACGCCCCGCGTATTCGGCGAATATTCCTTGGCCTCCACGCTCTTCCAATATGGCCTCATCTTCGACTGCGGCACCGGCCAACTCGCGGATCGATGGATTCCCGCCGCGCTCGCGCGACATGAGTACGGCGAGGCAGAGCGGCTGGGGCAAAATCTATTGTGGCTTCGCTTCTATATCGCCTTTGCCGTTTTTTCACTGGCGGCAGTGGCGCTGTCCGTCCTGGCGTCGAACGGCTCCCTGCCCTTCAGCTTGCCGGTCGGAATTCTATCCGCGTTGGCCGGAACGCTCTACATGGCCTCGCTCGGGCCAGGTTTCATTTATCGAGCCCGCTCGGCGCGGCGCAATTATGCATTTGCCATCGGCACCCTATCGCTTGGCCTAGTGATCGCGCGCCCCGCCGGAATGCTGGCCGGCGGCCTGGTCGGTAGTTTCCTGGCGCTAGCGGTCTGGTACCTGGTGTTCGTGTGCTTCTTTCATTGGCGCATGCCGGCGCGCGCTGCTTTCCGGCCCGCGCCGCGCACCGCGGTCATGTTGACCCTGCGCGGGATGCCGTTCTTCGCAACTTCGTTTGTCTGGGCCTTCTACGTAACCGCCAATCGCTGGTTTGCTTCGCGCCTGATGGAGCCGCAGCCGTTCGGCCATTTTGCCTTCAGTGCAAATATCTATTCACTTCTCATAGGCGCAGTCGGTGGCCTCAGCGCCTTCTACTATCCCAAGGTCGTCGGGCAAATCGCCAGTGAGCCGGCTTATGCGCTGTCGGGGCGGCTTCTGAGGGACTTTATCCGCCTGACACTGGGCGTCGGCCTCATCATGGCGGGGGGCATTGCGCTGGCGCCATTCCTGATCTCGATCATTTATCCAAGCTATATCGGCAGCGTCGCCAGCGCACGTGTACTACTGACGGCGGTGCCCGCGATGGTCCTGGTGTCGTGGATCCTCCCCATCTCGCTGTCGGCGGGCCGGCGGCCCTGGGTCGACGGGGTCATCCTGTATCCCGCTGCCTCATTGATCCTCTATGTCGCGATCCGCCTTCTCTCGCCGCGCTTCGGTGACGTCGGAACGGCCGCCGCGTCTATCGCAAGCGCGCTGCCGCTGCTGATGGCGTTGCTGGCCCAGCTCATGCACGCGCGGATCGTCAGATTGCCGGCAGCCTTGCTGATATTCGCGACGGCAGGTGCGGTCACCGGCGCGTTATGCGCGCTCATCTGGATGATTCAGCGGGTCCATCTATAGCGGATGAAATGAACATGGCAGACGATTTCGCCCACGGAAATTTCGAGAATCTCACGGCGCGAGGAACTTGCAGTCCCCTTCCGCGGTCGATCGCCGTCACGGGCGCGGGGGGCTTCATCGGCGGCCGGATGGCCGAGCTTCTCGCGGCTCAGCCGGGGGTGACGGACTTGAGGGCACTGTCGCGCCGGGGCAGCCGCGCAGTCAAACTCGAAAATGAGCTCGAGCTCGAGCGCGCCCTGAAGGGCTGCAGCGCGGTCATCCATTGCGCGTTCGATATGTACGATATGCCGTCGAACCTCCGGATCGCCCGCGCCATCGCACGCGTATGCACCCGCAATCGCATCAGGATGGTGCAGATCAGCTCCGCCGCGGTCTATGAACCGATGCCCGACGGTGACATCGATGAGCGTCAGCCCTTGCGCAAGACGGACGATTACCGTGCGACCAAGGCGCGGATCGAGGAGGAACTGCAGCGAATGAGCCGGGTGATAGGGCTCGACGTGGTCATATTGCAGCCGACCATCGTCTATGGCCCGGGCGGACGGGCATGGACGGATTCCCCGGTGCGCGATCTTTTGATGGGGTCGCTGGTGCTGCCCAATAATGGCAACGGCCTGTGCAATGCCGTTTACATCGATGACGTCTGCCAGGCGGCGATCAACGCACTGTCGGTGCGGCTGCCGCCCGGCGAACGCTTCCTCATCAGCGGCGCGACGCCCGTCAAGTGGCGCGAATTCTTCGGCGCATATGATGCGATGATCGGCCAAGGCGGGCTTCGGCTCCAGCCGGAGACCGCCCTTGCACCAGCGACGATCCACAATTGCGCACCTCCCCGCGGGGTCCGCAAACTGGTGTTGAGACTGAAATCCGCTCTCTATTCCCGGATGGGAGCAAGATGGCGCTCTCAACTCAACATGCTCTTTCGACGGATCAAGTCGATCACTCGTCCGAACGGCGCCTCCCAACCGACATCGGCACAGATGGCGCTCTACTCGTCGTCCAGCAACATCCGCATCGATAAGGCGAAGCGCATGCTGGGATATGCGCCCGCATTCGATCTTCCCAAGGGCATGTCATCGACCAGGGACTATGTTCGCCGCACCTACGTCAAGAACGCGCCGCGGCATCCCTCGGCTCTCGATCGGATTTTCAAGAATTTACGGCCGAACGTTACACACGACGGACGCGCATAAGCGCATCCGACGGGTGCGTGGCGGGCGAGCGTTTCGGACTAGCCTTGCCCGACGATGCGCGCCGCCCGGTCGTCCTCCCCGCCAACCAGGTCGCATGCCGCGTGTGCGTGATCGGACCCCAGTTCCATGAGATACTGCCTGCCGATCGTGGCGGGATCGTAGCGATGGCGTAGCCATCGTACTTTCTCGGGTGGCAGGCGGGGCTTTTCGACAAGGGTGGACAACCGCGCCGCCCATTCCTCGACATTCGACGGTTCGTCCACATAATCGGCGAAGCCGAGCGTGGTCTCCGGCAGGGCGGTGCATTGGGTGGTGAGGCAAGGCACGCCAAAACCCAGCGCCTCGACTGCCGGCATTCCGAACCCCTCGAAAGCGGACGGAAAAACAAATGCCGTCGCCTGCCGGTAGAGATCGCCCAACCGATGATCGTCGACATAGCCGGTTACGGTGACGCGGTCGGCAATACCGAGATCCATAATCAGATTTTCGAGTACGCCGCCGGCGCCCGACACGGAAACCAATTTGTTTGCGAGCTGACCGACGAGGACCAGCCGGACATCCTTGTTATGCCGTGCGAAGATCGCGAAAGCCCTCAGCAGTATGTCGAGCTGCTTATGCGGATAGTGCGCTGCAACCGAGAGGATATACGGCTTGTCGTCGCCAACGACGCGCAGGCTGCGTTCCCCAAAACGATCCCAGGAGATCGGATTTGAGATAGCGACGCCACGGGCAGCGATGGACCCAAACAGGCGTATCGCATCTCTGCGGACGAACTCAGAAATGAAGATCAGATGATCCGCGGATTGCATAGCCCGCCTGTGCGACAGCCAGAGCCAGGCCCGTTTCTTCCAGGAGAAATATTGAGGGTAATGCAGATACTGGAAGTCGTGGATCACGACCGCCGTTTTTCCGAGGCGCTTCGGAACGATGGGCGGGAGGAAATAATTGGGGAATATGATCGCAGCGCCGCTGAGCGCGGGATCGAAACACGCCCTCTGCTCGCTCAGAAACCTCGGCCCCCTGTTCCCGCCGGTCTCCAACAGAGGGACATTCCTCGAATGACAATCCCGGATAAATTGTGGCGAAAGGTTGGCATGCCGCGAACATAGGACAGTCGGCGCCGCATGCGCTTCGTGCAGCCCCCGAACGAGATTGTACGCCATATGCTCGGCGCCACCGACACGGCCGGAATAGACGAAATGACTCGATACGAGCAACAATACACGCACTCCAGAGAGCTCCGGAAGATCGCAGTATTCGAGACATTTAAGTCTAAGTCCATTGCGATGCTGTGCGTCATGGAGTTAATATGGACTAACCCTTCCGGAATTATTTTTATATTATTGGGCGATCCGAGCATCAACACTTATCCCAGAACCCTCGCCCATCCGACCGCTGGTGTCGAACGAGAAGCGAAGAGGCGACTGAACGCGAGCGCTGCGTCAAACGTCTGTTAAGGAGGCTGTTTCGGTGTCATCCTCCGTACCCGTCGATCGCTATAGAATCGACTCCCCAAGGATAACCCGGCCACTGCCCGTGGCGCGTGGAGGCAACTCGGTGAACCAGACGTGTTCCTGACAGTCGGTATCGGCGCATCCGCCGGTGGCCTGAACGCATTCAAAAGCTTTTTCAATGCCCTTCCGGCAGACACCGGCATGGCATTCGTCCTCATTCAGCACCTTTCGCCCGACCATAAAAGCATGCTGGCGGAACTCGTCGGCAACGCGACGAGGATGGATGTGATAGAGGCCCGTGACGGGCAGGCCCTGAAACCCGACTGCGTTTTCGTCATTCCGCCCGACGCCACGATGACGGTTCGCGACGGGAAGCTCACCATCGTCAAACCGGCACCGCCCCGAGAACGGCGCCGGCCGATCGACACGTTCTTTCTGTCTCTCGCCGAGGATCGGGGCGAGCAGGCGATCGCGATCGTGCTGTCGGGCACTGGCAGCGACGGCGCCCTAGGCGTGGCGGCGGTAAAGGAGCATGGCGGACTGACTCTCGCCCAGGCCGAGTACGATAGCCACGCGATGCCGGGCATGCCCGCCAGCGCGGCAAACACCGGCTTAGTCGACGACGTGCTGGCGGTCGAGGCCATGCCAGAGCGCATAATTTCCCACCGTGCACACTTGGTGCACGTCGCCCGCGGCAAGGACGACGAAGGCGTCCGTCATGATGCGGCATCCCATCTTTCAGCCATTCTGCGCGCGCTGCATGCCCACACCGGCCACGACTTCAGTGAATACAAGGAAAAGACCTTGGTGCGTCGGCTGCAGCGCCGCATGCAGGTCCTGCAGGTCGAAACGCCGGAAGCCTATCTGGAGCTGCTTACCGACCACCCCGAAGAGCTCGACATGCTGCTCCGCGAGGTATTGATCAATGTAACCCACTTCTTCCGCGATTCTGATGCATTCGAGGCAATGAGGGATACGGTCTTGCTGCCCCTGGCCCGGAAAAGCACCAACGAAGACATTCGTATCTGGGTGCCGGGCTGCGCGACTGGGGAAGAAGCCTACACAATCGCAATTCTGCTGCGCGAAGCAATGGATTCGCGCCGTCCTAAACCGAAGGTGCAGATATTTGGCACCGATCTCGACGAACGTGCAATCGCTGCGGCCAGACTAGGACGTTACCGCAAGCCCGTCGCCGGCCTATCACCCGAACGCGCGGAACGCTGGTTCACGCTCGATGGCGACGATTGCTGCGTCATCCCCGAGATTCGCGAGATGTGCATTTTCTCGGTCCACAGCGTCATCAAGCATCCACCTTTCTCAAGGCTGGACCTGATCTCCTGCCGCAACCTGCTTATCTATTTGGACGCCGCAATGCAGGAGCGGCTTATGCAGACGTTCCACTATGCTCTGAAGCCGGATGGGCACCTGTTCCTGGGGTCGTCGGAATCAGTTACGCGCGCCACCAAGCTGTTTCTTGTCAAAGATAAGAAGCGTCGCATCTTCGAACGCCGCGACGCACCGGTCACCGCCTTGCCCCCCTTCTCGACCGGCGTCAGGGGGGTGGGCCGGACGGCGCTGGACGCACAAGCGATATCCAACGATGACACGCTGGACGTGAGCATGCGCCGGGCGATGGACAAACATATTCCGCCGCACCTTCTGCTCGATCGCGCTAACCGAATCATCCGCTTCTCGGGGGGCTCGGTCGGGCAATATCTGGAACCGTCACCTGGCGTCGCCAGCCTTGCGCTGTTCGATATTCTTCGAAAGGGCCTTCGTCACGCTGCACGGGAGGTCATGCAGCAGGTGCGATCCGGCGGCGAGGCGGTTCGACGTGACGACGTGGCGCTCCGCATCGATGGCCAGCCGCGCATGGTGAGCATAATGGCCCAACGGCTTGCCGACCACGGGCCCGAAGCCGAATTCGTCGTCCTCGCCCTGCAGGAGGCCGGCCGGAGCGCCGCTCATGGCAACGCTGGTGAACCCGGCGTCGAACCGGAGCAACAAATCCAGACGCTGCAACAGGAACTGCGCACGACGAGAACGCAGCTTCAATCAGCAATCGACGAGTTGGAGACCGCGAATGAGGAGATGAGGTCGGCTAACGAAGAGTATCAATCGGTCAACGAAGAACTTCAATCATCGAATGAGGAGCTGGAAACAGCAAAGGAGGAGATGCAATCCGTCAATGAAGAGCTTCAGACAATAAATACCGAGATCGCCAATAAGAACGAACAATTGACTCAGCTGAACAGCGACCTGTCAAATCTGCTCGAGAGCACGGACATTGCGACGTTGTTTCTCGACGAAAATCTTCGCGTTAGACGATTCACGCGCGGGGTCAATGAGATATTCCACCTTCGTGACGCCGATATCGGCCGGCCGATCACCGAAATCGTCAGCCTGTTGGAATACCGGGATCTGGAACGTGACGTTAAGAGCGTGCTACGAAAGCTGTCTCCATTCGAACGGGGTGTCACCCTTCAAGACGGCCGCAATACCTTCATCCTTCGTATCCGCCCCTACCGTACGGTCGACAATGTCATCGATGGGGTGGTTCTGACCTTCGTCGATATCACCGATCGTCAGGCAGCCGATCAGGCTGTCCGCGCCAGCGAAACCAAGTTCCGCATGCTGTTCGACTATATCGACGAGGGATTTTGTACGCTCGAGAAGGTCGACACCCCGGCTGGCGAGTTGAGCGACTTCCGCTTCCTGTCGGCCAATCCCGGATTCCAGCGGCAAAGCGGCCTTACGAACGTTGTCGGGAGGACGGTCCGGGAGGTCATTCCAGAAGAATCCCAGGAATGGTCCGAGATGTATGACCAAGTGTGGATAACTGGCGAATCCACGCGTTTCGCGCGCGAGTTGGCAACCCAGGGTCGTATGTTAGAGGCTCTTGCGTTTCGTTTTGACGACGGCACGGGCAATAAGCTAGGCGTCATCTTCCTGGATGTGACCGACCGCAAACGACACAGCGCAGTATTGGCGCTTAGTTCGACGGGTGTCTGACCTGCGATTGGAATCCAGACGGTCTGGTGGCCAACTCTCGATCCGGTCTCAATGCCCCAAGATCGAAAATTAACGCTGCAACGTTTGTGGGCTGGACTTGCGTCACGCGCTTCTGGTCAGTCGACCAAGGCCTTCTTGATTTGAGCGATCGTTTTTCGCGCTTCCGATATTTCCGTTTGAAGCTCGGCGGCAAGCTGATCGGTCCGGTCGCTTAATGATTGCAACCTCATTGCATGTGTCTCCAGACGAACGGCCTGCGACTCAAGCTTGGCTGCCAAGCCTTCCAGATGTTTCTGATACCGCTCATCGGCAGAAGCATGCCCAAGGGTGCGAATCTCCTCGGCCCGTTGCCGATGAATGCGTGCTACATCTAGAAAAACAACAATTTCGGGTGCTGGAGCATGCGCCATTCTCAGACTCTCAAGTTATTCTGTCGCAGCTTACCGCCCACATCAAAGGCGTTTACACAAGAAATCGCAGCGAACCGAACGCCCGGAATTTTCATCGGCGTCCCACCGGAACAACGAGACGACTCAACAATCCACCCATTTCTTGCGTTAGGCAAATCAAACCTGCCGTCATTATCTAACAATCGGCACGCTATCGGGGTGCGTATTTGTCCGTCGAATAGGTTAGCCAGAGCCCTTAACGGGCCGGCCGGACTCGCGGCGTTCCATGATGACGGCCTTCGCCTCGTATTCCTGGGCAAGCTTTTCAAGTCGGGAAATGGTCAGTTGGTCCGTAGAGTCAAGTGAGTCTTTTGGCGCGCGTGCAAGCATGCAAATCTTCTGCAGTCGTTAGCTTAAGAACTTCGTCGGCGACCATCCATCTCACTAAATATTCTGTGATATACTTATAATCCATAATCGCTCCGTTCAGGGCGGAACAGTTACGGCAGGGGCACATTCCTTGAAAGACACAAGGAGAAAATATTGGAACAGCCCCCCACCCTGCACCCGCCTCGGGATGTCACCGGCACCGGCCGGCCAAGTTCCGCCAGTGGCCGGTTGTTTTTGCTGGCTCCGCCGCCCAAAACCCGGACCAGCCGAGCCGCGGCCGCTTTCAACGACCGATGGAACGCGTTGCGCAATGACCTGAGGTTGACGGTCGAGCACCATATGATCGCAGCTCCCGCCGTCGCCCTGGCCGCTGGCGTCCTGACCGGCCGCATCTTGAATGCGGTATTCAGCCGGCCCCGGAAAGTAACGGAACTGAAGGATCTATGACCGATCGGCCGCTTAGCCGCCGATAACAGGAGCCAGCAAATGTCGATATTAGGATGGGTAGTTTTGGGCCTTATCGCCGGTTTTATCGGCAGCAAGATCGTTAATAGGCAAGGCGAAGGCCTGATCCTCGATATCGTGCTGGGTATCGTCGGCGCGGTTGTCGGGGGTTTTCTATTCACCCAGTTCGGCGCCGCCGGCGTGACCGGCTTCAATCTCTACAGCATGTTTGTTGCCGTCATCGGTGCGATCGTGATCCTCGTCGTCTACCACGCGATTTTCGGCCGGCGGACCTGATCTTGCGGGCCGATATGTCCGTCCGCTGCACGCTGCCCTGAGATGAGCATGAACTTCGGCCCGGGAGGGAATTAGGGGACCGCTTAGGGCGCCAAGCCCCCGATGAAGCGCGCTAATTCGGTTGTTGGCCTATTATTTCTCAGCGAAAGGAAAAGCCATGGCTGAAGAGAAAGTCGCACTGGCGGCCGGCAATCATGTCCCGATCAACGTACATTCGGAATATGAGATCGCGTATTGGGTCGAAAAACTCCGCGTGACGCGAAACGAATTGCGCGGCGCAGTTGCAGAGGTCGGGCTGATGGTCGACGATATCGAACAATATCTCAGGGCCCAAAGATAAGAGGCAGTCGTTACGGCTAGGCCAAATCACCTCCCGATATTGTTCGACGGACTCCGGAGCCCTCACATTCCGGATCGTCGAGCCAGGGCGGCGCGCACCGGTCGTGTCGACGAACACGCTGCGGTTGGTATCGACCTCGACGGCCTTTATCCAGTCGCTGGCTTTCGGCTTGGAGCCGAATAAAGAGAGCACAAACGCGATACAAAACGGGAATTCCGCTGGCGTCCCCTAGGGGACGCCAGCGGAATTCCCGTTTTGTATCGCGTTTGTGCTCTCTTTATTCGGCTCCAAGCCGAAAGCCAGCGACTGGATAAAGGCCGTCGAGGTCGATACCAACCGCAGCGTGTTCGTCGACACGACCGGTGCGCGCCGCCCTGGCTCGACGATCCGGAATGTGAGGGCTCCGGAGTCCGTCGAACAATATCGGGAGGTGATTTGGCCTAGCCGTAACGACTGCCTCTTATCTTTGGGCCCTGAGATATTGTTCGATATCGTCGACCATCAGCCCGACCTCTGCAACTGCGCCGCGCAATTCGTTTCGCGTCACGCGGAGTTTTTCGACCCAATACGCGATCTCATATTCCGAATGTACGTTGATCGGGACATGATTGCCGGCCGCCAGTGCGACTTTCTCTTCAGCCATGGCTTTTCCTTTCGCTGAGAAATAATAGGCCAACAACCGAATTAGCGCGCTTCATCGGGGGCTTGGCGCCCTAAGCGGTCCCCTAATTCCCTCCCGGGCCGAAGTTCATGCTCATCTCAGGGCAGCGTGCAGCGGACGGACATATCGGCCCGCAAGATCAGGTCCGCCGGCCGAAAATCGCGTGGTAGACGACGAGGATCACGATCGCACCGATGACGGCAACAAACATGCTGTAGAGATTGAAGCCGGTCACGCCGGCGGCGCCGAACTGGGTGAATAGAAAACCCCCGACAACCGCGCCGACGATACCCAGCACGATATCGAGGATCAGGCCTTCGCCTTGCCTATTAACGATCTTGCTGCCGATAAAACCGGCGATAAGGCCCAAAACTACCCATCCTAATATCGACATTTGCTGGCTCCTGTTATCGGCGGCTAAGCGGCCGATCGGTCATAGATCCTTCAGTTCCGTTACTTTCCGGGGCCGGCTGAATACCGCATTCAAGATGCGGCCGGTCAGGACGCCAGCGGCCAGGGCGACGGCGGGAGCTGCGATCATATGGTGCTCGACCGTCAACCTCAGGTCATTGCGCAACGCGTTCCATCGGTCGTTGAAAGCGGCCGCGGCTCGGCTGGTCCGGGTTTTGGGCGGCGGAGCCAGCAAAAACAACCGGCCACTGGCGGAACTTGGCCGGCCGGTGCCGGTGACATCCCGAGGCGGGTGCAGGGTGGGGGGCTGTTCCAATATTTTCTCCTTGTGTCTTTCAAGGAATGTGCCCCTGCCGTAACTGTTCCGCCCTGAACGGAGCGATTATGGATTATAAGTATATCACAGAATATTTAGTGAGATGGATGGTCGCCGACGAAGTTCTTAAGCTAACGACTGCAGAAGATTTGCATGCTTGCACGCGCGCCAAAAGACTCACTTGACTCTACGGACCAACTGACCATTTCCCGACTTGAAAAGCTTGCCCAGGAATACGAGGCGAAGGCCGTCATCATGGAACGCCGCGAGTCCGGCCGGCCCGTTAAGGGCTCTGGCTAACCTATTCGACGGACAAATACGCACCCCGATAGCGTGCCGATTGTTAGATAATGACGGCAGGTTTGATTTGCCTAACGCAAGAAATGGGTGGATTGTTGAGTCGTCTCGTTGTTCCGGTGGGACGCCGATGAAAATTCCGGGCGTTCGGTTCGCTGCGATTTCTTGTGTAAACGCCTTTGATGTGGGCGGTAAGCTGCGACAGAATAACTTGAGAGTCTGAGAATGGCGCATGCTCCAGCACCCGAAATTGTTGTTTTTCTAGATGTAGCACGCATTCATCGGCAACGGGCCGAGGAGATTCGCACCCTTGGGCATGCTTCTGCCGATGAGCGGTATCAGAAACATCTGGAAGGCTTGGCAGCCAAGCTTGAGTCGCAGGCCGTTCGTCTGGAGACACATGCAATGAGGTTGCAATCATTAAGCGACCGGACCGATCAGCTTGCCGCCGAGCTTCAAACGGAAATATCGGAAGCGCGAAAAACGATCGCTCAAATCAAGAAGGCCTTGGTCGACTGACCAGAAGCGCGTGACGCAAGTCCAGCCCACAAACGTTGCAGCGTTAATTTTCGATCTTGGGGCATTGAGACCGGATCGAGAGTTGGCCACCAGACCGTCTGGATTCCAATCGCAGGTCAGACACCCGTCGAACTAAGCGCCAATACTGCGCTGTGTCGTTTGCGGTCGGTCACATCCAGGAAGATGACGCCTAGCTTATTGCCCGTGCCGTCGTCAAAACGAAACGCAAGAGCCTCTAACATACGACCCTGGGTTGCCAACTCGCGCGCGAAACGCGTGGATTCGCCAGTTATCCACACTTGGTCATACATCTCGGACCATTCCTGGGATTCTTCTGGAATGACCTCCCGGACCGTCCTCCCGACAACGTTCGTAAGGCCGCTTTGCCGCTGGAATCCGGGATTGGCCGACAGGAAGCGGAAGTCGCTCAACTCGCCAGCCGGGGTGTCGACCTTCTCGAGCGTACAAAATCCCTCGTCGATATAGTCGAACAGCATGCGGAACTTGGTTTCGCTGGCGCGGACAGCCTGATCGGCTGCCTGACGATCGGTGATATCGACGAAGGTCAGAACCACCCCATCGATGACATTGTCGACCGTACGGTAGGGGCGGATACGAAGGATGAAGGTATTGCGGCCGTCTTGAAGGGTGACACCCCGTTCGAATGGAGACAGCTTTCGTAGCACGCTCTTAACGTCACGTTCCAGATCCCGGTATTCCAACAGGCTGACGATTTCGGTGATCGGCCGGCCGATATCGGCGTCACGAAGGTGGAATATCTCATTGACCCCGCGCGTGAATCGTCTAACGCGAAGATTTTCGTCGAGAAACAACGTCGCAATGTCCGTGCTCTCGAGCAGATTTGACAGGTCGCTGTTCAGCTGAGTCAATTGTTCGTTCTTATTGGCGATCTCGGTATTTATTGTCTGAAGCTCTTCATTGACGGATTGCATCTCCTCCTTTGCTGTTTCCAGCTCCTCATTCGATGATTGAAGTTCTTCGTTGACCGATTGATACTCTTCGTTAGCCGACCTCATCTCCTCATTCGCGGTCTCCAACTCGTCGATTGCTGATTGAAGCTGCGTTCTCGTCGTGCGCAGTTCCTGTTGCAGCGTCTGGATTTGTTGCTCCGGTTCGACGCCGGGTTCACCAGCGTTGCCATGAGCGGCGCTCCGGCCGGCCTCCTGCAGGGCGAGGACGACGAATTCGGCTTCGGGCCCGTGGTCGGCAAGCCGTTGGGCCATTATGCTCACCATGCGCGGCTGGCCATCGATGCGGAGCGCCACGTCGTCACGTCGAACCGCCTCGCCGCCGGATCGCACCTGCTGCATGACCTCCCGTGCAGCGTGACGAAGGCCCTTTCGAAGAATATCGAACAGCGCAAGGCTGGCGACGCCAGGTGACGGTTCCAGATATTGCCCGACCGAGCCCCCCGAGAAGCGGATGATTCGGTTAGCGCGATCGAGCAGAAGGTGCGGCGGAATATGTTTGTCCATCGCCCGGCGCATGCTCACGTCCAGCGTGTCATCGTTGGATATCGCTTGTGCGTCCAGCGCCGTCCGGCCCACCCCCCTGACGCCGGTCGAGAAGGGGGGCAAGGCGGTGACCGGTGCGTCGCGGCGTTCGAAGATGCGACGCTTCTTATCTTTGACAAGAAACAGCTTGGTGGCGCGCGTAACTGATTCCGACGACCCCAGGAACAGGTGCCCATCCGGCTTCAGAGCATAGTGGAACGTCTGCATAAGCCGCTCCTGCATTGCGGCGTCCAAATAGATAAGCAGGTTGCGGCAGGAGATCAGGTCCAGCCTTGAGAAAGGTGGATGCTTGATGACGCTGTGGACCGAGAAAATGCACATCTCGCGAATCTCGGGGATGACGCAGCAATCGTCGCCATCGAGCGTGAACCAGCGTTCCGCGCGTTCGGGTGATAGGCCGGCGACGGGCTTGCGGTAACGTCCTAGTCTGGCCGCAGCGATTGCACGTTCGTCGAGATCGGTGCCAAATATCTGCACCTTCGGTTTAGGACGGCGCGAATCCATTGCTTCGCGCAGCAGAATTGCGATTGTGTAGGCTTCTTCCCCAGTCGCGCAGCCCGGCACCCAGATACGAATGTCTTCGTTGGTGCTTTTCCGGGCCAGGGGCAGCAAGACCGTATCCCTCATTGCCTCGAATGCATCAGAATCGCGGAAGAAGTGGGTTACATTGATCAATACCTCGCGGAGCAGCATGTCGAGCTCTTCGGGGTGGTCGGTAAGCAGCTCCAGATAGGCTTCCGGCGTTTCGACCTGCAGGACCTGCATGCGGCGCTGCAGCCGACGCACCAAGGTCTTTTCCTTGTATTCACTGAAGTCGTGGCCGGTGTGGGCATGCAGCGCGCGCAGAATGGCTGAAAGATGGGATGCCGCATCATGACGGACGCCTTCGTCGTCCTTGCCGCGGGCGACGTGCACCAAGTGTGCACGGTGGGAAATTATGCGCTCTGGCATGGCCTCGACCGCCAGCACGTCGTCGACTAAGCCGGTGTTTGCCGCGCTGGCGGGCATGCCCGGCATCGCGTGGCTATCGTACTCGGCCTGGGCGAGAGTCAGTCCGCCATGCTCCTTTACCGCCGCCACGCCTAGGGCGCCGTCGCTGCCAGTGCCCGACAGCACGATCGCGATCGCCTGCTCGCCCCGATCCTCGGCGAGAGACAGAAAGAACGTGTCGATCGGCCGGCGCCGTTCTCGGGGCGGTGCCGGTTTGACGATGGTGAGCTTCCCGTCGCGAACCGTCATCGTGGCGTCGGGCGGAATGACGAAAACGCAGTCGGGTTTCAGGGCCTGCCCGTCACGGGCCTCTATCACATCCATCCTCGTCGCGTTGCCGACGAGTTCCGCCAGCATGCTTTTATGGTCGGGCGAAAGGTGCTGAATGAGGACGAATGCCATGCCGGTGTCTGCCGGAAGGGCATTGAAAAAGCTTTTGAATGCGTTCAGGCCACCGGCGGATGCGCCGATACCGACTGTCAGGAACACGTCTGGTTCACCGAGTTGCCTCCACGCGCCACGGGCAGTGGCCGGGTTATCCTTGGGGAGTCGATTCTATAGCGATCGACGGGTACGGAGGATGACACCGAAACAGCCTCCTTAACAGACGTTTGACGCAGCGCTCGCGTTCAGTCGCCTCTTCGCTTCTCGTTCGACACCAGCGGTCGGATGGGCGAGGGTTCTGGGATAAGTGTTGATGCTCGGATCGCCCAATAATATAAAAATAATTCCGGAAGGGTTAGTCCATATTAACTCCATGACGCACAGCATCGCAATGGACTTAGACTTAAATGTCTCGAATACTGCGATCTTCCGGAGCTCTCTGGAGTGCGTGTATTGTTGCTCGTATCGAGTCATTTCGTCTATTCCGGCCGTGTCGGTGGCGCCGAGCATATGGCGTACAATCTCGTTCGGGGGCTGCACGAAGCGCATGCGGCGCCGACTGTCCTATGTTCGCGGCATGCCAACCTTTCGCCACAATTTATCCGGGATTGTCATTCGAGGAATGTCCCTCTGTTGGAGACCGGCGGGAACAGGGGGCCGAGGTTTCTGAGCGAGCAGAGGGCGTGTTTCGATCCCGCGCTCAGCGGCGCTGCGATCATATTCCCCAATTATTTCCTCCCGCCCATCGTTCCGAAGCGCCTCGGAAAAACGGCGGTCGTGATCCACGACTTCCAGTATCTGCATTACCCTCAATATTTCTCCTGGAAGAAACGGGCCTGGCTCTGGCTGTCGCACAGGCGGGCTATGCAATCCGCGGATCATCTGATCTTCATTTCTGAGTTCGTCCGCAGAGATGCGATACGCCTGTTTGGGTCCATCGCTGCCCGTGGCGTCGCTATCTCAAATCCGATCTCCTGGGATCGTTTTGGGGAACGCAGCCTGCGCGTCGTTGGCGACGACAAGCCGTATATCCTCTCGGTTGCAGCGCACTATCCGCATAAGCAGCTCGACATACTGCTGAGGGCTTTCGCGATCTTCGCACGGCATAACAAGGATGTCCGGCTGGTCCTCGTCGGTCAGCTCGCAAACAAATTGGTTTCCGTGTCGGGCGCCGGCGGCGTACTCGAAAATCTGATTATGGATCTCGGTATTGCCGACCGCGTCACCGTAACCGGCTATGTCGACGATCATCGGTTGGGCGATCTCTACCGGCAGGCGACGGCATTTGTTTTTCCGTCCGCTTTCGAGGGGTTCGGAATGCCGGCAGTCGAGGCGCTGGGTTTTGGCGTGCCTTGCCTCACCACCCAATGCACCGCCCTGCCGGAGACCACGCTCGGCTTCGCCGATTATGTGGACGAACCGTCGAATGTCGAGGAATGGGCGGCGCGGTTGTCCACCCTTGTCGAAAAGCCCCGCCTGCCACCCGAGAAAGTACGATGGCTACGCCATCGCTACGATCCCGCCACGATCGGCAGGCAGTATCTCATGGAACTGGGGTCCGATCACGCACACGCGGCATGCGACCTGGTTGGCGGGGAGGACGACCGGGCGGCGCGCATCGTCGGGCAAGGCTAGTCCGAAACGCTCGCCCGCCACGCACCCGTCGGATGCGCTTATGCGCGTCCGTCGTGTGTAACGTTCGGCCGTAAATTCTTGAAAATCCGATCGAGAGCCGAGGGATGCCGCGGCGCGTTCTTGACGTAGGTGCGGCGAACATAGTCCCTGGTCGATGACATGCCCTTGGGAAGATCGAATGCGGGCGCATATCCCAGCATGCGCTTCGCCTTATCGATGCGGATGTTGCTGGACGACGAGTAGAGCGCCATCTGTGCCGATGTCGGTTGGGAGGCGCCGTTCGGACGAGTGATCGACTTGATCCGTCGAAAGAGCATGTTGAGTTGAGAGCGCCATCTTGCTCCCATCCGGGAATAGAGAGCGGATTTCAGTCTCAACACCAGTTTGCGGACCCCGCGGGGAGGTGCGCAATTGTGGATCGTCGCTGGTGCAAGGGCGGTCTCCGGCTGGAGCCGAAGCCCGCCTTGGCCGATCATCGCATCATATGCGCCGAAGAATTCGCGCCACTTGACGGGCGTCGCGCCGCTGATGAGGAAGCGTTCGCCGGGCGGCAGCCGCACCGACAGTGCGTTGATCGCCGCCTGGCAGACGTCATCGATGTAAACGGCATTGCACAGGCCGTTGCCATTATTGGGCAGCACCAGCGACCCCATCAAAAGATCGCGCACCGGGGAATCCGTCCATGCCCGTCCGCCCGGGCCATAGACGATGGTCGGCTGCAATATGACCACGTCGAGCCCTATCACCCGGCTCATTCGCTGCAGTTCCTCCTCGATCCGCGCCTTGGTCGCACGGTAATCGTCCGTCTTGCGCAAGGGCTGACGCTCATCGATGTCACCGTCGGGCATCGGTTCATAGACCGCGGCGGAGCTGATCTGCACCATCCTGATGCGATTGCGGGTGCATACGCGTGCGATGGCGCGGGCGATCCGGAGGTTCGACGGCATATCGTACATATCGAACGCGCAATGGATGACCGCGCTGCAGCCCTTCAGGGCGCGCTCGAGCTCGAGCTCATTTTCGAGTTTGACTGCGCGGCTGCCCCGGCGCGACAGTGCCCTCAAGTCCGTCACCCCCGGCTGAGCCGCGAGAAGCTCGGCCATCCGGCCGCCGATGAAGCCCCCCGCGCCCGTGACGGCGATCGACCGCGGAAGGGGACTGCAAGTTCCTCGCGCCGTGAGATTCTCGAAATTTCCGTGGGCGAAATCGTCTGCCATGTTCATTTCATCCGCTATAGATGGACCCGCTGAATCATCCAGATGAGCGCGCATAACGCGCCGGTGACCGCACCTGCCGTCGCGAATATCAGCAAGGCTGCCGGCAATCTGACGATCCGCGCGTGCATGAGCTGGGCCAGCAACGCCATCAGCAGCGGCAGCGCGCTTGCGATAGACGCGGCGGCCGTTCCGACGTCACCGAAGCGCGGCGAGAGAAGGCGGATCGCGACATAGAGGATCAATGAGGCAGCGGGATACAGGATGACCCCGTCGACCCAGGGCCGCCGGCCCGCCGACAGCGAGATGGGGAGGATCCACGACACCAGGACCATCGCGGGCACCGCCGTCAGTAGTACACGTGCGCTGGCGACGCTGCCGATATAGCTTGGATAAATGATCGAGATCAGGAATGGCGCCAGCGCAATGCCCCCCGCCATGATGAGGCCGACGCCCAGTGTCAGGCGGATAAAGTCCCTCAGAAGCCGCCCCGACAGCGCATAAGCCGGCTCACTGGCGATTTGCCCGACGACCTTGGGATAGTAGAAGGCGCTGAGGCCACCGACTGCGCCTATGAGAAGTGAATAGATATTTGCACTGAAGGCAAAATGGCCGAACGGCTGCGGCTCCATCAGGCGCGAAGCAAACCAGCGATTGGCGGTTACGTAGAAGGCCCAGACAAACGAAGTTGCGAAGAACGGCATCCCGCGCAGGGTCAACATGACCGCGGTGCGCGGCGCGGGCCGGAAAGCAGCGCGCGCCGGCATGCGCCAATGAAAGAAGCACACGAACACCAGGTACCAGACCGCTAGCGCCAGGAAACTACCGACCAGGCCGCCGGCCAGCATTCCGGCGGGGCGCGCGATCACTAGGCCAAGCGATAGGGTGCCGATGGCAAATGCATAATTGCGCCGCGCCGAGCGGGCTCGATAAATGAAACCTGGCCCGAGCGAGGCCATGTAGAGCGTTCCGGCCAACGCGGATAGAATTCCGACCGGCAAGCTGAAGGGCAGGGAGCCGTTCGACGCCAGGACGGACAGCGCCACTGCCGCCAGTGAAAAAACGGCAAAGGCGATATAGAAGCGAAGCCACAATAGATTTTGCCCCAGCCGCTCTGCCTCGCCGTACTCATGTCGCGCGAGCGCGGCGGGAATCCATCGATCCGCGAGTTGGCCGGTGCCGCAGTCGAAGATGAGGCCATATTGGAAGAGCGTGGAGGCCAAGGAATATTCGCCGAATACGCGGGGCGTCATCAGGGCCGGCAGAAGAATGCCCACCACGGCGTTCAGCAGCGTTATGGTCGGGATGAACGCCCCATATACCACCGGATTCGAAAGGAATGCGGCGACTGCCTGAGAAAGGGAACGGCTCGTCGGCTGAGCACCGATAGATCTTGCCTCGCTTGCGGTCGACACAGCTTCTTCAACCCTTGCTCGAATGTTTTGCGGCGGACGTTTCAAGTTGAGGCCTGGATGTCCGTGCTGTGGTAGAGTATAAGTATCGGATTTGATAATATAAAAGCGGACTTTTTGAAATTGTTATGGATTAGTTCTCCGGTATACTGAGGATTATATTGGACAGATCTTCGGTTTTTAGGTTTCAATATCGCGGCTTTTGGAATTCCGCTTGGAGTTCCGGCCGCGGGCGGCCGCGCGTCTGGATCGTGTCGATCGCATGGTCGAAGATCGCCGCGATGCTGCGGGGCGTGACGCTTTGAATTCTTTCCCGGGCTTTGACGCGCATCGCGGCCAGTTGTTCGTGCGGGGTTGAGAACATGCGCCTGAGAGCAGCTTCGCAGGCCCCTTGTTGCAGCGGATCGTAGATCCATCCGGTCCGGCCTTCCTCGACGAGTTCCGCGACCGCCTGGCTATAGATCGTCCCGAGGACGGGAAGCCCGGAGGCGAAGGCCTCGTTGACGACCAGGCCCCATTCATCATCCAGAGTCGGCAGCACCAGCACGCCGCTTTCGGCATAGTGCCGGCTCAACCCTTCGTAATCGACCGCCCCCGGAAACTCCTGGATCAGGTTGGCCGGCCCGGAAAACGCCTTGAGCGCTCCCGCCAACTCACCATCTCCGACCCAACGCATGAAAAGGGTTTGGTCGGGGTTTCGCTCGGCCCACGCGGCGAGTTCAGCCTGGAATGCCAGAAGGCCCTTCTTTTCGATAAAGCGGCCGCAATAGAGCAGCCTGCGCTCCGCATCGCCCTCACGCTGTGTCGGGCATGACGAGAAAGAGTCGACATCGACCGTTTGGTGCGCAATGAAGATCTTGTGTTCGGGGACGCCAATCTTAAGCAGGTAGCGGCGCCCGCTCTGTCCGGCCACTACGAACCCGTCGGCGCCGGAAACCAGGATTTTGCGCATGAATGTCCTGAGCCTGCTCCACCCGGCTTCGCTGAACTCAGACAAGGTGCACCAGATCAGCAGCCGCGAAGACGGCATCAACCGGCGATATATGGCGGCTTGAATCGAGCGCGGCCCCATCTCGCCCGAAATGATGGTGCTGGGGCGGTATCTGAACAGCAGGGGAATAGTATCGGGCGACATATGGACATACATCGTTTGCCGGTAGCCTTGCGGATGTTTCCGCCGGGTCTTGATGGTCAGTGTCCATTGAACGACCGTATCCAGGCGACCCCAGTTCGGTGCCCACGGCCGGTCTGGTTCCTGTTTTGTCGATATGAAAACGCGCAGTTGGTCGACACGCTCTTCAAGCGCTTCAAACAGAGGCACCCGGTACGGCTGCAACTCATTCGTTAACCAGGCAACTCGTTTTGCCATCTCGCCTCAGGCTATCTGCTGGAGATTGTTCACATCCTGCGTTTGCTGCAGCACGGTAACATCCGGAGACAGTCATCAGATAATACTATTCCTGTGGTTTTGGGCGAATTAGTCTTAGTGTTCATGAGTAATAAATATATTAAGAAATAAGATGGATTACCATTTAGGGGTAATCCGGTTTATCAAAAATAGTAGAGATTGGCTCTTTAGTATATGGCGTTGTATCCGCAGCGATTTTTCGTACTACCGATCTATGCCGTCTGATATTTCTCTGAAATAAATATTAGAGTTGCTTCTGTTTTGGTATTCCAGGGCAAAATGACGAAATCGCTGGAATAATGGCTGCTCGGCAAAGGCGAAGATCATGCCTCGGATTGCGCTCCTGACGAATTTCATCCCGCCGTACCGGGTCAAACTGTTGGAAAGCTTGCGACAACGTGCGGGAAGTCTGAAGGTCTTCGTATCGGTCGGCATGGAGACCGACAGGCCATGGGCAGCCGACAGCGGCAGCCTCGATATCGTTCCGCAGCGAACCCTGACGATACCGGGATTGCGCCGCCATCCGAGCGGTTTCACGCAAAAGCTGTTCGTGCACTTCCCCTATGACACGCTGGTCAGGCTGTGGCGTTACGCGCCGGATGTCGTGATATCGAGTGAGCTCGGTCTTCGCACGCTTCAGGCGGCGCTTTATCGTCTTCTGGTGCCCAGCAGTCGCCTCATCGTGTGGGCGACACTTTCAGAGCAGACGGAACGGGGCTGGGGGCCGGTTCGCCGTCGGTTGCGCCGCTTCATTCTTGGAATCGCCGACGGCGTTATCTGCAACGGTCAAAGCGGTCGCCGCTATATTACAAGTTTTGGCTTTCCGTCCGATCGCGTGACGATCGTCAACCAGCCGATCGACGTCGATATGTTCGCCGGCACTCCCCTTTCGCGCGATGCTGCCAAGGCGCGCCGCCTCCTGTTTTCCGGCCGCCTGATTCCGCTCAAGGCCGTGGTTCAGATGCAGGCGGCCTTGGCCGCCTGGGCACGAAGAAATCCACAAGAAAAACTGGAGCTGGTTTGGGTCGGTGACGGCGAGTTGAGGGACGTGCTCGAGCGCACCGCGCTTCCGGACAACTTCACGCAGGTGTTTGTTGGTAATCAGGCCTATTCGGCTCTGCCCGCGCTCTATGCCGATTGCGGTGTGTTGATTTTGCCCTCGCTGATCGACGAGTGGGGGCTGGTGGTGAACGAGGCGATGGTCAGCGGTCTGGTCGTGATCGGAAGCATTTACAGCCAGGCAGTAAATGAAATGGTGCAGGATCATGAAAACGGTTGGCTGATCGATCCGCTGCAGCCCGGCTCAATCGAGCGCGCGCTTGACCTGCTGTTTACCACCCCGCCCGAAACTCTTACCGCGATGCGCGAAGCAGCACGCAAACGCGCGCTGACGATCACCCCTGACTCAGCCGCCGACCGCATTCATGCCGCCCTGAAGCTCGCATCGGGGCAAGCTCTGGCCGTGATGGGACCCGGGGCCGACGTCATGCTGCCGGCAGGCTGTAAGATTCCACCCGAATTCGATCGGTAAGTCGCCAAAGGTAATCACGGCATCATGGATACGATTGAGCGGCGCATCGACCGAAATCCGCACCACACATTCCACCCGTCGGTCCTGCGCGAGTACGACATTCGCGGCATCGTCGGCACGACGCTGTTCCCGGCCGACGCCTATGCCATCGGCCGCGCCTATGCGACCCGCATCCTGCGCGACGGCGGCAAGACCATCGCGCTGGGCTTCGACGGGCGACTGAGCTCGCCCGAGCTGGCGCAGGCCGTCGCCGAGGGGCTGCTGTCGACCGGCGTCAATGTGAAGCGCGTGGGCCTGGGGCCGACGCCGATGCTCTATTTCGCCGTCAAGCATCTGCATGCCGATGCCGGCATCATGGTCACCGGATCGCACAACCCGCCGACCCATAACGGCTTCAAGATGGCGCTGTATGGCGGCCCGGTCTACGGCGACGCCATCCAGGAGATCGGCCGCATCGCCGCCGCCGGCGACTACGAGACCGGCCAGGGCACGATCGAGGACCTGGA
>Ga0105238_10001292_pt1 | contig 25165 bp, 11 predicted proteins | sample KBSC34metaG_FD_81526 | JGI IMG/M metagenome (GOLD analysis project Ga0105238, IMG submission 81526) | Corn rhizosphere microbial communities from Kellogg Biological Station, Michigan, USA - KBS C3-4 metaG | ecosystem: Host-associated > Plants > Roots > Rhizosphere > Soil | place: Michigan, USA...
ACATCTGGATGCGCCCTCACGCAGATCATCCCGAAGTGTCGGAGATTGTGGAACCCGCGGGCGGTTCCGTCGATTTCGTTCCCTCTGCGTCGGATGCCGGCGGAGCGATAGGGTGCCATATCATCACCCATCACGCCGAACAAGTGAAGGGCGCTACCGACGGCTATTCCATTCGCAGCGTCTACTATGTCCCGGAACCTGGCCGAATCCGTGTCGTAGCCGGCTGGCATTCACAGGGTGTCGAACGCTGCTACTCCCTGCCCACCGGCCTTCTGACCGAAGAAGATTGGTGCGCAGGCTTTGGATGGAGCCATCATGTTCCTGCAAAGCTCTTGGCTCTGCCGCGTATTGACATGGATTACGATGACCGCCACCACTTCTGGACGCTGGTCGATATGATGCATGCGGTGTTCTGGCAGGATGTGTTCTCTCCGGGAATTGCCGGGACCCAGCTCTTGAATGGCGGGATCGTCTATCTCCGGAAGGTTTATACGTATGACGCACTGGGCCGGCAAACAACCAGTATCGTGAGCGGCTTTCCGTTTACCCCGGGACAGAGTCTTCCTGAAACGAACCCGCCAATCACATACACACGGCGTACATCATACTGGGGGCCGGAGAAGTATGGACTGAAGAAGATGGAAGTGGATCCGGCCGGCCGCCATGTCTACTACGACTATTATGATGTCACCGCTCCTTCGTTGCTGCGCGGCAATTTGCGGCCCGTCAATGCCGGCTCAGCAAATGCAGAAACAGATAAGCCTACTCGCAGTCATGAAGCGCATAGAATCGCTGGTCAAGCCATCAAGTCCTGGTATACACCTGGAGGCCGTCTCTTGTGCCAGGAAACTCGCGACGCGGCCTGTGTCGTTACCCGCAAAACTATCCGCTATGAGCGCCTGGGAGGCGCATTCACAGGACGCATCGCGGGCATCAGCCTGTCTGTAGGCGGCCGTCCTGCATACGATCTGTCCTACACTTATGGTGGTTTTTCCGGCGAGGATCTGATCCGGAAAACACTGACCGTCTATGGACGTCCTGATGAAACATGGACGTGGAGCTACAGCCATTACTTTAGCTCCACAGGGCTGGATATGCGGCGAATTCCGACTCGCATCATTCAAACCGCGCCGGCGTCATATGGATTGCCCATTCAAGCCGTTGATTACCTTTACGATTCCTGCTTGGGCGAGCTTGGCCTCGTCCGGTACAACGTGGTGGACAACGACCCCAGTGAGCTTGTCGATACGTTGCTCCAGGATCAACATCCGCAGCAATTTGAATTTGCCTGGTACGCCCACGACAGCTTCGGCCGTGTCTACGATATGCGGTTGTATCATGCGTCATACGCGCAGCAGCGCTACCGCTACACGCCGGTTGTTCGGCGAGAATATTTCCGCCTTAAGACCGATACCGGCGACCTGAGCGGATTCGATCCGCTATCGTTCAAGCCTGAGACATCCCCCTTCGATCCTGCGGGAAACCTCCGCTTCATGCGAGTGATCAAATACGATCGCGACGGTAATCCGTTGCCTGGCGCTCGAAGTGAGACATACTCGCACGATATAGTCAATCGTGGTGCTTCGGCATTACAAGGCGGGGCAATAGATGATTGGGCTATCCCGCCTTATACGAAAGCGGAGGAGTATGATGCCTTCCGCGCATCACGCTGGTCTCCGCTCAACATCTCTCCTGACAAGATTTTATTAAGGCGCAAGGCGTCCGGCAAGAATGGGGAAGGCTATACTGAAACTCTGTACGATGGTGATTTGCCCTTGATGGAGCGTGGATATGATCGCGCGGGGCGTTTAATCCAGGCTCGAGCCGGCTTGCTCGGCGCTCGTGGGGTTGAGGCTGTGACAGAGTTGAGTGGTAAAGGCAGCGTTAAAATCAAGTGGATGATTGACGACGGCCAAGGAAACGTTGTCGATAAGATGGAGGGAACACTATCCCCCGCGCCAAAGCGCAGGGGATAGATACGTGACCTATGGTCCTGTGACCGTTAGCGTTGCGGTTTTTGTCACGTCTCCGTACGTCGCAGTAATCACCGGCGACTGTGTTGATGGAACGGCGTGTGTTGTCACCGTAAATATCTTTAACAGGCTTCCAGCCGGCACGGTTACCGTAGACGAGGGCAGTGTCATGACTGACGGATCGCTGCTGGATATCGTCACTACCAATCCGCCGGCAGGAGCCGGTCCGGTAAGCTGAACGCGTCCCGTTGTCGAGGCGCCGCCCGCCACCGATGACGGCGCAAATGACGTCAAAAGCAAAGTTGGCGGGCTGACAGTGAATACCGCGCTTGCCGAACCGCCGCCTGGAGATGGATTTGCCACGGTTACTGTGACATCGCCCGGCGTCGTAAAGTCGGCAGCGGGTACGGTCATAGTGAGAAGGGTGGATGTCTGTGTCGCCGGCGTCACGGCAAAGCCGCCGAACATTACTGTTGTAGCCGCAGTGAACCCCGTGCCGTTGATCTTGAACGTAAAGGCCGGGCCGCCTGCGGTCGTGCTTGCCGGGAGCCGGCTTGTGATCGTCGGGGGAGGGTAGCTGATCGTAATGTTCTGTGTATTTGTTGGCTCTGTGTTGCCGGCGGCATCGATACTATAATACGTGACGGTATGGCTGCCGTACGCCGTGATTGTGAGCGGGGCCGTGTAAGTTTGCGTCGTGCCGCCGTCGATTGTGTAAAGGGTTGATGAGATGCCCGATATTGCATCAGATGGCGTCAGCTTCACCGTCGTTCCTGTCACCGATGCCGTCGTTGCCGGAGCAAGGGTATCGATTTTGATGGTTTGAGTGTGCGCCACTTCTGCATTGCCCGCATTGTCTACACTCCAGTAGGTTATGGTGTGCGTGCCGTCGGCCACGGTGAAAGGAGCAGAATAGATCACCGGCGATCCGCCGTCCAGGGTGTAGTAAGTGTTCGCGAGCGGGAATGTATCGGCAGCCGCCGTCAGAGTTACCTGAACTGTACTCACATACCAGGGCGAATTACCAGGCGTGCCGGAGAATGCCGCAGAAGTTGTGGGGCGCACCAGAAGATAAGGTGTTGCATGCGCCTCTGTTGATGCGGTTGACGTTCCGGTTGGGCCTGTTGCAGTCATCTTGTAATAATACGCCGTGCCGTTCGTCAACCCCGTATTCACGTACGATGTCCCTGTGATGCCTGTGGCGATCGGAGTTGCGCTTTCTCCTCCCGATGTAGTGCCACGGAGCACGTTATACGAAGTTGTCCCGGCGCTTGCTGTCCAAGCCAGCGTGATCTGGCCATCTCCGGCAGTTGCTGTCAGGCCATGCGGGAAGGTCGGCGGAGTTTGCGGTGTGGCGCTCGCCTCAACAGACTGCGCGGATGTTCCGTTTGTGTTCACAGCTGCCACCGTGTAATAGTACGTTGTGCCGTTAACTGTTGTCGTGTCGGAATATGATGTGCCTCCGATGCCCGTTTTCAGAGCCGTTGTGCCTTCGCCACCTGATGTCGTGCTGCGATACACGTTATAGGAAGTCGCGCTCGCTGCGGATGGCCAGGACAGAATGATCTTGGAGACGCTGGGGGTGGCCGATAGTGATGCTGGGATTGCAGGAATGGCAATCGGCTTGACGCTCACCTCATTGGATAGTGGCGACATGCCGAAATCGCTGGCAGCAGCAACCCGGTAATAGTATGTCGTATCGTTGGCTAATCGTACATCTGAGTAGGTAGTGTCCGTTAAGCTTGCTCCAAATGTAGCCGTATTATCGACCCCAGGTGACGTGCTGCGAAAGATCCGATATGATGTCGCGCCGGGAACTGCCGTCCATTTCAATACTGCCAGAGTATTCCCGGCTGTAGCCGACAAGTTTGTAGGCGCTGCGGGAGCATCCAGTGGTGTCGCGCTTACTTCTGCCGATTGTGCTGAAACAGCGACTGAATTGACACCTGCGACTGTGTAGTAATATGTCGTCCCGTTGGATACGGTACTATCGATATAAGCTGAGTAAGGGCCGCCAAGCAGGCCGGTTGCGATAGGTGTTGGATCCTCAGTGCCAGGTGACGTGCCTCGATAGACGTTGTACCTTATCGCTCCTATTGACGTATTCCAGTAAAGTGTTACCTTGCTATTGCCGGGATAGATCCTCAGCCCATCTGGAGTATCCGGCCCGGCTAATGGTGTAGCAGCTGCTTCGCTGGACAAAGACGACGTACCGCCGACGTTCACAGCAGCGACTTTATAGAAGTAGCGTGTTCCGTCAGTGACAGAATTGTCTGTAAAGGAAGTATTAGTCACGCCCGTCGCAACAGGTGTCGTATCCTCTCCATCCGCCGTTGTTCCGCGGTAGATGTTGTAGGAGGCCGCCCGTGCGGCTGCCTGCCAAGTAAGGTTTACGCTGTCCGCACCCGCTTTTGCATTTAAATCGATAGGCGCTGCCGGTGGGGCAAGAGGCATTGCGCTTGCCTCAACAGACTGCGCCGACGTCCCGATCGGGCTATAAGCGGCCACCGTATAGTAGTAGGTGATCCCATTGACAAGATTAGTGTCGGTAAACGATGTCGTCGGTATGCGAAGCTTATATATTGCCGTCCCTTCTGTGCCCGGCCCATTTGTTGTACGGTAGATGTTGTATGCCGTTGCGGCTGTGCTTGGCGACCAGCTCAACGCAATTGTGGCATTCCCAGGAACGGCGACGAGATCGACAGGAGTAGTTGGAGGCGGATTCGGAGTTGCGCTAACCTCGTTGGAACTTGGCGATGTACCCCAGGCATTTGTCGCCGTGACCTGGAAATAGTATGTTTTGCCGTTGGTAAGGCCTGTAATGACATAGCTTGAGTCGGTGACGCCGGGTGCAATGGGAGTAGTGCCTTCGCCGCCTGCTTCCGTTCCCTGGTAAATATCGTATCCAGTGGCGCCAGGGCTGCCTCCCCACTTTAGTGTCACCTGACCATCTGCTGCTGTAATGGAAGATATTGACGGTTTGGAAGGAGCTCCGAAAGGAGTTGCACTTACCCTATCGCTCTGGGCAGAAATCTTGCCATTGAAAACGCTTGCTACCGCGTAATAGTACGTAACTCCGGGAACCAATGCCGTGCCGCTTCCGTTGCCTGCGTTGGTGTAGGATGTTCCTGTGACTCCGCTGGCCAACAAATAAAGGTTTGAGTCGCCTGGCGGGTAGCTGCGGTAGACGTTATATGAAGACGCGCCCGATCCTGGTTTCCAGTTCAGTGTGACGCTCTTATCGCCTGCAGTAGCGGTTACGTATTGAGGGGCTGTTACTATCGTGGACAGAGCTCCAATGAGCTGGGTTCCTTTCGGGCTTCCCCATCCGGTTGCCAGGTCATAGCCAGTTACTGCCGGGAAGTACAGGTTGGTGGTGTGGTTGCTGACATCGTGGAAGTAAGTCTGGTAATTAGCTCCCATGCCGAGTTGGTAGATTGCCGGATTGAGGAAGCCGATTGGGTTTGTTTGCCCTCCTCGCATTTGGTTGACCATACTACCAAGACCGGCCCAGAGCGACACTGCCGCGCTGGAGCCGCCGTAGTTTGACCATCTTCCGTTAACATAAATCGAATATCCACCTGTGTTGAGAGCGCCGTAGATTGAGACATCGGGCACATTGCGCATGGTATTGGAGCCAAGCGAGTCCGTAGAGATTGCGCCTATCTGATATGATGGAATGCCCCAGATACTGCTGATGCCTCCACCTCCACCCAGTCCGGCAGGACTTTGAAGCGGATGTCCCACAGCAGATTCAGACACATATGTTCTGGAACTTGTTGTCAGATCCGTGCTTCCGACACCAGTGACCCAGGGCTGCGATGCCGGGTCTTCCACGCTCAAGGTCGAGCCATCGTCATATGCGCCAAAGTCTCCTGCTGCCGCAAACATGCTCTGGCCCTGTGCTGCCATCTGTTGGAATATCGTGTTCTCCGCCGCTAGAAAGCTTGCACTCAAGCTGGATTCATTAACCCCCCAGGATGTGCTGATGGATTTCGCTTGATTATCGGAGGCTATCTTCGTATAGCAGTCCAGGATATTTGTAGTGTTATTCGGCGCTTCATAAACTAGAACCGTTGCGCCCTGCGCTAGAGCTAACTGCAGTTCGATATCCAGGGTCGTTTCTACTGTGCTGCCTCCCGTAACGACCGGACCGCCGTCCACAAGTATAGATTGAATGGTTGCTGTTGGCAGATGAAATGCTTGCCCATAGTTGCTGATATCCGATTGAAGGAAGCTGCTGAATGCTACAACGCCGAGTGTCTGACCGACTCCGTTTGCGGCCCCGTTTAGGCCGTAAGCTATCCTTATGTCGCCGGGAGATAGCCCGAAATTGGGGCCGGTGCCAATTACCATCGGTGAAAGAATGCTATTGGTAAGGTATGGAGTGACCGGATGAATATTGGAGTGCAATCGCACGGCATCGTCCAGGCCGACGACACCTGAAATAATCTTTCCTATACTCGATGGCACGCTTGGTTCTCGATCAGGCGCGTAAATTATACGCCCATCTACTCCTTGAAGCCGAACCAGGCCGACACCGAATGCCGCCTGAACCGCCGCCGCCGGCCCCTTCACGTCGAGCACCGTTCGACTTGAAAACGTGCCTGTCACTGTGAGGCCATGCTGCCGCGCAAAAGATGCTGCCGCATCGTAATCTGCCTGCGTTGGTCCGAAGCGCTCCGTAAACTCCGCTGGCGTCAAATACTTGCCGTACCTTGGGTCTCCTGGGTCATAGAGTCCGCGCAGAAGATCTTTCAAACCGGACTGATTTCGCAAGGGCAATGTAAGAGCCAGTTGAATCGGCTGATTACTCGCCACCGACCCCACTGCCTGGGCGCTCTGAATAGCCGGAGTGACATGCCCGCGAAGCGTTATTCTCGCCTGTGGCGTGTTTTGAGCCGTTGCGGCAGTGGCTAAGCCAAAAGCCAACGCTGCAACTCCCGAGGCAAAACATCCTAGCTTTGCGGCGGAATTGATGGTACGGGATCGTACTGTTCGGTGGAAAACTGTCGACTTTCGTCTCATATAGTGCATACAATCTTTCGTAAGCGGTTGTCATCAGTCAAGGATTGAGCTTGACTGCTAACATCGGAAACGCCACGTACATTGTATGCTAAGTTCTGCGTTTTTAGTGCACTTTACGATTGCCTGCAATTACGCATTAAAAATTGCCCGTCCATGTGGGCGCAAGAGGTGGCGGATTGCCAATCTTGCGCCCACATGGACGGGCAGCATTTGTTTTATGTTTACTCCCGATCGCCGAAACGACCGGGAATAGACTTCTACGGCCCGGTGACCGTAAGTGTTGCAGTCTTGGTCACAGTGCCGTATGTGGCAGTGAGTACCGGCGATTGGGTCGATGCTACGGCATGTGTCGTCACCGTGAATGTCTTCACGACGGCGCCTGCCGGAACTGTTACCGTTGACGATGGCAGTGTCATGACCGTTGAATCGCTGCTGGAGATATTGATAACCAGTCCTCCAGCGGGAGCCGCTGCGGTGAGTTGGACACGTCCTGTTGTCGAGACACCGCCTGCCACTGATGTCGGGGAGAAGGACGTCAGCAGAAGTGTGGGCGGATTGACGGTAAACGTCGTCGTGGCTGAGCCGCCACCGGGCGCTGGGTTCGATACCGTTACAGTGACGACACCTGCCGTTGTGATGTCGGCGGCGGGGATCGTCATGGTAAGCAATGTGGCTGTCTGCGCCGATGGCGTCACGGCAAAGCTGCCGAACATCACCGTCGTGCCGGATGTGAAGCCGGAGCCATTGATCTTGAACGTGAAGGCCGGGCCGCCTGCCGTTCCACTTGCTGGGAGGCTGCTGGTAATGGCAGGCGCCGGATAGTTATTTGTGACGGTCAGTGTTTGAGACGTCTCAGTATTGCCGGCTGCGTCTACGCTGTAATATGTGACGGTGTGGCTGCCGTACGCGGTTATGCTAAATGGACTTGCATAGGTCTGTGCAGCGCCGCCATCGATCGTATAGAGCGTTGACGCAACACCCGATGTCGAATCGGATGGCGTCAGCGTTACCGTCGTACCGGTCACAGATCCTCTTGTTGCTGGCGCGACCGTATCGACCTGGATGGCCTGAGTATGAGTCGCTTCGGAATTGCCTGCGTTGTCCGCACTCCAGTAGACAACGGTATGGGAGCCGTCTGTAATCGTGAATGGCGTAGTATAGGTTGTCTGTGCACCACCGTCTATTGTGTAGTAGGTATGTGTGATCGGGAACGTGCCGGCAGTCGCCGTCAGTGTTACTTGAACTGCGCTTACATACCAGGGTGAATTCCCTGACGTGCCTGATAGCGCCGCCGAAGTTGCCGGCAAGACCAGAGTGTATGGGGTGGCATGGACTTCAGCCGATGCCGTAGAAGTTCCGGTCGGACCGGTTGCGGTCATCTTGTAATAGTATGCCGTGCCGTTCGTCAACCCGGTGTTTACATACGATGTTCCCGTGATACCTGTGGCGATCGGAGTTGTGCCTTCGCCGCCGGATGTCGTTGAGCGAAGCACGTTGTACGAAGTTGCCCCGGCGCTTGCGGTCCAAGCCAGTATAATCTGGCCATCTCCAGCAGTTGCTGTCAATCCGTGCGGATAGGTCGGTGGAGTTTGTGGCGTTGCGCTTGCTTCAACGGATTGTGGCGATGTCCCGGCTGCACTGACGGCTGCGACTGTATAATAGTACGTTGTGCCGTTAACAGTTGTTGTGTCGGAATACGATGTGCCCCCAATGCCTGTTTTCAGAGGCGTTGTGCCTTCGCCACCCGATGTCGTGCTGCGATACACGTTATAGGAAGTCGCTCCCGAAACGGCAGACCATCCCAATATGACCTTGGAGATGCTGGGCGTGGCTGTGAGAGTAGCCGGCGCTGCAACAGGAACGGCAGGCTTGGCGCTTGCTTCGGTGGACAGCGGCGATGTACCCTGGGAGTTTACGGCGGCGACCTTATAATAGTATGTCGTTCCGTTGGTCAATCCTGTGTTGACATAAGTTGTGCCTGTGATACCGGTTGCGATCGGTGTGGCATTCTCGCCGCCTGCCGTTGTGCCACGGTAGACGTTGTACGTTGCCGCCATGGCAGATGTCGACCAGTTCAAAGTTGCCTGCGTATTGCCGGGGGTGGCAGTCAGGCCTGCGGGAGCGAGAGGCGTACCGAGCGGAGTCGCGACTGCCTCAGTGGACTGTGCTGACGTGGAAACCGCATTCACGGCTGCGACTTTATAATAGTATGTTGTTCCGTTCGTTACCGTTGAATCAACATATGCTGGGGATGCTAACCCAGTCACGATTGGCGATGCTCCCTCTGCGCCCGCTGCTGTTCCGCGGTAGACATTGTATGTGGATGCGCCGACGCTTGAGTTCCATGCCAGGGAGACTTGAGCGTTGCCGGCTGTTGCTGTCAGTCCTGTCGGGACTGCAGCGGCTGCGAGTGGAGTAGCGCTCGCCTCAGAAGATTGAGCGGATGTGCCGCCTGCATTCACTGCGGCTACCTTGTAATAGTACTTGGTTCCATTGGAAACCGAACTGTCAAGATACGGAATTGCCGTCACGCCGGTCGCGAGCGGCGTAGTGCCCTCGCCGCCCGAAGTTGTGCTTCGATAGACGTTGTACGACGTTGCGCCTGTGCTGGCTGTCCAGTTTACGCTGACACTGCCGACACCGGCTGTCGCTGTCACATCTGCGGGAATTGGGGCAGTCGCTACGGGTGTCGCGCTGGCTTCCGTCGATTGCGCTGAACTAAAGCCGGCACTAACAGCGGCGACCTTATAGTAATACGTCGTTCCGTTGGTCAACCCCGTATTATTAAATGTGGTGCCTGAAATACCGCTGGCGATTGGGGTCGCTCCCTCGCCACCCGATGTGGTGCTCCGGTACAGGCTGTAAGAGATTGCATTTGTGCTTGCCGTCCAGCTCAACGAAACCGATGCATTTCCAGCAGTGGCTGCAAGGTTTGTCGGCGCGCTCACCGGCGCCGTAAGATCCGCCAGCAGAGCCGAGCCGATCGGACTGCCCCATCCGGTAGCCAGGTCGTATCCTGTGACTGCCGGGAAGAACAGATTTGTGGTGCCATTATTGACATCATGGAAGTCGGTTGCGTAGTGCGATCCCTGGCCTATCTGATAGATTGGTGTATTGATGAACCCGATCGTGCTGTACCCGGCCGCTGCGCGCGCCTGATTTACCAGTCCGGCAAAGCCGGCCCAGAGCGGCGCGGCCGCGCTGGTGCCGTTATATCCGGCCCAACTCCCGTTGAGATTGATTGCATAGCCGCCTGAATCGTAGTCGCCGTAGATAGAGACATCAGGCACATTGCGCTTGGTTGTGGAAGCCAGAGACGATCCGCTGCCTACGCCCACTTGGTAACTGGGAATGCTCCAGTAAGTGCTTGAGCCGCCGCCGCTGCCGGCGCCTTTGGCGCTTCCTCTTGTATCCCCTGCAAATCCCCATGCAGATTCGGAATTATAAGTGCCGCCCGCGCCATTCACCGAAAGATCGGTGCCGCCCACGGCTGTCATCCATGGCTGCGAGGCCGGATCGTCGACGCTCAATGTCGAACCGTTGTCATAGGCTCCACTATCTCCCGATGCCGCGAACATGCTCTGTCCTTGGGCAGCCATTTGCTGAAACTGCGTGTTTTCCGCGTTTCGGAAGCTTGTACTTTGATTTGCCTCCGCCGTACCCCAAGATGTGCTGATGGACTTTGCCAGGTTATCCGTTGCGATCCGCGTGTAGCAATCCAGGATTCCACTGCCGTTCGGCGCTTCATACACCACGATCTTGCTTGCGTTCGGCGCCATTGCAATAAGCAGATCGATATCGAGCGTCACTTCCGCCTGGCCGCCCCCCAATGCTCCCGGACCGCCGTCCACAAGCACATTCTGGAGGGTGACTGCCGGCAACCCGAACTGATTTGTGTAATTCGTGATGTCTGAGGCCAGGTAACCATCAAGCTCAAATACGCCCAGAACCTGCCCCGAACCTGTCTGCGATACCGTATTCAGGCTGTACGCTTTCTTGGTATCCGCAGGAGAGAAGTTGCCTCCAGGGCCTGTTCCGGAAACAAACGGCGAGAGCATGCCGGGCGTAAGGCCAGGTAGCACAGGATGGATATTGGTGTGGAGCCGTATCGAATCGTCGAGCCCCTGAACACTCGAAATAATCTTTCCCATACTCTCGGGAACACTGGGTTCGCGATCCGGAGCGCGAAAAATCCGTCCGTCCATACCCTGAAGACGAATCAGCTTGACACCGAATGTCTTTTGCGCCACCGCTGCTAACCCACTGACGTCAAGGACGGTGCGGTTTGCATGCGTTCCGGTTACCTTAAATCCCTGCTGCCGGGCAAAATTCGCCACAGCATCGTAGTCTGCTTGCGTAGGGGCAAAGCGCTCGGTAAACTCTGCCGAGGTCAAGTACTTTCCGTACCTTGGATCCTTTGGATCATATAGACCTCGCAGCAAATCCTGGAGAGCCGCCTGGTTCCGCAGCGGCAAAGTCAAGAGAAGAGATACAGGCTGGTCGCCGGCCAGCGGACCGACCACCTGCGCAGTCAACATTGCAGGAGCGAAGTGCCCTTGAAGCGTCGTCCTTGCCTCAGGCGCAGCTTGGGCCGGCATACTTATGATCCCGAAGGTTAGCGCTGCCGCTCCCCATAAATATGGCCTTAACCTGTCCTTGGAATTACCTCTATGCCGTTGCTTTGCGTCTTTCGCAATCAATCTCATGTGCGCGTGTCACCCTTCCATAAAAGGATCATCATTGAGGATATTGTATTACAGACGCCTGGCTGATCATCAGGCGAGCCACTATATTGTATGACAAATATGCCATATCACAACAATATAAGAACTTGCTAATACTGCCCCATGATGGAGTATCCATGAATTACCATTTCATCATAATGCTTGATTGTGAAGCCATGATGAAAAGAATAGCCGCAGCCTTTTCCTCGAAGAAAGGGCTGCGGCCATTCGACAGACGGGGCGAGGGATTAAGCTAATGTTGGTGTCGTCGAAGTCCTTATAACCAGGCGGGTCGGCAGGAGTACATGCTGGTACGCATTGGCGGGATCGTCAACGGCACGAATACGGCTCAAAAGCATCGCCGCCGCGCGTTCACCGATTTGTTCGAATGGCTGGCGCACAGTTGTGAGCTTTGGTGTGCGAGGAAGATAACGTTCCAGATCATCGAAACCTACGACACTCAGCGACTCGGGAACGGAATGCCCCATCTGCTCCAGCGCAACTACGAAATACTCAGCGAGAAAGTCATTGACGACAAACATAGCGGTAGGGCGAGGATCCATGCTCATAATCTAGCTTGCTACCCGGTTGATCTCCCTTTTCAAGCTTTCCATCGCATAACTGCGGGCAAGCGGCAGCCGGAATATATATTCTTCAGGACTATCGAGCTGTGCTGTTCTCATCGCATCATGGTAGCCAGCGAGTCGATCTTCGATAGTCGTGACTGTCTCATCAGGCGCTAAAAATCCGATCCGCTTATGGCCGATGGACGTGAGGTATTCCACGAGGTCCTGTGCCGCAAATCGATTGCCGATGCCCACGAAATCGCAGCCGCGATCGAATGGAAGACGGTCGATAAACACGATTGGAACGCCGGTTGCCAGAACACGGCGGATGTCGGGCAGCGTTTCTGCGCCACCTGCATGCGCCATAATAACTCCCGCAAGCCGCTCGTTCTCAACGATTTCCAGAGCATTTCGTTCGTGTCGCGCCACGCCTTCAGGAGTGCGGTCATAAGTGTTTAGCGTGATAATCTGCGCATCCGGGAGTGATTTGCGCACAGCCTCATGAACCGTCTGGATCGTCGCCAGCCAGGTTGGCCCCGGGCTGAAGGATTGCTCCGCGATGATAGCGATCGTATTTGTCAGGGAATTCGCGGCGCGCGGTTGCTCGCTGTTTGTTGAACTCGATGAACCGGCAACGAAAGTTCCGCGGCCGCCGTGCGCTGTAAGCGTGCCGTCGGCAAGTAAATCGCCGATCGCCCGCTGCAGCGTCCGCATGTCCACCCCATACTCTTGCGCAAGCGATTTTCGGCTGGGAAGCATATAACCGGCCGGCCACTGCCCACGCTGAACACGCTCCCGCAGATCCAGTTCGATACGGCGGTAGAGGGGAGAATGATGTTCGACCAGTTCCTTGGGGCTAACGGACTTCATGTAATCGGCTCGCTCTAAATAATAATCGAAGATACTGTCACGTTGCAGAGTGGCGTTACAGAGTAAACACGGTAACGTCCGTGGTAAACCGTTTTGTGTAATAACGCTGCATGCCGCAGGGCCATTTAGTTAGGCATCTCGTCATATGATAACATAACTTAATCATATGGTCAAGTTGCAAGCCGGGTACTCAACTCCACCGAGAGTATTCGGCCGTCTATTCGGGAAGGGTTAGGGAGGGGGCCTCGCGAATACTCTTGATGTGGATCTATATAACCCTGGCGCCATACTGATATGCTATCGCGAATGGCGTTAAAAGGATATCGCAATGTCTTATCAAATTCCAAGCGGCGCGGAGCGCATTGAAGCGCAGGGATGCCACTTGTCGGATGATGTTATGCCGGTATCGGCTCAGCCTGCATGGCGTCTCGAGTGTCCCCCCGAAGGCGCCAGAGTTGTTATCCATGGCACAGCCGGAAAAATCGGAGGAGATTGGTCGCCGGCGCGCCATCTGACATTTAACGTCTATCACAACACAGGGCACTCCGTATTCTTCCGTATCGCCTTGCGGACTGATGAGACACAAACCGGGCGGGCGTCCGCCGAGTTCGACTTCGGCATTTTTCCGGGCCTGGAAGTGCCTGCAACATTGCCCTTGCACTTTCTCGACATGCAGACCCTCTTCCTTCCGCGCACACCGGGACGGCTAAAGAGCAATGCATGGGGCACCCCTACCAATCCTGTCGAGATCACACGGCTTGACTTGATTGTGCCACCCTCTGCCGGCTCACAAACAGTTTGGGTGAGCTTGCCGCAAATCACGGAAAACGAACCCTCCTATGATTTGATCCGTAATGCGCCTCCTGTCGTGGACACTCTGGGGCAGTGGAAGCAAAAGACCTGGACCGGCAAGACCGAAAGCGAAGACGATCTCGTCCGTCGCCTGCACGCCTGGCGCGATCAAGCCCTTGAGCCATTGGAAGGGGCGTTCGACAGTTATGGAGGATGGACCGGGCACAAATATGGCGCAACAGGCTTCTTTCGTCTGGAAAGTGAAGGCGATCGATGGTGGCTTGTCGATCCACTTGGGCATCCATTCTTCAGCGCCGGTGTCGATTGTGTAAATTATGATGTCTCAAGCCCAATGAAGGACCTTGAGGGCCTTTACGAGTGGCTGCCTCCGCGATACGGAGTTTGGGCTGATGCCTGGCGGGGTGAGAGTCTTTGCTTCAGCACGGTGAACTTGATCCGTGCCTTTGGCGCTGACTGGATGGCTGAGTGGAGCCGCATTACGGCAAAACGTCTGCGCCATTGGGGATTTAATACCGTGGCGAACTGGTCGTTCCCGGGCTTTGGGAGGATTTATGAAATCCCTTATGTGACTACAATGGCTCACTTCCCCACAACAAAGGAGCGTATCTTCCGCGACTTTCCGGACGTATTCAGCCCCGATTACGCTATAAGCGCGGCGGAGTGCGCTAAGGATCTTGCCGGAATTGCCGCCGATCCATACTTGATCGGCTATTTCATGACCAATGAGCCGCACTGGGCATTCGGCGTCTACAACATCTCCGAGATAATGCTCGCGGGCGACGCGCCGTTTGTCAGCCGTGACCGTCTCATCGACTTCCTCCGGCAACGCTATGCCGATGATCCTGCGCGCCTTGCCGAAGCCTGGCAGACTTCCTTGAACACATTCGAAGATCTGCGACAGCCGATCCCTGCGGCGTCGAAGCTATCCGAAACGGCCGCTGCCGACCTCGACGATTTCAACCGGATCCTCGTCTCGGAGTATGTCCGCGTACCCGCGCAGGCTTGTCGCCATATCGCGCCCAACCACCTCAATCTCGGCTTGCGTTGGTGCTGGGTTGGACAGGATTGTTTCTACGGAGGCAGTGAATACTGCGACGTCTTCTCGCTGAATCACTACCAGATTAAGCCTGATCTAAAGGTGCTGGAAGAAGTTTATCGAAAGTCGAAACGTCCTGTTATGATTGGAGAGTTTCATGCCGGCGCTCTCGATGCCGGCCTGCCCGCAAATGCGCTTCGGGGTGTGCCGAACCAGCATCATCGTGGACTGTTCTACCAATCCTATATGGAGAATGCAGCGGCGATCCCATGGCTTCTGGGAGCACACTACTTCCAGTGGCAGGATCAGGCCGTCCTCGGACGCTTCGACGGCGAATGCCTCAACATCGGGCTTGTCGATATTTGCCAGAGGCCTTACGATGATATGGTGTCTCTTGCCCGCATCTCCAATTCAAGACTCGCGCAGATCCATGCCGGCTTGCTGAAACCCACAAATGAAGAGCCGATTGAGATGCCGAAAGAGGGATTTTAGGAGACCGGAACAAAGCGGCCTCCTAAAACTTAGAGCGAATTGTCTGGCCTTTATCCACCAGATGACTTTAGATAACGGGCCAGTTTCCGCAAGTGATTAGCTGATGCAATTTGTATAGCTGTCTTTCCCTGAGCATTCTTTGTATCAGCGTGCGCTCCATGCTTTAAAAGGGAACTTGCGATCGCAATTGCCTCATCTTCAAATTCGGGGTCGACCCGTGCAAGCCACATCAAAGCAGTACGTCCTGTATGGTCTGCGAGGTTTACATCCGCGCCGTGATTAATGAGATAAAGCGCAATTTGCTTGTTTGGCGACCCATTATTGTCATCGGCAGACTCCCAGCATGCAAGGGATAAGGCGGTACGCCCTGTCTTATCGGCCTGATTTTTGGAGAACCCCTTTTTTGCCAGATAGAGGAAATACCATGCATTTTCCTGAAAAGCAGCCTCCATTAGGGGAGTGCGTCCCTTATTGTCTACAGTATGAAGCTTAGCTCCATGGGCGATTAAGGCATCGGCTGTCTCAAACACACCCGCCGGTTCCTGAACCTCTGCAAGAGCATGCAGTGCCGTTTTGCCCGAGGAAGCCATGGCATTGACGTCGGCTCCGTTGCGGATCAATAGCTGGGCCATATCGGCGTCGCATTTGATAGAGTCTGTTCGCGAATCGTACAGCGAGGAAATCAGAAGCGGCTCGTTGCCGTCCTCACTTTGGATGCGGAGGTTTACGTTCGCTCCCTGGGCTATGGCCTTCTTCGCAGACGCTGTATCGGAATTCTGGTTTGCATCCATCAAAGCTTGGTCAGCGCTGCTTGCAGCCTGAAATATATGGGCTTGCGCCCAATTGGACGCCATGCTGGGAGTTGCCCACAGGATCGGTAGTGCGCAGATTGCTGCCGTCCATCGCGATTGCCGCCTATGCAGCCATGAAACCAGCGTTCCCATTCGACCTGCGTATACCTTCTTTCCTGCCGTCATCATCTCTTACCTTCCTGAAAACATATCTTTTGGTTCTGCCGAATATTCTCCACAAACCTATTCCCAATCGCCCATCCATTCTTTAATGTCGCCTAAGCACTGCTCCGACGGAGTGCAGCCCATCTCATACTCCCGATATACTGCCGGCGATTGAAATGAGACAAGCAGGTCTCTTGCCTCTCGCCCATTCTGCGGTGGATTGGCTTCGCACTGCAGCGATTGTGCAATAAACGAATCCTTGTTTTCTATGGAGGCGAGAGCCGATATCAGAGATGAACCCGGTAGCAGGGGGCTACGCGGTTTGACAAGCAAGCTGGCAATCTCATCCGGGCCTGTTCGCAATTCTCCAGGATTGATCGCAACCGACCTGCTGAAAACTAACGAACTCAAGATACTGGAGAGGATGATCGTCCCTCCCTCTCCAATCCCAAGAGCGAGATAGCCTCCGTGAAAGGGGTAGGGTTGGAACAGGTCTTTGTCCAATAAAATGATTTTTCGGACTAATTTACCCCAAAACAGAATCATGTCCTGATATGTTGCCGGCATGTGACTGTTTGGAGAAGATGGATCCGATGTGTCCTCAAGCCAGGCATATGCCTCATCTCCAATTTGGACCGGTCCTCGGATCGCGAAGATATTGAGAGCAGGATGCGCTAAGGAGCGAACGGCGTTCAGGGCTTCTTGTTCGTTGCTCCCCCGGTCATGCAGCACATAGACTCGTCCTTGTCGTTGGGCCGTCAAATCTGCCGATTGCAGCCAGGCATAGTGGAGGCTGCTCGTTGCGTGATATCTTGTGATAAGGTCATCCATGCTTCAACTCCGTCGTTGCTGATTTCAAATTGCATCAATGAGTTGGTGGACCGCTGCGTGATGGCTGAGGAGAAGATCCCGGCGAAGCTGATCTGGTTGGCCGGAAGGCTATCAAATGAGGGAAAGGTGTGTGTGATCGCTCAGGTCATATATTCCGTCAATTTGTCTCGATCTTTGCATCTCTAATTCAAAACCCGTGATTTCACCATTTTAAATACTGTTTTGGCAATTCATCATCTACTACGCCTTCTCGGCGTTTTTATCCGCCTCTTGTTGTTTTTTTGCCATAAGGTAAAGTCGGGTTTCACGGATAGCCTGAATACTCAACTCACGATCCGCTCTCTTGTCCGCTTCCATCTGCAATATTTCTGCCCACTCCTTCGGGTCAATGCCTGAAGGAGGTGGGTTTAACTTGAGGAGGCGGTCCATTAATGATTGGGTTAGCATGACTTTCCTCGGCCGACCTGATACCTAACATCTTTATTATATCATCTGTAAGTGGAATATCGGGTCTGGACATCTCTATTGACCTGCGAATTCTGTGAATATTTGCTCTTGGGCCAACGGCATCACCAAATATATCTGTAACGGGCACGGTATTAGGCACATATCCCAAATGAACACCGAAATGATCGAATGGGTAGTCATCATGCCCTAGTATATTCTCGTGTGCAGCTTTTAACGCGGCGTCATTATTTTTTAGGAAATGTGGATCAAAATGTACTGCCCCTACGACGTGGTATTCTGGCACATGATTGAAATCATTGAATTGACGAAGTACTTGCCCATGAGATGGTAAGCCGATTTTCTGCGCATCTTCATTTTGACCTAACCCTTCAATAAGATCTTTCCGCCCTTCAAATGTCATATTGCGTAACCATTCCTCAATATCATTAAAGGACTTAATATTTGCCCCATTGAAAGGATCAGGCTTAGCATTTCTTGCTGCGCGCGCCCGGATTGCGTTGACACGGTTCGCGAAATACATATTTGCAGAATGTTCGCTGAGAGCCCCACTTCGAATTGCTTCACGAACGGCATGAATATATGCCTCATTGTATGTTGGATTGGATAGGGATGTCATGTCTTTTTGTTTCGTAAGGAAACCGATCTCTCCCTTTACAATAGAGTTATTGAATGCTGTTCTTTTACCGGATGTCGATGTCGCCCACCCTGTGTGACCCCAATTTTGATCAATTTGTCCGTATCCAGGACCGCCACGACGGATAACACCAAACGGGTCGGGCCGTCCATAGGGAGATAGTCCAGTTGTATCACCCAAAACTGGTGTTGTTCTGTGTAATTCTCCATGTGGATTTAGGAGATCTTCAAGTACAACTTCATGGCGATTTGGGCCGATTTTGAGTGATGCGCAACCCGGTGATGAGTGGCGGTTTGCAAACTCAGTCAAGGAATTCAGTTGTCGCACAGAATCTCGGTATATGGTTTCCATCCATGGTTTGATATGGATACCGAAATCTGAAACCATTCGTTTACTGAATTCACCAAAGTCGACGAAACCACGCCTCAGGTAGTCAGCGCCAATAATTCCATAGTCGGCGATTTGAGGGATGAGAAGTGTTGGGTCGATCCCCGAGTTTGCCTGTCCCAACATTCTTCGCATCCGTTGGTTTGTACGAATACGTGCATCGCTGGCAGCCTGTGCAAGTGCATTATAAGGAGATGAAGTTTGCGTGGGATGTACATTGCTTTCGCTACGCGTTGCCGCTGTGCCCGAACGTGCTTCAAGAGTACGCGACGTCTCCTTCGAAATATTCCATAATGGTCTCCCGTTCACATCTATAGCCTGGACAACGTTAGTGCGACTTATTGGATTGCCGTTATTGTCAAATCCTGGCCGAGCCTTATCGGGGAAGATCAGTTGCCCCTTATCTGTCACGTAGTGGCTGAGTCTGGGATCCTGCATCACACTCGGAAGGAGAAGTCCTGTTCCAACTTCTGAAGCAGGAACTATTGTATTGCTGCGCCCTGGAACTGATGTGCCGCTCTTCTCCACCTCTGCCGAAGCACGCTCCGCAATCCGGGCTGCTCCCGCTCTCGCAAACGGGAAGATGATCGAAGCTGCCATCGCAGGGTTGTCGACTATGCCTTGACCCACCGCGCTCAACGCATTCGTGCCCGACGCAATGGCTCCCTTAGCGTCGCCATGACGCGCCGCATCAATAGCCTGCGCTGACTGAACAAGCCACCCCGTCTGAGCATGAGGATCGTTGTTGTCCAGGTTCGGAGCCCCGATCATCGACCCCACCGTAGCACGCCCAAAACGGTCGGCCTGAGCTAGACCCGCCTCATGCATCTGAGCATCCGTGGAGAGCGCCCCGCCCAGACCTGCTCCCGCAGCGTGCATCGTCTCCACGGCCGATGTAGGAATGCCGGCCAGGAATGCCCCCACACTGTTGTCGATGACTTCCGGATAATCCAGAGTGCGCGTGTACCAGTCAGGCAGTTTCACCCCTTTATCCTTGGCCGCCTTCTTCACCGCGGTGGCCAGATGTGTCATGGGATTTACGGCGACCAGCGCTCGCCCGATGCCCTTGCCGGCCTTGTCCATCGTCTCGGGGAAGTCATGGTCCATGGTCTCGTCGTAGGCATCTCCCCACGTTCCTGCCGGAACCGTGGGAAATAGTGATCCGGCATTTTGCTGCCGTTGTGTCGTTTGCTGCGCGTTCTCCTGTCCCGGCCATGTATATGGGGCGCCTTGCTTCTGGGGAGCGCTATGCCCCTGAACGCGTGGAGCAGGTAAGTTTGTCTGTCCGTTTGGGCCGAAGATGACCGGTGCGCTTCCGTCTCGGGGCACAATGCGTGTTCTGCCTCCGTCCGGCGTGTTGATGTAGGTTCGCTTGAGCAGTCCTCCGTGCTGTCTCTCGAATGTAGCGAGAGCTCCATTGGGATCGTTGGTATTAAAGGGATCTTCTCCTGCCTTGGAGACATACTGCGTTGCTCCTCCCGATAGGGTGTTGACGGGGATGCGCCGTCCGTCAGGGGCTGTGAAGTATTCCTGTTTAGGCGTTTGCGCTGCCTTTTGTGCGGCCTGCTGGTTCTGAAAGTGCTGTGAATAGGACAGAGCGTTTGCTTGTTTCCATGCCGGGGCAGGTTTGGGTGGATTGGTTTTCGGGTTGATAGAAGCTGTTCTTTGTTTGGGCTGCTGGTTGCTTGGTGGGGTAATGGGTTTTCCCTGGCTGTTGAAATATGAGACCCTTCCGCTGTTATAGTTGACGCGTGTTGTGTTTGTGGTTTTGTCTACTGTTCTGGACTGCACTCCTCCGTTGGCTTTTGCTGCATTGTAGATGGGTGTGTTAGGATCTCCCCATGTTGCATCGGGCCTGTTCCCGGATCGGCTGCTCCACTGTAGGAACTGTGGCGTTTCCGTGAATGCAGGGGATGTGGGGTAGGGAGCGCCGGTTAGTGTGGGTGGCTGCGGCATGGTTGCCTCCAATAAAAAGCCCTCCGGCTGTTTGCCGGAGGGCTTGAGCAAAGACTAATCAGCCGTATATGACGGCATTGGGTTATTTGATGCGGGAACAAAGCCATTTAAGATCACGGCAAGGGATGCCTCGATCCGGTCATGTGTATACGGTATCTATCTATCCACAAACTGTGGAATTGGTGGCGTTCCCGGGCTGAGATATCTAACCGGCATTGGGGCTATTCCTGTATTTTGCGACGCGCCGGCGCGCATACGGGCGAGAGCTCGTGGTGAGTAATTTACTTTTGGGACCTGAGCAATTCCACCGTCCGGCCCAATGAACCGGCTGATTGGTTGACCGTTCCATACTTTTGCGCCGGAGTTTATGGCATACAGCAAACTTGGCAATTGTTTTGAAGATAATCCGAAATTGCGGTCCCGCATTGGCGGTTGATAGTTTGTGCCGGTGATTTGATTGGTTGTATTTTTTAGAGATGTATAGTCTTTCAAGCTAAGGTCTCCTGACGACAACTTGCTTAAAAGAGACTTGTTAACGGTATCGCCTATGGCGGGCGGCAATCTGTGAGGGTCAAACATTCGGCCAAGGCTTGATAGGAACCCTCCGGATCCGTTTCCGCCCTTCTCTTCATCTGTCGGCGGCGATGTAAGCTGGGACGGCGTTGTGAATTGAGGCTGGTCTGTGTTCGTAAAGTTGCCGGCAGGCGATGACGCGCCGCCAAAATGGAACGGCTGCCCCGTAATTCTGTCGGGAAATGGAGAGTAGCCAACCCCCATGTTCACAAGAGGAGTACTCTGTGCGCCACGTAGTCCAAGATTGAGATGTAGAGTCGTATCCGGGGCGAAGGTATTTCGTGCCGCTGTTGGCTGCTTCTGGCTGTCTGATGGTGTGGGAGTTGGAGCTGGTTTGTTTGCCGGATTATTGGGATCGGTGCTCCAGGCCTCTTGACCGTCCTTCCGGCCGTTGATTTGTCCCTGCATTAACCCATTGCCGAGACTGAGTAAAGCTAGGGGCATGCTGCCCCGTCGAAGGATTCCCATTAGTTGTCTCCCTAATTAGCTCATTGCGTGTTAACCTGTTTTCGATCAGCCGCCCTTGCGGGCCTTATTATATGATCCGATGTAGTTGAACAATTGACCGGCCTGGCCAAGACCGCCCAGAAAGTCTTGCGATTGACTTTGCTGCTGCGCATCAAGGTAATTTGCGAGATTGCCGTATTGTTCTCCGAGGTTGTTGTAAATCTGTCCCTGGTTGCCAAGAGCGCCGCTTCCCTGATTGTAAGCGTTGTTCGATGCATCGCCATATAATCCGACCAGGCTGCTCATACGCTGCAGGCGGTCTGCGATCTTTTGTTGTGCCAGCTGATTTTGCGCCTGCCCCATCTGGTTGGCCTGCTGAGCCTGCAGATAAGCCGATTGGCCCGCTCCTACCGAAGAAGGTGTTGCTGAAGTCGACGTGCTAAGTCCCGAGTTGGCGAGGCCGGATTGTGTGTCGGCGATGGCTCGCTGCCATGCCGATGTCATACCTGCCGTAGACTGTGCAAGATCTGCCGCATCACGTTGATCCGTATAGGGATTCCGTTTGAGATAGTCGGCGAGATTGCCGATCTCCAGGCGCTTCTGACCGTCATAGTAGTTATAGTCGCCGATACCGGTATGTGCGAGGTCCCCGAACTTATCCCCGACCAATCCCAGTCTGTGAAGATAATCTCGTTGGTCGCGGCGAGCCGAATCTGCGCCGTTGTCGCCTCCGCCTCCGAACATTCCTCCCAATGCGCCTACAGCGCCAAGAGCCGCTCCAAATCCCATATCTTTCCTCCTATCCGCAGTGTCCCATTTGCATGTCCAACCTCATAAAGACCACCATTTGGCTCCGTCCGAAACGATGCGAACAACCTGAAAGGCAGAACTCAGATTGACGGAACTTGCCCCATCTATCGTCTCTGTTCCTGCCGCAGCTACGATAGGGATATTTGTCCCGGAATTAATTCGCTTCAAGGTATAGGAGCGTCCGGAGATTCCGGCGGCTGCCGGGAGTGTCGCCGTAAATGCTCCTGCTGCCGCGTCCAGAAGCAATATTTCATCCGTATCGAGAATGGTATAGGCAGACGTAACTGTAGTAATTGTGTGTGGCAGCGTCCCCGGAGCTGACCAGGTGCGAACGCCTGCTGCTGTGGAAGCCAGCGCAAATCCATCTGTGGGCGGACTGCCGAGAGCAGGTTCTTTGGCGGCGAACGATGCGAAATCGTTCGCTGAGAGATATCCGCTTTGCCCATCAGTAGCAGGTTGAATTGAAACATTGCTTCCCGCAGTCTGCAAAGGAGGAGAGAACGTAAAGCTTGGGCTTCCGGTTCCTGCGGTTGTTATGACTACGGGAGGGGAACTCCGCGTATTTGAATGTGGAGTGGCGACAGTATGTTTTGAGAGTTGAGATAGGCTATTGGCGGATATCGGATGCAGAGGACCGCTTCCAGGCGGCCGGTAAAAAGGCGGTCGATTTGCCATGATTCCTTCCTTTGCTGAATCGCGTATTTCTATCCGGGATCGCCTTCGGCAACCTCGATTGCCAGAGATGTGATTTTGCTTTGTGTCACGGTAGACCCGCTTACGCCGGCATAAATGTAATCGCCGATAATATCCGGCGTGATACTGGAAAAACGCAGGCTTGCCGAACCGGACACCGTATATGACTGTGAATACACAGACGGGCAATTGGCTGCCGATACGGTAAATGTAAGAGAGATGGACTCTTTAGTCTTGACTGCGGCATACAATGCAGTCGCAATGTTCATGGCCCAATACGACGGGCCTTCTTCCTCCTGTCCCATGCCGCGTGTCTGCATGCTGAACGGCACGGCCGATGCTGTATCCGTTGGAAGATTCTTGTCGCCCTCACCTGCCAGCTTGTACAATTGACCATTGCTGCAACCAAGATAAATGGCGGCGGAGTCGGATGCATCCGATGTCGTGCAGGCGCCCGTCACGTTCATTTGCAGCAGACGCGTCCAGCCTTCGGTGCGAGTATCGTAACAATATGCAACGGTATTCTCTGCATCTACCGCCGAACCGGGGGCGAATACATAGAGCCGCCTGCCTGCGTACAACATAATGCAGCCCGCCAGCCTGTCGGGCAAGATAGGGGAAGCGCCGTTAATCGCTCCCGGCGCCAGCAGAGGTTCGATCTCAAGCGACTTCGGCTCGACGATTTCGCCTCCATCGTATTCCCACACGCCGTCGCCGGCAAGAAGCCACAGCGTGTTCTGAACCAGAGCATGTCCTTTCGGCGCGGCGCATCCCACTCCCGCGCTCTGCAAATGCCCGGAAAGCTGGAAGTTGCTGCCGTCAGTACCCGTAAGCATCCAGACACTTCTGTGCTTCAGAATAATAAGCATGGCTCCAAGCGGCACAAGAGCTTGGATATCATCATTGTCGACACCGCCGACACTGACCTGAACCCCTTTGATTGCGCCATAGGGATCGTCCGGGATATTCACGGAATTAAAATAAAGACCCGCCGCCTGTCCGGCTGTCACCAGCCACGATCCCGCCAGTGTTGAGCCCGATGCCGTCCAAATGCGATTTTGCCACTCCGTTACCGCCTGTGATCCATATAGCATTGCGCTGCGGTCCGGAATGTAGGCCGTGGCGAGAAACAGGGCGCTGTCAGGCGTGTCATCCACAATAGTCCGTGTCGTGTGATCCCATGTGACATAGTTCGAATAGGCTGCGTCCAGTTTGTCCGTCCACACTGGCGCTTCGGCAATCAGCCGTGCGGTCGGATAGGAATCCAGGAAGACACCGCCATATCTGTAAATGCGCAGCTTGTTCGTTGCGGAGTTTCGCGGCTCACTTAACGTAATTTGCGTCTTAGCCTTGTTGCCCGTCGGAGTAATGATCGCCGATGTCGCGCTCCCCTCGCTTTCGATTGCACCATCCGTAGTGTTGCCTGTCGGTGTGCCGCTTAACGAATATGCGGTATCTTCCACCTCCGTTACCAGATATGAATAGCTGGCCTGGCCGATCGATAAATTGCCCGAAGCCGAGATCGGACCGAATGTGAAGAGATTCGTGAGATCGACACTTTCCGAAAGGTCTGCCGTGATTTGCAGATACAGGTACTGAGCTTTCTGCCGGATATCTGTGACAACCGTCGATATGTCGCAGCTCAGGTATTTTCCCGTCGAATCTGAAATCAAATTCACCGGATTGGTCCACGAAATGTTTGCCGGATTGCTGCCCGCTGGCTGGAAACCGAGACGAAAAGGAATGGTCCCCGATGGTGTCGGCGCATCATAGTTCACAGAGATGACATTTTCAGCGCTGTAGTCGATAAAGTCGAGCAGTGTAGCCTCGCCGCTGGTGCTCGATACTGTTCCGGCTGAAACGCTCAGATGCGCCGCTCCGCCCGATACACTCGCGATCTTTGTATAT